>ULWQ01061515.1_pt1 | contig 59873 bp, 62 predicted proteins | sample 1960491 | NCBI WGS metagenome assembly ULWQ01 (sample SAMEA4835816, study PRJEB28245) | human gut metagenome | biome: gut microbiome; material: fecal sample | place: Denmark | collected 2008
CGGTTGGATTAAGCAGAGATTTTACCCCGCATTTGACTACGGTGTCGCGGTTAATTATTATAGTAACAATGTATATTGGACGAATCGGTCCGATTTCGCTTGCCTTGTTTTTTAACTCCAAGCGCTTTGTGAATGTAAAAACGTACCCGAAAGAGCGGGTTTCTGTTGGATAGGAGGAATACGATGAAACGAAAAGAATTTGTTGTGTTTGGTGTTGGTGATTTTGGTATGTATGTTGCGAAAACCCTTGCCAATTCCGGTGCTACCGTGATGGTAGTGGATAAAGATGAGGAGCGGTTAGAGCAGATTGCTTCGGAAGTGACGCATACAATTTGTGCGGATGCCACGAACCCGGAAGCGGTCAAACAGTTAGGAATTGGAAATTATGACGGTGCGATTATCGGCGTCGGACGGAGTTTGGAGACCAGTGCCCTGATTACGATGCAGTTAAAAGAATTGAATGTGCCATTTATCATGGCAAAGGCATCCACTGATATGGAAGGAAGAATTTTGAGCCGTATCGGGGCAGACAAAGTAATTTTTCCTGACCGTGCAATGGGAATCCGTGTTGGCAATGATATTATGAATGGTAATTATTTTGAGGCAATTGAACTCTCGGATGAATATAGTATTGTGGATATGGCAGTGCCGTCAAACTGGGCAGGAAAAACATTGGAGCAGTTAAATATCCGCTCGCGCTATGGCATCAGTATTATCGGTATCCGCGGATTGGAAGAGACCAATGTAAATCCACCCGCATCGTATGCACTGCACCCACAGGATGTTTTAATTGTTTTGGGACATAATACAGAGATACAGAAGTTACGGGAGATGAAAGAATGATTGAGTCAGCGGCAAATGCAAAATTTAAGCGCATCCAGAAACTGATGAAGCAGGCAAGGGCAAGAAAAAAAGAAGGTGTCTTTGTCGTAGAGGGATGGAAAATGGTGCGTGAGGCATTGCAGAGAGATTTGGTACAGGAATTGTACTGTGATGAAAAAGAAGAACAAGCATTAGCCAAAGAACTGGCAAAACTGCAAAAACGTCCGGCGATTGAGGTGCTTAAGACAGCGTTATTTAAGCAGATGTCAGACACCGTAAATCCACAGGGGGTTTTGGCGGTTATCACAATGCCGTCTTATGACAGGGAGCAAATGATTTCCTCGGATGAATGTAAGCTTCTCTGCCTCGAAAATATACAGGATCCCGGTAATCTGGGAACAATGTTTCGGACAGCAGAAGGGGCCGGTATGTCGGGTGTTGTTTTGTCGTCCGGCTGTGTAGATTTGTTTAATCCAAAAGTTGTGCGCTCGACGATGGGAGCAATGTTTCGTGTCCCATTTTATATCTGCGAGTCAATGAGCGAGGAGATGAAACAGCTGCAAAATCAGTCATTTCACTTTTATGCCGCTCATTTACAGGGCAAGAAAAACTTCCGCGAGGAAACGTATGATGGACGCATCGGCATCTTAATCGGCAACGAGGCAAATGGACTGAGTGATGAAGTCACCGCCCTCGCCGATAAAAAAGTAATCATTCCGATGGAGGGCGAACTGGAGTCGTTAAATGCAGCAGTGTCGGCTGCGTTGTTGATGTATGAGGTGCAGCGGAATAAGTAGCTATAGTTTCCGTAATTTAGTACAAAAAGTTTGTTCCTCATGGGCCGCTCTCGCTCGTTGAGTTGCGTAGCAGTATGGGCACTGAAATGGAAATAAATTTTGCTGTAATTAGGGTAAATAAAAAAAAAGAGCGCAAGATTCCCATTCGGGACCGCTTGCGGCAAGCAATTACAGCAATATCTATAGTTTCTGTAATTTAGTACAAAAAGTTTGTTCCTCATGGGCCACTCTCGCTCGTTGAGTTGCGTAGCGGTATGGGCACTGAAACTACCAGTGCCACATACCGACACACTCAAAACCCATGAGCCCCAAAACTTTTTGTACTAAATTACTGGAAATTATAGAAAGCTAGCCGTAAATGCTAGGCGCGAAAGCGTTCTGAATTGGTAAGCAACTTGTTTTGGGGCAACATTTAGATAGAGTACAGCGAGAGTTATTTCGCCTTCGGTTGCTTACACTATTGGTAGCAGAGGCATTTTGGAAGACTTATTCGGTACTCCGGTGATTTATGAGGAAAAGATTTGTGTAAAGAGGCAGCAACCAACTTATTTAGGATTCCGGTGATTTATGAAGAAAAAGATTTGCGTAAAGAGGTAGCAGCCAACTTATTTAGGATTCCGGTGATTTATGAAGAAAAGATTTGTGCTAGGAGTTTACTGTCAACTTATTTAGGATTCCAGTAATTTATTCGAAAAGATTTGTATGGCGTGGGTACAAATGCGCAAGTATGAGACATGCGTAGTTTGCATGTCGATACTTCTGCGTATTTGTCTAGCGGGAGCGCCCACGCCATGCAAACTTTTCGAATAAAATACGGAAACTAAAAAATGGCAGCGCCCACGAGACGCAAAACTTTCTACTGAATTACGGAAAATAAAAAAATTGACACCCCCACGCCACAAACAAAATGTGTTAAAATTTTGACAAAAACCTAATTTTTTAGTATGATAAGGAGAAACAGTGAATAAAATGAAAGGAAGGATTCGAGACGATGTTGACGATTTTTTGGCTTGTACTGGTAGCCATTATGTTGGTAATTGAGATTTTTACACTGGGTCTTACGACAATTTGGTTTAGTCTTGGTGGTGTAGCAGCGGCAATTGCAGCAGGACTTAACAGCCCTTTGTGGTTACAGATTGTTTTGTTTGCCGGCGTGTCGGTTGTGGTTATGGTTTTAGTTCGTCCGTTTGCTGTAAAAGTGCTTGATAAAAGTCGTGCCAAGACCAATATTGATGAACTGCCGGGGCAGAAAGCGGAAGTCATCGAAACAATTGATAATGCAAAGGGAAGTGGCACGGTACGTCTTCGTGGTGTCGAATGGATGGCACGCAGTGTAGATGACACGGTGATTGAAGAGGGAAAGGTGGTAACGATTCAATCGGTTTCCGGTGTCAAGTTACTGGTAAAAGAGTGATAAAAACAGCGCAAAAGCGCGGAATGGAGGCATGTTATGGGAAATGAAATGGAGATTAGCCTGGTACCAATTATTATTATTGCGATTGTAGTAATTATTCTTTGTGTACTGGCATCTTGTATTAAAATTGTGCCACAGGCACATGCGTTTATTGTTGAAAGACTGGGCGGCTATCAGTGTACATGGTCGGTTGGACTGCATTTTAAGGTTCCGATTATTGACAAGGTGGCAAGAAAAGTTCTGTTAAAAGAGCAGGTGATGGATTTCCCGCCACAGCCGGTAATTACAAAGGATAATGTAACGATGCAGATTGACACCGTTGTATTTTTCCAGATTACGGATCCGAAGCTTTTCACGTACGGGGTGGAAAATCCGATTATGGCAATTGAAAATCTGACGGCGACTACACTTAGAAATATCATTGGTGATTTGGAATTAGACCAGACACTTACGTCACGTGAGACAATTAATACGCATATGCGTTCCAATCTGGATATTGCGACTGACCCGTGGGGAATCAAAGTAAACCGTGTGGAATTGAAAAACATCATTCCACCGAGAGAAATTCAGGACTCCATGGAGAAGCAGATGAAGGCGGAGCGTGAGAGACGTGAATCTATTCTTCGTGCGGAAGGTGAGAAAAAATCGACAGTTCTTGTAGCAGAAGGTAAAAAGGAGTCTGCGATTTTGGAAGCGGAAGCAGAAAAAGAAGCAGCAATCCTTCGTGCAGAAGCAAAGAAAGAAGCAATGATTCGCGAGGCAGAAGGTAAGGCTCAGGCGATTGCAGAAGTCCAGAAAGCGACAGCAGAAGGTCTGAAATACTTAAATGAAGCTGCACCGACGGAATCAGTTCTGACCTTGAAGAGTTTGGAAGCATTTGAAAAAGCAAGTGACGGCCAGGCAACCAAAATTATCATTCCATCGGAAATTCAGGGGATTGCAGGACTGGCAAAATCCGTGATTGAAACATGTAAAGAAAAATAACACAGAGAAAAGAGTGAAAAAATGAATTTACAAGGAAGAAACTTTTTGACACTAAAGGATTTTACACCGGAAGAGATTCGCTATTTTCTGGATACAGCAAAAGAGTTGAAGGAAAAGAAGAAAAATCATGTTCCGATGAAAGAATTTGAGGGACGAAATATTGCCCTGATTTTTGAAAAAACAAGTACGAGAACACGCTGCTCGTTTGAAGTCGCAGCACATGATTTGGGAATGGGTGTGACATACTTAGATCCAAGTGGTTCCCAGATTGGCAAGAAAGAAAGTATTGCGGATACGGCACGCGTGCTTGGACGTATGTTTGACGGTATTGAGTACCGTGGCTTTGGACAGGAAATTGTTGAAGAACTGGCAGAGTATGCCGGTGTGCCGGTTTGGAACGGATTGACGAATGAATATCATCCGACCCAGATGCTTGCTGATCTTCTTACCATTGAGGAGCAGTTTGGACATTTGGAAGGAATCCGTCTGACTTATATGGGAGATGCCCGTTATAACATGGGAAATTCTCTGATGATTGCGTGCAGCAAGATGGGAATGCATTTTACTGCCTGTGCACCAAAAGAATATTTTCCAAATAAAGAACTGGTCGCCTTGTGTGAAGAATATGCAAAGACGAGCGGTGGCAGCATTACTCTCACAGAAGATGTAAAAGAGGGGACCAAAGATGCAGATGTTCTTTATACCGACGTATGGGTTTCTATGGGGGAGCCGGATGAAGTCTGGAAAGAGAGAATTGAGGCATTAAGCCCTTATCAGATTAACAAAGCGGCAATGGATAATGCAAAGGACACCGCAGTGTTTATGCATTGTCTGCCGGCATTCCATGATTTGAAAACGAAGATTGGAAAAGAAATCTATGAAAAATATGGATTGACGGAAATGGAAGTAACAGATGAAGTGTTTGAAAAATATGCTGACGTGGTATTTCGCGAGGCAGAAAACCGCATGCACACAATTAAAGCGGTTATGTATGTGACACTTCCGAGGTAAAGCAACGAAAGGAGCCAATATGAGCAATAACTTAAACGCCGGATATCGAAATGAGTGGTTACATAAGATGGCATCGGTGTGTGAAGCGAGTAGCACCATTGACTCTACTCTTTATGAAAAATATGAAGTAAAGCGCGGACTCCGTGATTTGAATGGACGTGGTGTATTGACTGGCCTCACAGAAATTTCAGAGATTCAATCAACAAAAATTTCCGATGGGGTACAAGTTCCCTGCGATGGTAAATTATTTTATCAAGGCATTGATATTGAGGAGATCGTGGATGGGTTTCTATCTGAAAAACGGTTTGGATATGAGGAAGTTGTGTATCTTCTGATTTTTGGAAAACTGCCGAATGAATCTGAACTGGAAGAACTCAAGGACATGTTAGCCAATTATCGTCAAAGCCTGCCAACCAGCTTTGTACGTGATATTATTATGAAAGCACCAAGTGTTGACCTTATGAATACACTTGGACGAAGCGTTCTTACGTTATATTCCTATGACGACAGAGCAGACGATATTACTACGGAAAATGTGCTGCGCCAGTGCTTGCAGTTAGTAGCACTGTTTCCGATGTTTGCGGTATATGGTTATCAGGCGGCATGCTATTTCCATGAAGGAACCAGTTTCTTCCTGCACCCGCCAAAAGCGGAGTATTCCACCGCAGAAAATATTCTGCATATGCTTCGTCCAAATAGTAAATTTTCAACGTTAGAGGCAAAGATTTTGGACATTGCCCTTGTGCTTCATGCGGAGCATGGCGGTGGTAATAACTCGACATTTACGGACCATGTGGTAACTTCATCCGGAACCGATACCTATGCGGCAATTTCGGCAGCACTCGGTTCGCTGAAAGGACCAAGACATGGTGGAGCGAATAAAAAAGTATCGCAGATGTTTGATGATATGAAACAGAAAGTCAAAAACTGGGAAGATGAGGATGAAGTAGAATCGTATTTGATTGCCCTTCTGAATCAGCAGGCATTTGACCGTGCTGGTTTGATTTACGGTATGGGACACGCGGTGTACTCAATTTCTGACCCACGTGCGAGAACGTTCCGCAAATTTGTCCAGAAACTTGCCGATGAAAAGGGGCTTCAGAAAGAATTTGCCCTTTACAATCTGGTCGAAAAACTGGCACCAAAAGTGATTGCGAATGAGCGTCATATTTATAAAGGTGTTAGTGCCAATATTGATTTTTACAGCGGACTTGTATATAGCATGCTGGGGATTCCGCATGAGCTCTATACTCCGATTTTCGCAATTGGACGTATCGCCGGCTGGAGCGCACACCGTTTAGAGGAACTTGTCAATGCCGGGAAAATCATTCGTCCGGCTTATAAAGCGGTGGCAAAACACAAACCATATACACCGTTAAGTGAACGGGATTAGGAGGTTTTCCATGCAGGAAGAACAGATTTTGTGCGCGTGCAGTGCCTATGAGCAGAAATATTATTTAAATCCGCGTTATGCATCGCTTCCATCTGCGATTCAGGATGAACTGCAGATTATGGCGGTGACGATGACGGAAGATGTCGGCGGTGTATTTACCATGGAATTTGATGAAGATGGCTCCCTTTATATGTCTACGACGGCAAAGGAAAATGATTTCTTCTATGATGAAATCGGAAGCCATTTGAAAATCAAACAATACCGTGTAAAATACGCAGAACTTTTAGAAAATTTAGAGACTTACTATAAAACATTTTTTATTGACGGAGTGAACGAATGAAATCATTTACTCTGAATGGGGGCTATTATGTTACTGGCGATTGATATCGGAAATACAAATTTGACATTTGGACTTTTTCAAGGAGAAAAAATTCTGCATAAGTTTCGGCTGACAACCAGTCTGCCGAGAACTTCCGATGAGTTTGGTGTTCAGATCGTGGAGCAGTTATCCCACAAAGATGTGTCCGCGGACGATGTTGAGGATGTCATTATCTGCTCTGTTGTGCCAAAGATTATGTATTCTCTGACAAGCGGTGTAAAGAAATATCTTGACTGTGATCCGATGATTGTGGGTAATGGCACAAAATCGGGTATCCGCATTGCAACGACAAATCCGATGGAAATCGGAGCAGACCGTGTGGTCGATGCGGTCGGTGCTTACTTTTTGTATGGCGGGCCGGTGTTTGTCATTGATTACGGTACGGCTACGACATATGATTTGGTGACGGAAGACGGTGCGTTTGTCGCAGGTGTGACAGCACCCGGTATAAGAATCAGTGCGAAAGCACTTTGGAGCAATGCGGCGAAACTTCCGGAAATTGAAATTATAAAACCGGAGTCGATTATGGCGAAAACCACGATTACAAGTATGCAGGCAGGTCTTGTGTACGGAACGATTGGACAGGCGGAATATATCATTGATAAGTTCCGTGAGGAATCGGGTTACCAGAATATGAAAGTTGTGGCAACCGGTGGGCTTGGACGCATTATTTCAGAGGGTACCGATAAGATTGATATTTATGATTCAGAGCTGACCTTACAGGGCATGCGTCTGATTTATGAGAGGACGAAAAAGAGTGAAGATGGGAAGTAACAAACTGAAAATCGGCAATGTAAGCTTAGATGGCAATATTGTGTTAGCACCAATGGCAGGGGTTACGGACCTGCCATTTCGTCTGCTTTGCAAAGAGCAGGGAGCGGATTTAATCTGTACGGAAATGGTGAGTGCAAAAGGTATTTTTTATAATAACAAAAATACCGAGGATTTACTTCGGATTGATGACAGGGAACGCCCGGTATCGCTGCAGTTATTTGGCTCAGACCCGGATATTATCAGTGAGATGGCAAAAAAAATTGAGCATCGGAATTTTGACATCTTAGATATCAATATGGGGTGTCCTGTGCCAAAGGTTGTAAATAATGGCGAGGGTTCTGCCCTCCTAAAAAACATTCCGCTTGCGGCAAGAATTATTGAGAAAACGGTAAAAGCGATTGACAAACCGGTGACGGTAAAGTTTCGCAAAGGATTTGGTGCGGACGAAGTGCAGGCAATCGAGATGGCAAAGGCGGCGGAAGCAGCAGGCGCAGCGGCTGTGGCAGTACATGGCAGAACGAGGGAACAGTATTACAGCGGAAAGGCTGACTGGGAAATAATTGCCAAAGTGAAAGATACGGTGTCAATTCCGGTCATTGGAAATGGAGATATTTTTACGCCGGAAGATGCGAAAAATATGATGGAGCAGACAAATTGTGACGGTGTGATGATTGGCCGCGGGGCGCAGGGAAATCCGTGGATTTTTCATCAGATTAAGACATATTTAGAAACCGGAATGGTACCGGAAAAACCACCTTTTTCCGAAGTGTGCCGGATGATTCTGCGCCATGCCAAAATGCAGATTGAGTGGAAAGGCGAAAAACGCGGTATGCGGGAAATGCGGAGCCATGCGGCGTGGTACACCGCAGGTTACCCACATTCGGCTTCTCTGCGGCGCGCAATGAACACGGTGGAGACGTATGAGCAGTTAGAGGAATTGTTTTCCATTTAACAGAAAAATCACAACTTTATGTCCGAATTATTAAAGTATGAACACAGGCTGTTCATACTTTTTCTTTAGATTAAAGGTAGAAAATGTAAAGAATACGATGAGTCAGGAGGACAAGTTCCATGAACGACATGATTGATACCGTTTCCATTGCGATTGCGTTTATCGCCGGCATTTCCCTTTTAGTAGGTGGAATCGGCGTTATGAATATTATGCTTGTTTCCATTACCGAGCGTACCAGAGAAATTGGTACGCGCAAGGCGCTTGGTGCAAAGAACAGCTCCATCCGCCTGCAATTTATAATAGAAGCGGTTATCCTCTGCTTGCTGGGAGGCGTCTTTGGGATTATCTTAGGATTTATTCTCGGAGCCGTCGCCGCTTCCCTCCTAGGCTATGCGGCATCTGCTCCGGTGGCTGCCATCATTGGTTCCGTTGTATTTTCCATGATTATCGGCGTGTTCTTCGGTTACTATCCGGCGAACAAGGCGGCGAGACTTGATCCAATCGAAGCACTTCGGTATGAGTAGAAAATAGAAAATCATAAAAAAGAAAGTCATATTTACCTGTACCCGCAGGTAGATGTGGCTTTTTTTTGAAGTAAAAACCGACCAAATGTGGTATTCTTTTATCTAATAGTTGTAGTACTTAATTTCAAGGCCTTGGAAGAAAGGAACATACCATGGACAAAAAACTTGTGTTACAAGCGAAAAAGCACGACAAAGAAGCCTTTGTGAAACTGGTGGAGAATTATCAGGTGAGTATGTATAAGACCGCAATTGCTATTTTGCAAAATGACGAGGATGCGGCAGATGCCATACAGGAAACGATTCTTATCTGCTGGGAAAAAATAGGTTCTTTGCGAAATGCTAAATTTTTTAAAACGTGGATGACGCGGATTTTAATTCACCGGTGTTATGCGATTTACAATGAAAATAAGCGGACGGTTATGGCAGATAATTTCCCGGATATCATGGACTGCTCGGATAAATACGGAGAAATCGAGTGGCAGGAAATGCTTGGTTTTCTAAATGAAAAGCAGCGGATTGTTGTGGAACTTTATTACGGGCAGCAGTTTAAAGTTCGGGAAATTGCAGGAGCACTGCAAATTGGGCAAAGTGCGGTAAAAAGCAGGCTGCAGTCAGCGAGAATGACTTTGGAGCAATTTTATGAGATTGGGAAAGAAGCATCACCTGACAGCGACGGACGCTTATGAATTGGAGGGATTTATTATGGATAGATTTACAAAATGGCTTGGCAATATTCGGAGAACGGATGAGGTGCCGGATGCGGTAAAACAGACGATTTGTGATACATTGCAGAATCTGCCGGATGCACCGGAGAGAAAAATTGAAAAACGCACGTGGAAGCGTCTGGCGGTGGCAGCTTGTGTTGTTATTTTGATATGCGGCAGCGTGCTTGCGGTAAATCCGTCACTTGCGGCAAATCTTCCGATTCTTGGAACCATTTTCCAAAAGGTAGAGAAGGGAGTTATTTACTCCGGTGAGTATAAGGATGCGAAAAAGATTACACAGGAAAAGGAAAACCATTTAAGTGCACAAAGCCAAGGAATCAAACTGACGGCGTCGGAAGTTTACTGCGATGGATTTTCTGTGTATGTTACGATGAAAATGCAGGCAGAGCAGATGGATTTTTCAAAGGAAGGAAATGGAATCTGTGTGAAAGCACAGTATAGTTTTGGAAAACAGATGTCAAAAGAAGATTCCGACATTTTGATGGATGGAAAATGTGTTGACAAGCATACGTTTATTGGAATGATGAAATTTGATAAAGAGGATGTCATTAAGAAAGACGGAACTCTTCGGATTCGGATTTTGACGGTTTATCTTCAGGATAAAGAGCAGTCTATCTGCGGTTCATGGAATTTTGAAATCCCGTATACGGTTTATAAAAAAGGGAGTAGAGAGATTGCAGTCAATAAAAAGCTAAACAGTCATTTGGCAGTAAAAAGTGTGTTTGTTTCCCCTTATCAGATTGTTGTGTTTACAAAGGAGAGCGGAGGCGTGCACAGCCAGATTGCATTGTTTGATCAGAACGGTGAGAAGATTTCTTTTGAAGAAATTGGTGAGAAAAAAGGTCCATGGGAGCAGAAAATTTATGCAAGGAGAGGGCGTGTGATAACGAAATTGTATGGTTATGTCACAACGGCAGATAACCTCAAATTGTATCGCGCAAAAACAAGGAAAGAAGCAAAAAAACTTTCCAAGTATCAGTTTTGTGTGGATATTTTGTAGGGGAAATTAAGAAGTAAACTTGATAGAAAGTGAGGCAGCGAATGAAGAAAATAGGTATAGCAGTCATGATACTGGCGGTAATGGGAGTGTCGGTTACCGCAGGTGTTTTTGTCACAAGGCATCCAGAGACGACAAAAGTAGAACAGAAACACGAAAAGATAAAAAAGGAAGGAAAAGCGTATGCCGGCAAATACCGGATGAACATATCGCTTGACACCAACAACAAGGTTCTTTCCGGAACGGTCCGTGCGACACTAAAAAATGCGACCGATGATGATTTGAAGAGTATTTGCGTGCGCAATTGGGCAGCCGCTATTTTGCAGGAGAAAACGAACCAGAAAAAGAAAGCGTGCAAAACCGAGATAATCTCGGCAAGAATCGGAGGACATACTTTGCAGATTGATAAAAAAGAAGATGCATCAGTTCTTTATTTATCTGATAAGAACCGGGTTTTAGCACCGGCCCGCGAGTGTGTAACTGTTGAATTTTCATTCCGCACCGAGATTCCAAAACAGAAAAACCGATTTGGCTATATCTCTTATGACGGGCATGAAATGTATCAGCTTTCGTTTTGTTTTCCCTGTATCTCTCGCTATCAAAAAGGGGCGTGGAACGAAAATCCTTATGTGGGTGACAACGATGAGACGTATGTGTATGAGGCAGCAGATTATGAAGTTACATTCCGGCATCCGAAAAAATATACAATCGCAGCGACCGGCACGCAGCACTCTGTGCAGGATGGAACAACGATTACCGGCAAAAAGTTAAGAGAGTTTGCAGCGGTTTTGTCGGATGATTTTTGCCGTCTGGATGCGAAGACCGGCAGCACAACGATTTCAATTTTGGGACCAAATTATGAGAAAAATCAGAGCTATTACAAATATTCCATGCAGCTTGCGAAAGAGGCAGTCCGCATTTTTTCGGAAAAAATAGGTTCGTATCCGTTTTCACAGTTAAAAATCGTGCACTGCTTTATGAACAGCGCGATGGAATATCCGGGACTTTGCATGATTGGCATGCCGGATGTGAAGGACTTTCGCAAAATTGACAAGAATTCTTACGGGGGACTGGAAGCACATGTTCCGCATGAAATCGCCCACCAGTGGTTTTACGCTGCAATCGGCAACGATTCGTACAAGGAGCCGTGGCTTGACGAGGGCTTTTGCGAGTTCTGTGAAGACGTGTTATTCCCTTATTATGCAAATAAAAAATTACAGAAAAAACTGTGGAGCGACAAGTATTCCACCCGCAAAGACATGGACCGCTGGTTCCAAAAAATTGTCATCCCCCAGTCCTCCCGCACCAAAGCAATCAACCGAAGCGTAAGCGATTATCAGGACAAGCCGGACGAATACTCAAACTCTGTTTACGAGGGCGGCGAACTATTCCTGTATGAACTGTGGAAAACAATGGGCGATAAAACATTCTTTCAAATGCTGCATAAATATTATCAGACATATCAATTTCAAATCGTAACAACAGACGACTTTTTGAAAATTGTGCGGTCGTATGGAACGGATAAGAAAGTTGAAAGAATAATAGGGAGATACATAGAAGAAAAATGAATTTGAGATGATGGGACTGCGGCAAATGTTCGCTGCCGGTTCCTTTGGATTCCAGTAATTCAGTAGAAAAGCTTTGTGACTCATGGGTACAAACACGTGGGTATGAGGCTTGCGTATTTTGCATGCCCATACCCTTACGCGTTTGTTAAACGAAAGTGCCCATGAGACGCAAAGCTTTTCTACTGAATTACGGAAAACAAAAAAATCGACAACGAACACTTGCCACAAACCCTTTCTGCACCAAAGTTGATTTTTTCCTCCAAAATGAGTATACTTACGTTATAAACATGAGAAACCATATCTCAAACCAAGGAGGATGCCAAATGAAAATCAAGAGAATTGCACACCGCGGTTTCAGTTCGGAGGCGCCGGAAAACACGCAGGCGTCATTTGCAATGGCGGTAGAAGGGGATTTTTATGGCGTGGAATGTGATATCTGGAAATCAAAAGATGGCGTTTACGTTGTCAGCCACGATGGACATTTGCGCAGGATGTGCGGAATTGACCGCTGGATTCCCCAGATGACTTTTGAGGAAATAATCAGCTATCCGGTGACAGCGGGGAAAAAGAGAGAGGAGCATCCCTTACAGCATTTGATTTCTTTTTCACAGTATTTGTCCATTATGGCGCGGAGTGAAACGATTCACCCAATTGTGGAATTGAAGATGGATTATACAACTGTAGAACTAAGAGAAATCGTTGATTTGGTGAAACAAAAGGGACTTCTTGAGCGAACGGTTTTTATCAGTATGCACCTTTTGGCACTATTACGTTTGAAAGATATCGGAATCCCGGCGTCAAGGCTTCAGTACGTTTATGGGGCGGTTGGCGGCAATAAGTGGACGAAAGTTTCGGATGAGCTGATTGCATGGCTTACTGAAAATGAGATTTCACTCGATTCACGTTACACGCTTGTTTCCAAAGAAGATGTGGAAAAACTTCACAAGGCGGGGCTTTTTGTCAATGTCTGGACGGTGAACAAAGAGGAAGAAATGAAGCGTCTCTTGGATGAAGTTGGTGTGGATATGGTAACGACAGAATACTATTTTGAATGATTGGAGGGTGATTATGAGTTTATTAAAACAGTTGAAATGGAATTTGATTTTGCTCGCAGTAATTTTTATTGCACTTGGTATCGTTTTGATTCTCTGGCCGGGGGCAACGATGAAAACGATTTGCTATCTGCTGGCGGCGATGCTTTTGGCAATAGGAGTGGTTTCTCTTATTAATTATCTTCGAAAAGACATCAGTGGAATTATTTACCGCTATGACCTTGTCGTTGGTTTGTGTGCAATCCTTGGCGGAATTCTTGTGATTGTGAAAGTGGACAAACTGACGGATTTGATTCCGGCGGTGCTTGGTTTTCTGGTAACGATGAGCGGTATTATGAAAATGCAGAATTCGGTCGATATGCTTCGCCTCGGACATGGTACGTGGCACGTGGCGTTTGCGATGGCAATTGTAAATATTGTTGCCGGGATTGTGCTTTTGATGAATCCATTTGAGGCAGCGCAGATTTTGATTATGTGTCTCGGAATTGCATTGGTCTACAGCGGTATCACGGACTTGTATGTGACGATTTCGATATCCAGAAGATTGAGCCGGTTAAAGACGGAAATCGTTGTGGCGGAGGACGATTCGGAAGAATAAAGAAATGAAAAATGGAGGGAATTATGGCGCAGTATCATTCATTATCAAAGGAATTGCAGGAGCGGATTTTAGAGGACAGGGAGAAACATAAGAAAAATCCGTATGCATTTCCGGATGAGAAAATCGTGAGACGACGCATGAACCACGATAAGGCGAATTTGTGGCGTCCGGCGTTTGTGCGGGATGTGGAGAAAATTATGCATGTGCCGTATTACAACCGTTATTCGGATAAGACGCAGGTATTTTCCTTTTACCAGAATGATGACATTTCAAGGCGTGCCCTGCATGTTCAGCTTGTGTCACGAATCGCAAGAAATATCGGCAGTGTGTTAGGTCTCAATGAAAGTTTGATTGAAGCCATTTCTCTGGGACATGATATCGGTCATACGCCGTTTGGCCATGCCGGCGAGCGGATTCTGAGCAGTCTGTATCAGGAGCATACCGGCCGTTATTTTAACCATAATGTACATAGCGTCCGCGTGCTGGACGATATGGTAAACTGGAATATCAGTTTGCAGACCTTAGACGGAATTCTTTGCCACAATGGCGAATTGGAATTAAAAGAATACCGTCCCTGCGAGATGTCTACCTTTGTAGAATACGATAAAAAGGTGGAAGCGTGCTATGTCGATGAGAATGCAATCGGCGGGTTGATTCCGTGCACGTTAGAGGGCTGTGTGATGCGTATCTGCGATATTATTGCCTATCTTGGCAAAGACAGACAGGACGCAATGCGCCTCAATTTGTTAAAAGAATCACCATTTACCGCCGGGGCGATTGGCACCAGCAACGGTGAAATTATCAATAATTTCAGTGTCAATATCATCGAAAATAGTTATGGCAAAGATTATTTGAAAATGGATGAGGAATATTTTGACGCTTTGCGGCAGGCGAAAAAAGAAAATTACGAAATGATTTATAACAATAAGTCGCTCAACGATTTATATGAAAATGAAATCCGACCAATGTTTGGTGAATTGTATGAGGAACTTTTGCGCCAGGCAGAAAGCGGAGACAAATCTTCTGTTTTTTACCGCCATCACATGGCATACATGGAGAAAAATAATTTTTATGTCAAATCCCATGTCAGAAAGCCGTATGCCGAGCAGGAGGAAAATCAGCTTGTCGTCGATTATCTTGCCAGCATGACAGATGATTATTTTATCGCACTTTACCATTATTTGTTCCCAAAAGGAAAGCATGATGTCAAATTTGTCGGGTATTTTGATTTGTAGGAGTTTTCATTGACCCCATAGGATGTTTCGTGATAAAATGTGTTAGATGCTAGGGGTAAAAGGTACAAAAGGCGTTCGTGCCCGCACGAAAAGGCTTTTACACAATATTATTAGAATCAAATGAAGAAGGAGGAAACTAATTTTGAATAAGGAATTAGTCATCGTATTGGACTTTGGCGGTCAGTACAACCAGTTAGTTGCGCGCAGAGTTCGTGAATGCAATGTATATTGTGAAATTTATTCGTATAAAACGGATTTAGCAAAAATAAAGGAAATGAATCCAAAGGGCATTATTTTGACCGGCGGACCAAACAGCTGCTATGAGGATGGTGCTCCTTCTTATGATAAAGCATTATTTGAAATGGGTATTCCGGTACTCGGCCTTTGCTACGGCGCTCAGTTGATGATGCACGTGCTTGGTGGAACGGTGGAGAAAGCACCGGTTCGTGAGTACGGAAAAACCGACGTTCATGTAAATACCAATTCAGCATTGTTTACGGATGTCAGCGAAGACACCGTATGCTGGATGAGCCATTTTGATTATATTTCCAAGGTGGCACCGGGATTTGATATCTGTGCACATACGGCAGATTGTCCGGTGGCAGCCGCTGAAAATCCATCAGAAAAATTGTACGCCATTCAGTTCCATCCGGAAGTGCTTCACACCAAAGAGGGAACGAAAATGCTTTCCAACTTTGTTTATAATGTATGTCATTGTTCCGGTGACTGGCGCATGGATTCATTTGTTGAGCATCAGATTAAGGCAATCCGTGAGAAAGTCGGCAATGGCCGCGTGCTCTGCGCTCTTTCCGGCGGTGTTGACAGTTCGGTTGCAGCCGTGCTTCTTTCCAGAGCTATCGGCGACCAGCTCACCTGCGTCTTTGTAGACCAGGGACTTCTCCGTAAAAATGAAGGCGATGAGGTAGAAGCAGTATTTGGCCCAGACGGCGACTATGATTTGAATTTCATCCGCGTCAATGCGCAGGATCGTTTTTATGAAAAATTAGCCGGTGTCGAAGAGCCGGAGAAAAAGAGAAAAATTATCGGCGAAGAATTTATTCGCGTTTTCGAACAGGAAGCAAAAAAAGTAGGTGCTGTTGATTTCCTCGTACAGGGAACCATTTACCCGGATGTTGTAGAAAGCGGCTTGGGCGGTGAATCCGCTGTCATCAAGAGTCACCACAACGTCGGCGGTCTCCCGGATTACGTTGATTTCAAAGAAATTATCGAGCCTCTCCGTGACCTTTTCAAAGATGAGGTCCGCAAAGTCGGTCTCGAACTCGGCATTCCGGAATACCTCGTATTCCGTCAGCCATTCCCGGGTCCTGGACTTGGAATTCGTATCATCGGCGAGATAACCGCTGAAAAAGTCCGCATCGTGCAGGATGCAGATGCGATTTACCGTGAAGAAATTGCAAAAGCTGGTCTCGACCGCGACATCAACCAGTATTTTGCCGCCCTCACAAACATGCGCAGTGTCGGCGTTATGGGCGATGAGAGAACGTACGATTATGCCGTTGCACTTCGTGCCGTGAAGACTATTGATTTCATGACCGCAGAAAGCGCAGATATTCCGTTTGAGGTGCTGCAGACAGTAATGACGAGAATCATAAATGAGGTTAAGGGAGTTAACCGGGTATTCTATGATTTGACTAGTAAGCCGCCTGGAACGATTGAGTTTGAATAGGAAGAAAATAGCGGGAAGTCTTGTAGATAGGGGCTTCCTGATTTTGATGTAAGCAAATTGTAAGCAAAAATTAAGTTGTTGGATTTAGTTGGTAAAACAATTCATGGGTTAGCGTAAAAACTTGCACCATTGGTACGAGAAATGGAGAAAGATATGATAATTGTCGGCTATAAACCTCTTGCTGCGAGGTTAAAATAGTTGATCTACAGGTTTTGATATCGTAAAAGTAGTGAGAAGGCATCTGAAACCGCATTGTATTGTGAGTTAAAGATTTCGAGAGATTACGAATTTGTACTGGAGGGAAAGACGTGCTTTTATATGATTTAGTTAAAAAGTGTTCTCAGAGAGATAAATTTCAGGATAAACATGAACAATGCGAAAGTTGTTCATATGGAGAATATTGTCCAAAAGATTGCCAAAGTTGTTTGCAACATGTGCATTTTCCGCAAAATGCTCCGGCTCCAAGAAAATATGACTGTGTGCATATGGCTGATTGCTATTATTGTAAGTATGCGTACAAATATGCATCTGAAATAGTATATGGATTAAGACGTTTCAAGGAAATTAAGGATAAGAAAGAACTTAAGATTATGTCAGTTGGATGTGGACCATGTACGGAGCTGGCAGCAGTTGATTATCTCAAGGAGCAAGGTGTACTTCATTATGAAAAATTGCAATATAGAGGAATTGACCCGTTAGAAGGTGTATGGAAACATATTTGGAATGATGTTAGGAGTATTATGGAGATGGAATTCAGTTTTATCCAAAAGATATATTGCAATTGGTAGATATCATAGTTAAACATAGTTGGGTTCCGGATGTACTGATTTTTCAATATGTATTTTCAGATATGTATAAACATTCCGATGAAGAAGAAATAATTCAATTTATTAATAAGTTGGCTGATTTTTTGAATTCATATGAAGAAAAGTCAATATATATATTGTGTAATGATATTAACCTCACGAAATCCAAGGGTGGGGGAAGAGAATTTTTTGATATTTTAGAGTCGAAAATTAATAAGCCCAAAATTGTGAAAAAAAGGCATTTTAATAATATTAATAGGGAACGACACTACGAATATGGAGAGCAATATAATAGTAATGTGCTTGTCTTTGATGATATATCAGATGAAATAAAAAACGCGTATAGTCCATTTGAGAGTTGTGCCAGTGCACAGATACTTATAAAAAGGGAAAGAAAGAAGTGATTAAATGATATTAAGTGTAAGCAGAAGAACTGATATTCCTAATTATTATTCGGAATGGTTCTATAATAGAGTAAAAGAAGGTTTTTTATATGTTCGTAATCCTATGAATGCCCATCAGATAAGCGAAATAAAAATTACTCCTGATGTTGTAGATTGTATAGTGTTTTGGACCAAGAACCCTTCGCCAATGATGAAGAGGCTTGATGAAATCAAAAATTATAAGTACTATTTTCAATTCACGCTAACTGGTTATGGAAATGATGTTGAGGTTAACTTGCCAAATAAAAAAACAAAAATGATTCCAGTATTTCAGGAACTATCTGAAAAAATTGGCAGGGAAAAGGTGATTTGGAGATACGATCCTATATTCTTTTCTGATAGATATACGAAAGAATATCATTTAAAGGCATTTAAAAGTATTGCTGAGGCTTTAAGAGGATATACAGAAAAATGCGTGATTAGTTTTGTTGATATATATCCCAAAAATAGAAAGAATATGGAAGGATTGTCTAGTTATGAATTGAACGATTATGACATGAGAGAATTTGCTAATGATTTAAGCAGGATTGCAGCTGATAATAATATTAAACTTGGAAGTTGTGCGGAAAAAATAGATTTGGACGATTGTGGCATAGTTCATAATTGTTGTATAGATAGAGAATTAATTGAAAAGATTGTTGGATGTAAACTCAATGTTGGCAAAGATAAGAATCAGCGTATAGAATGTGGCTGTGTTGAAAGTGTTGAAATAGGCACTTATAATACATGTAAAAATGGATGTGTATATTGTTATGCTAATTATAGTTTAAAAAGCGTAGAGACAAATGTTGCAAAATACGACCCATTATCGCCACTTTTATGTGGTCAAGTCCAGAAGGATGACAAAATTACTATTAGAAAAGTTAAGTCATTGAAAGAAACACAGCTTAATATTTTTGATATATAAGGGATTAACTACATTATGCGCATTGAATAATAGTTGTATAAACATCTTTTGAAAAGAAAACGAGAAGTTATATAGAATCTAAGCTTCTCGTTTTTGGCGTATCTCATTTATTTCTTTATCTCTTTCAATATTTTCACCCGTTCCGGGTCAGAATGATTTTTCTTAAGCAAGGTTATATATTCAAATAATTCCTCACGTGTCATATCATCTAATACAAAGAAGTCTGCGATAAGTTGATCGACTTTCGGTAAATCGGAATAATCAAATTTCGTAAAAATGGCTGATGTACGATTGGATAGGTAGGCTTTTTTTGAACGTTGATCGGACATGCCAACCAATTTGCCAACTTCCGGAAGTGATTTATCCTCTTCATTATAGGGATTCTCATTGCATATGGTGGCAAGAGGGATGTCTAATGTATTGGCAAAGCGTAAAGCGGTATCATAGCGTATGGGGGTGTCCCGACGGATGATAGAATAAATTGTTGGTGCTGGAACACCAGTGTTTCTGGAAAGAGTTTTTACGCTCATCTGCTTTTCGTCTAATATTTCTTTTAACACTTTTCCGTAGCCCATGTTGTATCTTCCTTTCAAAAAATATAATTCAATTTTATCATGAAACCTATGAAAAGAAAAGTAAAAATGAAAGAAAGTTATTTATTTTTTATGCAGTTAATAGGATGAATAAAAATAATACGCATAAAAAATGAATAATATTATTGACAAAGTACGCAACAGAGAATATAATGACATTATAGGACGCATAAATTATAAATAATCAAATTCAATATTTATGCGATAATACCAGGAAGGGAGGTGCTGATATGCAACAGATACATGAGGGAAAACCGTTGTACGTCGGAGTGGACACGGTAGCATATGACTTTGGTGTAAGTCGAGCAAAAGCCTATGCAATTATCAAGGATCTCAATATGGAATTGAAAAAAGAAAATCCAAGAGCCATTGTTGTGGCAGGAAAAGTCAATCGCATTTTTTATGAAGAATGTGCAGGAATCAGGCGATAAGTTGCTGAAAAGATGCAAGGAGGTGGAACAATTGGCGGTATTTCGAGATACATGGGATGGTTATAACGGAAAGGCGTGGCGTGTACAACTGCGTTATACCGACTGGCAGGGGAAAACGAGGCAGCATACCAAGAGAGGTTTTCGAAGTAAAAAGGAAGCGCAGGAGTATGAGCGTGAGTTTACAGCCAAAAAGAGCAGAGACATCAATATGGGATTTGCAACATTTGTAAATTTGTATTTGGAGGAAATAAAACCACAAATTCGGATTACTACATACGAAACAAAGATTCACATTGTGAAGACACATATTTTGCCGTATTTCTCGGAAAAGAATTTGTCTGAGATTGACGCAACGGATATTTTGAGATGGCAGAATGAAATGCTGCAAAAGAGAGATGAGAATGGACGAGGCTACTCAAATACTTATTTGAGAACTGTAAACACGCAGTTGTCAGCAATCTTCAATCATGCAGTAAGATATTATGGCTTGGCGGAGAATCCATGTAAGCGGTGCAAAAAGATAGGAAAATCCAATGCAGGAGAAATGTTTTTTTGGACGAAGGATGAGTATTTGAGATTTGCCGAGGAAATGAAAACAAAACCGATTTCCTATTATGCGTTTGAAATCCTTTACTGGACAGGAGTCCGTGTTTCGGAATTGCTGGCACTTACTCCGGCGGACTTTGATTTTGAAAATCGGAAGATGGTGATCAATAAGCAGATTCAGGTAGTTCATGGAGAAAAGAAAATAATGCCACCGAAGACGGAAAAAGGAAACCGAACCATAGATCTGCCGGATTTTTTGTGTGATGAAATTGAAGATTTGCTGGGAATGCTTTATAAACCGGATAAGGACATGCGAATTTTCAATATCACCAAAAGTTATCTTCATCATGAAATGGATCGTGGAGCGAAGGCAAGTGGCGTAAAGCGAATTCGAATTCATGATTTGAGACATAGTGCCTGTGCAGCGTTGATTGAACTTGGATTTTCGCCGGTTCAGATAGCAGAGAGGCTGGGGCATGAATCAGAAACAGTTACGATGCGGTATGCACATTTGTATCCATCGGTACAAAAAGATATGGCAGATAAACTGAGTGTGATGCGAAAAGGAAGTGAAAATCATGGCAGATAAAATATACAGGAGAACAACGCAGCCATCCCCTATATTAAAAAGTGATGCTGGGAAAAAGGCGCGAAAACGGAATGTTATCTTGAATTTTCGTGTAACAGAACAGGAAAAGGGTTTGATTGAAAAAAGGATAGAACTGTCCGGACTAAAGAAATCAGATTACTTTATAGAAAGCTGTCTGTATCAGAAAATTCTGGTAAAGGGTAACATTCGTACTTCGGATAAGATGAAAGAACAGCTAGCGAAAATCGCAGATGCTTTGAAAGAATCCGAAGAAGAGGATTTTTCCGACGTGTTATCTGGAGAAGATGTAATTGCTGTGAAAACGATACTTGAAATGCTTACGAAAATTGCTCAAAAGAAGGGAGGTGAAAGCTGATATGAATGAGACAAACTTGAAAATAATCAATATGTCGGATGTTGAGTCGAAGGAAATATCGTGGCTCTGGTATCCATTTATCCCATATGGCAAACTAACAATCATTCAGGGTGATCCTGGAGAGGGAAAAACTACACTCGTATTGAATATTGCGGCAGTTCTTTCCAAGGGACAGGGGCTGGACGAACATATGAATCCGGAACAGCCGCTGCATATTATTTACCAGACGGCAGAAGATGGCTTGGCTGATACTGTAAAGCCGAGACTTGAAAAGGCACAGGCTGACTGCAATAACATTTTTGTGATTGACGAAACGGATGTATCTCTTAGTATGCTGGATGAACGAATTGAGCAGGCAATTTTGAAGGAAAAAGCAAAGCTTATGATTCTGGATCCGATACAAGCATATCTTGGCGCCAAAATGGATATGAATCGTGCAAATGAAGCAAGAGATATGACAAAACATCTGGGGCAGGTGGCAGAACGGACCGGCTGTGCTATTGTTTTAATCGGTCATATGAATAAAAATGCCGGCGGGAAAGTTGCCTATCGAGGAATGGGTTCCATTGATTTCTTTGCTGTGGCGAGAAGTGTGTTGCTGGTTGGCAGAGTAAAGGGACAGGAAAACCGGCGTGCCATGATACAGATAAAAAATAATCTGGCAGAACGAGGGCATGCCAAGTCCTTTGTTCTGACTGATGGAGTATTTACATGGAAAGGTGATTATGACATAACCGAGGATGAACTGGCTGGCGGATTTGCACCAAAAACCAGCAAGCAGGAAGAGGCAAAAGATTTGTTAGTTTCTTTAAGCTGCACTACAAAAGAAGCAGCAGTATCTCAGATACAGGAAAAAGCAAGAGACAGAGGCATTTCCTGGCGTACGATGGAAATGGTTAAAAAGGAACTGCAAATAAAATCCCAAAAGGTAAATAATGCCTGGTATTGGATTTTAGATAGTAAATATTTTTAGTCGCAAGGTAACAACGCAACAATACAAGCCATAGGAAAATACGGTGTTGCAATCAAAGATTTTGAAAAATCAACACCGCAAAAGCCATTGTCGTGCATTGTTGCGTTGTTGTGTTTTGCTGGCAGAAAAATAACCGGAGAAAGGAAAAGATATGGAGAAAAAGAAAAATGTTACAATCCCGGAAGAGTTATTTATAGATTTAGTGAAATATTTTCTGGCAGATATTCGATGTGATGAGGATAGGATACGATCACGATTGCAGGAGAAACTGGAAGCAATGGTGAAACGGGAAGTGTATACCCGATATAAGACGGCTGCAACATCAGAGGAAAGAGAGAAGGCAAGACAAGAGTATTTGGAGAAAGTCGGTATACCGGAGAACTTCAGATGGTGATTTTGGCCTATCTGTGATTACAATCTCGTGGCACGAGATTGTATGTACGGCGGAGTAAAAAAGGGTTCAAGGGAGTTTTCCCTTGCAAGGACATCCAAGGATAATCCTTTGATGTGCATCCGTGTGGACACAGGATGCGTATCTTGCAAGGCATAAAAGAACAAGAAAAATGTGCATTTTATGTGCTATAAATATACATTAAAATTGATGAAAAATGGGACAAAAATGGTATGTTTGGACATGATGTCCAGACATGACAGGGAAAAACAACGGTATTTTTGCGTTTGGACATGATGTCCAAACGGTAACAGATAATTTGACATTTTACACGAGTACAGCCAAAAGAAACGGGGGAATAAAAGTGAATGGATTGACAGACTATCAGAACCGGCAGATGGAAAAGATGCTGAAATTTCTGCGTGGCATAGATTTGTCGCAGGAAGAAATCCAGACGTTGATATGGTTGGCAGGGTGGGAAGAAAGTACGATTGATGTTTTCTTGTCGATAATGGGTAAAGCGGTGAAAGCAAGCGGTAAACAGACTTTTCAGAAATGCTGAAAAAGGGACTTTGTACAAATATGCAAATATAGAGGTGTGCTAAAAAAATATTTTGACATTATCAATGAATACGTTTATAATTTTGATATAAAGAGTTGTTATGACAGTTATCAGGAGGAATAGCAAATGACAATAGCAGAACAGATTAAAGTGTTATGCGTAAGGTGCAGCGTGAGCGAAGCAGAGCTTGCTAGACGACTTGGTAAATCGCCTCAAAGTTTTAATTCCAAAATGAAGCGTGAAAGTTTTACGGTGGATGATTTGGACAAAATTGCAGAGGTGCTTGGCGCTCAATTTAGCAGAGAATTTATTTTGGCAAATGGAGAAAAAATTTGATGGTAGATATAGTGAAAGAGTTTAGAATGGGAGAGTTGTTTTGCGGACCAGGTGGTTTAGCACTAGGTGCGACAACAGCAGAAATTGAAGATCCAGAATATAAGATTATACATAAATGGGCAAATGATTATGATCAGGATACATGCAATACTTATACAAGAAATATATGCCCGGAAGATAAAGAGAGCGTTATATGTGGTGATGTAAGACAACTTGATATTGATAAGCTGGGAGATATTGACGCACTCGCCTTTGGATTTCCATGTAATGACTTTTCGGTAGTTGGAGAACAGAAAGGTTTTGATGGAACATTTGGTCCCTTATATACATATGGGGTCAAGGTGCTTAAGAGATATCAGCCATTATGGTTTCTGGCGGAGAATGTGGGGGGATTGAAGAGTGCAAATGAGGGAAAAGCATTTAAAAAGATACAAGAAGATTTAAAAACAGCTGGGTATAGAATCTATCCCAATTTGTATAAATTTGAGGAGTATGGAGTTCCCCAGGCACGTCATAGAGTGATAATTGTTGGGATTCGCAAGGATTTACCTTTTGAGTTTAAAATTCCAAGTCCAGCATTGTATAAAGATGTAGATGTAACCTGTAAAAACGCTATAGAAAATCCGCCTATTACAAAGGATGCAGCAAACAATGAATTGACGAAACAGTCTCCACAGGTTATTAAACGGCTGTCATATATTAAACCAGGACAGAATGCATTTACGGCAGATTTGCCGGAAGAATTGCAGTTGAAAGTAAAGGGAGCAAAAATAAGTCAGATTTACAAACGCCTTGATCCAAGCAAGCCGGCATATACGGTGACTGGTTCTGGAGGCGGTGGTACGCATATGTATCATTATTCAGAACCAAGAGCATTGACAAATCGTGAACGGGCAAGACTTCAGACTTTCCCAGATGATTACATTTTTGAAGGTTCAAAAGAATCAGTGAGAAAGCAGATTGGCATGGCTGTTCCGGCAAAAGGTGCCAAAATTATTTTTGAGGCAATATTAAAAACCTTTGCTGGAATTGAATACGAAAGTATAGAACCAAGTATAAAGGAGTAAGGAATGTACACAGAGAATTTTGAAGAGCAAATTTTATTTGCACCTGCAAAAAAAGATGGAAAGGCATGTAATCATCTCAAAATTGTTACAGCATTTACTGATGTAGAACGTATTTCCAGTCATTTAATTAAGTTGTTTGATGGGAAAAACAAGGAATATGTAGCCAATATTAAAGTGGATATTATTTTAGGAATGATAAGAGGTGCAGGACTTACATTGAAAAAGCATAAGAAGATCTGTTTACTGCTTAAAAGGCTGAATAGCGTTTCAGGAATGCCTAAAGTTACCTGCCGTTATATAGTCGAAGGAAAGCAGGTGCATTCTAAAGTATATATTTGGTGCAAAGGAAATAAAGCCGTAGAAGCATATAATGGTTCTGCAAATTATACGATGAATGCATTTTTTGCTCGCCGCGAATGTATGGATTCCTGCAATCCGCAAGAGGCAAATCGATATTATAAAAGTTTATTGAAAGACACAATTGATTGCTTTGATGAATTAATAAAAGAAAAAGTGTCATTTTCAGTGAAAAGAAGTGCGGAAGAGGATATTGCAGATACAAACTTGGAGAACTTAACGTGGGAGCATTATCAAGAGTTGGAGCCGGTGGACAGTATTGAGGTTTCATTGTTAAAAGCGGATGGAAGTGATACTGGATACGGTTCTGGGGTAAATTGGGGCATTCGTAAAAATGGTTATAAACGAAATCGTAACCAGGCATATATTCCGTATAATACTGGTGACCAAAAAACAGGATTTTTTCCTAAGAAAAATGAAGATGGAACATATCCAGTGTTTAAGGTAGTTACACAAGATTATGACGCATTTTATATGCGGCAGGCACAGGCAAATGGTAAGGCCTTAGAAACACCAGAGAGCAACGCTATTATCGGTGAATGGATACGTCATAAGATAGGCGTGCCAGATGGAACTTATATTACAAAGCAGATGCTCGAAACAGCCGATGGCACAACAGTAGTATTTAAGAAATTTGAAGATGGTATTTATACGTTGGAGTACTAAAGGAGTGGTTGCATGTTAAACTATTGGTGGGTTACACGCCCTAAACGAAAATTAAATTCAATTCCCGAGGTGCTTGCTGCATTTGCGGACTTGTCGTTGAATGAAGAATGGGCTGGTCAGAGGAATTCTCATTTAGCATACGAAGATGCATTGGAGCAGGCAGGGCTGAAAAGAAAAGGTGAACGGCGTGACCAGACTGGTGGAGGTGCAAGAACATATAAGGCATGGCTTGTCAGCCTTGGTTTGATATTTACGCAGGAGTCAACTGGCAGGATTAAATTGACACTGGCAGGAGAAGCAATTATGAGTGGAGATTCTCCAGTTGAAGTTTTGAAAGGACAGATACTGAAATATCAGTTTCCTTCTGCGTTTTCCATTGGACGCGGAGTGCAGGTCGCTCCAAGATTTAAAATCCGTCCCTTCCGATTTTTGTTAAAACTATTGATGGATGCGAGAGTTGCTTATCTGACAGAGGAAGAAATTGCTAAAATTGTTGTGACGGAAGCAGAAAACGAAAGTACAAAATGTTTCAATTATATTGTGGATAGGATTGAACAATTTCGTAGTTATGGAGACAGCTGCCTTGAAGAAGACTTTTTTGAAAAGTATAAGTCATCAAAGGGGAGTGTTAATCCAGAGCATCCGTACAGTCATCTTACAGATCTTGCTAATACACTGATAAATTGGCTGGAATATACGCAGTTGGTAAAACGCGATGGTGGAAAAGTTGCTGTGCTGCAAGAGAAAATTTCAGAGGTTAAACAGATATTGGAAGACATTCCTAAGTTTATTGACCGTCCTGAGCAGCATGAGTATTTTCAAAGAAAATATGGATTAGATCCAAAACATAAAAAAGATAATCGGAATCTTGCATTAACCAAAACCGTAACAGCAGCAATGATTGCAAGGCAGAAGATAATGCAGGCGTATATTACGGAATCTCTGCAAAGACCGATTACAAGAATTACACCAATGATTGTTGATTATATCGTACAGGTCACAGGAATTGATGGGAAAACTGTAGAAAATGTGTTGGTGGAAACATATCCAAATGGTTCTGTTGGTGCGTTTATGACAAAATACTTTGAAATGGCATTTAAAGGACGTGATGAAGCCACGGAATTTGAAAAGGCTACGGTAGAATTGTTTCAGGACGTGTTTGGATATGAAGCAAAGCATGTAGGCCCGATTGGTCTTACACCGGATGTGCTTTTGTTATCAGACAGTGATGGTTATCAGGCGATTCTTGATAATAAAGCATATCATAAGTATACAATCAGTAATGATCATTATAACCGGATGGTGCATAATTATATTGAGAATTTGTCCAATTACAGCGATTCGCCAGATCGGCTGGCATTTTTTTCCTATATAGCGGGCGGCTTTGGAAAAAACATTGATAAGCAGATACAGTCGGTAGCTGATGCAACAGGAGTAAATGGTTCAGCAATCAGTGTTACAAATATGATTAAAATGGTTGAACAGCATAATAAGGTGCCATATAGCCATAAAAGACTGTCCGAAATTTTTAGTGTGAATCGACAGGTATTGATGCAGGATTTGATTTAAAGCTACAGAGGTGATGTGATGGATAACCTTACAAAGGAGCAACGGCGGAAAAATATGCAGCATATTCACTCAAAAGATACCAAGATAGAGGTTATTCTGCGGAAAGCGTTGTGGCAGAAAGGGTATCGCTATCGTAAAAACTGCAAAGATATTCCAGGAAAACCAGATATTGCGTTGACTAAGTACAAAATTGCAATATTCTGTGATGGAGAGTTTTTTCATGGGAAAGACTGGGAAGTCTTAAAGCCGCGATTAGAGAAAAGCAATAACGGAGAGTATTGGATTAGTAAAATATCACGAAACCGGGAACGGGATGATGAGATTAACAAGAAATTGTTATTTGAAGGATGGACTGTAATTCGGTTTTGGGGAAATGAAATAAAGAAGAATACAGATGAGTGTGTCAGAGTAATAGAGGAGGCAATTTTTGATTTAAAACTCAGCAAGGAGGAGTTTGATGACACAATCAGCTGAATTAATGGAAAAAGAATCTATTGTAGAAGAGTGTGAGAAATTTTGGGTTAAAATAGTTTTAATATATTAGCAAGCGAATAGAATTGGTTATCAAATTCGTGGTTGATGAAATAGTTCCGATAAGGTTATGGAAGCGATTATGGATATGTACGTGTGAGAGGAATGGGGGATCGGGAAAAGGTTAAATTATAAAAAATATTGAAAACATAAATTGTACAAAGAAAGCAGAAAAATGTAAGAGAGGCGACGTGATGCGGAGAGAACCCACAAAATTTGAATACCGAAGAGAAACTTCAGCGTACGATAAGTCTGATTATAGGAGTAAATTTTACAAAGGAAGATGGGAAAAAGCTTGGATTAAGAATAGAGTTCAATACGCCATTAATGATAAAATAGATTTATATGAATCTATGTGGGAAGGCTATGTGGACAAAACAGAACATATGCCAAAAAGATTGTTTAAGTTTTTTCCTTTTAATCATAATAGCCTTAAATGCATAGAAACAAATGCAGTATTTATGAATGATCCTAGTAATTTTAATGATCCTTTCGATTGTGTACTGTGTGCCAATGAAAATGAATTTCTTAAGCAGTCTTTGTTAGATTATTTAATAGAAACAGATGCTGTTAATCGTGAGATATTAACAGTAGAGGAACTAAATAAATTAAAAAACAGTTTCTGTGGTAATTGGGAAAATACAGCTATATATCGAACCTTTGATAGTGTAGTTAATCATATTTGTTTTGATGCTGAATTAAGAAAAATGCGCAAGGGTAGTGATGAAATTGATAAGGAATTATATAGGGCAAGAATTAAATATCAGAAGGGAATAAAAGAACTAAGAAAAAGCATCGTAGGAGTTACATCATTTGCAGACATTAATGAATTTAAATTGACATCTTATATGGAATTATGGTCACATTATGCTCAAAATCATGAGGGGTTTTGTGTTGAATATGATTTAACACAATCTATTATGGATGATAGAGAGAATGCAATGATTCTAGGCGGATTACTACCTTGTGAATATGGAGCAAAACAGATAGTTTTAAGCAAAAGAAAGATATATAAATATATAAATAAAATACCATTTACATCGTATGAGCAAATGGAGTTTGATAAAAGTATTTTGCTGTCTTTTCTCACAAAGTCATCTTCCTGGAGATATGAAAATGAGTGGAGACTTTTGCTTCCGGTTGATATATGTAAAATATATGCGAATATGATTCCTTTTTTTCCAATTAAAGCAATATACATAGGATGTAGAATGCCGGTTGATAATAGAGAGTATTTATATCGGTATGCACAACGAAAAGGGGTTAAAATTTATGATATGTCTATGCATGAATATAATTTTGAGTTAGAGGGCGACTATTCTGAAACGGAAATAAATCGATATTTTGAGCTGAAAGAAGAAAGTAAACAAAGAAATTTGAAAGATAGTAGATATAAGTTCTGGGAATAATGGTTGTTTATATATAGATGGTAAGCACCTAATTTTAGGGTGGGTTCCATTCTCTATAATAATTGTTAGAAAACACAGGCTAGATTTAAGTGTTTTACTCTATATCAACAATTAATGAATTAGATACAATGGGGAGAGATAGTGCTGGCGAGTTGGAGGCGGTTCTGTCAGGATCATTGTCAGCAGTTTTGAACGATAAGCAACAGTCCAAAAAAGTATCTAATATTCTTCAGGCTATGAAGCGAGAAGGTATTGCTGATGTTGACGGTGTTGGACATGTTGCAAGATGGTATTTGAAAAAATAAGCATTTGAACTAATTTAGCTAAAGAAAAAACGATTTGGTCTAAGTGCTTAACGAAAAATACCGAAAAATATGGACTTTTCCATGGACTAATAGATATAATTAGTTCAAAATTAGTCCAAGATGGAATATTTAAGTTCCATTGATGGATAAATTGCAGAAAGCGAAGAAGAAATTATAAAGAGTTGTTAGCAAAATGTAAGCAAAAAATCCCGCGAATTCAAAAAATCACTAGAATAAGTAGGCTGAACATACAAAATACCCGCTTTGACGAAGTGACAAACCACAACATATGGGTGTCGGAATTGAGTTTGAATAGGAAGAAAATAGCGGGAAGCCTTGTGGGAGGGGCTTCCTGGTTTTGATGTAAGCAAATTGTAAGCAAAAAACTTGGACATAAGATTTATTGGGCAAAACAATTCATTGGTTAGTGTAAAAATTCGCACTATTGGCGCGAGAAATGGAGAAAGATATGACAAAGAATGAAATTGTGGGTTAATGGTTTTTGTGTAGATTGTTTAAAATTGTTTCTTCACAGTTTGCGGTATTGCAATATTCATTGAGAACGAGGAGGAAAATGTTTTGTTTAACAGAAAAGGAAATGACAAAGAACAGGTAGAGCTTAAGGAAATTTTAGATAAATTGCTAGAATTAGAAAAAGAGAAGCAGAAGACAAGTCCAGTTAAAATAACAATATGTATTGTTGGCGGATTTGGGAGTGTTATGTTTATTTTATTATTATGTTATTCTGCTTTTAAAAGTGGTTTTTCATTCTCGTTAGAAAGTATTTTATCAACTCTATTGGCATTCTTTTCTATTTTTATATCTATTTTCTTTTATTTTAAAGCGGATGAAACTAGTACAAACTTTTATGATTCCTCATATAAATTTATGAAAGACATTTCGGTAACATTAGGAAAGATAGAAGAAAGATTTGGGGAAAAATTAAACAGTCTTAATGATAAAGTTTCACATCTAGACAGAATAAGTAATGAAACGAGCGAAGAGATTGAAGATAAAAAATATGATAGGGATAATCTTTTGAATGAACTGATGGATAGAGCAAATTTAGGAGATGAAGAGAGAAATAGATATAAAAAAGAGATGGAAGAAAAAGATGCTGAAATAGAGCGTTTGAAGATACATAAGTCGGAAGCAGAATATGAAGCTAGGCAATTGAGGTATCAAATGAATCAATTAAACGATATAAATGTAAATGTTGAGATTCCATCACGTGGTGTTCTTACACGGTTGTTGAGAGATCATAACACTTCAAATATGTCTATTAAAACTATATATAAATTGAAAAAAATGGGAATTATAGATAAAGATGGTAATATCAATGAAAATACTATAATTAATATGTTGAAATCGTATTATGGAGAATAATGGAGATATTTTGAGACTAATGCATACGCTTTTTGCGTTGGAAGATAGGTATGGTTTGAACGTTATAGAAGAAAAGAGGAAGATCAGTCTTGTGTTGTCGGAGTCGAATTTAACATTACATGCGACATTGGAACAAGCTTTGTTTGAGTGATTGCAACAGAAGACAAAATGGGATAGTGGTGTGATCACGAAGGATGAGTATGACGAATGGAGATACAATTATCCAAAGGATAACATAAAAGAGCGGGCATAGCTCGATGTGGGCTGACAGAAAGTACAGAAAAAGAAACTGTACTTCCTTAATTTGGGGTCAGAGTGTCTGCAATATGATAATATGATATATATTGAAGCTTTAGGAGATGAGTTGATATGATACAAATAGAATTGGTCGGTTATGATCATAAATTGTCAGAGGTGGATTTACAGGTTACAAAATATGTTAATAAAAATCTGCAGGATATAATAAGGGTTTTGATAGATATGATGGAAAATGATCCTGAATATGGATTAGAAGATTTTTTTCCAAGAGATTATCTGACAAGGAAGACAGAGGAATGTAGAAATACGATTAATGAGTTATATGAGATTATTAGTTCAAGAATGATCAGAGATTACATAAAACCTAAATATGAGTATTTGTTATATATGATATTAAAATGGTGGAAAGATTGTACGGATAATGAAGAGGATTTATTACCCGATCGAGTGGACAACAATTTGGCAAGCAAATTAGAGGAATTGGAGCAACTGGATGTACTGGAAGAAATTCAGGATTTTGATCAGTATTTTGTTATCTGTTTTCAGGATTTAGATTTTTTGCCAGATACATTAAACCAGATGGTAATGATTTATTTGCAGAATCCAGCAAAGTTATCATTGTTTTTAAATTATGATGATTTAGATGACTATGTGGATCTTATGGACTGTGATTTAAGAGAACGTTATTTAGAAGCAAGAAACGTGCAAAAAAAGCAGCAAATACAATTATCTAATGCAGAAAATGTGGTGAAGGAGCTTTTGAACCTATTGAACAGCTATCAAAAAAGGATAGTAGATTTAAGGGATAGAGATGAGGTGACAATTACTGCAGACATACAGGATGCTATAGGCAATGTGTTGAATTCAAAATATGGTTTGCATATTGCAAGAGAGTATACAATGGGGCGATCAGAAAAGAAAATAGGAGAAACTGATCTTTACATATATAAAGAAGTAGATGGATGGGTTGAGGATTGTGTAATTATTGAAAATAAATATATTGAAAAATTTGAAAGACAGTATGATCAATTGATAGGGTATCTCAATTGTAATTTTGAAGCCGGAATCACATTGTCAATGAACAGGAATAAGTCGATGAAAGAAGGTTTTGACATAATCGAGAGAAAATTGCGCGAAAAAAGCAAGAATGCGGAGGTGCAATGTCCACCAATTAGTATTGAACGGATAGAAAAAGGCAAGATACGATATATAGTAAGTGAGCATATTGTTCCAGAAACAAAAGAAAAAATGAAATTGTATCATTTGATTTTTCAGTTAAATGATGATGAAAGACACAAAGCGGCAATTAATGCAAGAAAATAACTGTTGATTATCCAATGGAACAACTGTTTGCAAAAGGCTCTGGAAGTTGTGATTTCTCTTGAAATCATGAACGAATTGTGATAAGATAACAGAAAGTATGTTCGGTTTTGGCGAAGCTTTATTTGATCGAGCATCTTTGGAGGAGTAAGATGAAGATTAGTTATAAGAAGTTGTGGAAGTTGCTGATTGACCGAGACATGAAGAAGAAGCAGCTGGCAGAAGCTGCAGGAATCAGTTCTGCGTCAATTGCAAAATTAGGTAGAAATGAAAATGTTAATACTGACATTTTGCTTAAAATATGCATCGCCTTGAACAGTGATATATCAGATATTATGGAAGTCGTACCTGATGAGGAGATGTAATGTTGAGGTGATTGGATGGATCGGCTAACAAAGGAACAGCGCCATAAAAACATGAAAAATATCAAAAATAGAGATACTGGTATTGAGCTGACTTTAAGAAAAGCATTGTGGAAGAAGGGATATCGCTATCGAAAAAATGATAAGCGATTACCAGGGAAGCCTGACATTGTGTTGACAAAGTATAAAATTGCTATTTTTTGTGATAGTGAATTTTTTCATGGAAAGGACTGGGAGGTCCTAAAGCCACAGTTGGAGAGGGGTAAGAATGCTGATTTCTGGATTGAAAAGATATCAAAGAATCAGCAACGGGATGAGGAAGTGAATCAACAACTGCAGTATTTAGGATGGACGGTTATTCGCTTTTGGGGAAAAGATATAACCAAACATACAGATGAGTGTGTTCAAGTTATAGAGGAAACTGTTTTCGATATAATGATGGACATGGACAATTATTACAAATAAAGGAGACAAGGCAATATGTATAGGTCAATAGATTTGTTTGCGGGAATTGGAGGCATAAGAAAAGGTTTTGATAATGCTTTTGGAAAGGATATTGAAACGGTATTTGTCAGTGAATGGGACGAATATGCACAAAAAACCTACAAACTAAATTACCATGATGACTTTGATATTGCTGGGGACATTACAAAAATAGATGAAAAAGATATTCCAGAGTTTGATATTTGCTTGGCGGGTTTTCCGTGTCAGGCATTTTCGCTGGCAGGAAAGCGCATGGGATTTGATGATGACTATAAGGGTATGTGTCGTGGAACTTTATTTCAAGATGTTGTTCGAATTTGTGAATACGGACAGCCCAAAGTTATTTTTTGTGAAAATGTTAAGGGACTTACTATTCATGATAAGGGGCGTACTTTTAAGGTCATTAAGAGAGCTTTTGAGCAGATTGGCTATAAGGTGTATGACAGAGTCTTGAATAGTAAAGATTTTGGAGTGCCTCAGAACAGAGAAAGAATATATATAGTAGCCTTTCATAATGATATTGACAGTAGTGAATTTAAATTTCCGGAAGGACATAATTCTCATACGTGCATTAGGGATATTATGGAAGAAAAGGAAGTCAGTGTGAAATACTATCTTTCTACGGTTTATATGGAAACGTTGCGTAGACATAAGGCACGACACCAATCAAAGGGTAATGGTTTTGGCTATGAAATTCGTGATCTTGATGGTCAGGCAGGGGCAATAGTGTGTGGCGGCATGGGACGAGAACGAAATCTTATTATAGATAATAGGCTTACGAACTTTACTCCGGTAACGCATATAAAGGGAGAGGTTAATAGAGAAGGAATCCGTAAGATGACACCTCGTGAATGGGCGCGATTGCAAGGATTCCCGGATGATTTTAAACTGGAACTTGCAGACACGCATTTGTATAAACAATTTGGTAACAGTGTAACGGTTAATGTAATTGAGGCGATTGCGAAAGAGATAAGGAAGGTGTTGGAGAATGGCAAATAACAATGATGGTAAAATGGCAGGAAACAAAGGTGAATGGTCAGAATTATATGCTTTTCTACGATTATTAAGTCAGGGAAGAGTTTATGCTGCGAATGAAAAAGTTGAAAAGATTGATAATGTATATTATCCCATTTTAAAGATTATCAGAGAAGAACAGAAAGGAGAGATTTATGATTATTGTATAGAAAATGATTCGGTCGTGATAGAAACACAATCACGTAGAATTATGGCAATAGATCGTGAGTCTTTGGGAGAAGAAGCTGATAAATTATTGGAAGAAATTGCAGCACATAGTGGCAGTTTTGAAGTGGAAGAAGTGGCATCTTTTGTTAACGGAATTAAAGTTACAAAACTTAAAGCACCATCGACGGATACTACAGATATTACAATGCAGATTCAGGATGTATATACAAATCTTATTCGCAAAGTTGGTTTTTCAATTAAATCGGAGGTCGGAAATGCACCTACACTTTTGAATGCAGGAAAAACTACTAATTTTATATATAAAATTGATGGCTTGAACTGCGAACAAGCGAAAGAGATTAATGCAATAGAAACCAGAACCAAAATTCAAGATCGCATGGAAAAGATTAGAGAGTATGGGGGAAAAATCAGTTATGCCGACATGAGCCATAAGGGGTTTAAGCGTAACCTGATTATGGTGGACAGCAGTATGCCTGAAATATTGGGAAACATGCTTCTTTATTTTTATGCTGAAGACATTAAAGATTGCAAGAAACTGGTGGCAATGGCGGGAGAACGGGATCCTCTGGGATATGGTGATTCTGCAATGTATGAATACAAATTCAAAAAATTCCTCTGTTCTTGTGCATTAGGACTAAAGCCGGCAAAGCCGTGGGACGGATTGGATGAGGCGAATGGGGGTTATATTATTGTAAAAGCTGATGGAGAAGTGCTGGCATATCATATATATAACCGCAATTTCTTCGAACAGTATTTGTTGGATAATACTATTTGTGAGCGCGCTTCGACGGGAAGGCATGAATATATGAGTCTTTATGAGGAAGGTGGGCAGATGTATATTAAATTAAATTTGCAGGTGCGGTTTAAGTAGAAAGAGTAAATTACTGTTTTTTATGAAGTATAAATGACTGCATGGCAAATCATAGAACTGTTTTTGATGACATTTCATCTGTCCTTTTGGAAGAAAATTTGAGAAAAGCAAGTAGTAGGATGGAAAAACAGGTTAAGGAACAAAAGATATCTTGTAGGGAATGATGTAGTATTTGTCTGTGAGGTTACGGAAGAGATTGTGGCAAGGATTTAGTTTGTGTTGAATTAAATCCAGAAAGCGAACAAGTTCTTTATATCAAAATTTGCAAAATAATTGATGGAAAATATGTTTGTGGATATATTGGAGTGCTTCTTTACGGGAGTTGATAGACAGCAGTACTGATTATGTAGATAACAAAAGTTATACCTTTATTAAATGGGCAAAGGAGAATAGAGAATGTTTTTAAAAAGGCTAAAATTAACAAATTATAGAAAGTTCTCTTCGGAGAAAAATGTTGTGGAATTTATTAGTTCTAAAATAGTTTTAAATCAGGATAATGATGACGGTGATTATAATTTTGAGCAGAATAGTGTACAAAATGATTGTGTGGAAGTAGATGTTGCTTCGGATACAACATTGATTATAGGGAAAAATAATGCAGGTAAGACAACAATAATTACGGCACTGGATAATTTAATAAATCATAGTAATGCTTTTGGGGCAAATGATTTCAATTATAGATATTTACAAGAGTATTTAGCGGGTTATGATATTTGTAATCCTCCATTGTGGGCGCCATACATAGAATTTGTACTTACAATTGGTTTAGAGGAAGATAGTAATGATAGAATTTCTAATTTAATACCATTTATGCTGGTTGAAGATATCGAAGATTCCGAGTTAGACATATGTATAAGATATGAAGTAGAGGATTTTGTATATTTTCAGTCAGAGATGAAGGATTTATATTCGGAAGGGAAAGATAAAAATGCCTTTTCAAAATTCATAAATTTATTACATAGTACAGATTATGTGTTGAAGTATTATGATAAGAATATGAATAAAATAGATGTAGACTTTAAATTGTCCAATTTAATGGAATTACAATGTGTCAAAGCCAATCATTTAAAGAATGATCATTGCCTTACGGATGCATTTAATAACATTATCAATTATAGGTATGATCATATTTTCCAAAAAGAAAAAAAGGAAGTGACAAAAGAATTAGAGAAAATCAACCACGAATTGACTGAAAATATTACTAAAAATCATACCGATGTTATAAGAAGTGTTTTGAAAAAATTGATTTCTATGGAGCGCATGGGTGTGGATTTAAGTGCAGATATTACATTCGACAAGTTAATGAAGGATCTTATAAAATATGAATATATAGAAGATGATGCTAATATTCCAGAAAATCAATTTGGATTAGGATATACAAATTTGGTTATGATTATAGCAGCTATTATGGATTATATGGAAAGATATCCTGAGTCTTCCTTCAATAGCAAAATTAATCTGATATCAATAGAAGAACCAGAGACATTTATGCATCCGCAAATGCAAGAGTTGTTTATAAAGAATATAAATGAGGCAATTCGTGTGTTGCTTTTTAGTAAAAACAAAGATGTGAATAGTCAAATAATTATTACAACGCATTCATCACATATTTTGAATAGTAAAATTCACAGCAACAATACATTCAATAACATCTGTTACTTATATGAAGATAAGCGGAATGCGGCTGTTACAAATTTAAATAATAAAAAGGTTATGCCAAATAAAGATGAAGATGAAAAATCAGAAGCATTTAAATTTATGAAGAGACATATAAAATACAAAATTTCTGAGTTGTTTTTTTCGGATGCAGCAATATTTGTAGAGGGTTTTGCGGAAGATATGATTATACCATATTATATTGAAAAGAGAGAGGGATTGAGAAAACATTATATTTCGATTTTTAATATAAATGGGGCGCATGGTTTTTTGTATAAACGGCTTATTGAAGCATTAGGAATCCCTGTATTAATTATAACAGACTTAGATATTCAACGTAATGAGGAGAGTGGTGAGACAGATGGACAAGAGGAGGGAAAGGAAAAGGTATATAAACAGATAAGTTGTTTGGACAATAAAAAAACAACTAATGCAACTATTATAGACATATATGAAAAGGAAGATATATCAGCGATTCCGATTCACATAGAAAAGGGGAATTTATATTTGACATATCAAGGAGAGATTAATGGGTATTATGCTACAAGTTTTGAGGAGGCATTTATCTTAACTAATTATGATAATGAAATTACTAATGAATTGCTCAAGGAATTGAAACCTAATATATATAAGAGCATTGTTGGAAAAAAAGTTGAATATGAAAAGAATAAAGAAAATTCATATAAGTGGCAAATGAAGTTGGGTAAATGCAAAGGCGAATTTGCTAGTAAATTGCTTTATAAAGTTGTCAATGAGGAACTGGAGGAAAGAATTCCAAGATTGCCTGAGTATATATCGGATGGACTTGATTGGATAGAAAAAAAATTAGGAGGATGCTAATGGGATTATCTGAAATTAATGATGTAGATTTAGAGAATGAACAGAAATCTTTAAATAAATTGTTTGAATGCAGTGATTCGTTTGCTAGTGTTGTTTTTAATTCTGGAGCTGGATCTGGAAAAACCTATGCTTTAATTGAATGCTTAAAATACATTATCAGCATTCATCATGACGATTTAAAGAATCATAATCAGAGGATAAGTTGTATAACCTATACTAATGTTGCAGCGGATCATATCAAGCAACAGTTAGGTGTTTCTGATGTTGTGGAAATATCAACTATCCATGAAAGAATTTGGAGTATTATTTGCAGTCAAAAATCGGCTTTGTTAAGTTTGCATATTGAGAAACTAAAGAGTGAGGTGGAATTGCTTGACAATCAATTATTAAGTGATTCAAAATATGAAAAATATAGAGCATTAGATGCATTAGATCAAGATCGTTTTTTTCAATTAATGTATGAGAATAAAAAGAAATATAATATGGCATATAATCTAAAGGCAGCAGAATTTAAAGCTTCTATGCCAGAAGAAATCAGAGTGCAATATGCAGAACTTATATCGAATGTTGCTAAATTTAAAGGGTTAGTAGGTAAACTTTTTAAGAGAAAAAGGTATTTAGATTGTCTTAGAAAAATAGAAAATGGAGAAAAAGATTATAAAGTGGTAAATTATGACGCAATGTATAATCGGGATCGATTAGATAAAATGCGTATTAGTCATGATACACTTTTGGAATATGGATATGAATTAATTGAGAGATATCCAAGGATGCGACAATTAATCATTGATAAATATCCATATATTCTAATCGATGAGTATCAGGACACGGCTGACATTGTAGTAAAGATAATGAGTTTTATTGAGCAATATGCAAAACAAATAAAGCATGATGTGTTTATCGCTTATTTTGGAGACTCTGTTCAGAATATATATGATACTGGGGTTGGAAAACGATTAACTCAATTGCATCCAGGGCTAACTTCTATTTTTAAGGAATATAACCGTAGGTCGTATGCTGAAGTGATTGATGTGGCAAACAGAATTCGTAATGATGAGGTTGTTCAAAAATCAATTTATTCTGATTGCAGTGGTGGGGATATTAAACTTTACTATGGCGCAGAAGAATGTATAAGTAAATTTATTGAAAAGTGCGCAGAGAAGTGGAATGTACAAATTAAAAATCCGTTGCATTGTATGTTTGCGACAAATCAAATGGTTGCTGAATATAGTGGTTTTGCAAATGTATATGAAGTTTTTAAAAAAGCAGAAATATATCAGGGAATTGGATATAAACAACTTAACTCAGAATTATTAAGTCATGACATAATCCACTTAGGAAGGGTGCAGGCAATTCTGTATAGGTTAATAAAATTATATATAGAAGTGCGCGAGGAAAAGCAACCACTTAGAGATATTTTCCCATCAGATAAATATAGAAACATGAGTTTTCTTGAGTTGAGGTTACTCATAACAAGGTTGCAAGCAATAGATGGAACTACATTAGATGAATTATTGCGTAAAATATTTAATGAATATAGTGTGTCAAATCATCAAATGTATAAGTTTGTTATGGAGAAAATATTCGATGTTGATGAAGATTTATCCTATGATAAAGTACTAACAATTTTTGTGACTTCTTTGTATAAATCGTGGGATGAAACTCTTGGAATTAAGGAAATTATACAGGACCTTTTAGATATAAAGATTGAGGAACTGTTGAATTGGTTTCATTATATACATAGAGATGAAAAAAAGGCAATTTGTTATCATACTTTTCATAGCACCAAGGGATTGGAATATGAAAATGTTGCAATTATTTTAGGAAAGGATTTTGGACAGGATAAAGGTTTGTTTAAAAACTATTTTATGAATTATGAGGAGAATGAAGAACAAGTTTCTGATAAATATGAAAGAGGCAGAAATATATTATATGTAGCGGTTACTAGAGCTATTAAGAATTTGCGTGTATTGTATATTGATGATTTCAAGGAAGTAAAAGATGGGATGGAAAAAGTTTTTGAAAAAGCATATGCATTTACAAACGAAATAGCAATAGATGATTTTTAGTAATGGTTACTGTTGAAAGCTAAAGCGGCACTAAAAAATCATATATGGGGATTGTAAGAAAAGAAGAAATCGGATATATATTCATAACGAAGTGGACCCGTTAGTCATAATTAAGGAATACAAGACATATTTTCAGTTTCTTGAAAGTGTAGAAAAAGCGAACTATATTTGCACTTTGTCAGCAGAAGAAAAAATGATTATAGAATATTTGTCGAAAACTATTTTAAGTGGGGTGCGACCGGAAGAATTGGAAATCTTGCGTTTATTGTTAGAGCAAAAAAGTATTTCTGTAAATGATTTTAAACGGTTTGTAAATGAAAAGTATGATAGAAACATTACAAATAATCAAGTTGATTACGCAATAGATGTGCTACAGGGGAAATTTGTGAGTAATGATAATGAGTATCAAAAATACAAGAATATTGAAGTTATATCGAATGACCATAATAACTTTATTACAAGAATGCTTTGTTATGAGGAGCGTTTAAGACATGATGAGTTTAGGCAAATGGTAGAGGATATTATTCGAGTAGGTCTTACACGATACGAAGATAAATTTATGAAAACGGATGAGATAGAGTCTCCATTTGTTTTGTATGAAAAGTATTCGAGAAGAGACGTGAGTTTGTTAATGAATTGTGGAAAAGATTTATCTTCGGTTATGTTTGGAATGAAAAGAATCGTGGATGATGTTTTTATATTTGTTACATATCATAAAGAAAAATCAGATGATGAACGTAATTATGTGGATGGCAAACCGGATTACGCAGATGCATTTGAGGATAACATGATTTTTAGATGGGATTCTAAAATCGGAATGGGTATTGAAAGTAACTATATGAAAGAGGTGACAACAGCACCTAGAAAACATTTGCTGGTCAAGAAAAGCGATGCAGAATCAAATTTTTATTATATGGGTACATTTGATATTTTAGATGTTAAGGAAGACCAAAAAGAAGATAACAAAGGCATTTTAAAGAAAATTTGTAAAGTGGTTGTGAAAATGCATCACCCAGTGAGGGATGATTTGTTATGTTATTTACAGAGCACAATTAAGGAGAATTAGGAATGAAAATAATAAGAGTAGTTGCAGCGGTTATTCAAAGAAAACAAAATGGCAGCAAACAAATTTTTGCAACGCAAAGAGGCTATGGTGAATTCAAAGGTGGATGGGAGTTCCCCGGCGGAAAAATTGAAGTCGGTGAAACTCCGCAGAAGGCATTGATTCGTGAGATAAAAGAAGAATTAGATGCAGATATTGTTGTGGGCGATTTGATTGACACGATTGAGTATGATTATCCGGGTTTTCATTTATCAATGGACTGCTTTTGGTGTGAATTGCAGTCGGAGCATGTTGTATTAAATGAGCATGAGGACGCAAAGTGGCTTTCGAAGGCACAGTTGGATTCGGTTGATTGGTTACCTGCGGATGTAACCTTGGTGGAGAAAATTGAAAAGGGGATGTGAGGATTGACATATAGGCCCTTTCCCATTGACAAAACCATCAATTCATGTAAAGATGAGAGAAACCCTTTCCGAACGGCAAGGGTATAATGTAAAATTGGAGGACAGAAAATGAAAGTAGCAGCAGCTTATGAAAATGGAGAGGTTTTTCAGCACTTTGGTCATACCAAACAGTTCAAAGTGTATGAAATAGAGGATGGTAAAGTTGTGTCATCTGAAATTATAGAAACAAATGGACAAGGTCACAGTGCTCTGGCAGATTTTTTGCATGAACAGGCGGTTTCTACTGTGATTTGCGGAGGCATTGGCGAGGGTGCGCAAGCAGCACTCACAGAACAGGGAATTGAGCTGTTTGCCGGTGTCAGTGGACAGGCAGATGAGGCAGTAGAAAAATATATCAAAGGGGAACTTACTTCTACCGGTGCCAATTGTGATCATCACGGTGAAGAAGGTTCCTGCGGCGGACACGAAGATGGTGGATGTGGTTCTGCATGTGGAGGCGGCTGTGGTGGCTGTCACAGTAAACCGCCTTTTGAGGGCAAGAATGTAGGAAAGACGATGAGGGTACATTACAAAGGTACATTTAATGATGGAACGCAGTTTGATTCTTCCTACGACCGTGGTGAGCCGTTGGAGTTTGTTTGCGGTGCGGGAATGATGATTTTAGGATTTGATAAAGCTGTGGCAAATATGGAAGTTGGACAGATTGCGGATGTTCATTTGGAACCGTCGGAAGCGTATGGAGAAGCGGACCCGGATGCAATATTTACCGTGGAAATTGATAAAATGCCAGGAGCGGAGGTGTTGGAGGCCGGACAGCAGGTATATCTTCAAAATATGTACGGACAGCCGTTCCCGGTAAAAGTCACAGCCAAAGATGAAAGCACGATAACATTTGATGCGAACCATGAGATGGCTGGCAAAGAGTTAAATTTCCAAATTGAAATTGTAGAGATTTTATAGGGAAACCGGTAAAGGGAAAGTGAGGACACTATGGAACTTGAAATAAGCGTAGAAGATTTGTTAAACAAAAGAAAAATTGAATCAGACCGCATAGAGTTTAAAGCAGGATGGAACCCAGATGACATCTATCATAGTGTTTGTGCATTTGCAAATGATTACAACAATGATGGTGGTGGATATATTGTTGTCGGTGTTGAAGAAAAAAACGGAGTAGCAGTACGTCCGGTAAAGGGAATTTCGGAATACATGTTGGACGAGATTCAAAAAGAAATGCTTAGCTACAACAATATGATTTCTCCACCATATTTTCCTAAAGCGATTCCGTTGGAAGTTGATGGAAAATGGATTCTTGTTATTGTGGCGAGAACGGGACAGCAGCGTCCTTACAAATCACCAGAACATGTTACCGGTAAAAAGGACAAGAAGTATAATTATTATATTCGTTATCTAACTAGTTCTGTCAAGGCAAATGCTGAGCAGGAAAGGGAATTGATTAACATGTCGGACCAGACTCCTTATGATTGCAGAGCGAATCATAAGGCTGCTTTTGATGACATTTCACCTGTCCTTTTGGAAGATCATTTGAGAAAAACAGGTAGTAAATTAGCAAAACAGGTTAAGGAACGGGGCGTAGAGGAAATATTAGAAGATATGCAGTTACTGGTAGGACCGCCGGAACTACGTTATATTCAAAATGTGGCAATCATGATGTTTTGTGAGCATCCGGACCGTTTTTTCCCATACACCTATGTTCAGATGACGTCATTTCCGCAGGGGAGTATAGAAAATCCAAGTGTAAGCGAGGATTTTCCTAATATTACAGGTTCCGTACCACAGATGATTCAGGCAACAATGGAACGATTTAGAAATCTTTTTATACGAGAAAAAGTAATCAAGGTTCCAAATCAGATGGAAGCTTTGCGGATTAAGAATTATCCGTATCAGGCAATTGAGGAGGCTGTGGTTAATGCTTTTTACCACAGAGATTATATGTCTTGTGAGCCTGTTACAATAGAGATAGAGCCGGATTGCATTAATATTATGAATTTTCCGGGAATTGATCGGTCTATTTCCGAAAAGACGATAGCAGAAGGTAAAAGATTTGTTTCAAGACACTATCGTAACAGAAGATTGGGAGAATTTTTGAAAGAATTGGATTTGTCAGAAGGTCATTCCTCCGGTATTCCGACAATACAAGAAGAACTGGAAAAGAACGGTTCTTCACGCGCAGAATTCTTTACCGATGAAGATAGACGAGCTATGAGGATTAGAATTCCGATTCATCCGGCGTTTTTGGAGGAAAATAATGGGGTAATAGAAAATGCCGAAAAAGCGATAAAAAAATCTACTAAGAAGATGAAACAATATTCTTTGATTTTAAATTTTATGGCAGATGGGGAATGGCATAAAACATCGGAGATTACTGAAATTCTTGGACTTAAAGACACGAGAACAAAGGAGTTATTAAAGGAATTGGTTTTGTTGGATAAGCTTGTGGATAACGGAAAAACAAAAGGGAAGCAGTATAGATTAAAATAATTCGTCGCTGAAAAAGCGACGAAAAAAGCGACGAATTTTAAAAAGATAGATATATATAAGCAATAAGATTTAAGTAAAGGAGAGAAATCTTATGGAGTGTAGAAGTGCAGAAAGAAGACAATGGATTGTTAATAAATATGATGTGGTACCGGTAGCACATATTCAATTACTAGCAAATCAAACCAAACATAGTGATGCAGGTGCCATGATTGAAAATGATTATTATATTTTTTATGCGACCGATAAGGCAAGTGGAAAAAGAGAAATTATCCAATGTGGTATGGGTGCAGCAAGAGATTTTCTGAGATTGATAGGGCACAAAGGTTTACCTTTATTCAACCCCTTACATGGAGAAGGTGTAGCAGGAGGTTATGGTGGAGGAAATATAGGGAATAATGGTAGAAGAAGGCAGGAAGAGGTATGGAATCCAGTAGCAAAACAATTATTCAATGCTATTATGTGGATTTTTCTTATTATTGATGCAAAACCGAATACCCCAATTTTTGAGATTAGAGAAAAGGTGTGTAGATTCAAGGATAGAGAACCATTTGCTAGTCAGGTAAAAGCGGTAAATACCATCATTAGCAAGAATTTTGGAGGTAAAAGTCTTTCAGAAGCAATAGATAAACTTAGAGCAAATAATAATGTAAGAGATAATATGTGTCAGTTTGATAAGTTGGTAGATATTATAAATAATTACACTGATAGAGATGGGAAACGGGTGCGGTTAAAAGTGTATTTTTAAGTTATATATACGTGACAAATGAGGAATAACCCGACTTGATGGATGAGTTAAAATAGGTATGACACAATGTAACCGTTAAAAGAATTAAAACGGATAGTTGAAGATAATGTTTAAAGTGTAGAAGAACTTAAAGGCAAATTGGAAGCAGGTGAATAGGATGACAAATATAAAATTTGACAAACTCATTGGGCTTTTAGAACCATTGGAAACTGATAGTGTTGGAGAATGGATAATAGATAAAGAGCACAAGGGAACGGAAGACGATCCTATACACTTTCCATACCCAAAGTATACAGAAGTGGTTAATGAGTTAATAGATGCTGTTTATAAGTTTGAAGATGAAAATCCGGAGTATGAATTGACAAAATATGGAGAACTTCTTAAGGGAAGAGGTCTCGAATGGGGACAACGCTCAATGGAGAATGCCGATGTTTCCAATATGGATGCACAAGGTATCATGGCATTACTTATGGGCATGGTGCGAGCCGAGAGATTTTGTGATGGCGCTATTATGGGAATGATAAAATCTGGAGCTGTCAAGAAATGGCTTATGCGTCTGCAAGAACTTAAGGAAATGCAGTAGATGCAGGTGCCATGATTGAAAATGATTATTTATTTATGAGATTGTGTGTGTTATACTTGTAGCACAAGTATAGAGTATATTTGAAAAATAACATGAGAGGGGTGAAGAGGAACTATGAAGAATATGAAAATAGATGCTAACGGAACAGAAATCAGAGTAATGGGCGATGTTGTTAATGAGGAAGCATATATTTCTCTTACAGATATTGCAAAGTATAAAAATCCGGATAATGCTTTTATTGTAGTTGCCAATTGGATGCGTAACCATTCTACAATTTCATTCTTAGGACTGTGGGAACAGATTCACAATCCTAATTTTAAACCTATCGAATTCGATAGGTTTAAAGCAGAGTCGGGAGATAATGCTTTTACGTTGACACCGCAGCAGTGGATAAAAGCGACAGATGCAATTGGTATTGTATCAAAATCGGGGCGATATGGTGGCACATATGCTCATACAGATATTGCTTTTGAGTTTGCTTCTTGGATTTCGCCGGAATTTAAACTTTATATTATCAAAGATTATCAGCGATTAAAGAAAGATGAAGCAAATCGATTAGCAATTGGCTGGGATGTAAAGAGAGAACTTTCCAAAATCAATTATCGCATTCATACAGATGCTGTAAAGGAATTTTTGCTAACTCCCACATTATCTCCACAGGAAATGGCATATACATATGCTTCCGAAGCGGACATTTTAAATATGGCTTTGTTCGGGAAAACCGCAGCACAATGGAGAAGTGAAAAAGGAGTAAAAGGAAAAACTCCTAATATCAGAGACTTTGCTTCAGCGGAAGAATTGGTTGTGCTCATCAATCTGGAGGATACAAATGCCGATTTAATAAGGCAGGATGTGCCGAAAATTGAAAGATTGAAAATATTGAGAAAAAAGGCGTACAGGCAGCTTCAAATTCTTAGGAAAAATCAAGAAACTATAGAAGCACTAAAACAAAATTTAATTGAGGATACAGAAAAAGAAGATTGATATGTTTTGAAAAAACATAGGGATATACAGAGATTGATTTTAGCATAATTGAAATTTAAGGGAGCTTACATGGTAGAAAAAATTTTTCGGAAATTGCGCAAATTCCCTTGCGTATGTTCCCCTGCTTAAGTATAATAAAAGTACGAAAAAATGAGACATTGTCACATTCAGAAGGGGAATATAGAAAAAGTGCAGGTATCAGATAAATTATTAAAACCATTAACTGAAGTAAAATATTTAAATGCGGATAATGTTAGCAGATATCGCTGTATTATGCGCATTTTTTATGAAAATAACGAAAAACTGAATTACTGGTTATATCAGGAAGATGTATATGAGGAAATGAAAAAGGATTCTTACTGGTCTGAGTATACGATTGAACAGTGCCAGCAGGATTTGGCTTCGCTTGTCGAATGGAAAAATTTGAATACAATGCAGGACACAAAAAAAGTTGCTTCTATTGAGGAATTTAAGAATAAAAAGTATCGCTATCAGATTTCAGAATATAGTGTTCAGATTGAGCGTTTGGTGCTTCGCTTGGAAAATCTACTGGTTGAGGGAGCATCGTTAGAACCAACACTTTTGGAGCGTATTCGGAGAAACGTAGAAAAATTTTCCAAGATGGTTGAAGAAGAACAGGCAGATGTAAATGCGTGGTGGAATGATTTGAACAGTGATTTTGTAAGACTAAATCAGAATTACCAGGATTATATTCGTGATTTGAACAGTGTTCGTGCGGAAGAAATGATGCATACAAAAGAATTTATGGTTTTTAAGGATCGTTTGATTGAGTATTTACGCAGTTTTATCAAGGGATTACAGCGCAATGTGGGAGTGATTGAAGAATATTTGCGGCTGCTGGATGAAAAGGCCAAAAAACAAGTATTTGAGAAAGTTACAGCGTATCAATTTGCAATTCCCAGAATAGACATTGAATTGTCAAAAAAACAGATTGAAGAAAATGTAATTGGTCGTTTTGAAAGTATTTATAATTGGTTTGTGGCAACAGATGGACACGAAAATGAAGCAGCTAAGCTATTTGATGCAACGAACGAAATCATAAGAAGAATAACAAGATATGCAGCGGAGTTAAGCGAAAAAAATTCACTGGGGGCAAATCGAAAAGAGGAATATAAAAAAGTTGCGGAACTTTTTATGAAATGTGAGGATGTGGATGAGGCACATAAAATGTCGGCAATGGTATTTGGAATTGAGCGGCCGGTTCATATTTCAGGTGATTATGACAGGGTAACAGATAGCATGAATCAGGGTGTTTATGAAGAAGAACCGATTTGTATTGAATTGAAACCAAGAATTCGTGCTTACCGCATGAAGACAAAGAGAAGTTCTATTGTGGAATCGACTGAGAAAAAATTGGAAATACGAAAGAAGATGTTGCAACAGCAAAAAGAGGAAATGAACAGAATAAGACTTCTTGAAAAAGATGGTGTGATTGATTTTTCCGAACTTCCGGTTATTGAACCGCGAATACGGGAAATTCTGTTAAAATGGATTTCAGATGCGATGGAATCCGTTGATTTTTCATCACGAACGGATGATGGAAGAACTTATCAATTAGAAAAAACAAGTGGTGGTGAAACATGCACCGTTCATTGTGAAGATGGTAATTTTACAATGCCAAAAATGAGACTGATATTTGGGGAGAAACCGATATGAAAGCATTAGAAATACTTTTTAATCGCCGCTGGGTGTTAAAGTCGGAAGATAAAGATTTATATTATCAGATTCGTGATGCAGTTGGTGAGGTACGTAAGTACACAACAGAAAAACTCGGCTGCCAGATTATTGATAATTCGATGTTAGTGAAAATGGAAAAAATACCGGTTATTCCGGAGACGTTTATGGGGATTCAGTCATTTACATCGAAAGAGGAATATGTGTATTTATGCATACTACTTATGTTTTTGGAAGATAAAGATGCACAGGAGCAATTTGTGCTTTCGCAGCTTACAGAATATATGACAGCAGTAATGCCGGGGGAGATTACGGATTGGACAGTATACACGAATCGGCGAAGATTGATTCGCGTATTGAGATATGTTGTCGGACAGGGAATGGTGACGGTGACAGATGGTACAGATGATTTGTTTATGGACGATGTGAGTGGAGAGGTTTTATATGAAAACACAGGTGCATCAAAGTATTTTATGAGAAATTTTACAAAAGACATTATGCATTATACATGTGCAGCAGATTTTATGGAAAGTGACTGGTATGAAGTGGATGAGGACAGAGGATTTGCAAGAAGACACAGGGTATATAAGAGACTTTTATTTGCTCCGGCGATGTATCGGGAAGATGGTTCGGAGGAGGATTTTGAATACCTAAAATATTATAGGCGTCGATTAATGGAAGACTTAGAGCAGATGTTTGACTGTCATATTCATATTCATCGTGGAAGTGCGTATTTTTTGTCTGGTGAAGAATGCAGGATTGGCGCAGTTTTTCCCGGTAATAATTCGCTGGCGGATATTTTGCTTTTGTGTTTTGGTGAGATAAGGAAGAAAATAGAAAATAAAGAATGGAACCTGCGCCAGGATGAGATGTGTGTAGTGGATAAAGTAAATTTTGAAGCACTGATTTGTAAAGTAAAGAAACAATATGGTTCGGGATTTTCAAAGTTGTACAGAGAAATGCCGGAGGGCGAATTTGTTCGGAATGTAATCGATGAGATGACTCGTTTTATGTTTGTAAAGAGTGAGGAAGATACCCAGCAGGTGCGTGTATGCCCATTGGCTGGAAAGTTAAAAGGCGGCTACCCGGAGGATTACTTAGGAGGTGACAAAGATGAATCGAAGATGGCAGGCAAATAAAATTGGTCTTATAAATTTTTGGTATTACGATGAGCAGGAGTTCCCTTTTGTGAAGGGGCGCATGCTTCTTCGTGGTTCCAACGGATCTGGAAAATCAGTAACCATGCAGAGTGTTGTGCCACTTTTATTAGATGGAAATATGAGTCCGGAGCGCCTGGATCCTTTTGGTTCAAGAGACCGTAAAATGAGCAGCTACCTTTTAGAAGAAAACGATGGAAGGGAAGAGAGAACCGGTTATCTGTATTTAGAATTCAGGAGAAAAGATAGTGAAACTTATCTTACAATTGGAATGGGAATTCGTGCAAGACGTGGAAAACCGTTGGATAAATGGTACTTTAGTCTTACGGATGGACGACGTATTGGAAAGGATTTCTTTTTGTATAAAGAAATGGGTGAAAAAGTTACCCTTTCAAAAAAAGAGTTGGAAAACCGCATTTTACAGGGAGGGAAAGTATTTGACCGTCAGGCTGATTACATGGAGTATGTTAATAAACAGATTTTTGGGTTTGAAACTGTGGATGAATACAAGGAAATGGTTGATTTGCTCATTCAGCTGCGTACGCCCAAATTGTCAAAAGATTTTAAGCCGTCCGTAATTAATGATATATTAAGTGATTCTTTGCAGCCGCTTTCTGATGAAGATTTGCGTCCGATGTCAGAAGCAATTGAAAATATGGACACCATGAGTATGAATCTTAAAAGTAGAAAAGAAGCGAAAGCAGCAGCAGAAAAAATCAATGCTGTTTTCTCAAAATATAACAAGATTATTCTTTGTGATAAAGCAGCACGATATGAGCAGACAAGGATAAAATTGCAGGAGATTGTTTCACTGCAGAAAAAATATGAAAGAAATCATGAAGAGTGTGTTCAAAAAATCGAACAACTTACTTGTAAGATTGAACAGATTAACGCGAAAAGGGAAGCAATGGAGAAAGAAAAAGAATCGTTAAATAAGAGTGATGCGGTTGCGTTAAAAATGAGGGATTCCGTGCTTTCTAAGGAACTGGAAGAACAGAGAAGAAATAAGGATGACAAAGAGAAATTTTTGGCATCCAAACAAGAGCAGTATGTTGATGCAAAAACGCAGATAAAAGATGAGGAAGATAGAAAGTTTGATAAAGAAACAGAAATCAACTCATTGCTGGAAGATATGCAGGAAGAAGCGGATACAATGGGATTTCAGGAGTTTGCATTTATGGCAGAAGAATTACAGGGGAATATTGAAAATGCCTATAAATTTGAACTTCATAAGGAGCAGTTTAAGAATACCTTTGAACAGATTTCAGAGGGAGAAGATTTGTTGCAAAAATTGCAGATTCTGGATCGTCAAAAAGAGGAAATGATTCAGAAAAGAGAGCGTCAGATTCGCGAAATGGATTCTATTCAAAGAAAAATATCCGAATGTGAGGCAGCACTTGTTCAGGCCGAAAATGAATGGAAAGAGTCCCTATACAAATGGAATGAAGAAAATAGCGAATTAAAACTTGAAAAGGATATGCTGCGTGAGTTTAGTGTGTTTGCAGATTCTTATCATTTGGATTCGGATTTTGCCGGTATTCGCCAGAAAGTGGCAGACAAATGGATTGAAAAAAAGGTAGATTTTGAGACCAAAATAAGTGCAGCTCTTGTTGAATATGCGGCAGTAAAAGAGGAAATAAAAGAAACAGAAAGTGAACTAAACGAATGGGAAAATCAAAAGGAACCAACGCCACAAAGAAGTGAAGCTGTAGTGCGGAACAGAAAGCGATTGGCTGATGCGAAAATTCCTTATCAGGAGTTTTACAAAGTCATAGAATTTGGAAAACAGCTGGATGAGAAAGCATGCAACTTTTTGGAAGAGGCACTTCTAAAAATGGGGATTTTGGATGCGATTGTAGTAGATGAGCAGTACAAAGAACAAGTACTTGTTCCGGCTAAAGGTTGTGAGGACTGCTATTTATTTGCCAGTGAATCATCGGTTGAAAAGAGTTTGCTTGACGTATTAGAACTAAATGAAGAAGTAAATGATATTTTTTCCAATTATCGTATGACAGGAATTCTTAAAAATATCGCTTACGATGAAGAAAACATATTGTCTGTTTCATCAAATGGTACTTACCATATGGGCATACTGACAGGGACGATTACAGGCGAACATGAGGCAGGCTTTTTAGGAAGAAGGGCGCGGGAAAGACAGCGTCGGATGAAGATTGACGAGTGTAAAAATCAAATAGCACAATTGGAAGAAAGGCGGGCACTGCTGGAACAGCAAAAACAGCTTTTAGAGACAAGAAAGGATGTTCTTAAAAGTGAATTTGACCAGTTTCCGGATGATACCCATATGCGTAACGCGGTAAAAATTCTTTTGGAAGAAGAGAGAAAATATGAGATTCTTCACGAAGAAAATGATAAATTGGGTGAGGAATTATCAATTTTTCTAGAGGAGTTAAAACAAAAGAAAAAAGCGGTGTTGGAAATTGCAGAAAAACTGTATTTGCATTGTTCATATGATGTTTTCTATCAGGCAAAGAAGGCGGCAGAACGATATGATAAAGATTTAACGGTTTTAAAATCCGCTCATGAGATGTTTTTGCGCAGTGTGGAATATCTTAAGGAGCGCAAAGAGCATCTGGAAATGTTGGATTATGATATGGATAACCTTCGCTATGACATTGCAGATATCGAAAAGCAGATTCGAATAAAAGAAGAGGAACAAACATCCATACAAAAGCAGTTGGAATTAACGGATTATGAATCAATTAAAGAGCGATTGGATGCTTGTGTTTTTTGGTTACATTCTTATCCGGAAAAATTGCAGAAATGTGTTGCAGAAAAGACAAAAAAGATCGATGAAGCAAAATTGTTGACAGAAAGCCGGACAAACAATGCGGATAAAATAGCAGAGTATGAAAAGAAAATGGAGTATTATCAGAAATGCTATGAGGAAGAAAGAAAACTTCAGTATGTGGCTGTTCCGGATGAAATTTTAGAAGATGCAAAACATGTATACGAGTATTTAATAACCGATGTCAAAAATGTGGAAAAGGATGATGTTGTACGTGATCTTAACAGGGTATACTTTGAAAACAGAGGTTTTCTTACAGAGTATCAATTGACACAAAACGAGTTATTTGCTGAATCCGATGGGGAGCAGAAGCCGGATGAGTATTTAGCCAAACGTCTGGATATCACCGCACGGTATCAGGGGGTAAAGGTTTCTTTTTCAAGTTTGCTTTTGTATTTAGATGAGGATATTAGTGAATTAGAAAGCCTGATTAAGGATGGTGATCGTGAGTTGTTTGAGGATATTCTGGCAAATACGGTTAGCCGTAAAATCAGAGGCAAAATAAATGCTTCCAATGCCTGGGTGAAGAAAATGAATGTACTTATGAACGGTATGGATACATCAAGTGGCTTAAAATTAAGTCTCAGGTGGAGAAGCAAAACAGCAGAAAAGGAAGAACAGCTGGATACAAGAGAATTAGTTGAACTTTTAAAGAAAGACTATCGTTTAATGAGTGAAGGGGAAGCAGCAAGATTATCGGCTCATTTCCGCTCAAAAGTTGAGGAAGCCAGACGCAATGCACGAGATAGCGCGGGGATGATTTCATTTTATCAGATTATGAAAGAAACGCTGGATTATCGAAAATGGTTTGAATTTCAGCTGTTTTCACAAAAAAGTGGGGAACGGCAAAAAGAACTTACCAATAGTGTGTTCGGTACATTCAGTGGTGGTGAAAAAGCGATGTCAATGTATGTGCCGCTTTTTTCAGCAGTTGTCGCAAAATACCAAGGTGGCAGGGATGACGCACCAAGGCTCATTTCTTTGGACGAGGCATTTGCAGGTGTAGATAATAGAAATATCCGCGATATGTTCCGTCTTATGACACAGTTTCAATTTGATTTTATTATTAATTCACAAGTACTGTGGGGCGACTGTGATACATTGGATGCATTGGCTATTTATCAGCTGATTCGCCCGGAAAATGCAAAATTTGTAACTGTAATGCCATACTTATGGAATGGAAAGGGTAAAGAATTGCTGGATGATGAAGAGAAAGTAGAGCAAAGAGGAATTGAAATTGAGAAATCAGAAAAATGATAACAACATACTAAATGAGTGTGTTTTGTATTTTAAACAAAATGCGGTATGGAAAAGGCTCTTTTTGGGCTTTGAAAAAAAATATTATTCTTACGGGAAATTTTCCGGCAGGATTACGCTTAAAAATTTGTCTTGTTCTGAAATTGAAGAATTAGAAGGTTTTTTTGCAGAAAGTTTTCATGGTAAAAAAAGCGTGACGATTTCCTCAGAAAAGTTCGAAAAAGCACTAAAAAACAGTAAATATAGTTTGGTTACACCAGAAGAAATTTTAACTGCTTTTTTTGGGAAAACACTTCTAGGAAAAACTGAGGAAGTGAAACAAAAAGAGCAAAAGAAAAAGCTGATTGAAGAAGATTTCTTGGCACAGTTTGCCAAAACGCCTGCGGTTAAATGTTTTGCACTGTTTAACGCGATTTTGAAATCATATGAGAAAAACAACTTGCAGCAATGGAACCGGCTTTTATGGCTTTGTGCAAAAGTATATAATGCTTTGCCATACCGGAAAAATCAAAAAATATATTTGCCGGTTTTTGCAGCAGAGATATCCGGGAATCCACATGCGTTTGATATGGGAACAACAGAAGGAAATATTTTATATCAGGTGATTTTAATTAGTTTGGAGCAAAGAGGATTAGTAGTTGAATCATCTGACTTGTTTCCTGCTTACAAAAGGCAGAAAAGTTATCTGCTTGCCGGTATCCTGATCGATGATATTTCAAATTATGCAATTCTTTATCAGGTCAGGGCAATGAAAAAAGATAGAAGTGAACATCAGGGAATGTTGGGATTTTTCTCAGAGAAAAACATGGTGCAAGTTCCATTAAACATAATATCGGAGTGGGAATCCATTGAGTGTATTGATAACGAAATTTATGTAGTGGAAAATCCATCCGTGTTTGCTGCTATTTGCAAAGAAAAATCGTGTATGTGCATGAATGGGCAGCCAAGGCTTGCCAGTATTCTTGTGCTTGACTTGCTTGCTAAATCAAATGTCAAAATCTATTATTCCGGAGATTTGGATCCGGAGGGACTCTTGATTGCACAAAAACTGCGGCAATATTACAGAGGAAATTTTGTTTATTGGCATATGAAATTAGAGGATTATAGAAAAGGCATTTCTCAAGAATATATTTCTGATAAACGAAAAAAAATATTAGAAAGAATTAAAGATGAAGAATTACTTCCCGTGGCTAACCTCATGAAAGAGTATGGTGTTGCCAGTTATCAGGAGAATATATTGGATAAATTTAAGGAGGTTGGACGATAACAAAAATTTATATTAATATAAGGCAACTATAATCCAAGAAAGGCTAAAGGGATTTCGTTATAAAAGTAATGGCATCCCATACTTTTTATGTAGTCTAGCGTATCACGATATCGTTTGTCTAAAAACCAATCATTAAACAGATAAATAAATTCTACTTTAAAATCTAATGGATTAAATAGTTTTTGGTATTCAAGTTTTTTGAAATGACAACCAGGCAATTTTTCATCGACGGAACCGGCGCAATTTTGGAATTTTTTTTCTATGATATAGACGGTGTTGTTTTCGAAATTAATAAAGGCTTCGTCTGGTCGCCATTCTTTGGAATTATAGTCAGCGTACTGGATGCCATGTGGATTAAGAAAATAGGTATATAATTTTTTCTGAGGAACAGACATACCGATTTTTTGGGAGCCTCGATATACCTCATAATTAGTAACCTTGTAGCCAGCATTACATAATGCATTATCTAAAGATGTGGTTTGTTCAAAGTGCAAGCCGTTTTTGTTTGTGCGGGCTCCGCCACCATGGGTATTTGGGGTTCTTGACATATGCTATACCTCCTTAATTAAAAAATTCGTTAATCTCAACACCAAGTACATTTGCAATCTGATTAAGCACCGAAATAGATAGACTCTTATTGCATCCAGCAGCTTCGATTTTGGAGAGATAGCTGGTGCTGATTTTAGCCTGTTCGGCAAGTTGTACTTGCGTCAAATTTGCTTGTTCTCTGTAATATTTTATATTTGCACCTATAACACGATATAGGTCAGTATCATTACTAAAATGCATATCGTTACCTCTTTCACTATTTGTGAATATTATTACATGAAATCAGTTCTTTTGAAATTCACTTATAGTGAAAGGGAAAAGTGGTAGATTTTATTTCGGAATTGAGTTACAATAGACAAATCAAAATACAAAGGAGGTATGACTTATAAGATTACAACCCAACAATTTTAAACTTGAATCAACGACAATTTGGTCATTTCCCGACAGAGGTAACTGGGCAACCCATACAGGAAAATATCGTGGAAATTGGTCGCCATATGTGCCAAGAAATCTGATACTTCGTTATTCTAACCCTGGTGATTGGGTATTGGATTCATTTATGGGTAGTGGAACAACCTTAGTGGAGGCAAAACTACTGAATCGTAATGCGGTAGGTGTTGACATCAACCCGCAATCTGTTTCAATTTCTGATGCGAATTTACAATTCCAATGTGACACGAGTTCAAAAGTTTATACATGCAATGGGAATGCTGCAAATTTACATTTTATTAAAGATAATAGTATTGATTTAATATGTACACATCCGCCATATGCCAATATTATTAGATATAGTAATGGAATAGAAGGAGATATTTCGCTGCTTGAAGTGGACGATTTTTTGACTGAAATAAACAAGGTGGCTGAGGAACTTTTTCGCATATTAAAAAAAGGCAAAATGTGTGCTGTGATGATAGGGGATGTGAGAAAACACGGAAAAGTCATCCCATTAGGGTTCCGATTGATGGAGTGCTTTTTGCAAGCAGGATTCACAAATCAGGAAATTATTATTAAAGAGCAACATAATTGCCGTTTTACAGATTATTGGAAGAGGAAGAATAATGGTTTTCTTCTGTTAGCTCACGAGTATGTATTTGTGTTTCAAAAGTAGTTTGATTCACAAAAATTAACAAAAAAACAATGTAGTAGTTGTTTTTTTTGAAATAAGCAAGTATAATGGAAATATAAAATTTGCCTTTAAAGGTATTTGGAGAAGAGGAACTAAGATGAGTAATTCAAGTGTTGCTCCATTTGTGAAATGGGCTGGCGGAAAGCGTCAGCTGCTTCCACAGATAAAGGAGAGAATGCCTGAAAAATATAATAGTTATTTTGAACCGTTTGTAGGTGGTGGAGCAGTGATTTTTGAGTTGTTGCCGACAAATGCTTTGATAAATGATATTAATAAGGCGTTAATAAATGCATATAGGCAAATATGTAATGCACCAGAGGCATTTTTGGCGGCAGTAAAGCAACTTGATGAAGCTATGTGGGAAGACGGTAAGAAATATTATTATTCACTTAGAGAACATTACAATGATAAATTGATGAAAGCAGAGTATGATGTGGAGTTGGCTGCGTTGTTTGTATTTATTAATAAACACTGCTTTAACGGACTGTATCGTGTAAATGGCAAGGGTTTATTTAATGTTCCATATAATAATAGTCGTAGAACTTCCGTAGATGAAAGTATTATCATGGAGGTTTCCAGATATCTTCAAGGAATTACGATTATGGATGGAGACTTTGAGGAAGCTTGTGAAGGAGCAGGGCAAGGAGATTTTGTTTTTATCGACAGCCCTTATGCGCCATTGAATCCCACTTCTTTTGAGTCATATACAAAAGAAGGATTTGACATTGAAAGTCATAGGCGATTGTCAAATCTATTTGACAAATTGACAAACAGAGGATGCTACTGTATGCTCACAAATCATAATACTGAATTGATAAATGAGTTGTATAGTGGAAAAGGATACAGAAGGGATGTTGTAAGTGTAAAGCGTATGATTAATTCAGATGCATCTAAGCGAGTTGGTGAAGAAATAATTATATGCAATTATTAAGGAGTCGAGATAATGGAGAGCTTATTTATTAAAAAAGTGCCATTATATTTCGAGACGGAAGAATCACAATTGGTATTGGGAGATTCTTTTAAAATTCTAACAAAAATGGAACCAGAATCTGTTGATATGATATTTGCAGATCCGCCTTATTTTTTAAGCAATGATGGCATTACCTGTCAAGGTGGAAAGATGGTTTCCGTAAATAAAGGCTCATGGGATAAACTTTCGGAAAGTGGGACTAGTGTCGAAGAAAAACATAAGTTTAACAGAAAGTGGATTAGGTTATGTAAGAAAGTACTAAAGCCGAATGGAACAATTTGGATATCCGGGACGCTGCATAATATTTACTCGATTGGTATGGCGTTGGAGCAGGAGGGCTTTAAGATAATTAACAACATAACTTGGCAGAAAACGAATCCGCCACCAAACTTGGCGTGTCGATGCTTCACACATTCAACCGAAACCATTTTATGGGCAAGGAAGAATGATAAGAAGTCTCGGCATTTTTTTAATTATCAGAAAATGAAGGAAATGAATGGCGGAAAACAGATGAAGGATGTGTGGACAGGTTCGCTGACAAAACCTTCGGAAAAAAAAGAAGGCAAGCATCCTACACAAAAGCCAGAATACTTGCTGGAAAAAATTGTGCTGGCATCTACGGAGGAAGGACAGGTTATATTGGACCCTTTCTGTGGTTCTGGAACTACTGGGGTGGAGGCTGTACGATTTGGACGGAAGTTTATTGGAATAGATATATGCCAAGAATACTTGGAGATATCGAAAAAAAGATTGGAGAAGGTGGCAGATGGCAGAGAGAGATTTTGATGAGTGGCTGAGTAAATTCAGACCGAGTATATCAAGCTATAATTACTATATTGATTTTGAAAAAGTGGTAAGAAATGTGGAAGAAATCAAGGTAGAATTAAATATCTTGAATTCGTTGATTGGCTCTAAAAATATCGAAGAAGAGTTTGAAAAGATAGTGACAAAGTATCCGGAAACTTTAAAATGCATTCCGCTACTTCTTGCAGTGAGAGGTAATGAGATTTATGCACAGGATGAAGAGGGGGCGTTCCTATATAATTTCAAAAAGATGAATTATGGTGTAGAGCAATACCGAGTATTCATGCATAAGACCGGATTATTTGATATGATTGCCAATCATTTGGTAAACAATCTTGTGGATTATGCTTTGGGTATTGAAACCGGATTGGACTCTAATGGGCGCAAGAATCGTGGAGGCCACCAGATGGAAGCTTTGGTTGAAAAGTATATTGTGGCAGCAGGCTTTGAGAAGAATGTAAATTATTTTAAGGAAATGTATCTTAAGAATATTGAAGAAAAATGGAATATTGATTTGTCTGCACTTTCCAATCAGGGTAAGGCTGCTAAACGATTTGATTTTGTAATCAAGACAGATGAGATGATTTATGCAATTGAAACAAACTTCTATGCGAGTGGAGGTTCTAAACTAAATGAAACGGCAAGAAGTTATAAAATGCTTTCACAAGAGGCAGATACAATCGATGGCTTTACATTTGTATGGTTTACGGATGGCATTGGCTGGAAGAGTGCAAGAGGTAATTTGAGGGAGACATTCGAAGTACTGGATACTATGTATAGTATTGATGATATGGAGAATGGGGTAATAAAAAGAAAGTTAGTGTGAGGGAAAAAGGATGGAATTTAAAGCAGTACCAAGAACGATAGCAGATACTTTAGATCTTAAAAGAAAATATGTAATTCCTAGATTTCAGCGTGAATATTCATGGGAAAATGATGAATTACAGGAATTGTGGGATGATTTGTTAGACTGTTTTACAGTGCATAATGGTAAATTATATCCTAATGAATATTTTATTGGAACGTTGGTTTTAGTAGGTGATGACGATGATAATATGAATATAAAGAGACAGGTCGTTGATGGTCAACAAAGATTGATGACAATAACTATTGCATTTTCTGTCATAAGAAAATTATTTCTTATGGAAAAAGAAGAAACTTTAGCAAATAAAGTATATTCATATATAATGGGTGAAGATGCTGATGGTGTCGAGTATGCTAAGTTGGAAACAGAGACTCCTAAACCATATTTTCAAATGAGAATACAAAAACGAGAACAGAATGAAAATATCTTACCAAATACAGATGAAGAAAAGAGAATATTAAATGCATATAATTATTTTGAAAGAAAATTATCAAGAAAAAACATTTTACAAGAAATAAAAAAAAGATATCGCATAGACGATAATAGATTGGACTATATTGAATTATTAAAACTATTTAGAGATCAGATTTTGCATTGCAAGGTAATATATGTGACAGTAAAAAGTTTTGATGATGCTTATGCAATATTTGAAGTTTTAAATGCAAAAGGAAAAGATTTAAGTCCAATTGATATAATAAAGAATTCTTTATTCTCAATTTTAAATGAAACTGAACCGGTAGATTTTGCTGAGGAGAGTTGGAAAAAGATAAAAAGAAAAACAGTAGGTAAATGTGATATTCAAACATTTTATAGACATTATTGGTTATCGAAATATGGATATTCGACAGCGAAGAAGTTAGTAAAAGAATTTAATGACAAGAT
>ULWQ01007844.1_pt1 | contig 59384 bp, 60 predicted proteins | sample 1960491 | NCBI WGS metagenome assembly ULWQ01 (sample SAMEA4835816, study PRJEB28245) | human gut metagenome | biome: gut microbiome; material: fecal sample | place: Denmark | collected 2008
TAGGGCACAATTTTGTGCACGATGATTGACAACCCGTCATCTTGACATTTTTTTATCGAAATGTTATACTTATCTAAAATAAAGAAAGCCTATGAATTATTTAACACACTTACCCGTTTGGAAAAAATTGACGGAAGAACAACAGGAAATTTTGCACAATGCGGCATTTGAAAAAACGTTCCGAAAAGGAGAGATACTGCACAGCAGTTCGGTAGATTGCACAGGTCTTATTCTTGTTCTGCAAGGGCAGTTGCGCTCTTATACCATATCCGACGACGGCAGAGAGATAGCGCTTTACCGCCTTTTTGAAAGGGATATGTGCCTGTTTTCCGCTAGCTGTATGTTAAACAGCATACAGTTTGATATTGCGCTATCCGCTGAAAAGGACACTAAAGTTTTAGTCATTCCCTCGGACGTGTATAGGGGTATAATGGATATTTCCGCACCGCTTGCAAACTACACCAACGAGCTTATGGCAACACGTTTTTCCGACGTGATGTGGCTTGTTGACCAGATTATGTGGAAGAGCTTTGATAGACGGCTTGCAACCTTTTTAATAAATGAAGCAAATATCGAAGGAACAAATAAACTTAAAATAACACACGAAATTATAAGCAACCATTTGGGTAGCCCCAGAGAAGTTGTCACGAGAATGTTGAAATATTTTGTAAGCGAGGGGTTGATTGCCCTATCCCGTGGCACAATTGAAATTTTGGATATGCAAGGTCTTGAACAAATTGCTGATGGGTAAAATTAAGGACTGTACTTTAATCGGTACAGCCTTTTCTTTTAATTGTCCATTCCGCAGGGGAGTGATTTTTCAATTAACGCTTTATCCTTTTTTACCGCCTCGTAGTAGCGGTATCCGCCTGCAAAGTTGTAGGTTTCAAACCCGTTGCCTTCAAGTATTCGGCAGGAAATATAACTGCGTAAACCGCTTTGACAGATGACGTACACGGGCTTAGATTTACCCAACTCGTGAAGCCTTTCACGCAGTTCGTCAACGGGAATATTTTTAAAACCTTCAATATGTCCCCTTGCAAATTCTTTTGCCGTCCTTGTATCGAGCAGGGTTACGTTATTATTGTTTATAAACCTTTCTTCGTCCTCTATAAACCACTGTTTAACAATTCCGTCTTTTATATTTTCAATCATAAACCCTGCCATATTGACGGGGTCTTTAGCTGAAGAATAGGGCGGTGCGTAGGCGAGGTCAAGCTCTGCAAGCTCATACGCCTTAACTCCTGCGCGAATTGCCGTTGCAAGCACGTCTATGCGCTTATCCACTCCGTCGTAGCCTACAATCTGCGCACCTAATAATCTATAAGTGCCTTTCTCAAACAGCACTTTCATAGTCATTGTTTTTCCACCGGGGTAGTAGCCTGCGTGGCTCATAGGGGAGAGAATAACCTTATCGTAATCTATCCCTGCCTGTTTTGCCATATTCTGGTTAATACCCGTAGACGCCGCAGTCAAGCTGAAAACCTTTATTATAAAGCTGCTCTGACCACCTGAATATTCACTTTCTTTGCCACAGATATTGTCCGCCGCAACCCTGCCCTGTTTGTTTGCAGGCCCTGCAAGTGATATAAGCCCGTCATTTCCCGTTATAAAATTTTTAATCTGTACGGCGTCGCCCACGGCGTATATATCGGGAATTGAAGTTTCCATTCGCTCGTTTACTGCGATACTGCCCTTTATGCCGAGGGTAAGCCCTGCCTCTTTTGCAAGGTGCGTGTCGGGCGAAACGCCTATTGCAAGTATAACCATATCTGCGGTTAAGGAGTTACAACCTTTAAGTTTAACTGTAGTATTGCCATCAACCTCTTCAATTCCCTCTACCCTGCGGTTGAGCAGAAGATTAATTCCCTTTGCCCTGACTTCTGCATGGATAAAGGAAGCCATATCGTAGTCGAGGGGCGTTAACAGTTGTGAACCGCCCTGAACAATGCTTACGTCCATTCCAAGTTCTTTTAAGTTTTCCGCAACCTCTATGCCGATAAAACCGCCTCCAGCAATTACTGCGGATTTGGGTTTGTTTTCTTCCACGTACTGCCTTATAGCAAGTGTATCTTCCACGGTGCGGAGGGTGAACACGTTGCCCTTTTCCGTCTTTTCAAAGGGCGGCTGAATGGGCTTTGCTCCCGTGGAGATTAAAAGTTTATCGTAAGTCTCTTCAAATTCCTCTCCGCTTACAAGGTTTTTAACCGTTACCGACTTTCTGTCGGGGTTGATTGAAACAACCTCGTGTTTAACACGCATATCCACACGGAAACGGGAGTAAAAGCTCTGAGGAGTCTGCAAGGTTAAATCACCTTTATCTTCAATTACTCCGCCTATATAGTAGGGCAAACCGCAGTTTGCATATGAAATATAGCCCGACTTTTCAAAGACTATAATCTCCGCCTTTTCGTCCAACCTGCGTATTCTCGCCGCCGCAGTAGCACCGCCTGCTACGCCGCCAATTATTACAACTTTCATCACTTAACCACCTTTCCGCTATATGCGGATATACCACCTATATTTTTTACGTTAGTATAACCGATTTGTTTTAAATAGGCAACCGCCCTTCCGCTTCTGCCTCCGCTTAAGCAGTAGACGTAAACTGGCGTATTCTTATCTTTAATAGTATCTTCCACCAAGTCTATTTTGTCAAGGGGCAAATTGATACTGTTTTCGATATGACCGCCTCGATATTCTTCAACCGTTCTCACGTCAAGCAATACCGCACCGTTTGTCTTATTAAATTCTGCAACGCCGTCGTTAATGTCGGGCGAGCGTAAAAACGAAAATATTCCCATAGTTTTCTCCTTATAGCATTGCCAAAATAGCTTCTTTGGGCTTTGCACCGACGGAGATATTAACAACCTTTCCGCCTTTAACGACCGCCAACGTAGGTATGCTCATTATGCCGAACGAGGATAAGGTTGCCGAAAAAATTCCAGAAGAAATTTGCGTAAAACTTCTTTCTACATACACGGAAGAACAAAACGCATTGAACAAGGAAATCAAAGGACTTGAAGGAAAGCTATCCGAAACGGCGAAGAACGAAACGGACGTGGACGAGTTTATTCGGCGAATCAAGCAATACATCGACGTGCGGGAACTTACGCGCGAGATGTGTATTGAACTGATTGAAGGAATCACGATTGGCGCAGAACCTGACGATAAAACTGGCATGAGAGAAATCCACATCTATTATAAACTTTTAGGCGAAAATTGCGAATCTGCAAAAGCATTGTCCATTTGCGCAAAAGAATAAAATGGTCTGTTATTATTCATTAGTTTCAAAATAATAAGTTGATTCAGTATTATCATCAACAATGGTAAATAATACTAATTTTTTTGAAGTTGTTTTTGCTTTCTTTAATATACCATAGTTACTGTTTGAGTTTACTGTAAGCTGCTTACCATCAATGTTTATGTAAAAAGTTTTGTCAGTAGTTCCACAACAAACTATATAAAAATATATTTTGTATTCGACATTGTTTCCATCTACAACAGTACCATCGTATATATATAATTTAGTAGTTTCATCTATTTTTATCATATATGACGGAAAATTGCTTAACTTATCACTGTTATCTTTCATAAATGCAATTTGTTCAGATGTAATATGAGGTTTATCGGGAAAACTTTGATTCAATCTATCTAATTCTGTTATGAAAGAATTAGCACGTCTCAATTTTATGTTTGAAACAAGCAATACTGAAAAAGCAAGCACAAAAGCAAATAAAATAACACATATTGTCGCAAAAGATGTTTTGTATAATTTCAGGTTGAAGCCTGAATTTGCTTTTTGTTCCACTTGTTCAAAGTAGTCTGTACTATTCAGTATTTTACTTGATGTAATTTCAGTTTTATAATTTTTTTCAATATCGTTATTTAATATTTCATTTAAACTTTTTTTACTCATTTTTACTTCCCCCTATTTTAAATAATTTTTGGCACATTTAAATGCAATTTTAAATCTTTTTCTTATTGTTTCTTTTGATAGGTCACAAAGTTCAGCTATTGTTCTAAAACTCATATTGTAACCTGAGCGATATATTACAATCGCATAATCGACTTCTCCTAGAAGTTTTTTTAAGTCATCTAACATAAGACTTTTTTCATGTGCAGGTTGAATAGCTGTTTTCTCAACGTCGTTTTCATTATCAACGACTTTGTTGGAATCAACTTTTTTATGACGTACATAATTTAGAGTATGGTTTCTTGCAAGTGTCATAAACCATGTTTCAAATGATGATTTTCTTCTATCATACAAGTGAATATTATCTAGTAATCTTAAGAATACTTCTTGTAGACAATCATCAGCGTCTTTTTGATTTTGAAGGTAACTATATGTTAAATAAAAGACTACATCTTGATACACATTGAATAATTCTTCAAAAGCTAGTTCGCTACCTCTTTTTAATTTCGCTATTACGTCTTCTCCTACTTTTTTCATTGTCCCTCACCCTTTTTTAAAATCTCCACTTCAATAATGTTATTTATTGATATTTGTTGATTTCAACATCAGGTAATATGAAATTAATTGCATTCGATATTATCTCAACATTGAATTCTTTTTTTATTCTGGTTTCCCCATCTAAACACCCTACTATTTCTTTATCGTTTTTCCCCCTTATTTGAATTTTTTTGCCACGGCAGTACTTTAATATATTTTTAAATTTGGGATTATCTAAGTGCTCACCTTTTTTGTAATACTTAACCATCTTTAGGAAAGTAATCGGTGATACTTTTTTTACTACCATGAATTCTAACAAATTGTCTTGACAGTCTGCATATGGTGCACATTTGAAGCCACCACCATAATATTTAGCATTAGCAACATTAATTAATAGAGACTTACCATCGAAAACAAGTTTATCATCAACTTTAATCTCTACTTTATCACCTAGTTTTGGTGATAAAATGTTCTTTAACAAAGCAAAGTTATACGCTTTTTTTATACTCTTGAAGACTTTACGATATTTAATTTGGTCATAATTACTTTTTGCGTCAAAGCCAAAGTTAGCAACATTGAGTGAGTACTCATCATCTACTTTTATTACATCAATTACAATTGGATGGGCTTTTATTTGTTCGGAAATTTTTAAAAATGGTCGATTAGGAAAAGTTTTTAGAAAATCGTTACATGATCCAACAGGAATAATTCCAAAGTTAACATTTTTACTGCCAATTAAACCATTTATAACCTCAAAACAAGTTCCATCGCCACCACAGGCAAACACGTTGACTTCTTCATTTTGGTATGTATCACATATTGATTTAGCAATTTCAGTTGCTTCTTTGGGTCTTGAGGTAACTCTAAATATAAATTCATTACCAGCTTTTTGTTCTGAAGAAAGCTTTTCTACTTGTTCTTTTACAATTTGTTCCCCTTGTTTTGTCCCCGCAACTTTATTTATGATAAAAAAGTTTTTCATGTTATCCTCGACTTATTCTTCCATTTTTACCAAATTATCGTGTCAATTCAAATTTGTATAACAATATAATAACATATTTTTACTTTTTTTAAAAAAACAATGCACTAAATTGCTATACTTTTTTTTAAATTTATGTTATAATGACCGATAAACGGAGGTAATTTATGAACGATTATACTTCTAAACTGAATTTATTGGAAACAGAAATTGCCATAAAATATATCAAAGATAATTTTGAAAGGTTGCTAAGTACTAAGCTTTTTTTAACAAGAGTATCAGCTCCTTTGTTTGTTTTGCCAGAAACTGGACTAAATGATAACCTGAACGGATTTGAACGAGCTGTTAGTTTTGATATATTAGATCTTGGAAAAACTGCTGAAATTGTTCAATCGCTTGCAAAATGGAAACGTATGGCTCTTGCTAAGTACCATTTTAAAAGTGATACTGGTCTTTATACCGATATGAATGCTATAAGACGAGATGAGAAATTAGACAACTTACATTCAATCTATGTTGACCAATGGGATTGGGAAAAAATAATTGACAGAAGTGAGCGAAATCTAGAATACTTGAAACAAACCGTTTCGACAATTTATCAAGCTATTCTAGCATTAAACAGTTTAGTAAATGAAAAATATCCAGAATTAACAACACATTTGCCAAGCGATATTTTCTTCATTTCTACTGCTGAATTGGAATCTTTATACCCTAATTTATCTCGTAAAGAAAGAGAAAATGCTATCACAAAAGAACATAAGTCTGTCTTCTTATATCAAATTGGCTGGCCTCTTAAAGATGGTAAATCACATGATGGGCGCTCAGCCGATTATGATGATTGGAACTTAAATGGGGACATTCTTTTATGGTATGATACTTTGAATTGTGCTATGGAAATGTCTTCTATGGGGATTAGAGTTGATAGTGAATCTATAAAGAAACAACTCGTGGCAAAAAGCGAGGAGTTTAAACTACATAATCCATATGTTCAAGATATTATCAATAACAAATTACCTCTTACAATAGGTGGGGGAATTGGACAATCAAGACTTTGTATGTTCTTCCTCAAAAAAATACACATTGGCGAAGTTCAAGCCTCAATTTGGGATGAGAAAACTATTAAAGAACTCGCTTCTAAAAATATTAATTTATTGTAGGTATTTTTATGCAAAAACTACTAGTTAAACTATTTATAAAAGACTATAAAAACACATCAGATATTAAAGTTCGCAGCAAATATGGAACATTATCAGGTGTAGTTGGTATCATTACTAATTTGCTTTTATGTACATTAAAAATTACCCTTGGCATTATCACCGCCAGTCAGTCTATCTTAGCCGATGGTATTAATAACTTAACTGATGCGGGGTCATCAATCATCACTTTAGTAGGATTCAAGTTATCGAGTGCCCCACCTGATAAAGATCATCCCTATGGTCACGAACGTATTGAGTATGTCACAGGTCTATTAATATCAATTATTATTTTAATTATTGGATATACAATAGGCAAAGATTCAATTATAAATCTAATTGAAAAGAAAACTCCAACTGATTTTTCGATTGTAGCAATTCTTGCCATGGGATTATCTATTTTGGTAAAATGTTGGCAATCAATTTTCTATCGAAAAATGGCTAAAGAAATTGATTCGGATTCGCTAATTGCAAGTTCAAATGACAGCCTTAACGATTGCATTTCAACTGCTTCTGTTATTATTGGTTTAATTCTATTTAAACTTTTCAATATTGTTTGGATAGATAGTGCAATTGGTATTCTTGTCGCTGTATTTATTGTTATATCGGGTATAAAAATGATATTTGAAACCATTAACCCTCTTATTGGTTCAATGCCATCACAAGAAGAAATTGATAAAATAAGTAAAAAGATATTAAGTTATGGGGGAGTTTTAGGAATTCATGATTTAGTAATCCATTGTTATGGTGCTTGTACTATTTTCGCAAGTGTCCATATTGAAGTTGATGCTAAAGTTGACATTATGGAAAGCCACGATATGATTGATAATATTGAAAAGGCAGTAAAGAATGAACTTAATGTTAATTTAACCGCCCATCTCGATCCGATAGATGTCGGTAATCCTGAAACATTACGCCTAAAAGCTATTGTACTAGATATCATTCAAAAAATTAGCACTGAAATTAGTATTCATGATTTTAGAGTAGTTCATGGAACAACCCACACTAATATTCTATTTGATGTTGCAATACCTTGTAAATTTCAATATTCACCAGATGAATTGCGAAATATGATTAATAATGAAATCCACAAAATTGGTGATAATTATATTGCTATTATCAATGTAGACCAATTATATGTAACAAGTGTAGAAAAAAACTAGCATTACGCTAGTTTCAGACTGTTGACAAACAAAAGTTTGTCAACAGTATTTTTTATTATTTACTTAATTTGGGCAAAAATAAGTATATTTTATGCATGAAACCATCAAAAATGACTATTTTTTATTTATTTTATAACAAAAATGTGTTTAAAATGAAAAAATAAAAGTCCTTATTTTTGGTATTAACAAAAATAGGACTTTGTCAACAAACTGAAACTAGCATTACGCTAATTTGTTTTTTTACATGTCTGACATATGAAGTATTTCATCGTTATTGAGTTCTTTTTCATCAATAATCTTTGCAAATACTAAATTATCTTCTTCAATATCTTTTAGATGTAAAACATCTTCTACCAAACATTTTAGAACTCTTCTTGCATTATGGTAACAGTTTACTCCCTCATAGTTAAAAGTATCTTTGAATTTATCTACTTCGTTACTATGCGTTTCACCAACTCTATTGGCAAGTTCAGCTTGCTTTTTTGTCAAAACAGATATACCTATTACATCGCCTTTTTGGATATTTTTACCAGTTAGGCTTTGAGAACCTATTAAACAAACAAGGTGTTCATAACCTACTTGAGTAGCCCAAGCACAAGTCATTGCATATTTTTTTTCTTGTTTTTCTACTGTTATAATACTAACAGAATGATCAAATGTTTCAAATTTTTTCATATATTCACCCTATTTCTTGAAAATGTATAATCCAGGCTTAATAAAATCATATTTTTCAACTGTTACATCTACAATATTGTTACCATCAAAAATTAGTTTAGTCCCTGGAGCAAAATACTTTGTATACTCATTATAATCTTGTGAAATTACTACTTGTAAATCCGGAAAGCCTTTAGCAAGATATCTAATTGAAGTAATTTCACTTGTTTGTTCTAAGCGAAGATATTTATTAATATCTTCCTTTTTTAAATAACTAAAATGAGGATATTTATTTTTAATAACAATTAAGTTTTTAAGTGTATTCGTTAAGTTAGGAATTTTATACCAATCAATATGGTTAATATCATCACTTAAGTTATAGGAATTATCAAAACCATGTTTAGTTCTTAATAGCTCTTCTCCCGCATGAATAAATGGTGTTCCCATTGTTAGAATAGTAATTGCTAGACCTAGACTTATTTTATCGAAGATATGATTTTCTTCATTATTCAACTTAAGGAAATCATATAATGTTCTGTTGTCATGACATTCCAAATAATTAATTGATTGACTGGCATCAAGGAATTCACCACCATTATAATAATAACCTTTCATATAATGAAATATTTCTTGTCTACTTTTTGAATTATTGTTAAGAAGTGATTTGAAAAATTCTCTAAAACCATCATTAAAGAAAGCAATGTGTTCTAATTTTTGACAATTGTTCATATTAGCTCTAATATTGTTTGGCATTTCTACTGGCATATTCCAACCTTCACCATACATCATTGCGAAAGGATTTGCCATAGTTATTTTCTTGTAAGCCTCTTTGATAGTATCAATATCAATTAATCCCATCAAGTCAAATCTAAAGCCATCTATTCTATAGATTTTTTGAAAATATTGTAGAGAATCAATAATTAATTTTCTTATCATTAAATGATCTGTTTTTAAGTCATTTCCACACCAAGAGGCGTTAGTTAAAAATCCTTGTTTATCTGTCCTAAAAGTATAACCTGGTACTAATTTTTCAAATGGGAAACAAAGGTTATCATAAACATGGTTGTAAACTACATCCATATTTACTCCCATACCAAGTTGATGAATTTTATCTATTAATTTTTTTAATTCATTTATTCTTTCATATGGGTCTTCCGCATTTTTTGACAAAAATCCGCTAGGTACAAAATATTGAGTAGGGTTATAACCCCAATTATATTTGAATAAAGAACTGTTACTATCTTTAATGCTTTCATCAACGCCATCAAAAGCAAAAATTGGCATTAATTGAATATGTGTTATTCCAAGATTTTTAATATAGCCTAATCCATAATCCTTCGATGCACTCTTAGTTAAAGCATCAAACGTACCACTATCAGTTTTGTTTAGAAATGATGTTGCATCTCTAACACTGAGTTCGTATATTATCGGATTTTTACTTTCTACATATCCGTACTTCATTTGATAAGTCTTATCAATATCAATAATGTAATTACATTTATTATTAGCATTAGATGAATTACCATATGGATCAAGAGTTTCAAAAAATTCACTATTTATTCGGCATCTATAATAATATGCTTTACTTTCCAAATCTTGATTAATAGTGGTTGTCCAAACTCCACTTTCCATATATTGAAGGGGATATTTAACATCATCAATTATCACATAAATTTCTTTTACAACAGGGCTCCAAACTCTAAAGATTGTTTTTTCTTTAGTATAGCGATATCCTAACCATCCATCAAAATAATAAGTTTTATCAAATAGGTTTGAACGAGTTATTTTACCTAATAAAACATTGGTTTCTATATCAACTGTGCTTAAAGTATAATCTAAATGTGGAACAAGTTTTTCATCTGATTGTAAAATCAAATGAACCTCATTACCAATACAATTTTCTTCAATAACTTTTAATTCTTTAGTTTTATTGATATAAAACTTTTGATTAGTTTGATAATTTTTATTATCTATTATTACTTTAACAATAGTGAAATCTTCTAAATAGGCTTTCATTTTATTTAATTATTTCCTTCTTTATACTCTTTTTTAGTATTTTCAATAATTAGAAAAGTACATAGACTTACACAAATTGTTGCAAGCAATGCTAGAACAATGGCATTACCAACACTAATTTCTTCATTTTGCCAATTACTAGTAGTCAAATATATTACCTTTGTATGAATATTAGTTTCATCAGGAACATCACAATTGTAGTTAATCGTCAATTCAACAGTTCCTGATTGCCAGTTTTCAATAACAAAATCAATATGGTGTTTGTTGCCTTTAGGTAGTTTAGTACCGTAAATATCTGCACTTTGATTGTGAATTTTATAACTTAAGCCTGTAACTATAATATATTCTTCTGTTTCCCAATTACAAGAGAATCTAACTTTGATTTTGCCATTCTCACGAATTTTAGTAGACGAATAATTAAAGTCAATAAACTCAACATCACTGTCTTCAGCTTTTACTACACCTGAATTTGTTAATGTCATGACTAACATCAATAGCATTAACATTAACATTTTAACGAGTTTCTTCATCTCTGTCACGCTCCTTAAAATGTTTTAAGTTATCATTTAGTGATTTATTTGAACGTCTTTGTAAAAAATAGAACAATAAGATAATTATTCCAAATCCTATCGCAAGAGTAATTAAAGTTGCTATAACTAATTTGCTATTGTAATAAAAGTCATAAATGTAAGTAAAATAGCCAACAGTCAAAATGTTTATTGCAAGTATTAAATATACTACTAATACTTGAACTAATACTGGTATAACATTTATTTTAAGTATAAAATAGAGAACCATACTTGTAACAAGTGAACCAATTAACGAAATAATTAATTCACGAACAAAACGCATATCTTCATATACAAATTGTGATATTGTTGATAAAAGGATAATTGTACTAGCAAATACTATTGCAAAGATTATTAAAAATTGTAAACAGAATTTTTTTAATTTTTTAAAACTTCTTTTTTCCATACTATCCTCCTATTCCATCAACTTTTTCTTGAATTCTCTAGCATATACTCTAGTAATAATCATTTTTTCTCCATTTACAAGTACTGCTCCAATTCGTCCGTTAACTAATGTACTTACATGATCTATCATATTAATATTCAGTATTATTGTTCGAGCTACTTGTAAAAAAGATGTTTTTGCAAGCATAACAGTAAGTTCTTGTAATTTATAGTTTACTTCATAAACATTCTTTTCTACATAGGCAAAAACTCGATTTTCAACTGCTTCAAAGTAGTAAATATCACTTAAGTTTATAATGTGATTTTCACCATCGAGTTTACCATTTATGGTAATATAACTCGTTCTTATATAATTGCTTATTCGATTTATTTTGCTATCAATTTTATTACATCGAATAATAATTTCTGTTTCCTCGATAGATGGTATTTCATCTATTTGAAGTCGCATAAGCACCTCTTTCTATTTAAATCTTAATCGATAACTACATTTTTTGCAAATTTCAAAATAGGGTTTTTTATCACAAAAGCCTCTTACAACATTTTTAAAAAGTTGACTATTTAAAATAGTATCAAACGGCTCTTCAAAAATATTGCCTATTTTAGTATTACCATTATGATCTAAGCAACAGCTAACAACACTACCATCTATTAAAATAGCAATTTGTTTTTTGGCACCTAAACAATTTGTATATGGCAACACTATATCACTATTAAGATTTGGCCATACGAATTCATCAGCATACGAAAACCTGATGTTTTGGTAGTCTTGTTCATTCAACCAATCATTAATAGTATCTTCGATTTTTTGATTTAAATCGTTTATTTCTTTTTTGCTTTTATCATTCCATAGTCTTAAATTTATTGGTAATTTAGGACTGTGCATATTTTTAAAAACTATAAATTGTTTTAAATTATCTAAATATTTTTTTCTTCTTTCGTTTGAAAATTTAATTAAACACTGAAGTGATATGTTAATTTTTTCAAAGTACTCTTCTTCTAACATGACTTTAGTTATTTTATTTATTTCAACACCATTAGTTGTCAAACCTAACTTTAAACCATTTTGATGAGCATATTCAACAATTTCTGAAAAATTACTATGTAATATTGGTTCTCCTAGAACATGGAAATATAGTATTTCAACATTATCTTTTATTTTGTCAATAACTTCTTTACATTTTTTGATATCCATATCAAAATGATTTTTTTCATCACTCGAAGGACAAAACGGACAAGCAAGGTTACATTTGGTGGTTATCTCTAAATAAATTGTTTTTTTATTATTTGGCATTTTCGCTTGTTACTTCTTCATAGCTTGCGTCTACATATTCACTAGTACTATTTTTTAGTTTCTTGTTCTTTTTATTTTGATTAGTTGTATCAATGATTAATAAAACAATTCCATATATGACGGCAAGTATTGATAAAATTCTTAATATTAATACTGCTATTCCATCAAACCCAATAAAAATTGCTAATAATCCAACAATTAAACCATAGACTGATTTCTTTAAACTTTCAACAAACTTTTTAGATATAATAGCATTGGCAATTATTTCAATTATCAAAATGATACCGATAATTGTAGAAACTACACCAATTTGAACGCACAACATTAACACACCAATTAGTACTTTTAATATTCCATCAAATAAAATGAAACTACGATTTCCAAAACTACTAATTGGCAAATAAATAATTATCTTAATTACTCCAATTATTATAAGTATTATCGCAGAAGCGTCATATAGAAATTGGACCATTTCATAGCCTCTTAAAAAACTTACTATTGCAAAAATTAATCCAAAAGTAATATAGTATACTCCTGCTAAATTATTTTTGTATTTCTTCACTATTTGTATCCTCACTTACCGTATTTTGATATAATTTAATATTTTTAGGTGGCATTTTTACATCTGTAAATTGTTCACTACATTCTTCATCTTTATACCATACGTTATTGTTGTTGTAAGAATATTCTTCAATTGCTTGATTCTTTTTATATTTTGCCACATTAACTAATTCATTATTAACGTAATACTTTACATGATATTTTAAAGTAATAAAATAAATTGTAAGTACTATCCATGGTATTAATGCAAATATTACTAATACAATATAACCAGTTTGCCATGCCTTTTTTTCCATTTCTGTTGTTTCTGTCAAGAAACAAACTAACTTTTGTAAACTATTCATTTTCTTTCTCCAATAATTCAAAATTGTTTTCATTTAAAATAACTATACCATTTTTATATAATAGATCAGCAGTAACACCATTACCACTTTTTAGTTTTGAGGAAAAAGTGCCATCATAAACTGAGCCAAATCCGCATGAAGGACTATTGCTTTTTAAAATAGCAACTTTACAACTATTATTTTTGGCAATTTCTAAAGTCTTACAAGCCCCTTTTTGAAAAAAAGGAGTAACATCAATCCCTTCTTTGTTAATAACAATATCACCTTTTATCTCACTAGGCAATCTTGGGGTTGAAAGTCCTCCCATTTGTTCTGGACAAACTTCAATAATTTCCATTTGTTTTAGAAAATCTATTAATTTAGGATTATAGTTATTTTTGCCATTATACTTACAATTGTTACCAAGTAAACAACTACTAACTATAATTTTCATAATATCTATCTCAAATCAAGAACTGGATTCTTTAAAGCTGGTATAACTTTGATTTCTTCAGGATATAATACAGCTTCTTCTTCTTGATATTCATCTGAATATTCAAATTCAATTCTTGCGACAATATGTATCCAATTTTTATTTTTAACTTTAGCATTGATTGTATTCTTGCATAGGTGTCCATACAATTGAACATCTTCTGCACAACATGTCATGCAATGGCGTCCTGCAATAAACGTACCCTTAGGAAGTTTCTTAGACATAATTACAATAGCATTAAATGAAACCACTTTTCCGCGATATCGATTTGGATTGTCAAAGGTATCAATGTACCATCTACCAAAATCATCATCTGAAATTTCAATTATGTCGGCATCCACATCATATGGTAATGGTTCTTCAAAGGCTTGTTTAACAACGCCATTTTCATCCATAACGACATATTGTGCAGCCCCATTCACAAATTTTAAATTTGTTTGATAACTTGCTAGAGCAGCTAAATCATTACAACGATTGAATACAACTAAATCTGAAAACTTAATCATATCAATAAATTTTTGACGCATATTATTATAATATACTGCAAATGTTGTAAAATCAATAAATGATATTACTTGACCAAGATTTAAATCTTCTGGTATAAATAAGTCATTTAATTCCCACATACAGTTCATTTCAAGAATGATTCGGTCAGGTGTTGTTTTATCAATAATATCAGTAAAGAATTTTTCATTCAATTCATCTGAACTATTAACTACAACAGCCTCCGCATTGTAAGTATCTAAAAGATCTTTGGTAAGTTCTATTTCACCTTCTTCGCAGAGTATAACAAGGGTTTTCCCTTTTTCTGAAAAACCATCTTTTTGTAATGCATCTTTGATGAAAGTTGTTTTACCTGCATCTAAAAAACCGGCAACGATGAAAATAGGAATTGCCATATTTAATCACCTACTTTTTTAAAATTAATTTTTCAATTGCTTCTTTATTTAATTTTGAACCAATAACAACAAAACGACCAATCAAATCACTTGTGCCAGTTCTAATTTCATAGTCCCCTGCAACATAATCAAAATATAACCATTCTGTTTGTCCGGCTGCACGCACAAAACCTTTTGCACGTAAAACTGTGCCATATTTTGCTTCATCTTTCAATTGTTCTAATATTGCTTGTAGTTCTTCTTTTGTATAACTATCAGCAGTTTCAACACCTATTGATACAAACACTTCGTCTGCATCATGGTGATGGTGGTGGTGATGTCCACAACCGCATTCATGATCGTCATCGTCATCATCATCGTGATGGTGGTGGCAACATTCATGTTCATCAGCATCGTCATCGTCGTGATGGTGGTGGCAACATTCATGTTCATCATCGTCATCGTCGTGATGGTGGTGGCAACATTCATGTTCATCATCGTCGTCATCGTGATGGTGGTGGCAACATTCATGTTCATCATCGTCGTCGTCGTGATGGTGGTGGTGACAACAGCAATGTTCGTGATTAAATTCATCTACCGCATCTTGTTCAAAAGTATTGCGACGTTCTAATGCTTCCAATAGTTTTACAGGATCAACTTGAGTTAAATCTGCTAATACAATATTAGCATCAGGATTTTTCTCTTTTAATAATAAATATACTTCTTTTATTTTTTCATCAGATAGTTTTTCTGCTTTACTAACAACGATTGTATCTGCATCTTCTACTTGATTGTTGAAAAATTCACCAAAGTTTTTCATATATAATTTACATTTTCCGCCATCAACAACAGTAGCGATGATGTTTAATTTTAAATCTAAGTCTAATTTTTCAACTGCATTTATGATATCTGAAAGTTTTCCAACCCCAGATGGTTCAATAACAATGCGATTAGGATGATATTGATCAACAATTTCTTTCATAGATTTTTTGAAATCACCTACTAGTGAACAACAAATACATCCTGAATTAATTTCTTTTATATCTACACCTGATTCTTTTAAAAAGCTTCCATCAATTCCAATTTCTCCAAATTCATTTTCAATTAATACTACTTTTTCATTGTTGAAACCATTTTTAAATAATTTTTTTATTAAGGTTGTTTTACCAGCGCCTAAAAATCCAGATATTACATCAATTTTTATACTCATATTATTACCTCACTTTTTATAATCATATTTATTATACCACAAACTAAAATTAAAATGTCAAAATTATACTTATAAAAAATAAGACATATGTTAAACTACGAATTAGTAGTTACATATGTCTTATTTAATTTCTTTTATTTATTGTGAATATCAATTTGTTGATTAGGAATTGTGACATTTAATTCAACAAACTTGTCATTTACCGCTTTGATTAAATCGAAATATACTGTCCAATAATCAGCATTTTTAACCCATGCGCGTGCAGCAATTGTAACTGCACCATTTTCTTTTTTTAGTACTTTAATGAATGGAGCAGGATCAGTTAATACTAACTTATGACTAAGATATACTTCTCTTATTTGATCCATTACCATATCAACATCATCATTGTATGATATATTAAATGTTAAATCAACTCTTAATAATTCTTTTTGAGAATAATTTACAATTTTACTATTAGCAAGTGTACCATTTGGAATCATTACTGCTTTGTTATCAAATGTAACTAAATGAGTATAGAATAATTTTATATCTTCTACAGTTCCTTCAACATCACATGTAACAATATAATCCCCAAGTTGGAATGGTCTAGTTATTGATAAAACAATTCCTCCTGCAAGATTAGATAGTGACCCTTGAAGAGCAAGTCCTAAAGCTACACCAGTTGATGCAACAAGAGCCGCGAGACCAGCCGTATCAATACCAACAAATCCAGCATATGAAATGATTAATAAAACTCTAATACTCCAAAGAACAGTTGTAAAAATTACACTAGTTAATAACTTATCTTTGGTACGTTTCATTGCTTTTTTGCGAAGCTTTTTCAAAATTAAAGTTGTAAGCCACCATATTAAAATAAATACAAGGGTTGCAATTAAAACTTTAATAAATGGATTATTAAACAAGTTTTTAATAAAATTTATTATTTCTTGAAATTTACTAACTTCGGTTGTTTCTTCGGCTAAATAATATAATCTCATATTCTACCTCCTTACATTATTGGCGAAAAGATTTTTAATATTCTTGCGACAAATTTTTCTAAAGGTTTCAACTTGAATGTTTTAGGATTAACATAAATTGATTGTCTAGTTATGTTATCAAAGTCATTCTTGATATCAATAATTGATGGTGTTCTATATAACATAATTCCACATTCGTAGTGGTGTACTAAACTTCGATAATCAAGATTAATTGTTCCAACAATTGCTGCTTCATTATCAATTAGAATATTTTTAGTATGGATAAATCCAGGTTGATATTCGTAAATTTCTACACCTTGTTTTAAAAGATTCAAATAATTGGATCTTGTTAAAGCAAAAATTGTTTTCTTGTCAGGAACGTGAGGTGTAAATATTTGTACCCTTATACCTCGTTTTACTGCCGCAATTATTGCATTTTGCATTTGCGAATCCAAGATTAGATATGGTGTAGATATTTTAATATCTTCTTTTGCGTGATTAATCAAATTCAAGTAAGTATTTTCACCGATTAAATCAGAATATATTGGAGATGGACCATCACAAAGTGGTAAAACAATACCTTCATTTTCAAAAATTGGAACTTCAACATTTAGATATTTTTGATAATCATCTTCTTTTCTTGTTTGAACATCAAAATTTTGTAAAAACATTACTGTGAGTTGTTTTGTGGCAACTCCTTCAACTCTAATAGTTGAATCCTTCCAATAACCAAAAAGATTTATAACGTTAATGTATTCGTCCGCAAAATTAATTCCTCCAATATAACCAACTTTACCATCAATAACCGTTATTTTTCTATGATCACGGTTATTGTGAATAGCTGATACAAAAGGTAAGAATGGGTTAAACTTTATACAGTTAATTCCTAAACTTCGAAGTTCTTTGTAAAATCTTGCGGGGACCTTACCAATAGTACCAATATCATCATAAATTAATCTTACTTCAACACCATTTTTAACTTTTTCTTTTAGTATTTCTAACACACTATCAAACATTACACCACGTTCAATAATGAAGTACTCCATAAATATGAACGATTCCGCCTTACTAAGATCTGTTAAATAATCATTAAAGAAAGATTCACCACAATCATAATAAGTACTCTTAGTATTGTTAAATGGTATACAGCCACAAGTGTTTTCAATATATTTTGAGCAATCTTTATAATAACCTAAATCTATTTTTTCATCTCTTTCGTTATTCAAAATAGCCTGCGAATTGCTATGAATAGTTTTGGAAAATTTAATTTGTTTTTTTCTAGCTAAATTTCTAGAAAACAATGAATATATTATTATTCCCGCAACAGGTACTAAAGTAACAACCATAAGCCATGGCAACTTTAAGTCAGCTGGCATATCACGATTAGCAAGATCTAAAATTAAAAGAATTTCTAAAACCAACACTAATACTGACATCCATTTATAAACATTATAGGCTCTTTCCGCAATCAGTATAATAAATAATACTTGTGCTATTATTAGAACTGTACCAATAGTAAATCTACCAAATAATAGTTTAAATATTCTTTTCATATGATATATTTCCTTTCATATGATTTTCCTAATATGTAATTCCTTCATTAGTATTATACCAAATTTTTCACATTTTGTCTTTTTTTTAGATTTATACATTATTATATTTATTGATGAATATAATACTATAGCCACTTGGAGGTAACTATGAATAATTATAAACATACTAATTTAACTACCAATCAAGCTTTAAATAAATTAAAGCAGAATGGTAAAAATCAATTAATCAAGGCCAAGAAGAAAAATGTTTTTGCCCTTTTTCTTTCTCAACTAGCAAATCCGATGATTGTTGTACTTATAGTATCAGCCATTTTTTCATATATTATTAGCTTATATTCTAAAGAAGGTATTTCGGATGTTATTATAATATTAACTGTTGTTTTTCTTAATTCTTTACTTGGGGTAATCCAAGAAGCAAAAGCTGAGAAGGCAATTAATGCTTTAAATGATTTAACGCCTAAAAAATCAAAAGTAATTAGGGATAATGAAATTAAATTTATTTTATCAGAAGATTTAGTTACAGACGATATCGTAATCATTGAATCTGGTGATATAATTCCTGCCGATGGAATTTTGCTTGAAAATCATAGTTTAAAAATTGATGAATCTACTTTAACAGGAGAATCAATCGCAAAAGAAAAAGATTTAACTAATGATAATAACCAAGTATACATGGGTAGCGTTGTAACCTATGGTAAAGGTATTTTTAAAGTTACTTCTACTGGTATGAAAACCGAAATGGGTAAAATAGCAAAAGTAATAAGTGATAGTAAAAATAATTTAACTCCTTTACAAAAAAGATTAAATAAATTAAGTAAACTTTTAACTATTATTGTTATTAGCATTTGCATTTGTATGTTTGCTATAAGTCTTTTAAAGAGTCCTAAAATAACAATTAACTTTGTGATTGATTCATTTATGTTAGCTATTAGTTTAGCGGTTGCGGCAATTCCTGAGGGTTTAGCCGCAGTTGTGACTATTTTATTATCAATAGGTGTAACTAAGATGGCCAAACAAAAGGCTATTATAAGAAAGCTTACCGCTGTTGAAACACTAGGATGTGTCCAAATAATTTGTACAGACAAAACAGGAACATTAACTGAAAATAAAATGAAAGTAACAAACTGGGATAGTGAAAACCCCTATATGCTCGCAAAAGCAAGTTTTCTTTGTAATGATACTAAATTGCAAAATAATAAGTGGATTGGTGAACCAACTGAAATTGCTCTAGCAAAATTTGCTATTGAGAACTTTAAATCAATTGACACTAATACCTTAAAAGAACAAAGAGTTGATGAAATTCCTTTTGATTCTACTAGGAAAATGATGTCAACTATTCATAAAAATGGCAGTTTTTATATTCAATACACAAAAGGTGCCGTTGATGTTATATTAAATAAGTGCACAATGTACCTAAGTAATAAAGGATCAATTCCTTTAACCGATAAAATTCGTAATAAAATTTTAGAGACCAATCACACATATGCAAAAAATGGCCTACGAGTACTGGCTTGTAGTTATAAAGATTATTGGTATAACCCTAAAGGTTCGGATAAAAATGAAAATAATCTAACTTATATTGGAATGTTAGGCATGCTAGACCCTATAAGGCATGAAGTATTTGATGCCATAAAAGAATGCAAAGATGCCGGGATAAATGTAATGATGATAACAGGTGACCATTTTGATACCGCAACAACTATAGGAAAATCAATAAATTTAGTAAATAATGAAAGTGAAGTTATTACTGGCAGTAAATTAGATGAATTAAGTGATGAAGAATTAGAAAAGTGTATTTTAAATTATCACGTTTTTGCTCGAGTTAGTCCTCTTCATAAAGCTCGTATTGTTGAAACTCTTCAAAAAAAATCACTTGTTGTTGCGATGACTGGCGATGGAGTTAACGATGCACCAAGCATCAAAAAAGCAGATATTGGTATAAGTATGGGAATCATGGGAACTGATGTTACTAAAAGCGCATCCGATATGGTGCTCGCCGATGATAATTTTAATACTATTGTAAAAGCAGTTGAAGAAGGTAGAAAAATATATGCTAACATTGATAAAGCCATTCATTTTCTACTATCAAGTAATTTAAGTGAAGTATTAAGTATTTTGATTGCCACATTATGTGGGTTTGTTATTCTTGATCCCGTTCATATTCTTTGGATTAACCTAATTACCGACAGTTTTCCTGCTTTAGCCTTAGGCTTAGAACCTGCTGAGGATAATATAATGAAGAAACCGCCAAGACCTTTTAGTTCTAAACTTTTCAATCGTAAAACTTGGTTTGATATTTTATATCAAGGCATAATTGTAACTATTTTAACAATTGGTTCATTTTTGATTGGAACTTATTTAGAAAACGGAAGTTTTACAAATTTATTGAGTTATGATGGAAAAACAATGGCTTTCTTAACAATGTCAATGGCTGAAATTTTTCATTCATTTAATCTAAGATCAAAAAATGATTCTATTTTTAAAATTAAAACTACTAATAAATACTTATGGTTTGGTTGTCTTGGTTCATTAATATTAACAACGATGGTTATTTATATTCCATATCTTGCTAATTTATTTGGTTTTCGTTATCTAGCATATTATGAATTTGCAATAGCATTGGGACTTGGTTTACTAATAATACCTATAGTTGAGATAGTTAAGAAAATAGAAAACAAATTAAAAAAATCTGCAAATTAAATTTGCAGACTTTTTTTATCGTGCTACTTCAGTTTTCTTATTATTGATACCGACAACTTCATCTGCAGGCATTGAAAAGGCGATACCTTGACCAGGTGAATTCAAACCAACTTCTTGATATATGGCATGTAATATATCGTCTTTTATTTTATTTGAAGCAAGAATAAGAACAACTTCTTTTTCAGGGTGAATTGAAATGTTAAACCGTGTTTCAACTTCTTGGCGTGCTGTACCTCTTGCATGAATTACAGTTCCACCTCTTGCGCCACATGAACGAGCAGCATCCATTACCGCATCCGAAAACCCTGCATTTATTATACACATTATTAATTCAAATTTTTCATCCATTATATATTACCTCCCATATTTATTAAAAATTCATAAATTGATTTGCCAATAACTGATGATATTGGTACGGTAAAGGCAATACCTTGTCCGTGTTTAGTTTTGAAATATTTATCCTCATAGGCGATTAATATTTCTTTTATTTTATCTTCTCTTACAATACTTAAGATTACTGCTTTATCATCATTTACTAACCCTAAGTAATGAGCTATTTCTGATGGTGCCGTTCCCTTACCATAAAATACCGTTTGAAGATTTACTTCATATCCTTCTAAAACATCTAAATAAAAGTCAACTTTTCTTCTTTCAACAATTGTGAATAAGATTTTTATTTTTTTAGGTGCCGTTAATTTTTCTTTAGGAGTTTGTGCTTTTTTATTTTTCTTTACAAGTTCAGCCATTTTTTCCTCCTTAGTTAAAATAAATGATTTGTTCATCATCAGCATCGATAATCTTCTTCATTCTTATCTTTTCACGAGCTTTATCTGTCATTACTGATTTAAAGCCTAATAATTGAATAGTAATAAGTGGAGTCATTGCAACCATTGCTACTATTCCAAAGGCATCTTCTAATATTTTTGAATTACCTTGAAGAGTTAAACACGCACCAATGGCAAGTGGCAAGATGAAACTAGATGTAAGTGGACCAGATGCAACACCACCTGAGTCAAAAGCGATAGCAGTGTATACTTTTGGCACAAAGAAAGATAATGCTAATGAAATAAAATAACCTGGTATTATGTAATATAGTATTGAGAAATTAAAAGTTATTCTTATCATTGATAATCCAATAGAAATACCAACACCAAGACACAAAGCTATTAACATCGCACGTTTTGATACACCACCTGTAGTTACATCTTCAACTTGTTTAGTTAACACATGAACAGCAGGTTCGGCAAGTACTACTACCATACCTAAAATAAAGCCAATTACGATTATCCATACTGGACTTGTTTCCGCAAGCATAACACCAATTTTAAATCCTACTGGCATAAAGCCAATAGTAACTGATGATAAGAACATTACTAATCCTATTAAAGTATATAAGATACCTACAAATATTTGAACCAATTTTTGTTTAGGTAGTTTTATGAAGATTAATTCGATTACTAAGAAAAAGGCAACGATTAATCCAAGGGCAAGTGATACTTCTTTTAGAGAAGATAAAACTACTTTTACGATTTCACTACTATTTTCAAAAATTTCGTATTGGCTAAAATCATTAAAGCTAATGCTTCCACTAAATGATAAACTTAGTAATAAAACAACTAGTATTGGACCAACTGAACATAAAGCAATTAAACCGAAGCTGTTTTCTTTAGAATCTCTACCACCAATTGTTTGGGCAATACCTATACCTAGAGCCATAATAAATGGTACTGTAATAGGACCAGTAGTAACACCTCCTGAATCGAAAGCCATTGAAAGAAATGCTCCATTTCCTGAATTAACTACTAGACATGCTACCGCAAACATTAAAAAGTAAAACAACATTAGTAAAAGCGATAAATCTTTTTTATAAATTATTTTGATTACCGCAAGCATTAAGAAAATACCTACGCCAAGACCTACTGTGACAATTAATAAAGTTGTATTGTTATTCATTACATCTTTTACTTGTTGTGCAAGTACAGATAAATCGGGTTCCGCAACGGTTATTAAAACTCCCATAACAAAACAAACTAGTAACGCAAGCCAGATTTTTTTGGTTTTGATTAGTGATGATCCTATTTGTTCACCCATTGGACTCATAGCCATATCAGCTCCTAAGTTAAATAAGCCAATACCAATAATCAAAAAAACAGCGCTTATAATAAAGATTAACAACTCCCGTGATGTAAGACTTAGCAAGGGAGTAAAATATAATAGTATTACTAATATCGTTACTGGTAGAACTGATATCAGTGATTCTTTGATTTTTTTTCTTAATTCACCTAGCATTTCTTCCTCCTTATATTTTAATTTTTGTGTTGCCATCATCTGTCGCAGCGAGATTTTTTACCCAAACTTTGCTTTTTATTAAAAAGAAACCAATTATACTTTTAATGATTTCGGTTGATTGAATTATTAAATAAATATTTATAATGTTCAATTCCGTATATTTAACAAGTAAAACTGCAGTCGGGATGGAAATACTCCATATAAATAAGCAATCAAACAAAAAGGTTACAATCGTAACTCCGCCTGCTCTTAAGGTATAAAAACAAGCTGAATTAAATGAAAATATTGTCATTCCACCAGCCACTACCCACATAAAGCAAGTTGCCATATGACGAACTTCTTCAGACGAATCGTGATAAATATATGGTACGAATGGCGCAATGATTGCTAAAATTATACCAAATATCAAACAAACAAAAACAGTAAAGGCAATTAGTTTTCGATCGTTGTCAACTGCTTCTTCTAGTTTACCTGCTCCTAATGATTGTCCAACTAAAATTGAAATGGCCGTAGCTAAAGCACCAAATACTATATAGAACAAATTGGTCGTAGTATTTGAAATACTAAATGCTTTAAGTACTTCTGTCCCCCTTCTTGAATAAACATTTAATAAGAAGGTAGTCCCAAATGACCATAAAAATTCATTTAGAATAAGGGGAGCTCCTTTTACCAATATATTCTTTACTAAATATTTTGGTACATAGCAACTCTTAAAAGCATCATCGACAAAAGTAAATTTACTCTTATGTTTATGCGTAAATATTATTAAAAATGTCATTTCGGTTATTCTTGCCAGTAAAGTTGCTATTGCGGCACCCTTTACACCTAAAGCAGGAATACCAAGTCCACCAAAAATAAACCATAGGTTAAAAACAGCATTTACTCCTACCGCAATCCCTCCAGCAATCATTGGTATAATTGTTTCACCAACTTCTCTTAAACTTGATGAATATATTTGCACGATTACAAAAGGAATAATAGTTAGTAAAATTATTTTCAAGTAGTCACTAGCATAATTTTCTATTGCGATTTTTTCTTCCGGTGTGGTGGGATTAGTCAAAAAGGAATTTACTAAATTATTTCCAAACAATCCTAATACCAAAAGTGTAATAATGCTTATGCCAAGTCCTAACCAAAACTTAAACCGAAAACTATATCGCATTCCATCTTGATTCTTAGCACCAAAGTACTGGGATAAATATACACCAGCCATTGCTAAAGATCCAATTGTAACTATCTCGATAACAAAAAAAATTTGGTTAGTTACACTTACACCAGCCATTGCTTGGTTGCTATAATTACCAATCATTATGTTATCTAATAAATTAACAAATGATGAAATTCCTTGATGCAACATTATAGGTATTGCAATTGCAATTACCCTTTTATAAAAGTCCTTAGTTCCGATTAGTTTTTTCATGATGCCTTTCCCTTTATAAAATGTTTTGATTTATTTTATCATAAATCATTATTTTTATCAATTGAAAAAAATATTATTTTTTTAGAACCTTAAAATTAAAATTTCCGTTATCAATAACACTTAACATTGATTCTACTATATTTACATTGATTTTGTCATTTAAACTTAATAACTCAAATTCTCCAGAGTAATCACTTAATAAATAATCCGTTAACTTAAAATCATTTTTCTGATAAAACTTTAAGCGTTTTTCTTGTAGTTCATAATCAATTGATTCTTTGTTAACTTTCTCCATAATAATTATTAGATTTTGATACTTTTCCTTTAGCTTAGTCAAAACAATACTACCATAACCCTTTGATCTTACAACATCATTAATAGCAAAATAATATATTAAAGCTTCATTTTCTTTTTCAATTAAAAACACTAAGCCAATAATTTCTTCGTTTACTGCCATCAAGAATTTAACATCTTTATTAGTTGTCATACTTAATATGTAATCAAACGACATCTTTTCAATTTTTGGAAATGATTGATTGTAAATTTTATGTATTTCATTTTGTTCAAAAGTATTAGCATCTCTAATACTTTTAAATAAAATATCCATATTTCCCTCCTATTACTAATTAATTTTTTCCTATTCTATTTAATATTTTTTGATAAATTTTAATCATATCTTTTTCATTTACATATTTATCCAAATCGTTTATTTCAAGCCATGCTAGAGCGCTATTTTCATCTTCTTTGATTTTTAATGTATCTTCTTCATTTGCAATAAGAACATACGTAACATTTAAATGTAAATGATTAGGTACAATATTACCTTTTTTTAAGTGGGCCATAACAGGTAAAACTTCCAATGACATTATTTTATCATTGAATGGTTTTAAATTATTCAAACCACTTTCTTCCTTTGCTTCTTTTAAAGCTACTTGATATAAATCTGGATTACCATCAGCGTGACCACCAAGCCAAGCAAAAGATTTGTATATTAGATGATATGCAAATAAAACTTTGGTTTTATTAGTATTAACAACAATGGCTGAAGCAGTAAAATGAGCAATATTATTTGCTCTATCAAATGCTTTTGCTTTATATGAATATAGAAATTCTAACATCGTTTGTTGATCAATTAGCTCTAATTCATCATTAGTTTTATATGATTTTATTTCTTCAATTAATTTAATTATCTTTTCCATAGTACATTCCTTTATAAGTATTATACCATAACTGGCACGCTTTTTCAAGGTGGTAATTATTAGTTGCTATTTTTAAACCAATATTAAAAGATATTCCCTTTGTAGAAAAACGATTAGTTTAATTAGTCGCTTCTTCCATAAAAGAAATATCTTTACAATTCTTTCAATCAAAATATTTTGAGATGTCAATAAGGTTTTCACTTACATACTCTGTTCCATTTTTATCAATATATAGAACATAGCCCTTAGTTGTAATGTAATAATCTACTCCTACTTCTTTATTATCTACAAACACAGTAACTGATTTAAATCTAAGATAATATTTAATTTCACCATACTTTTCTTCATCGTAATCGGTATATTCTATATATTTTAGTTTTTTCATATCTTTCTTCAACTCGGTATTCTTTTTGAAAGATATTTCTTGATTTTCACTATAATTCGAGAATATCTCATCAACATATGCTATTTTTTGTCTTAAAAACCCTATAGCAAGTGATAATAAAATAAATATTGTTAATGCTGAAAAAACAATTAATCTCTTTTTCATTTTCCCCTCCTATTTCATTTGTGTTCAGTTAGAAAACTTGCCATTTCCAAATAGTTTTTCTAATGTCATTTTATACAAACAAAAAGCTCTCTTTAGTTAAGAGGGCTTAATAATCGATTCCAGTAAAGTTTATGATAAACATAATCTTTCGGTGTATGAGTTACTTCCCCCACTTGATTATATTCTACCACAATTTACCTTATCTGTCAAATATTTCATTAATTTGTATAAATATTATTCCCCCCAAACAAACCAAATATATAAATATCCAGTAATTACTGCCGCAAGAGTAAAGGGAATACCTATTTTAAAATAGTCTTTCAATTTTACGTTATATCCTTCTTTTTTCAAAATCGCAATCGTAGTTATATTGGCAGAAGCCCCAATTGGTGTAAGATTGCCACCAAGAGTCGCACCTGACAATAAACCAAAGTATAATAAATATATTGGCGCATTAGCAGTTGTTGCAATTTGACTTACAACTGGTAACATTGTTGCAACATATGGTATATTATCAATAAAACTAGACAAGAAAACGGAACCAAAAGTAATTACTGTATATATTATGAAAATATTATTTTTACCAATTTTTATAAATATGTTACTAAGTTGTTGAATTAAACCAGCTTTAGTAATACCTGCTATTACTACAAAAATACCTGCTAACATTATTATTGTTTTTAGATCTATTGCCTTTAATGAATTTTTTATTATTTTAAAGTTTCTTTTCCTTATAATATAATAAATTATTCCTATTATATACAAAGCAATACAAATAACCCCGTTAGTAATAATACTATTGGTAGGTAAGAATGAATTAATGATTAAAAGTACAATATTTAAAATAATTAAGATAGTTGGAAAATAATCGCTTATTTTGGTTATTTCACCCTTTGGTATTTTAGTTTTATATTTTCTAAAAAGAAAAAGCATAACTGGAATGGTAACAATAGCACCAAGTTCTACCGCAAAAAATATACTAGGTTTACCTTCTACAAAGAAAAATTCCACAAAATTCATATTAGCATATGATCCTAGTATGATTGATGTCGTATCGCCTATTAGGGTTGCAGCACCCTGTAAATTTGATGATACCGAAATGGCGATTAAAGCATTTACTGGCGATATATTTAACTTTTTACAAATAGCAAGTCCAATAGGTGCTACCATTAAAACTGTTGCAACGTTATCAACAAAGGCCGACACAATCCCAGCTAACATAGCAAGTACAACAATTGCCCACTTGGTATCCGTAACCTTTGTTAATAAATAATCAGCCATTAGGCAAGGCATTTTTGATTCAATAAAAAAGCCTACTATTCCCATAGTTCCAATAATTATAAGTAAAGCATCATAATTGATTGCCGTTATTGCTTCTTTAAAATTAATAATTCCAAGCAATGTAAATAAAATACTGCTTATAATAACAATAATTTCTCTTTTTGTTGAGAATATCATCATAAGTAGATAAGTTATTATAAATAAAATTAAAGCTAGAATCATTTTACCACCTCAAAATAAAAACAGTTCATATCATTTTATGAACTGTTCATATAGTTTTATTCAAACTTAATAGTAATTTTTGTACCTTTTCCGATTGTTGATTCGAGTTTTAATTCATATTGATATATTTCGCAAATATGCTTTACAATTGCCATTCCAAGTCCTGTACCACCAATTTCTTTACTATGTCCTTTATCAACCCGATAAAAGCGTTCAAATACTCTACTTTGATATTCTTTAGAAATACCAATACCTGTATCTTCAATAGTAAGAGTCGATGTATTAAGGGTAATCATAATTTTTCCATTATCTACATTGTACTTGATAGCATTATCAATTAGATTGCGAATTAATTCGTCAATTAATTTGGCATCACCAACAGTTTCACATTTAGCGATATTCGTTATTACACTGATATTTCTTGCTTTTATGCGATCTTCTAATGAATCTAATATTTCAATTAAAGCTTTATCTACTTTTACTATATCTTGTTTCTTTTGATAGTTTTGTTCAATACTTGAAAGGTTTAACATATCAATAATTATATTGTTCATTCTTTTAGCTTCTTTTAAAGTCTTAGAAGAATAATTAATGATTTGATCTTTAGAATCAACAATATCATCACATATCATTTGTTGATAACCAATAATAGATGTTAGCGGTGATTTTAATTCATGTGAAGCATTTTGAAAGAAATCGCGTTCTTCTTCTTCCAAGTTAGCTTGTTTAGTAATATCTTCTAAAGTAATTATGATACCACCATTTAATTTAACTTCGGTTAAATATGTTTATTTATCTTTTCATCATATACTGCTATTTCTTTTAAATTTGCTTCATTCCCTCGTAAAAGATAAGTATTTGAACTACCGCAGAAAGGGCAAATTTTTCCATATTTTACAGTTTCATATTCCTTGTGACAAGCATCACAATAAGATACTGCTTTAATATTTATTATTTCTAGTTTTGAATCATTTAATAATTCAGATTTTTTGGCGTTCCAATTCCAACAATCTTCTAAATAATCGTTAACAATAGCAGATACTTCACCAATTTCTAATGTTACTTTAGCAATTCGCTTAACATTATTTTGACGAGCAGCATTTTCAACCATTTTAGCAATGTGAAAGACAATCCCTAATTCATGCATTATTTTTTGTTTCCCTTTTGTGCTTTTACGTATTCTTTATGTTTTTTGATTGAAAGTTTTTCTTCAGGAGTTTTAGTTTTAAACTTGATTTTTAATCCACGTTTAATTGCATATGGTAAAATTTTCTTAAATTTATCTTCACTTTTTACCATAGTTGACATTTCAGGATGATCTCTAACTAGATGAATTGCGTCAAATTCACATTTAGTTGTACATACTCCACAACCAATACATTTGTTTTCATCAACAATTGATGCACCACAACATAAGCAACGATTGGCTTCTGACATTGCTTGTTCTTTTGTGAATGTTTTATGGGCATCCTTGAAACTATTTCTGTAGTCAATTGTTTCATCCATTCCTGGTTCGTTTCTTCCTTGATTATCATAACCATCGATTACTAAATCATCTTTATTTAATTCAATAAAGTCTCTTCTATTACGACCTATTGTCAAACTTGTACCAGGTTGAACAAAGCGATGTAATGATTCAGCTGCACATTTTCCTGCTTCAATAGCATCAATAGCAAATTTAGGTCCTGTGTATACATCACCACCAACAAAAATATCAGGTTCATTAGTTTGATAAGTTAATTTATCAGCAACAGGGTAATTACCATGTTGGAAAGTTACTTTTGTTCCTTCTAGTAAATTGCCCCAATTAATTGTTTGACCTATTGCGAAAATTATATGAGTAGCATCGATAGTTACAGTATCATTTTCGTCATAAACTGGATTAAATTTATGAGTTACGGGATCATTTACGCTTAAACACTTTTTGAAGACAATTTGTTTTACACAACCGTTTTCATCTTTGATAATTTCTTTTGGACCATAACCATTGTTAATTTCAATTCCTTCATCCAAAGTTTCAAGTATTTCTTGATTTGTTGCAGGCATATGATTACGATCTTCTAGAGAAAATACTGATACTTTGTTAGCTTTAAAACGTTTCGCAGTACGTGCACAATCAATTGCAACATTTCCTCCACCAACCACTACCACATTGCCATTTAAAATTGTTGATTTGTCTACAGTGGCATCATGTAAGAATTTTACGGCGACACTTGTGCCTTTAGCATCTTCTCCAGGTATTCCTGGAAGTTTTCCGCCTTGACAGCCAATTGCGATATAGAATGCTTTAAAGCCTTCTTCTCTTAATGAAGTTATTGTAACATCTTTACCTACTTCAACACCACATTTAATAGTGACACCAAGTTCTTTTAGTATTTCAATTTCAGCATCAATTACATCTTTTTCTAATTTATATGAAGGAATACCATAAGTTAACATACCACCAGGTTTTTCATTTTTTTCAAACACAACTGGATAATATCCTTTAGTTGCAAGATAATACGCACATGATAGACCAGCTGGCCCTGCACCAATGATAGCAATTTTTTCTTTCCATCTACCCATATTTGATGGGATGACAATGTCTGGAATGTATCTTGTATTACTTTGTAAATCTAATTCTGCAACAAATTTTTTGATATCATCGATAGCAACAGCCTCATCTATTTTGCCTCTAGTACAAGCGGCTTCACATCTTTTGTTACAAACTCTACCACAAATAGCAGGGAAAGGATTATCTTTTTTAATTAATGCTAAAGCATCACGGAATCTACCTTCTTTAACCATCTTAATATAACCTTCCACCGCAATATGAGCTGGGCAAGCTACTTTACAAGGAGCAGTTCCGGTTTGGTAACAATTTATACGGTTTTTATCTCGGTAGTCTTCATCCCATTTATCTTTACCCCAAGGCATATGATCTGGTAATTCATGCTTTGGATATTTGATAGGGCCATTTTTAGTATTTAATTTTTGACCTAATTTTACTGCACCACTTGGGCAATATTCTACACATTTACCACAAGCTACACATTTATCAATATCAATATGTGCGGTATATGCGCTTCTAGACATATTAGGAGTATTAAATAATTGTGAAGTTCTTAAAGCATTACAAATATTAACATTACAGTTGCAAATAGCAAAAATTTTATTTTCGCCATCTATGTTAGTTATTTGATGAACATATCCATTAGCTTCAGCGTTCTTAAGAATTTGAATTGCTTCTTCATATGTGATTTTTCGGCCTTTATTGGTTTCAACGCAATAGTCAGCCATATCACCTACGCCAATACACCATTCTTCACAACTGTCACCACAGCCTTCATTTAGTTTTGATCTACCATATCTACAAGAACATATTCCCACACTTAAGTGACCTTCATATTTTTTCAACCAATATGAAATATGTTCTATATCTAACGACGTATTTTTTGCATCTATTGCTTGTTCTACTGGTATTACGTGCATACCAATTCCAGCACCTCCTGGTGGAACCATTGGAGTTACTTTTTCTAGCGGTAAAAAAGTCATTCTTTCGAAAAACATTGCAAGTTCTGGATGTTCATCTAATTGTTCTTTTATCATATTGGTAAATTCAGCAGAACCTGGAACAAATAACGGAAGTAAATATCTACGTTCTCTTTTTCCTTCTATTGGACCATTCCTGTCATATAAATCACCATAATCATATTCTAATATACCGATATGTGACATTTCATCAAGAATTTTTTGTAATTCTGTACTCGTATAACCTTTATTCATTTTTAACAATTGTTCAAATGTATAGTGCTTACGTACTTTCATCTTTAAAGCAATGTCAGCCATTTCATCAGTTACTACACAAGCAAGTCCCCAATATTCTGGATCATCAGTAGTAAGACCATGTAATTTGTGAGGAAGACAGTCAGTAATTTTTTTGCCAAGTTTTAATATTTTCTCACGAGGTTCTTTTTCGCCTTTATGTTCCGGTATAAAAGCATTACTCATTTCTGGCATTATTCTTCCTCCTTCCACTTAATAATTTCAGTTGATAACCATTTTGCAAATTCATCTATACCTTCACCAGTTTTAGCACAAATTGGCATCACCTTAGTTTTAGGGTTTCGCATTTTAATGTATTCTTTGCAATTTTCTAAATTAAAATCAAAATATGGTAGCACATCAATTTTATTAACCAATACAACATCGCAAATAGAAAACATTAGTGGATATTTCAAAGGTTTGTCATCACCTTCAGGAACTGATAAAATCATTATGTTCTTTACTGACCCCGTATCAAATTCAGCAGGGCATACAAGATTACCAACATTTTCTAAAATAACTAAATCAACTTGATTCATATCCAAATTATCAAGACCTTGTTTAGTCATTTCAGCATCTAAATGACACATTCCTCCTGTATGTAATTGGATAGTTTGAACACCTGTAGCAACTTTTATTTTTTCAGCATCTACTTTAGAATCAATATCTGCTTCCATTACCGCAATCTTAAATTTTTCCTTTAAAGCATTAATTACTTTTATAAGGGTAGTTGTTTTACCTGAACCAGGTGAAGACATAACGTTTAATAAAAAGATTTTGCGTTTTTTTAAATCACTACGTAAGTTATCCGCATCCTTATTATTTTCGTCAAAAATACTTTTTTTAATTTCAATTACTTTTACTTCATCCATAATATGACCCCTTTTTTTGTTATTTTATCACATCAAACAAATTTTGTAAATCTTTCCTAATTATCTTTTTATATATAGAACTATATATTTTTTGATATAGTTTAATTATTTAAAAATACAATTTTTTCTCTATATTTTGTATCCAATATACTAAATTTCTTTAAAGTTTGGTTTTCAACAAAACATTCTTTAATGGTTTGAATAACCAAATCATAGTCTTGATATTTCTGATTTGCTAGTGTAAGTACTGATCTAGGCATTTGTCTTTGATAGGTTGCTAGAAGTCTTACATTAGACATAATGTATTCATCATTTGAATCCATAACTTTCGTTATATTTAATTCCGATTCTTCTATATGACTCTCTTCATATTTGGTGGTAGTAATAAAGGTTAGATCTTTAAAATATAAAATATCATCATATTTACCAGATTTATCGTTAAATAAAGTTTCATAAATATTTTCTAAATCAAAACACACATTATCCGTTTTTAGTATAATGTTGTATTTATTAGGAAACTCCATTATTTCGACATTCCAAGTAGTGTTATATGTATTTAAATACTTTATAGTAGTATTAATTGCCTTTGATACTTCGTTAGTAATATTATTTTTTGTTATTTTTCGCATATTGTACTCCTTAGCACTATTATAACATAAAAAGATGTAAATACGATTAAACGTACTTACATCTTTTTTTTTAATGATTACTTTTCAGCATTTACAATAGCATCGTTTACTTCCATTGCTAGGTCATAAGTAACTCTTGATAATCTAGCAATTTCATCAACGCCTAATTTGTAATCTGGATCATTAACATTTTTCTTGCTTAATTCTTCAACTAGTTTAGCAATTTCTGAAGCATTGCTTTTAACTACTGATAATTTTTCGCTTAGTTTGTCCATCATACTAATTAACCTCCTTCACTTATTTCTTTTTTGTAATAAACTATTTTTAATATCCCATAATTTTTGTGATAGGTCTACATAATAGCCATGAGGATTGTCGAATCGTTTTACTTCATCCCAAAGTCTAGATAATGAATACTTACAAAACTTTCTTGATTCTTCAAGAGATGGAATTTGATAAACTAATTTACCATCCTTAAAAATTGGTTTTTGTAATTCTTCAACATAGAAATTAGTAAGATTCTTACGTTTCCAAGTAAATCTTGGATCAAAGATTTCATATTCTTCACTATCAATTACTTCATCGTGTAAACATATTACATCAGCAAGGGCCATATTAGTATCCTTTGAAAATAAACGATAAACTTTTTTGAAATGTGGGTTAGTAATTTTTCCCTCATTTTCGCTTATTTTCATCTTGGGAACTATTTCACCATTTTCAACGATTGCGGCAAGTTTATATACACCATCAAATACAGGATTAGATTTTGATGTTATTAAGCGTTCACCAACTCCATATGAGTCAATACAAGCACCTTGATTTTGTAATTCAGTAATTAAGTATTCATCTAAGCTGTTTGATGCACAAATTTTTACAAATGGTAAACCTGCTTCATCAAACATCTTTCTTGCCGACTTAGAAAGATATGCAATATCACCAGAATCTATACGAACAGCAGCTTTTTCTAGATTAAATTCTTTAATTACTTTTATAGCATTAGGCACACCGCTCTTTAATACATTGTATGTATCAACAAGTAACACCACATTATCTGGATATAATTTTACATATGCTTTAAATGCTTCATATTCACTAGGGAAGGCTTGAACCCAAGAATGAGCCATAGTTCCTAAAGCCTTGACACCAAACCATTCATCACATGTTACACATGATGTTCCTGAAACCCCCGCAATATAAGCTGCTCTTGGTCCTAAAATGGCGGCAGAAGCACCTTGAGCACGGCGTGCACCAAATTCCATAACGCTTCTTCCAGCAGCCGCTCTTACAATTCTTTCAGCTTTACTTGCGATTAATGATTGATGGTTAATCGTAAGTAGTAGGAATGTTTCAATTATTTGGGCTTCAATAATAGGAGCTTTAACCGTAACAATTGGTTCATTAGGAAAAATAAAGTTACCTTCTTCTACTGCGTAAATATCACCTGTAAAATGAAAGTCTTTTAAGTATTCTAAGAATCCTTCACTAAATGAACCTTGTTTTCTTAAATATTCGATATCTTCACTGCTGAAATGAAGATTTTCAATATATTCAATTAATTGTTTTAACCCTGCACATACCGAAAACCCCGCATTATTAGGATTCATTCGGTAAAACATATCAAAATAAACTATTTTATCTTTCATTCCTAATTCATAATAACCATTGGCCATCGTTAATTCATAAAAGTCAGTTAAAGTTGTATAATTATTTAAATCTTTTAACATTGGTTGTACCTATATTAACATGTAACATCTACATGTATTCCTTTCAATATATCAAATGTTTCTTCGTTTAATTTTTCATCAAAAGATGCGGTTAAATTTTTATTTACTATTATTCTTGCATTAGGAAGGGCTGCTTTTACCATTACTACGTTAGATAGCACACAAATATTTGAAACAAGCCCACAAATTTCTACTTCATCATAGCCTTTACCTACTAAATAGTTGGCAAGTTCCAGTGATGGAAAGGTTGGTTTTTCAAATACTTTAATTGCTTTATCTAAATATTTACCAACTTCACCATATAATTTATGACCATCAGTATCTTTTATACAATGTTTTACTGGTAATTTTTTACCTTCAAGCGTATCAAAATAATTATCATAATGAGTATCAAGAGTAAAAATAACATTATCGTATTCTTTGATTTTTTGAACTATTCTTTGTTCTAATTCTTCAGCTTTTTTAAAACCTAATGAACCATTTACAAAATCATTTTGATAATCAACAACAATTAATAATTTCATTTTTTATCTACCTCGGTTATATTATATACTTTTTTTGAATATTTTTCAACCTATTTTACTCAAACAAAAAAGCTGATAAATATCAGCTTATAGATTTTCTGGATAGTTATTTTCTTCATCACTTGTAAAAATGATAATATCAAATATTACCATTTGAATAAGAATAGATAAACCAAATGTACTTCCACCTAAAAATGAACATGCAAAAATCGTTGTAATAATTGCAAATATTATTAAGCAGAATATTCTGATTTTATTATTATTTAACGTTAATAAATATAATACAATCCCCGCAACATATAGTAACAAATATAATATTAAACGATCAGCACCAACAAAATCATTACTTATAATAGCATATACGTAATTAATTACATAACTACTAAATAGTAAGATTACAGGTATTGTTATATCACTCTTAGATAGTTCTTTTTTTACTCCAAGAACAATTAACATAATTGATGATGCAATCATTAATCCATAAGTAATTATATCAAATACAACACCTGTATTGTAATTACTTGTAAATATTCTATCTATTAGTGCTACACCTATAAAGAAAGTTGCAACACTAGCTAAAACTACTACAATTTCACTAAATTTACTCTTTAATTTTGTAAACATTTTTTTCACTCCTTATTATATAATATCTTATTCTTCTACTATTTATACCCTTTTTTCTACTTTTTTATACTCATCACTTTTTAATCCAAGTATCAGTAGGAAAATAGCAGGTAAAAATAATAATCCAATAGTATATCCTACTTTATGATTAAAACTATGAGATATCCTATTACATAATTCAATTGTATGAATAAGTGATACAATTGATATTGTTAAACTAACAACCAAAATAAATACATTAGGAATTTCTTCAAAAACTAAATCAAATATAGTTGACAGAATCAATAACACTACTGAAAAATAAAAATTGAATTCATTCCAAACAAGTTTGAACAAAACATATACGTTGTATACCGGTATTACAGCATAATAACCTGGAAGATTAGCTTTTTCAAAGATTTTCCACATTGCTATAATTATTAATACACAACAAATTACAATTAATGCTACAAACACAATACCAAATGGCACAGATATTTCAAAAGCTTTCTTTAAATTTTTCAACATACTATGCTATTTCCTTTGTTAATTATTTTTTAATTTTATACAGAAGTCACAACAGTCGTTTCCTCTACCTAATGTTTTAGTTCGCTCCCATATTAAATTCTTATGTAGGCCTTCATATACGGTATCATCACTATCACAAAAGCATTGACAAAGATTTGGACAATTATATTTAGTCATAAAATCTTTATATGGACACTTAATCATATCAATTCGCCAAATCTTTTTGCTTACACTTATATCTTTTTTCTTGAATCCTGCATTTTCATTAAAAGATTTATTGGCAACTTTTCTAAAAATTGTTGGTACAAAACTATGCATAAATGGAATTTTTAAGATTTTTTCAAAACTCTTACGCTTTTCAATTGCATGTGTGTGAACTATTTCATGAATTAAATTATATAGTTTTTCTTCTTCCATATGCAAAATTAGTGTTTGATACATAGCGATTGCGGGGACTATTTGGCTTTCTAAATGCATCATTAACTCCTTTGATGCATTTTGATTTTCAAAAAATATTTTTTCTTTTATGTTAGAGTACTTTTCTAGCAATTCATCATTAATTTCAGGAAATTCTTCGCTTATGATAATTTTAAACCATGTTTCGATATAACTTTCCTTCTTAGACATTTTCACAATATTCCTTTACTACTCTTACTATTAATCCTCTTCTTTCTGCTTTTGAATCAAAAGGATGGTCAGGATCGATAATAGAAATAATTCTTTCTTCATTACTATTTTCATCATATTTATAGTTCTTACAATAATTTAAAATTTTAGTTTCATTTTCTTTGCCATATTCAACAACAAGAGATTCCAAAATTTCGGTTTCAATTATTTGATCACGATATTGTAACAATAATCTATCATGAGGATCGGTATGTGATAATTCATAAGTTACAAAAAACCTTAAAATGTTATTACCACTTTTTAAACTTTCGTATGTTTTCTTAAGTAACATAACTTTATAATAGTCACAAATATCTTCAATCTTTGGCAATTCAATATCTTCGGGGCCATAAATTGTATCAGAATTAAATCCCATTACTTCGCCACCTACACCATATATAGAGTACTCATAACCATTTTCTTGTTCAAATTGAAGAGCATCAGCCATAAGACCACCCCATCCTCGTTGGGTCATTCGCACAATTTCACCTGTGTTAAAAACTGGTACCCATCCACGTTCTTGATGATCATAGCCTGAGATTCTATAACCTTTTTCTCTTATTTCTCTTACTAATGTCATATAGGCATGCATATTAAAACTTGGCATTTCTTTGAAACCATTATAATCATAATCAGTCCATCCAACTACTTTATATTTCATATCCTATTCTCTCATCTCCTTCATAATATTTTACAATATTTTGAATATTTTTTCCAATTTATTGCTAACTTAAACAATTCAATTTACTAAAAATTAACTATAAAAAAAGCCGTGTAATAATACACGGATTAATACTGTCAATGCTTTAGAAAAATATTGAAAAAAAGATTGTTATTTATGGATGAATCTAAAATGCTAAAGATAGAAAAAGCATATGTCAAGTAATACTTGATCTTAATTAGATTCAAAAATGGAAATTGACAAACATTGACAAGTTGAAGAAGATAAATAGATTAAAAATGACTTGGGGAGACAAAATAAAAAATCTAATTTTTCTTCTTCTATATATTTATACGACACAAAGGCTTTTTTTGTCCGCTTTTTTTACAAATTTTTTAAAAATTTGTAATTTTTTTAAAAAAATAAAAAACTATTGCTTATTTAATAGTTCATTTCTATTGATTTTATCTGATTCTATCAAAAATTGTGAGGGTAGCAAAACAAACAGTTATAAATGGATAGTTAGCTAGATGTCTTTACATAGCAAAAATTGTGAGGGTAGCAAAACATTCAAATTAGTATGGCCAAGTGTAATTCTGTCTTTACATAGCAAAAATTGTGAGGGTAGCAAAACTTTGTTCCTCTGTTAAATTTTGATAAAATAGTCTTTACATAGCAAAAATTGTGAGGGTAGCAAAACCGAACACCACTTCAGTGATGCCTCTATTCTGTCTTTACATAGCAAAAATTGTGAGGGTAGCAAAACACTTTCATAAGTAGTATGTATGTAGTATTCGTCTTTACATAGCAAAAATTGTGAGGGTAGCAAAACTTGTAAATCATTCCTAAATACTTATCAGATGTCTTTACATAGCAAAAATTGTGAGGGTAGCAAAACGCTATGGCGCTTCTTATAAGCGCCCTAACGGTCTTTACATAGCAAAAATTGTGAGGGTAGCAAAACATTTTAGAATACATTCTTTTTTTGAATCTGGTCTTTACATAGCAAAAATTGTGAGGGTAGCAAAACTGGTTCAGACTTTATATACGAAAATATGCAGTCTTTACATAGCAAAAATTGTGAGGGTAGCAAAACTTTAAAACCCCCTTGTAAATTCTGCACTTTGTCTTTACATAGCAAAAATTGTGAGGGTAGCAAAACAAGCACTCATAAATGGTATTGCACGATTATGTCTTTACATAGCAAAAATTGTGAGGGTAGCAAAACGTCAAATAATGTGTTTCAGTGAGCGATTTAGTCTTTACATAGCAAAAATTGTGAGGGTAGCAAAACGCGGATGAAACTTATTATTCAATTGATAAAGTCTTTACATAGCAAAAATTGTGAGGGTAGCAAAACAAATCGAAATATTTGAATTGGGGTTCTTCCGTCTTTACATAGCAAAAATTGTGAGGGTAGCAAAACATGCTAAACCTAAATCGGACAAATCAACATGTCTTTACATAGCAAAAATTGTGAGGGTAGCAAAACAAAAATATAAAGATTTTATTTCTCCTGAAAGTCTTTACATAGCAAAAATTGTGAGGGTAGCAAAACATTCCTTATAACCAAGAACTTTACCTTTTTGTCTTTACATAGCAAAAATTGTGAGGGTAGCAAAACTGGAAGAACTTACAAGCATATCAGAGCAAAGTCTTTACATAGCAAAAATTGTGAGGGTAGCAAAACGTGCTTCTACGCCTAGCGGTGCAACTGCCCGTCTTTACATAGCAAAAATTGTGAGGGTAGCAAAACCAAGACTATAACCAGTGTCATAACCACTATGTCTTTACATAGCAAAAATTGTGAGGGTAGCAAAACCTCAAATTAATTATAGCACATTTTTGAATTTTAGTCTATTATTTCATTTATTATATTACTAACTACTTCTTTTGTTCGTATTATCATTTTATCAGTCAATTCTTTTTTTAATTCATTTATGCTCAAATTTCTTTTGCAATCCATTGCAATTTCATACATTTGCTCTTCGTTGCTTAAATCATAAATATTGTTATGTGCTATTGCAATACTGTCGTCTGTTATTGATAATTTCTCATTGATTGCATATGTGTTTACTAATAAAATTAAATTATAATAATTGTGATTAAGTTCTTTGAGAATTGAATCTGTAATATATGGTATATCTATAAATATTAAATAATCTTTCAGTTCATCGATTTTAGCCATTTCTTTTACTATTTTTAACTGTAATTTTATAACTTCTTCATAGGTTAAAGAGTATTGACTTATTTCAAATTCATTTTTTAATAGGTTTAATTCAATCATTTTAATTATTAGTTTTTTCGTTAAATCAGTTATTGTTCCATTTATAGTTATATTTTCTGTATCTATACTTAAATTAATATCATCGCATATAGTTTTTAATAAATTATTGGTACTTATAAATATTTCATTGTATTCGATCTTTTCCAATAGTAAATCATAATATTTCTGAAATATTGATTTTGAGCCAATTTTCATATCTTCTTTTATATCATATTGTAAAAATAATTCTATATAATCATATTTTTTTAAATCAATTTGCCTATCATTAATCATTATTCTGTTGTCAATATTATTTTCTATATCATATTCTAGTCTTGATTCTTTTTCAAAATATTTTCGTATTTGATTTCTAATTGTATTTTTTAAATTTAAATCGAAACCAAATATTAATTTATATTTATCAACAATTATACTATTATTTTTCGTATTTAAATTGTTTATGGTTATTTTATTCATAATTCCCCCTTTATAATAATATTAATGGATCAATTGTTAATATTTTTTCTTGATTACTTTTTCCACCTATTACAATTATTGAATTATTATATTGTTTTTCTGTTACTAACATTAATCGAATATATCCTTTTGATGGTATATTTTTCCTTAGTATATTTATGTGATTAGTAGCGGCATCTCGATTGTTGAAAATTTTACAATAAACTGAAAATTGAATCATCATATATCCATTTTTAATTAAATATTTACGAAATGAAGTATATGTTTTTTTATCACTGTTTGTTACCATTGGTAGATCAAAGAAAAGTATTAATCTCATAAAATTATACATTATAATTCCTAAATAATGGTATTTCTATTTCTTCAATTTTGTTTGTTGTAATTTTTTCTAGGATTTCACTAATATACATATTTATAACGTTTAAAAATGTATTTGTTTGATTGTGATATAACATATTTTTCGTACTTAGTTTTATTAGATTTAATCTGTCTTCTCTTGAAAATCTCTCTTTATTCACACAATTGTTTAAAACAAAATCATCGATGATTGGTCTAAATACTTCAATTATATCATCACTTAGATTGAAATTATTATCAATTCCTCTATGAAAAAAGCCTATACAAGTATTTAAGCCCTTTGAAATTAATACTTTTGAAATTTGTGTTCTTATTATTGTATAACCATAATTCAAAGAAGCATTCACTATATCATCAGAAAATCTAATAAACTCTTTACCAAATAGTTCTCTAAAATACATTTTAGCAGCCAAACCTTCTCTATTAGTAACATCACCAATTTTAACCTCTTCTTTAAATTCTTTCAATTTATCAATTACAGCTTTATCGCAATTGTTTTTTTCTAAAACTTCTATTTGATTTTCTATTTTTCCTTTAATAATTATTTTTTGAACATTTGCCTTAATACTATCACTCCATTCTAATTGTTTAGATAATACTAATGGTGTTTGGATGTTGCCACTAATAGGTAAAACATACGAAATGGGCAAGTGTTCTAGACCACAAATTATTAAATTAATTTTATTTTCAGCACATTTTATTAAAAAATTAGTAGTTAGATAGGTTTTATAGTTGTCAATGATTATTGTATGTATATCTTTATAAGGTATTAAGATTTCATCACTTGATCTTTTTACCTTTACATTATCTAAATAACTACATACATTATCACTTTCTTCTATGTATAGTATTCTCCATCCCATAATAATAAAAAAAGAGTCTCCTACGAGACTCGATTTCGGGACATGTCCTAAGACAGCCCTTGTTTTGCTAGATCCTCACAATCTTTGCTATGTAAGCACTCTTGCTACTAAGTGCAATATTATTGTATCACACTACAGCTCTAATTGCAAGCATTTATCTCTTTTTTTAGCAATTTTATTACCTAGTACATCAACATCAAATTTTTCAATTTTGGTTACTTTTTTACCTATGGTTTTCATGATACGATTTTCTTCATTTTTATCACAATAAATTGGTTTTACTTCTACAACGTTTTTTAAATCATTATTTGTCCCTACAAATCGATAAATCATAGGAACATTTTCAGCAGGATCATTTGTTGTAATTCTTAGGTAATCATTTCGATATAGCGAAAATAAAAATTCATCACTATCATTTATTTTCTTTGATTTTTTTAATGATTCGTAAACTTCTTTTGGTATATAATATCCATTATGGTTTTCTTTGATATTAGCATATTTAATTGTTAGGAATTTATAGTTTCCTTCTTTAGTTAAATAAAAATCAGTTCTATATGGTGAAATATTTAAAAGTACCACCTTTTTGTCATCAGATAAGTTTACATATTTTTGTGAGATATCCAAGTGACTATTTACTTTGCCATCATAATATCTAATAGACCTAATAATCGGACCATTACCATTTTTAGATTTTTTTCTAATAAAATCTATATTGTTTTCTTCACAATATTTAACAAAAGGGTTTTCTTTTTCACCACATGTTGTATTTATAACAATGCTAACTAATAAATTAAAAGTTTCGGGATCTACTTTCTTCATTAAGAATTTATCTAAGTCTTTTTCTTTTTGAAGATTATCTTTAATTACTTTTGCAAATTTTTTGCCTTCTTCACCATAAATATCTTTATATTTCGAAATTTTCATATAATCGTTATCGATTTTTCTCGCAGAATAGATTGTTTCATCACTAAACTGTCTATTAGGCTTTCTATCAATTTTATGCGAAATTTTGATATCTTCACTATATTTATTAAAGTCATTTAGTTTTCTTAATTGTATTGTGAAATCATCATCCTTCGTTGAAAACAACGTATCATTATATTGGATTAATTCTCCTGTTTCTTCATCAATTTTCCCTTTATAATTAAAATTGTATTGCATTAATTCATTAATGTAATTGAATTTTCTAAAATATGCAATTATTAATGCATCTACTATATGATGATAAAAGCAATCTCTACTTTTCACCAAGTTTCTACTTTTTCTGAATTGTGATGTTATTTGGCCTCTTATTGTAAATACTTTAGTATTTTTATTGTTGGCTTTGAAATAATCTTTTAGAAGTCCCAAAACTACCCTACTTGCATATCTTGTGTCAACTAAATTTCTTTCAATAAATTCTTTTCTTACATCTTGTTTTGTTATATCTTTTTCACATAATAAGTTTTGTAATTTTTTTAGTGATATTTTTTTATCATTATACATTTTTATTACAACTTCACGGAATTCGTCGGCGCTCCAACCATTTGAATTACCACTACGTAAGTATTGAAGTGGTGTATTATTTAATTTTTGTTGGTTTTCACTTCTATACACCAGAACTTTATTGGCAATTGAATCATCAAGCGAAATTGATAGTGGTATGATATGATCTATCTCGTAGGCATTAGGGTCACTTATTAAAACATTTAAGTTTATTGGTTTTCCACTATACATACTTTTACCATCTTGTTGATTATAAAGCATGATCTTTTGAACCAATTTTGAATCAAGTTTCGAAAAACTATAATTAACATCTAGTATCTCTTTTGCTTTTTCTCTATTTTCTTGATTTCGTTTTTGGGCTTGTTCAATATTTTTTCTTTCTTCAACAGTATTTCTATCCCTTGCCATTTCTATAACAATACTATCTAAATCTCCATATTTTTTTATTACCGCATTTACTACTTTGATTGTCTCATTATGTACACGTTTAGCTACAGGGGAATATATTCTGTCGCTATATGAAGGTATTGTTGTTCTTCCTTTCAAATCATCTATTGAAGTTTTCACTAGATTTAATCTTGTAATTACTTCCATTTGATTTTCAGGATTTTCATATAATTCAGGTATTATTACTTTCATTGCTTTATAAGACAATGAATGATATTGTTGTATACCAGTTATTTCTGATAATTTTACAATGTCTTCTTCACTAAATTCTGCATTGTTTATTTTTTTAATTTCTTCTTTTCTTTTTTCTACATCTTTATATTTTGTTAAAACATCAATAACCGCATCAACAATTTCAGTATCAATTATTCTATTTAAAGCTTTTAATACTTTTTGATAACCTTTAAATTCAGTGAGTATTGGTTCACCTTTGTTAACTCTAAAGCCAGTAATATTTTCTTTTTTTACCTGTAGTACATCGCATAATTTTTGAATTGTAATTTTACCTTTTTTTATGATATACTCATTTATTATTAGTTTTTTTTCGTCTGGGGTAATATAATTATCATAGTTATCAGCACGCTGTATTTCTAAATTGTTTAAATCATTTAAAAAATTAAACAAATCAGCTGTAAATGACATTTTTGCTGCACGAGGTTCATTTTGGTATATGGAACATTTCCCTTGCATTTTTTCAATCATACTAGGTATAATTTCTATCTCACCATTTTCATGTGGTATAAATCTACCATATATAGTAGGCGATTCTATGCTTCCTGGTCCTTCATTAAAGTCACGTCTTCTAAAAATTATATTTATTATTTTATCATTAACTTCTTTTGACAAGCCTTGATTAGCTAAAATTTTTTTAAGTTCTGACTCATATGAAGAACTTTTATAAATATTATTTATTCCACGAACTTTACCATTTTCGATTAAATCTTTATATTGTTTTTCACAAATTTCTTCTTTTGAAGTTCTTAATTTTACTTCGTTTGCTGATAAATTAGCTTTACTACTTTTATCCTCATTAGCCTTTTTTTCATCATCTTCAACTACTTCTAAGGAACTTCCCCTTATTTTTGCTATATGTAATAATACTGATACAAGTTCGGCATTTGTTAATTTTTCATTTAAACCTTTACATCTAAGATAGTAAACATTATTTAAAGGAGTATAATCATCTGTAAGGATGTTTTCTTTTTTTAATAATCGTTTTAATTCAATTATTCTTTGTTGTCTACGTCTTTTTAACCTTCTTGAACCACGATGAGTACGTCTTTTTAAATTATCTTCCGCAGTTGCTTCTTTAAAAAGTCTAACGCCTTTATCAACTATTTTTCCAGAATCATAGTCAATTAGGCCCCAACCTACCGAAGTAATTCCCATATCTAGTCCTAATATATATTTTGCCACTTTTTATCCCTCCATTTTTATGCAAAAATTTGTTTCTTTAATATGTTGATATTTTATCACAATTACTAATTTTTTTCTACAAATATTGTAATTTATTATTTAAAAAACAAAAAGCAATTCAATAATGAATTACTTTCTAATTTTATTGTTTTCTGCCTGTTCCAGCACCAGCTATAAGATAATACCAAAACCAAAAGAATGCCCATAAAAGTAGCATTTATTAACACCTCTTTTTTATTAATCTCATTTTTTCCTAACTAACTATATTATAGCACCTCTAATCAGTATTTTCAACATTTTTTATAATTTTTATTATTATACTAGTATTAAGTTGTTATTCAAGTAAATAATATAAAGAGGTGATTTCTATTAAAAAGAATAATAAAAACTTATTGGTAATTGGTGCAGGTATTACTGGTTTAAGTACTGGTATACATGCACTATTAAAAGGATACAACGTTGAAATTTTTGAAAAAAACGACTTTCCAGGTGGTTGTTGCACCGGTTGGTTTAGAGAAGGTTATTATATAGATAACTGTATGCACTGGTTAACAGGCACTAATCAACATACCAAAGGTTTTAAATTATGGAAAAAACTAGGTGCCATATCAGAAACGAGTAACTTATATCAAGGAGAATACTTTTATAAATCAGTTTATGATAATAATGAAATAGCATTATCAACAGACACTAAAAAGTTGCGAAAAGAAATGTTAGATTTATCTCCTGCTGACGCTGAAGAAACCAGCAGGTTTGTTGACGCAATAGAGGAATTAGTAAAAGCTAATCAAATCAATAATTTTATTTGTACTCCTTTTGTTGTTGCAAAAGGCTATTTAAAAAATTATTTATATTATCATAAACTCTCACTCGGAGAATTATCGAAAAAGTTTAAACATCCCCTATTACAACGTTTATTTACTGACTATTTTCCAGCTGAATACTCATCATTATCGCTTATTTGTGCTTATGCTACTTTTGCTAGTGGTAATGGTAAAGTATATGAAAAAGGTTCAAAAGAATTTGCAAATAATATAGCCAAAAAATTTATTAGCTTAGGCGGTATAATTCATTATAATAGTAATGTTACAAATATTGAAATTACCAATAATAGTTTTAAATCAATCACTGCAAACAATCAAAAAATTGAAGGTGATTTTCTAATTTCAACCATTGATCCAATGTTCTTATTTAACAATCTTATTGATAATAGTTACATGCCAAAAGATTTAAAAAACAAATTTTTGAATAAAAAGCAGAACGAAATTGTATCAAGTTTTCATACAGCATATTTAATAAATCAAGATACTCCTGATATAACTGAAACTTCGGTTATAGAAATTGAACCAACCTTAGTTGGAAAACATACCATAACTAGATTGTTAATAAAAGATTATTCTTATTTATATAAAGATAAAGACAAAAAAGTAATACAACTTTTTATCGTTCAAAATATGGAAGATATTGAATACTGGCAAGATCTATACACAAATAATAAAGAAGAATACAAAATTGTTAAAGAAAATACTACCACAAATCTAACTTCTGCATTATTAAATAAATTACCTAATTTAAAAGACAATTTGCATTTATTAGATTCTTGGACACCTGTTACTTATAATAGTTATTTTAATACTTACTATGGGTCTTATATGGGATTTGTATTTAAGAAAAAAGGATCAATCAAAAAGCTTTCTTCAAAAATCAAAAATATTAAAAATATGCGTTATGTAACGTATTGGCAAACGTATATGGGTGGTTTACCTATTGCCGCAAGACTAGGTGAAGCAGTTGTTAAACATTTATGATATTTATAAAATATAAATGATACTATACCCTTTTGGGATACAGTATCATTTTACTTTTTTATTTTATCTAATAAAATTGGTTACTTCTCTTTTTTCTTTTTTAGGAAGGCCATATTTTTCTTTGCCAAGTTCAATTGATTTCATTAGAAAAATCATGTTTTTAGCAAGCATTCGCATATTGTATAAGCCTTCTTTGTCAAAAGTAGCTTCTCCTAAATCACGGCCATGTACACTATTCCAGTAATAGCCTGAAGCAATTGGCATACCACTTATTGTGAAGTATTTGTTTAACTCATCAAATGTTGATGATGCTCCTCCACGTCTTGCAACTGCTACGCTTGCGCCAACCTTCATAGTTAAGTCTGTTTGATTGCTGTAGAATAGACGATCTAATAAAGAAATAAGTGAACCATTAGCTGAAGCATAATAAACGGGGCTTGCAATTACCAATCCATCTGCTTCTTTTAATTTTATGGCTAATTCATTTACAATGTCATTAAATGCGCACTTTCCTGTTTTGTGACAAGTTCCACAAGCAATGCATCCTCTTATATCTTTTGTTCCAACTTGTTCTATTTCAACTGTAATACCTTCTTCTTCAAATACTTTTTTCATTTCATCCAATGCTATTGTGGTATTGCCATTAAGTCTTGGGCTACCGTTTATCATAAGTATTTTCATTTTCTTACTCCTTACTTGTTGTTTCATTTTTTAATAAATATATTAAGTATTGTAATTGTGGTGATTGATTAACTTCTTCAATCTTTGCATTAAACAAATCATGTTTTGAAATAATTACCATTTGCATTGTTTCAAGTTCATTGGTTTTAGAGCCTAAATATTTATTTTGGTATAAGTCATAATTATTTAAAATTTTAGTTATTTCTTCTACTGAATTTAATTTAATTTGTACTTTTCCAAAAAAATCTGGTTTACCAGCTTTACTTGCTAATCTTGCAAATCCTAATACTTTGAAATTTGTTACATTTAAATTTAAATTATTGGTATTGTCTTTATTAATAAAAATGTAACTTTCTTCACTTAATTCACGATACATTGCATATTTTAATAACTCTTTAAAAGTAAAATTTTCATCATTTTTATTCTTTAAATAATCGTTTATATCAATTGAACCTGAAGCAGATGGAACAAAGGTACTACCATTTACATCATTATAAATACTTTGTAAGTTTACTATATAATATATTTCACCATTCACATCAAGTTCTACCATAATATTAATTCCTATTAGGTTAGTTAAGTAACTATTTTCGATGTCTCTTAAACCATTAGTTAGAGGATTCAAAGTTAATTTTTGACCACTTATTACTTTAGTTGGTTCATTTGGTGTACAAATATTTTTAAATATCATTTCATCAGTTGAAACATAACTATGATATCGAACTGTTTTTATATTTACGCAATTTAATGTATCAAAATTTAGATCAGAATTAATTCCAAGTAATTTGCCATTAAAAATTGATTTATCATTTTCTAATTTATCTGAAACAATATAAGCTAAAGCTTTTCTAGAATCATTAGTTAAGTCTATTTTATCTTTTTCTAAATTAATTTTCAATTTAGCTGTGTTTTGTTCTAGAGTTTTGTTTTGCTTTTCTGAATAAATAAAAGCTTCATCTTTTTTAGAATTTGCGAAATTCATTACTTGATAGTCTTTATACTTCTTACTGAAAGTTTTAGGATTGACTATTTTATTAATAATGTCTTGTTTTGATTCGCCTTCTATAGTAGTTGTTAGGTTGCAATCTTTTTTAAATTCTAACCCTTTATTAATTTTCTTAATGATTGTTTTAACAGATTGAAGCAAAACCACAAATATTGAAAGTAATAAAATACTTAATGAATTAAATGAATCAGCACAATTATTAGTATTATTATCAACAGGGTTTTTAATTAAAGTTGTAACGATTGTTGCAACAAGTAGCGTAAATTCAATAATAACCATAATATAATCTATTGGCTTTAATTCAGATAATATTGCATTAGTTAAAGCCTGATGTTTACCATGTACAATCTTTTTATGGTATTTATTTAATACATTAATAGTTTTTTTATATGAATTATCTTCTTTGTTTAATTGCTGAAAATTATTTAATGTGAGATTAGTCTCTTCAATATTAATTTTAACTAAAAAATAAGTTTCTTCATTATTTTTACCAAGACATTTATATTGTGATAGAGAAATATTTTGATTTCTTAAATCTTCAGTTAATGAATACAAAAGATTTAAGTTATTATTATTCATTTTACCATTATAGTAAATGTCTTTCTTAGTTTTTTTAATATCTACTAGCGAAGCTACTTTAGTAATTTTCTTTAAAGTATAAATCCCTACTAATTCATTCTTTTTATTTTTTACATATATTATATATTTCATAAATCACCTTTATAATAAATATCATATTTATATTATATACTTTTTTCTAATTATAGACAAATAATGTGTAAATTTTTAACTTTAAGATTTAATTATAAAGAAAAAGCTCCTTTTTGAAAGAGCTTTTTTTTATAAACCTTGTTTATCAAAGATATTGACTACTTTATCTACCATATCATAAAAGAATTGATTGTATTGCTTTGGTACATATAAATCATCAACATTTTTGTATTTATACTTCATTGTTGCATAGCTATAAACAAAAGCATCGATTTCAATTGATTGAAAGAAATATTCATCATTTGTACTACCATCTTGATTATTCGGTAAAATGTAGCTGTTATAATCCTTTTGCCAATTTTCAATGTGTTGCTTTTTAACTATTGTTTCTTTTCCTGCTTGATAATCTTCTACCATTTGATATTGAAAATAGTGTCTTATTTCATGTAAGAAAAAATATTCAATCATGTGAAAGTTATTAGTTGAATATGCATATTCACATGAACATAAATTGATTCTTATTAATTTTTCTTTTTCTAAAAATATAGCTACTTTGCTAATATCTTCATCAGCAAAAAAGCACCAATTAGGTATATTAGTAAATGCAAAATATTTTCTATCTTCTAATATTATGTTAGTAATCAAAGGTTTAAATTTTTCATTTAATTTATTAATGTCTTGTTCCATACAATTATAAACAATTACTTTAATATTATTAAATAGAGATGATACTCAACACCCTCTATTTTGTAATCGTATATTTTTATCCTTTCATTATTTTCGTCACTATTTTCATCTATTGTTAACTTCCATTTACAAGTAGTTGTAAATTTACCATTATTACCATATAGTTTTTGTTCTTTAGCCACTGTAGAAAAGGTTTCTGTTAAGTCATTTAAATCATATAACGCATAATTACCTAAGCTAAAATATTTACCATTTTTCTTGTGCATATCATTAGCAAGCAAATCACCACTTTTGGTTATTGCAAAATAGATAGCATTATTTTCATCAATATCATATAAATAGATATCATTTTTTATTTCAATAGGTTCTGTAACCGCTGAAGATGTATATTCTTTTTCAAATGCCCTTCGTGGTTCAGCATAATATTTTGTTGAAAAAACACATGATTGAGTATAAATTGATATACCATTAACGAAAAATGCAGCTATTGCCACCACAAATATTACGGCAACTATTATTAGTGTTTTTATCCCTTTTTTCATAATTATCCTCTTTTTTATTTTTCTCTTTTTCTTTTTTGCTAGTTAAATATTTCCTATAAGAAAATAATAATATAGCATAAAATAACAAATGTTTCTTAATAAGCAATATTTATTTTTTATATTATTTTGTCTTATATAATTTATGATATTACTTTTTTAGACTTTTTTTTAAGAAATTTATACATTCTTTTTTGCTTACTAGAAATATAATATTCAAGGGCTTCTTTGAATTTTTGACATTCATAATCCGTTGGTTCAATATCAAACGGATAACTCCAATCCAATTCATCATACAATACATCTTCTAAATCATCAATATCCGTGTCTTCTATTGATACATAATCATAATATAGTTTGTTGCCTAATTTATAAAATAAATATCTTTCGGTATTTGAATCGCTATCAAACATTTCTTTTATTCTATCGTTGTCAATATAATCAATTATTGCTTTTGCAAAAGATACATCTATTTCGAATTTCTCATTGTCAAAATTGCACCTTAATACGCCATTTTCATCTTTTTGTAAATTATTTTAGTAACTCAATATTTGCGAGTAAAAATAATTTTTCAATAAAGCGCCAAATTGAACTATGTAAATCTTGTTCATTAGTAGCATATATTTTGGAATTAAAACACCTATCTTCAAAATTTATTCCTATTTTTGATATTTGTTCTTTAAAATCATCGGGATTAATATACATTGTTTCCCAATAGTCAGTAACAGAATGGCAATCGCTTATAATGTAAGTATTTTCTTCATCAGTTGGTTCAATGTATAAGGCCACACTTTCATCATAATTTTTAAAGAAAATTAGTGTAGTAATGATTATACGATTTTCAAAAGTACGTAAAAATGCTCCTAACTTACAATTTTTTACTGCTTCATATAAATCCAACATATTTCACATATTTTAATAATTAGTAGCCTTTACTTCAAAATAACTTTGAGGATGAGCACAAACAGGGCATACTGTAGGTGCATTTTCACCTATATGAATATGACCACAGTTACGGCATACCCATACTGTAACACCTGCCTTAGCAAAAACTTGAGCGGTTTCAATATTTTCAAGTAATTTACGATATCTTTCTTCATGAGCTTTTTCGATTGCGGCAACACCTTCAAATTGTTTTGCAAGGGCCTCAAAGCCTTCTTCTCTAGCAGTTTTGGCAAATTCTAAATACATTTCTGTCCATTCATAGTTTTCACCTTGAGCTGCTGCAAGCAAATTCTCTTTAGTATTTCCTAATTCACCTAGCGCTTTAAACCATAATTTTGCATGTTCTTTTTCATTTTCGGCAGTTTCTAAAAATATTGATGCTATCTGCTCATATCCTTCTTTTTTGGCAACACTTGCAAAGTAAGTATATTTATTGCGAGCTTGCGATTCTCCTGCAAAAGCAGTCATTAAATTTTGTTCAGTTTTAGATCCTTTTAAATTCATATTAGTTCCTCCCTTTTTTTATTTTACTATATTATAAGTATATTATATTTTTGTTGATATTTCAAGCAAATTGTTAATACTTTATTTTTTATTAAAAAACACACTAGATGTTTTCACCTAATGTGTTTTTCGTAACCTATTCTACTAATGTGAATGTGCAATTTCCACTTGTAATATCACCAGTAATAGTTAATAAGTCATTTACATTTACATCCTTAAAGAATTGATTAGAAGGATTTTCTGAATTAATCATGATGTAATAATCACAACTATCGAATGATTCAGCAACATTTATATCTTTTTTACCAACTACACGGTAATTATCGCCTTCTTTTACGATTTTAACAATGTAATAGTATAAATATGAACTTCCTTTGCCTAATGAATCATATGAATATAAAATAGCACTATTTTTATACACATTTTCGTCCCATACGCCAGAATTGTATGCACCAATTGTAACACGTCCTTTAGGTTCTGGTTCTGGATGTTCTACATCAATTGTTCCTGTATATTCAATTGAATTATAATCACAAATTGCTTTTTCAAAAATTTGTGATAATAGTGTAGTTCCTTTATATTTATAATGTAGATAGTCATTTAAATATAATTTGTAGTTGTCTTCTTGTACATATTCATCAAGTGGAATAACACCAAGATTATGCTTTTCAGCAAAAGCTCTTATAGCTTTGTTATAAGCTATTCTTCCTTCTTCAGTATATTTCATTCCAGTATATTCAGTATAGCCAAGTGTACAAACATATACTTGAGTTGCACATAAGTTATAAATTTTTGACAATATCATTTCATATGCGGCAATGAAACTTTCTACGCTAAAGCCAGAGCATAAATCATTTGTACCTAAATATAGAATTACAATATCAGGATTACCATTTTGAATTAAAGTATTAATTCTAGCATCGCTACAACCAGCACTTTCATCTGTTCCTACAGCAGTAGATCCACTCCAAGAGTTATTTACGCCAAGTATCATATTAGTATTATTAATTAATTGACCCCACCAAGTTTTATCAACTGTTCTTACATCTTGACAATAAGTAGGATAATAGAATCTTCCAACTTGACCATAATAACTATTCATTGGTGAACTATCTTGATAGAATGTTGAAATACTATCGCCTAAAATTGAGATTATCTTTCCTGCAAGTTCAGTGTATTTAATTTCCTTAACTGTAGATTGGTAAACAGCTGTATAAACTACATCACCTGTTACTGGAGCTATTTCTTTATCCCAACCAATAAATTCATAAGTACGTTTTTCATCTTCTGGTCTTGTTGGATCTTCAGGAGCTGTTGGTAATGTTCCATATTCTACTTCTTCTTCAGAAAGTATGGTGCCATCAAAGTCAACAAATTTATAAGTATATTTATTTTTAGTGCTTGTATATTGAGCAGTATAAACTACATCACCTGTTACCGCAACAATTTCTTTATCCCAACCACTAAATGTGTATGTAAATTCTTTAGTAGCTGTTCTTGAAGGATTTGCAGGAGCAGTTGGTAATGTTCCATAATCTACTGTTTCTGATTTTAATACTTTTCCATCAAAATTAACAAATTTGTAAGTGTATTGTCTTTTTACTTCTCTATATTGAGCAGTGTATACTACATCGCCTGTTACTGCAACAACTTCTTTATCCCAACCGATGAATTCATATGAGAATTCAGCAGTTTCTGGCTTTTCAGGAATAGCTGGTATAGTAAGTAGTGTACCATAGTCTACCTTATCTTCTTTTAATACACTTCCATCAAAATTAACAAACTTATAAGTATATTTTCTCTTTGTTTGTTCAAATTTTGCGGTATAAGTTACATCGCCTGTTACTGCAACAACTTCTTTATCCCAACCAACAAATTCATAAGAGAATTCGTCAGTATCCGCTTTTGTTGGAGTAGCTGGAGCAGTTGGTAATGATCCATATTCAACTGATTCTTCTTTTAATACACTTTCATCATGATTTAAGAATTTTACAGTGTATTTTCTTTTTACTTCTTTATATTGAGCTATAAAAGTTATGTCACTTTCAAGTTTTCCAACTTCTTTATCCCAACCGATAAATTCATAAGAGAATTCATCTGTACTAGCTTTAGTTGGATTTGCAGGAGCAACAATTGTGCTACCCTTTTTGCCTGTTCCTTCTGATAAAACTGTTCCATTTTCATTAACAAATCTATAAGTGCATTGTTTAGCACAACCAACTAAGCAAAGTGCAAGTGTTAATGTAAATACAAAAATAAAAAATGATGCAAATAATTTTTTCATGTCTACCCTTCTTGTTATTTATTTTTTAAAAATAGTTAATAATTCTATTTTCAATACATTCTATCATTTTTTGGCATTTAAAGCAACAAAAAAACATACTCTAATATGAATTAAAAAAAAGCATCATTGCCTTTTTTATGAAATGAATCGTAACCCAATAAATATTTATCTATCTGTCATATAGAAGATTTTTTATTAATTTAAGTAATTCACTTTTATTTAACTGTTTTTGAACATTAATTAATTTTTATTTAAACATCCAAACGAATATAGTAGTTAAAACCAATACAATGCCAAGCAATATTATACATATAGTTTGTTTTTTGGTCCAATCATTTTTATAGTAACACTTGTCTATTATTATGCCTACGAATACGCATATTGTAAACATTGTTACAAATATAGGTAACTCAAAAAATAATGGTATAACATTATACTTTACAAGAATGGATATTGCTATAGGAAAAATCCCTCCAATGAGACAACATATTGCAATAAAAGTTTTCTCAGACATTTTTTTCATTTTTTGATTTTACTCCTTATTTTTGTTATAGCCGTTCTATTTATTTGGTAATATTATAATCATATTAATCTGATGTTAATATTATAAAGGAAATTTTTTTGTTAAGGTCAAAACTTCTTTTTTCACTTCCAAAAGAGCGTTTTCATTTTCCTTATTTTTTAATGCTTTGTTAATTAAATGAGCAATTTCTATCATTTCCTTCTCTTTCATTCCTCTAGTTGTGACACTTGCAGTACCAATTCTAAGACCACTTGTAATGAATGGCTTTTCATCATCAAAGGGAACAGTATTTTTGTTGCACGTGATATTCACCTTATCTAAAATTTTTTCACCTTCTTTACCTGTTATCCCAATTGATTTTTTTACATTCACAATAAGTAAATGATTTTCTGTTTTACTACCCACTAAAACATATCCAAGTTTTGTAAGCTCATTTGCAAGAACTCTACAGTTATCAATGATTTGCTTTTGATATTGTTGAAAATCAACTGATAAAGCTTCTTTAAAGCATACTGCTTTCGCGGCTATAACGTGCATTAACGGACCTCCTTGAACGCCAGGGAAAACAGCTTTGTCAATTTTTTTAGCAAGTTCTTCGTTATTCGTAAGAATCATACCACCACGTGGCCCTCGCAATGTCTTGTGCGTCGTAGTAGTCACAATGTCAGCATAGTCCATAGGGTTTGGGTGTAATCCTGCCGCAACTAATCCAGCGATATGAGCCATATCGATTAACAAGTATGCACCAACCTTATCCGCAATTTTTCTGTATCTTTCAAAATCTATAATTAAAGGATATGCACTAGCACCACCAACAATTAGTTTAGGTTTTTCCTTTATAGCTAATTTTTCCAATGCATCATAGTCAATTGCTTCAGTTTCCTTGCTTAAGTAATATGGAATAAAATTATAATCTATACCTGAAAAGCTTAAAGTACTACCATGTGTTAAGTGGCCCCCTTGGTCAAGTGCCATCCCAAGTACCTTATCACCATTGTTCAGTATAGACCGATATGCGGCCATGTTGGCTTGTGAACCTGAATGAGGTTGAACATTTACATATTTAGCGTTAAATAATTTTTTAGCGCGCTCTATAGCAAGCATTTCAATTTCATCAACATATTCACACCCGCCATAATATCTTTTCCCAGGATAACCTTCTGCATACTTATTTGTTAAAATTGATCCTTGAGCCTCTAAAACTTCTACTGATACGAAATTTTCAGATGCAATCAATTCAATATTTTGGGTTTGTCTCGTTTTTTCTTTCTGTATTATTGAATAAACATCAAAGTCTTTTTCTTTAAGCATCAAATATTCCTCCTATTCAATTGCTTTTAGGCTTTCATTCATATTTGTCTTTACTATTTTTGGTCTTAACATCAAAGTTACTAGTAACGTAAAACCAAACACAATGAGTGGTACAACAAGCCACATAAACCAGTTCACATCTTTTATTTCGCCAAATCCCATTGTTTTAAAAACTAAACTTGCTAGGCCAATTCCAGTAGGATACCCTAAAAGAATTCCTAAAAACGCGCTAATGTAAATTTCCCGATAAATATAGCCACAGATTTCGCTATCACGATATCCTAAGACCATCAAAGTTGCTATTTCTCTATTGCGCTCGCTTATATTAATTGTTGTAAGTGTATTAATTACTACAACTGTCAATAATCCAGCGAAAATAACAACTACAATGGCAATTCCTATAATTGCGGTAGACCCAAAATCGCTAAAGATACAAATATCTAACAATGCAAGGCCCGCAAAAACAAGACCCGTTGATACAGCAATTGATACAAGCATCATCATAAACCTTGTTTTATATCTTAAAACATTTCTAAATGAAGACTTATATTTAAACGCCAATTTGTTCCAAATAAGCGGAATCTTTTCAATTAAAATTCTTTTCCCCGACTTAGGTACTTTAGGTCTTAGCAAAGTTGCAGGTTCGTTATTTGCAAGTTTCATACCAAGGCCAAATGTTACTAATAATGTTACAATAACAATTATGCCAATTGATAAAAAGAAATAACTAGGATTTACAATCACATTAATTTGTGGCATTACATGACCATAATTAAAAATGTAACATATTAGCCATGATACGCCATATCCAACAAAGAATCCAATACAACCGCCAACCGCTAGAGCAACTAAAGCAAAAAAAATGTACTTCATTACGATCGTAATACTACTAAATCCTAAAGTCTTAAGACAAGCAATTTGGGAACGTTCTTCATCCATTAGTCTCATCATTGATGATAAAACTACTAAAAGTGTAACCGCAATAAATATTACCATTAAAATATTTCCTATTCCTCTTACTTTATCAGCACTCGAGATAATAGATTTAAAACTATAATTATCCTCAAGAGTGATTATTTTTATATTTTCGCCTAAAAGATTAACAATTTCTTCTTTTTGTTCTTCCAAATATTTTTCATAATTTTTAGAAAAGGAATTAAATATGCTTCGGTTTTCTGCTTTTACGTATATATCACCAACTGGCATAAATGGGCATACTTCTTTTGGACAATATATAATATTTTCCAGCAAATCAAGTTTATTAATTTCCGCGATATTTTCAGGTGTTTTTGTGTCTTCTGGATTATTATAACTAGGTTCTCCATCTTTTCCAAACGTAAGAGGACTCATAACTATTCCTTTTACGGTAACATTTATTTTGTATTCAAAAGGAAGATTTAATGCGTCTTTTAAACTTATTTCGATTTTTTCACCAATATTATAACCATTTATTTTATTGTCTTTTGCTTCTGCATAAACTAAATTTTTGTCATCTTTGTTTATCTTTTCACCTTCAACAAGTTCAGGTACATTAATATTCCATTTGTCAAAATCTAAAAAATACAATCTTAAAGATTTTTTCTCTCCCGTCTTTATATCAAACGACATTCCGGTCTCTACATTTTCTTGCCCAAAATGATTCTTAATTTTATCTATTTCCTCTTGTGTAAATCTACCAGTTTTACTTTTTATTATAAAATCATTAACATTTTGCTTTTTATAGTAATTTTCAATACTATCTTTTATCATATCTGTAGGAGAGCCGATTCCAGATACAAATCCTACCGAAATTAAAATTATGCCAATAAGTGATAGAAGTCTTGTAAACTGCTTTTTAAACATCCTTCTAACTACTTTATAATAGGTTTTTACCACTCTATCACCTCAACAGAAACAGGATTTTCATTGATTTCGATGCTTTCTACGTTGCCACTTTTTATTTTTATAACCTTATCTGCCATAGCCTTTAATGCAGCATTGTGCGTTACGACAATTATAAGTTTTTTTTCTTTTTTCGAAAGATCTTGTAACAGTTGTAATATTTTTTTACCTGTAACATAATCAAGTGCTCCAGTCGGTTCATCACACAATATTAACTTTGGGTTTTTCGCAATTGCCCTAGCAATTGATACCCTTTGTTGCTCTCCCCCTGATAGTTCGGCTGGAAAATTATTAAGCCTATCTGCTAGACCTACTTCGTCTAAAATAGTTTTAGGGTCTAAATGATTATCGCATATCTCGACAGCAATTTCTACATTTTCAAGAGCAGTTAGGTTGGGCATTAAATTATAAAACTGAAAAACAAAACCTACATCATTACGACGATAATCTGTCAACTCTCTTTTATTAAATTTGGTTATATTTTTACCGTCTATAATAATTTCACCACTTGTTGCTCTATCCATTCCCCCAAGCAAATTCAAAAGTGTTGTTTTTCCTGCACCAGATGCTCCAAGAATGACAACAAATTCTCCTTCATTTAGTTCAAAGGATACGTCTTCCACAGCAGGTATAGTAATCTCACCTACATGATATTCTTTCTTTACATTTTTTAAAGATAAAACTGCCATATTACTCCTCCACACTTTTAGTATATTATAACAATAAATTAATTTTTTTTCAATAATTATGAAAAAGCAAAAAAACATCTTGCATTTTCCTCAAATGACGGGTTGTCAATCATCGTGCACAAAATTGTGCCCTAG
>ULWQ01008024.1_pt1 | contig 56570 bp, 50 predicted proteins | sample 1960491 | NCBI WGS metagenome assembly ULWQ01 (sample SAMEA4835816, study PRJEB28245) | human gut metagenome | biome: gut microbiome; material: fecal sample | place: Denmark | collected 2008
ATGAGTTCATCGCCCATCCCGAGAACCTCGACAGCGTGCTCGAAAGACTCAAGGCGCTCAGCGAACAGCTCGGCGAGAATGAGTATACAATGAATATGTGCCTGCTCCTCGGCGCGTGCCCCGCGCTGCGCGAGCGCTATGCCGAAAAGGGTATCGACGATGCGATATTCTGGAAGAGCATTGAGGATATGCGCTGGAAGCTTCGCGAGTGCATGGACTGCAAAGAGGTCTGGGGCACTTTCGTCCCGCATTGGTACAGGGGCTTTTTCGAGATGACCCGCTTCGGGCTCGGCAGATTCCAGTTTGAAGAAACGGACTTTGACGCCGATTACTATGAGAAGTGCGGCAACACCCTCAAGCGCGGCGACACGGTCATAAACTTCCATATCCCCTCGGCGGGACCGCTGACCGACGAGAAGAGACTTGATTCATATAAGCAGGCATATAAGTTCTTCGGCGGCAAGGACGGCAAGCCCATGGCGTTCGTGTGCGGCTCGTGGCTGCTCTATGAGGGACACAGGGAGTTCCTGCCCGAAAACAGCAACATACTTCGCTTCATGGACGATTTTGATATAATCAGAAGCGCCGACAAAGAGAAGTTCGGCGACGGCTGGCGTGTGTTCGGAAAATACAGCGACGGACCCGTTGACGACCTGCCCGAGGATACTTCTATAAGGCGCGCATTCAAGCAGAGACTTCAGCAGGGCAAGCCCACTGGCTACGGTTATGGCGTGTTCTTCTTCGACGGCGAAAAGATACTCGGCAAATAACGAAAAATTTAAAAAAATTGTTGACAACCGGCTCGTTTTTTGATATCATAGCTGTTGTCGCACGGGAGTGCGACACATAAGGGCCACTAGCTCAGTTGGTTAGAGCACTCGGCTCATAACCGAATGGTCCGGGGTTCGAGTCCCTGGTGGCCCACCAAGAAGCGCCGATCTTCGGCGCTTCACAAATATAGGGGTATAGCTCAGTTGGTAGAGCAGCGGTCTCCAAAACCGCGTGCCGAGGGTTCAAGTCCTTCTGCCCCTGCCAAAACTGGACACCAATTTTGATACAATGCATATCTTGATTGGTGTCCAGTTTTTTTTGCAAAGTCCTTGAATTGCAAGGCTTTTCGATACTTTTTAACGATATAAGGCTTCGTGGCGTTCCGGAAACGGTCACTGCGGAGCCTTTTGCGTTTTCTCCCATAACACTTTTTAACGAAAGGTCGAGGGGTGTGCAGATTTTAGTCGGGGGTGTGCATTTTCGGCAAAAGGGGTGTGCACATTTTAATTATTCCTCAAGAGCGCAAAAGAAAGGTCGCAAAACCTGTTCGCCCAAAATACGAACGACCTTGCGACCTTGTATCTTATTCTCCGACCTTGACCTCTGTGCCGTTCTTGAAAACGAAGGTAATCGCACCGTTCCTGTGGACGATTGCCTTCTCGACCATCACCGTCCAGATGGTGTCGCTCCACTCACGCAGCACCACCGGCTGTTTTTTGAGGGTGCGGATGTAAAGTGCCATTGCCTTGTCTTGCTGACTTTGCGTAGTACGCAGGTTCTGTAACCACTCCAGTTCCGCTGCGGCTTTTTCGTAACGCTCGGTGAGGGCTTCATACTTTCTCAGATAAGCCTCCTGAGACTGCGCCGTGGAAGCGTTTTCCTTGACTGCCGCCTTGACCAGTTCGGCTACGACCTGCGTTTCCTCAAGCTGCCGTTCAATTTCTGCGTCCAATTCCGCAAAGTCTGTCAGCGCACGGCGCATGGTTTCGCAGTACTTGATGATCCGCTCCCGGTTCTCCATCATCCGGTTGTAGGCTTGAGTGAAAAGCCGCTGCACGGTTTCCGTGTTTACCGTGGGAGTATGGCAGCGTTCTTCAGCCTTGAACTTGCTGTTGCATTGCCAGATGGTGCGGCGGTAGCGGTCGGTGGAATGCCAGACCTTTGAGCCGAAGAAGCCGCCGCAGTCCTCACAGACCAGCTTGGCTGAAAGAACGCTCTTTCCGCTGTAGGCTCTGCCCAATGCTTTCCTCCTGGCAAACTCTGTCTGCACATGATCCCATTCATCCGGGTCAACAATGGCAGGGTGGCTACCTTCCACATAGTATTGCGGCACCTCACCCTCGTTGGGCTTCATCCTCTTTTCCAGAAAATCAACCGTGAAGGACTTTTGGAGTAGCGCATCCCCCCTTGTACTTTTCATTTTGCAGAATGCTGGTGACCGTGGTCTTGCTCCATTTATCTTTGCCGCCCGGTGACGGAATCCCCAAGTCCTCCAAACACCTGCAAATGGCGGCTTGGCTCTTGCCGTCAAGGAAAAGACGGTAAATCAACTGAACAACTTTTGCTTCGCTTTCCACAATGGTAGGTCTGCCGTCCTCACCCTTTTCGTAGCCAAGGAAACGTTTATAGGCAAGATGCACCTTTCCGTCAGCGAAGCTCTTACGCTGTCCCCAGGTGATGTTTTCCGAAATGCTGCGGCTTTCTTCTTGGGCAAGGCTCGACATGATGGTGATGAGCAACTCACCCTTGCCGTCAAATGTGAAAATACCTTCCTTTTCGAAGTAACATTCCACGCCGTTTTCCTTCAGCTTGCGGATGGTGACCAGACTGTCCACGGTGTTCCTGGCAAATCGGCTGACCGACTTTGTGACAATGAGGTCGATTTTTCCGGCAAGAGCGTCCGAAACCATGCTGTTAAAGCCGTCTCGCTTTTGGTGTTACAGCCGGAAATGCCCTCATCCGTATATACTTTTACGAAGTCCCATTCCGGCTTGGACTGTATGAATTTGGTGTAGTAATCCACCTGGGCTTCGTAGCTGGTGAACTGCTCGTCGCTGTCGGTGGAAACACGGGCATATCCTGCAACACGCCGCTTCTGCGCGGCCACCTTCGGCAGGTGTGTCAGCGGATTGATGGTTGCGGGTATCATGGTTACTTTAGGCATTGTGCTTGCTCCTCTCTAAGGTTTTTCGGCGTGCAGCTTCCTTCATCTCGTCCGTCCAACTTTCTGCTCTGGAACGGTCTTTCCATGTTCGTGTCACTTCCGAGCCGTCTTTGAAGCAGAAAACCAGAATGTTTCCGTTGCATACCCGAATACTCTGTACCCGACTGTGTAGCTGTTCCCGTGTAAAAGCCTTTACACCCAAAACTTCGGCTGTAACCTGTTGAAGCGTTGCTTCCGGTATCTGCTTGGAAGCGCAGACAGATTTGCCGAGTGTATTAAATGTTCCGCAGACCCAGACGATGCCCGTTTTGGTGGTCTTGCGGCGGTAGTTCTTTCCGCAGATGTCGCACACCAGAAGGCTTGTGAATGGGTATGTGGTTCTCGGCGCTGGCTTCTTATTGAACTGAGCCGCCCGCCGTGCCTTCTCGGTCTGAACCGCATGAAATGTCTCTATGCTGATGATGGCATCATGGGCATCCTCTGCGTGGTATTTCGGCAATTCACCGCGGTTGATGGCGGTTTTCTTCGTGATATGGTTCTCACGGAAGATTTTCTGCAAAAGCAGATTGCCCGTATAGGTGTAGTTGCTCAGTATCTTGGAAACCACAGACTGGTTCCATTTCCCACCGAAGCGGGACGGAACACCTTCCTCAGTCAGCCGTTTGGCAACAGCCTGATAGCCGTCACCGGCAAGGTACTCGTTATAAATGCGGCGGACAAGCGCGGCTTCCTTTGGAACGATCTCGTACCGTCCGTCCTTTAGACGATAACCCAGCATGGCTCCATTCCACGGCATTCCTTCCTCAAAGTTCCGCTTGATGCGCCACTTCTGGTTTTCGCTTGCGGAGCGGCTTTCTTCCTGCGCATAGGACGCCAGAATTGTCAGCATCAGTTCACCGTCGGCGCTCATGGTGTGGATATTCTGTTCTTCAAAGAAAATGTCCACCTCCCAGGCTTTGAAATCACGGACGGTCTGCAGCAGCGTGACCGTATTTCGTGCAAAGCGGGAGATGGACTTGGTGATCACCATATCAATTTTTCCGGCATGGCAGTCGGCAATAAGCCTTTGAAAATCCGCTCTGGAATCCTTCGTGCCGGTCTTGGCTTCATCGGCATAGACGCCTGCATAGAGCCAGTCGCTATTTCTCTGGATAAGGTCGCTGTAATGGCTGACCTGTGCGGACAGCGAGTGAAGCATGGCATCCTTGCCACTGGAAACGCGGGCGTAGGCTGCGACTCGCTTTTTACGCTCCAGCTTCGGCGGTTTTGATACGGTGGTTATTCTTTCTGACATTGTGTCACCTCCTTGTAGTGTGACATATTACCTCTGAACTCACCGTATATCAAGTCAATCCCGCGGTATAAACTACACGAAGATATCCCGTATTTTTCGGTCATAATTGTATCAATCGTGGCGTAATCCTTCGGGGTTAAAATCCCAATCGACAGCATTTGCTTTGCCTGGAGCATGGAGGCAAGATACTGCTCCAGCCGCTCTCTGTAGGCGTCATTCATCACAGCCACGCTCCCTTCCGAAGCGATCTGCAATATAGCAGGCGTGAGAGCAGTACCTTCTATGATTATTTCCATAGGCAGTAAAATGACGTCCGCAGCAGGCACAGGTGTACGCATAAACAGCTTTTCGGTTGACGCACTCCGGGTGTGACTTCCACCATGCAGTGCGGCAGGCATCCGAGCAGAACTTTTTAGGCTTCTGCTTAGGGATGATTTTTATCAACTTTCCACACTGCTTGCAGGCAACGGCATTCTTTGCACTGTCACTCAGCCCGCTGCGGCGGCAAAAGGAGCGCACCGTATTATCCGAAATTCCGAGTTGCTCGCCGATTTTCACATAACTGACGCCCTGTAAGCGCAATATTCGTATTTGTTCTCTCTGCCAATCTGTCATAGAGTTTTCCTCCAGTCCGAGGGTTTGCCTCAGTACCAACTGGAGGGAAAACGCCTGTCTGGTCCGCAAAAGAATAATGCCCTCCACGGAAGTGAATCCGCAGAGGGCGTATGCAAAGATTATTTATTCGGGATCTTGAGCTTCATACCGCTGTAGATGACATTGTTTTTAAGTCCGTTCAAGGAGACGATCTCCTTGTAGCGGTTACCGTCACCGAGATACTTCTTTGCGATTGCCCAGAGGGTATCTCCGTGCGTTACGGTATGTATGCGATAGTTCTCGGCAGGTTTCGTGCCTGCCACGGCAAGTGCCGAGATCTTGACCGGCGACATGATGGCGTATCTGCCGGATTCGTCCTTGTCGATTACCGCACGGTCGCCGCTGACTTCAACCACATACCAGCGGAGCTTCTTCACCCAGCCGGGAATGGATTTGCCATTGTAATAGGTGCTGCCAGTGATAGTCACAAGGTCGCCGACTTTGATTGCCGCAGAGGGCTTGACGGGCTTTGCGGGTTTCGTGTCTCCGCCGAGAGGTTCGCCGTCACGGATCTTCTGAAGGTTGTTCAGCCCGCAGGCAATGCCCTTGTTGCCGTTGCTGTTGAAGGCGTAGAAGTTGATGCTGGCACGACCGTACACGCCGGAGTAAACCTCGGAGCGGGTCAAGATCGGGTTGCAGTCGGCGTCCACGATACCGGGAGCAGTTGCGGAGTTGGCGTTGATAAAGTAGCTGTTGGCATAGGCGGGATCATCCGGACGCTCGGTGTCTCCATCGCGCAGGGGCGTTTTAATGGCAGTCAAAGGCGGAACGGAGCGGCCGTTTCCCTTGAGCTTGGCCTGCCCCTCCTCATAGGCTGCCTGAATAGCCGCCTTGATCTTCTGGACGGTTACGGTGTCAGACTTGGGAATGATGAGACTGACACTGAACTTCGGCGTGCCGCCGTTGATGGATTTCGCTTCCCAGACATTGGCGTAGGACCAGCGGGTATCTTTGCCGGTAATGACCTTCATGGGATTTACGAGCTTAGTGGTAGAATTCGACATATCAGTTGTCCTCTTTAAAATCATCGATAATGGTTGTCATTGCCGGTCTTTTATCGCTTTCCGGCACAAGCGTGGGTTTGCCTTGCGGCTTGGTAATCAAATCGCCAAGGATAGCGTTGAATTGCTTCTTTCCGAGCATCGCGGTCATAGCGGTAATACCGAGGATCTTGTGTTCATAAGGGTCGTACCCTGCGGCGGTCACGGCGGCGATGACGGCGTGTTCGTCTGTGTACTTTCGGTTGGAGCGTCCCTCGACCAGCTTGTAGCCGGACCATTGTTTTCCGCTGATAGCCGCCTGTAGCGCGTAGTCCTTGATGTCGGACGCCCAGGTAGTCAGCCCGTCGATTTGGCCGAGAATTTCTTCGACCTCCTCATCCGTGAGCAGAGGCGGCTGCCGAAACTCATATCGAGCAAGCTCCATATTGGCTTTAGCTCTCTCGCGGCAATCCGCTTTTGCCTTGCAGAACTGGCACCATTCGCCGCAGCGATATTCACCGCTGCCGTTGAAGGCCAGCTCTGCGGTCGGCGTCAAAACCTTGTCCGCCCATTCGCAAAGTTCCTGCTTCGAAATGGTGAAGGTGCTGACATTGGAGCGCCTGGGCTGGTAAATGGTCATGCTGACGGTGTCGATATCGTAGATGCAGTCGAACAGCTCCAGCGCACCGAGGGCATATAGCTTCATCTGCGGATTATCGTCGGCTTCCACAAGGACTCCACGTCCATGCTTGTAATCCACAATGTGCAGCGTCTCGTCTGCGATGATGACGCAGTCTCCGGTGCCGAAGCCCTCTTTTACATATTTGGAGTAATCGAGCCGCTGCTCGATCAGTACAACAGGGTCAGCGCAGACCTTCTTTGCTTCTGCGACCAGTTCCATTACAAAGGCAACATAGCCGTTGGCGCAGTCCTCCATTTCGGTGCTGTACCAGGTAAGACTTTCGGTCGGGTCCTGTGCCGCCATACCGAGTGCTTTTCGGAGCTTATACTCGCAGAGTGCGTGGGCGTCGGTACCCTCGGCGGCGAAATCGCTGCCCTTATCATCGTAGCTTTCGCACAGCCTTGCTGAAGGCGGACAGTTGAGCCACCTGTGGGAGGAGGATGCGGAAAGCAGAGCGTGATTACCCATTGCCCAGCACCTCTGCATCCGCCACAAGGTCCCCGTACCGGGCGAAATCCACCTCGGAGAGCTTGCTTGCCCCATACTTCTGAAGAAGGTCACGAATCTGAGCAGTAAAGCCATCCCTTGACTTTTCTGCCAGAATTGCTCTGACTTCTTCGAGCGAATATGTCTTTGTCGGGGCGGGTGCAGCCTCCGCATCGTCAGTGCTGCCGAACGCATCGGTCAGCCAGTTGGCGATGTCGTTAATAGAAGATGCAATATCCCGTAACTCTCGGATGGTCGCTTCCATTTCGCTCATTTTGCTCATCGTGTTTGCCTCCTTCCTCTGATTGACTTGCCTGGTTCAGCTGAATCAGCTTTTTTGCCAGACGCTTTGACACTACACTGATTGCCGTAAGCACACCGATCAGTTCCTCATCGCTCACGGGCTTGGTATTTGTGGACTCGTTCATTGGTGGTTCCTCCTTTCCGAGGTTCTGAGTTGTCTTGCTGTCCTCAGTACCCACTGGAGGGAAGCTGTCGAAACGGTCCGCTTTTTGCCGAAAAAAAGATTTATCCCTTCGACCGCAGTTCCGCAGCCGAAGGGATGATGGAAGATATTAGATGTAATAATCCTTGAGTTTGTCCTGGAGCACCGCACAGATTTTTACCCAGTGCCGCTTGAAAGTGGAACGCGCCATACCCATGATTTCTGCAGCTTCACGCTCCGAATGGTGCATCATCAACTCACAGATGCGTTTGCCCTCCGGGTCAAGACGGTCGAGTTCGTCATACAGTGCCTTGAGCAGTTCTTCGTCCATAAGAATAGAATCTGCAGTCGGCGCATCGTCCGCCAGTGTATCGCCGAGAGCAAGATCGTCATCCTCGCCGCCGATGGCCGTGTCGAGAGACACCTTCTTCCCGGCAGCGTAGAATGGGCAGCCGGGGCAAATGCCGTCGCATTTCCAGATTTGAGCCTTGGTACAGCGGCACTCGCCATTCTTTTGAGCGTGGTAGCGGGTATTCCAGATTGGGCGGTAGTACGCCCGGTAAACTTCCTCGCCAACCTCGATGGGTGTCCCGTCAATGGGAATAAAGAATTTCTTTGCTTCGTTTACCATAAAAATTTCCTCCGTTCGATTTGCGTGGAACGGAGGAAACTCTTATGGTCAGCTGCAAAATGGGTATAGAAATCCAACCACAGTCCCGACGGAGAATCCTCCGTTCCAGTCTGCAGCTTCCCGCTCAATAGGCAGCTGATGATATTTACTTGTAACCGTCAGGTACCGTTGAGCCACCGGTGATCAACCGATGCGTTATCTGGCAGATTGAAAGAGCAGATTTGCAACTGCCGATTTACAATTTGCAAACGCAGATGCAAAATTAGCGAAAGGGGTAGAAAAATTCAAAAATCTGCGCTATAATAATTTTTAACAGCACAATTGCGAAAGCTGCTCTGTCGAAGCAACAGGTTTTCTGTCAGCTTCTGTCTTAATTATAGAAAATCGAGCTGATAGGATTAGATAGCCGTTGATAGGCTTTGATAGGTTTCGTCAAGGAGATGGAAAATATGAAATTCAAGGACTTTGTGCAAATTCTGCATCCGATAATCGGCGGTTCAAGCAGCCAGGCTGCATTTACCAAGACTCTCTTTGATGTGCTTGTAACAGAAGATGGTCAGAGTGCAGTAGATGAACCAACCGAGACTACCTACCGTTCTTATTTCAATGGGCAAACAGGCATCTCCAGAATTGCCAAAAAAATCAGTCCATACATCGAAACAGAGAATTTTGTGTCATATATTCATGAATTTTCAGATGAGACGGTTTCAAGTCTCTGTGACAGCTTTCGGAAATACCTACCCGCAATTGACGGTTTTAACGCAGGAAGACAGTTGGCCGATCTGTTCCTTTCTATCTTGAAAACCACAGCTGAAACAAAAAGAAAAAGCCCAACATCATCAAAAGACGATGCTGAGCCGGAAGAAGCGGAGGTCGTGGATAGGGAAAAACCATCAGGCGCCACTGAAGAAGAGAAAAATACAACCGTTATTCAACAGCAGATCAATGTCATCCAAAACGGAGAAAAGAATCTGAACCTGACAAATAACGGTACGATAAATTTTAACTTTTAGGGAGGTGTATCATGAGCAAGGATCTGATAATTAAGCAGATGGCTGACCAGTCGGCTGTTCCTGCCTTACAGCAGACCGGCACAAACAATGTGACAGTAGCCAATCAGCCGGGAGCTACGGTTAATTTCACATACAATATCAATTATCCTCAATCGGCAAATTCCTCGGCAGAAATGATGATTGCCGTTCAATCCTTTAGCACGGAGTATTATCAGCTTATAGTCACCTGCGATGACGATGTTTTCAAGGATGGTGTCGTTTCGGTTATAGCATCCCGTGCTTTGACAAAGTATAATGTCCCGCCGGAGATTTTTGAGAGATGCTCTACTCTTACAGATGCGGGCATTGCGGAATTAAAGCGTTTTCCAGCGATTATCTGCCATGAGAATACCGAGCTGAAAGGCGTAACATCACCAAGCCAGTATTGTATGCTTTGCTACATACAGAAAATTATGGTAGCAGGAAAAAACATCAAGATTGCATTTAAGCCAATTGCACCGATACAACAGGTAAAACTGTGTGACAAGCGAAATGCTGTCTTTTTTGGATTAAACACGGACTGCGCCATTACGGATCTTAATCAAAGCGCATGGTCTGTTCACAAAGTAAATGTATTCGAGGCGTTTAAGGAAGCCGGAATCCCCAGAATGCCGATGCCTGTGTAAGGAGATGTCTTTATGACCGAGAAAATCAAATCAGAAATTATCCGCATAGATTTGATGGACGCAAGTTATAAGGACAGCCATGCCTATATCGAGCCTACCTATGTAAACTTTTTCTTTGGTAATAACGGTGCCGGCAAGTCTACGATAGCAAAAGCAATAAAAAGCGGAGCTGGCGTAACATACGCTCCCGGAAGAACAGCGGCAGATTATCTTCCGCTCGTTTATAACCAGGATTTTATTGATGAGAACTTCCGCAGTTATCGCAATTTAAAGGGCTTTTTCACCCTTAATGCAAAAAATGCTGAAATTCAGCATCAAATTGATGAGGCTTCAGAAGAACGCTCCCGTGTAAAGAAGATGCTGGCCGAGACAAGCGATAAACGCGACAAGACTGCGGCGGCAAAGGATAAGTTGTACAAAGACTTTTTGAAGGAATGCTGGGATCGCGGCAAGGCTATCCGTGAAATGTTTCCGGGCACGATGGATAAAAAAGGTAAATCCGATCCGTTTGTTCGTGAAATCATGAAACACGCACCGGCAGATGCGGATATGGATAAACTGCGTAGGCTGTATGAATCGGCATATTTTGAAACCGCAAAGCACTACCAAAAATTTAATGGCATTTCTGATCCCGACGCTGTTGACGCTGTGGCAGGAAAAGATATTCTCTGCAAGCCAATTGTGAACAGCGCAGACACAGAACTCGCTGGATTTTTGCGCGATATTGGAGCAACGGAATGGATGCGGCAGGGTCACGATGCATATTCCCGTGACGCAAATGGGGGATGCCCTTATTGCGGAGAAGTCCTTCGCGGAGATTTTGAACAGACCTTTATAGACAGTTTTGATAACAGATACCAAGACAATCTTCGCCTTTTGGACGAGTTTTTGACTCGGTACAAAAAGGCCGCAAACGATTTGTTTGTACCCCTGCAGGCTACGCCCGCCGAACTGTACCCGCAAATTGACATCAAACCGTATTTGGATAAACTTGCCGTCCTTAAAGCGGTGATTCAGGATAATATAGAAAAAATAAAGGCTAAAGTGGAGAACCCCGCATCCGTGGTAGAACTAACGGATATTGCTCCAATCCTCGGCGAAATAGCTGTCATTATTAACGGTTTTAATTCACTGATCGATGCTAATAACGCTGTTGTAGCAGCCTGACCTACTAAGAGAACAGAATGCATCAATGTGGTGTTCAGCCTGCTTGCTTTTATGCTGAAGAATGTCATTGACGCCCACAGAAAAGCTGATAGTGCTATGCAGTCTGAACTGGATGCCCTTGATGCAGACATTGAAGCACAGAATACAGCACTTGAAAGAATTAAAGCACAGTTGAAGACGCTTCGCACAAAAACGGTAGAAACCGACACTGCGAAGGACAGCATCAATCAAATGCTGCGGGATTCCGGTATGCGCGGCTTCAGTCTTCAGCCGAAACCCGGAGTGGATAATGTCTATGAGGTTCGCCGTTCCGACAATTCCATAGCCGATAATTTAAGTGAGGGCGAAAAGAATTTTATAGCGTTTCTGTATTTTTATCACCTCGTGCAGGGCAGTGACTCAGCCGATGGAGAAACCAGAGAGAAAATCATTGTCATTGACGATCCTGTTTCCAGCATGGACAGTGGTTCGCTGTTTATCGTAAGCACTCTTGTTCGACAAATGATTGAAATATGTCGAAATAACGCGGACAACCGAAATAGAACTGCCAAGGGCAATTTCATCAAGCAGATTTTTATCCTTACCCACAACGCTTACTTTCACCGTGAGGTTTCTTACAGCTATATATCAAAATATGATTATGCGTCATTCTACTTAATCCGTAAAATCGGAACGAAATCCACCATAAAGATGTGTGACGATGTCAATCCGAATGCTCCGACGGAACGGATAAACATTAACCCTGTTAAAAATTCTTATGCGGCGCTATGGGATGAGTACAGAGAAATAAAATCAGCTGTTCCCTTGATGAATGTGATTCGGCGCATCTTGGAGTATTACTTTCTCCAGTTGTGCGGTTACGAAGGTTCTCAGTTGCGGCAGGTGATATTAGTCCAGGGAAAAGCAGAAGGTCGACTTAAAGATGCCGACGGCAACGATGACGAAGAAAAATTTCAGCTTGCCTCGGCCATGCTATCGTATATCAACGCAAGTTCAATTGGCATGAGCGATGGAAAGGACTTCGTTGAGGACTGCCTGAATGCCGAGGAGTGTCGGAATATCTTTGAAATGATATTTGACGCTATGGAGCAAAAGCAGCATTACGATATGATGATGGGAAATCAGTAAAGGAGTTATAACCATGCGTATCAGCTACAACAAACTTTGGAAGATGCTTATTGACAAAAATATGAAAAAGAGCGACCTAAAAGAAAAGGCTGGGATTAGCTCCGCTTCTGTTGCAAAATTGGGCAAAGGAGACAATATTACAACGGATGTGCTTTTGCGAATATGCGAAGCGATGGAGTGCCACCTTGACGATATTATGGAAACAATCGAAGATTGACTTTTTGATGTATGTACCCAACAATGAAATAAATTCTCAAATGAGACACCGCTCGTTGCGGAAAACTTTAAGGCGCATGTAGTAATTTCGCTAATCCTGCTCTCAACGTCCTCAAAAGTTTTACCAAATGTATAGCCACACCGGATTCTATCATTCGTTTTTTCCCTGAGGTACTGTCCTTCCAAACAACCATCCTTTCTCAGATATATGTTGTTTCCTTTATTTGGCATTGTCTTCACCTCCTTTCGACGCCCATTTGTTTTGGCATTCTGGACAAAAGATTGGTATAAAGGTTAAAGCACACTGTCTCCCAACCTATTATCATCGCCGAAAAGTATATTTGCTCTTTTTTTGACAAAAAATCCTGTTGCATATTGACAAATAAATTGTCTTGATGTAAAATGGTGGAGAAAGATAAGTGAGCCGTTTCGTAGAGTAACGCACTCTACGAAAAAAATGATACATACAAGACAGATATGACTGCTTGAAAGGAGGGCAATTTTGTGGTTCGAGAAAAGTATTTGATCACTGAGGATTATCGAAAAGCAAGCATAGAACTGTTAGTTGATAACCTTGCTGCTCTCCGTGCAAGGCTCAACATCACACAAGAAGAGTTGGCAAATGTTATAGGTGTTTCTCGGCAAACATTCTATTCCATTGAAACGGGTAAGCGCGAAATGTCCTGGCCAATCTACATGGCTATTATCTTTTTCTTTGACAGTATTCCTGATACTTCCGAAATGATGAAAGAACTGAGAATATATCCGATTGATTTAATAATGCGCTTTAATGATGAGCTTTAATCGCCTTAAAATGCAGTAAATAGGATTTGCCGATGAAAGTGACAGGTGAAAGATGAACAGACCAAAGATCACCAAACAAACGCTGAAAGAACTGCGGGGAGAGTTATGGTCAAGACAATCTTCCCAGAAGCAGACAACCAACAATAACGAAAACGATGATTCCGTTACTCCTGCGGTTGCACAAACGGACGTGATGGATGTTGATGTAGCTCAGGAAGAAGAAAACGAATTAAGCATGTAAGTATGCCATCGAACCTTGAGGGTTCAAAATTACTACAGGAAGGAGACTGATTGCATGCCTATTAGTCATGAAATCGTATATGGCGGATTGTTGGAAAACAACACCCCTCCGCCCGATATGCCCAAGGCTGTAATTCATGTCCCTGGTGAGTTTCGAGGCAAGAAGACATCCTTCGGCCTCACGGAAGAGATGCTGAGTAAGCATATTCTCCTTGTCGGCGGAACCGGGTGCGGTAAAACAAACCTCTTTTATCATATGGTGCAGCAAATTAAGGCGAGGTTGACGCCAAACGATGTTGTCCTTATTTTTGACAGCAAAGGCGACTTTTACAGCAGGTTCTATTCAAAGGGTGATATCGTAATCGGTAACTCCGTGCAGTACAGAAGGATGTCCGAGCGCTGGAGTATATATGAAGAAGTCATAGCGGATGGTAAAGACTCTGTTTCAGTGTTCCAGAATACGCAGGAAATATGCAAGTCATTGTTTGCCGATCTGGTTGAGAGAAACAGTAGTAATCCCTTTTTCCCGATTGCGGCGCGGGATTTACTTGCATCAATAATCATCGCCTTGATTAAAAATGGAGTAGTTCCCAATAACGAGGATTTGAAACAGTACATAGACTCCTCATCAGTTGAAACACTCCGTGGCTTGCTTGAAAAGCACCCTGATCTTGCTTCGGTAGCTTCATATATTGGAGGCAAGTCAGGAACACAAGCACAAGGTGTTCTTTCAGAAATGTACTCTGTTACACGAGATGTCTTGACAGGTGTATTTGCGGATGCCGGTGACTTTTCCATGAGAAAGTTCATCCGTCAAAAGGGCGGCAAGTTTGCATTCATCGAGTACGACCTTTCAATCGGCGATGTATTATCTCCAATTTATACCCTGCTCTTTGACCTTGCTTTGAAGGAAGCCTTGGGAAGGACAGCCTCTCAGGGAAATGTGTATTTAATCGTTGATGAGCTGAAATTGCTCCCTAATCTCAGACACTTGGAGGACGGCATAAACTTCGGGCGCAGCTTGGGTGTTAAAATCCTTGCCGGACTTCAAAGTATAGATCAGCTGAATGCAAATTACAGCAATGAAACCAAGGCCAAGAATGCCGTCTCCGGTTTTTCCTCTGTCTTTGCATTCCATCAGAATGATTACACAACAAGAGAGTATGTTTGCCAGCTTATGGGAAAAAACATGATTCTTGAGTCTTTCCCAGAAGCAAATGGCAGCAACCATTACGAGAAGCGAGAAGGATATGTGGTTGAGGACTGGGATTTAACCGCACTTTCCGTTGGTGAGGCGGTCGTCAGTCTTCCGTCGGCAGCTCCGTTTCGTTTTAAGTTTGATATTTTCAGGTAGGAGGTGAAGTGCGTGGGGTGGTTTGGTAACACCATGGGAATAATGGGTGGTGTAGCAAGAGGTGCAACATCCGCATCAATGTGGACCGGCAATATGATCTACACCGCCTTGCAAAACGCGCGAACAAAAAAAGAAATACGGGCATTATATAAGCACGCCTCCGATGCCAATTTCCAAAACCGTGCAGTTGCCGTCCTTCCCGGAATAAGTAAGCAACAGCTTCTCCTGACATCGGGAGAACCCGATGATAATGACGTATACGATTATCAATCACAAAGCGGGACAGCTGCATTGGATTATATCTGGGGAGAAACGAATACTCCCAACAGCGTTATTGTATCCGGCGGGCAGAACAGGGAGCGGGTATGTGCTTTAATTCCTTTTGTCCATAAAGCACAAGCGGAAAACATCCCGGTAATCGCTTTACACACAGGAAACACTGATCTTGAAAGGATGATACAGAACCACAGCAGGGACTGCGAATTCGTTTCCAGAAAAGGTTGCTTCTATGATGTGTTTCGAGGAATACCTGTTGATGATATAGCTTTCCTTTTGTACGAAACTATGCCAAGCGACACTGCTACTCCTGCTGCAGAATCTCTGTTACGCGCCTTGATTGAGGTCCTTCTGCTCACGGACGGTAAAATCACGCTTCATAATCTCGCTGCGTTTCCACTGATTTCGCTGAAGAATAAAATCGATTCAATGCAAAAAGGTGGTTTGCTGAGTGACGATGAATACGACGAGATCAATCACTACTGCATGGCTGGCTCTTCGGATACAGATGCTGTCAGGATTTTCTTGAACAGATTGAATCGGCAGTCAGAAGCAATATATGGGAAGCCACTTTCCAATTTTTCAAATACAAAGAGGATGCTCAATCAAAAAGGAGTTATCGCAATTGATGTTGGAAGTTCAGGTAATGAATTGCTTGTTTCGCTGGTGCTAAACCACTTGTTGTTGTTGCAAAGTCAGGGGAAGGAATTTGCAGTGCTGCTTGACAGTATTCCAATATCGAGGCATGAGAAAATCTGTGATCTTCTGCGAGGTCATCCATATGCAATCAGCAGTCAGGATTTTGTATCATCTCTTTTCGGAGGCGAACAACGTGGTGATGACCTGTTTTCAGAGATTACGGGAAATGTGAATACCACTGTCCTGTTCAGGCACGCATCGGGTACTACCTGCCAAAAATGGTCGGAACATCTTGGAAAATACAGGAAGATACGAATCCGATACAACATCTCACAGAACAATGCCTTTATGAATACGAGCAACTCTCGCGGGATGTCAGTAGACGAAACCGACGAGCCACGCATCAGGGCAGAAACCCTCGGCAAACTGGCGGATGGGCTGGCGTGCATCCACAGTATCGATGGGATATTGATAGCGGAAGTAAAAGATTCTTAAATCAGAATGGAGGACATAGCATTGGAAGATGAAAAAAAGTATGGAGATATAATCTCCCCGGACGAAGATCATCCTGCTGATGAGATTTTGCCAGACTCTGGTTTCGTCGCCGAAGGAGCTGAATCCTCAGAGCCCGGTCATCATTTGGAGGATGAAAAACCACGTGCAGAGAGCGAGGCACCTGAGGGCTTGCCTACAACAGATTCTCCTTCCTCCTCTGCTCCCTGTGATGATTTGCCAGACGTTGATGCCAAATTGCTGAAGCAAATAGATGGAAGACTTGAGAGCATAACAGAAACCGAGCAGCGCCTTTTCTCTGAAGTTAGAGAGATGCACAAACTTTACCATTCAGAGTTTGCTGGTCGATTGAAAGCAATGCAGGATGAACTTGAGCAGTACCGTAAAATAGACAAAGGCAGAGCCTACGATGATATTCTTGCGGCAATTGCAAGAATATATGGTAACAACGAAACTCTCGCAGATGAGGTTGCTGAACCGAAGGCAAAGAAGAGTATCCGATACATGCTGATGGATATTGAAGATTTGCTTGGCGTGTATGGGATGGAAAAGTTGCGAAGCGAACCAGGCGAAAAAAGAAATCCTCGGCATTGTCAGATTCTCGGTCGAATTCCGACTAATGATTCAGCAAAGCACGACACAGTGGCAAAGTCATATAATTCTGGTTTTTATATTGGGAATCGCACAGTTATAAAAGAAGTTGTGGACATCTTCTCCTATGAAAGTCAAGCAGTTGAAGAAGTTGAAAAAAATAGCACTATCGAGACCGGTGATTTTCCGGTCGAAGAATAAGGAGGAAAAGCAAAATGGCAAAGGTTTATGGGATTGATTTGGGAACTACGTATTCAGTTATCTCAACGCTTGATGACAATGGAATGCCAGAGGTTATCACAAACCAGGATGAAGGCAGCGATCTGCTCGCTTCTGCTGTTTATTTCCAAGATGGGGCAGATCCCGTCGTAGGCGAAGTTGCAAAAAACCAAAAAGATATAGAACCCGAAAGAGTCGTTGAATTCGTTAAGCGGTATATTGGCAAGCCTGATGCCCCTACATATGAGTTTGACGGTGTCAAATATGACCCCATCACGATTTCTTCTTTGATTCTCAAGCGTATGAAAGCTTATGCCGATGCGCAGGGGCATGATGTGAAAAATGTTGTTATTACCTGCCCCGCGTACTTTGGAAACGAGGAAAAAGCTGCTACGAGGCAAGCTGGTATTATTGCAGGTTTGAACGTCCTGAATATCGTTCATGAACCGACGGCCGCTGCCCTGAATTACTGCGTTCGTGAATTCAAGGAAAGCCGCAAAATCATGGTTTATGACCTTGGCGGCGGTACATTCGATATCACGCTGTTTGATTTCAGTGTGGATGACAGCGGCAAGGCTCTCATCGATGTCATTAAAACAGGCGGCAATGATCGTCTGGGCGGCATTGACTGGGATGCGCGCATGTTCGATTACATGTGTCAGAAGTATGCCTTTGAAAACGGCACCGAAGTTTCCGATATGGATGACGAACTCAGAGCCACGATCAGAGCACAGGTCGAGCAGGCGAAGAAGGATCTTTCCACGCTTGAAAAGAAGAGCTACACCATTAAGTATGATGGGGATCGCACCAGAATTGAATTGACTCGCCAGGAGTTTGAGGAACTTACTCAAGATCTTGTTCAGCAGACAATGGATTTTGTCCATCAGCTTCTTTCCGACGTCAATTTCACGCCGGATAACGTAGACGTGGTTCTTCTCGTCGGTGGCTCCACATTGATGCCGATGATCAAAAATGCTGTTGAGGCGCTCTTCCCCGGAAAAGTTCGTGTTGAACAACCTAACCTTGCTGTTGCCAAGGGCGCAGCTCTCTCAGCTGCACTTGAGTGGAACGAGCGCTTGGCCGACATTCAGGAAAAGGTGGAAAAGGGCGAAGAGATCACCGAAGAAGACAAGGAAGTAATTGGTGTCACGACGGATGCGCCTGTTACCTCTGATGCCGCAGCGCAGTTGATGATTGACGTTCCGCAGCAGGTCAGTACCGTTAAGGATAAACTCGCCCGCTCCCTTGGCCCTGCCGTGTTCGTTTCCGAAGACAGCTATATGATTGACAATCTTCTCTTTATCGGAGATGAGATTCCTGCTGAAGCCGAATCTGTATATGGCACAAGGGTTGATAACGCTCCTGAAATCGTCGTCAATGTTTATGAGAACGTATCTGAGGATCGTGTAAATAAGCATATTACCCCGTGCTTTGACGCCAACGGTGATCCGCAATATACCGATCCCGAGTTAAAGGTAAAACGTATCGGCGAAGTACACCTGCAGTTGCCCCCCAACACCCCGCAGGGGTCTCCCATTCGAGTGGTGTTCCGCTCCAGCACCATTGGTCTCGAAGTCACTGCGACCAATGTTGAGACGGGCGAATCCGCGAAGACCGTTATTGAATCCGATGTTCTCTACTCGGAGGATGATCTCAAAAAGGCAAAGAGCCGTTTTGAGGGTATCCAGACCAGCGGTCAGATTTGACCACGCCGCGACTTGACGCAAAAAACCGGTATTGCATCTCTCGCGGGAGAGGTGCAATACCGGCTACCGCCCAAGCTGGTAATAGCTATGGAGAAAGTGTAGGTATTGATGATGAAGCAGATTTATGACTTTTTTACATTGACTGGATTACCATTTGATCCTCCAGATAAATCACAGAGGCGTGTAGAAAAAGCAATTTCTGAAGCTGTGTCCAAGATTTCAAGCAAGCTTGGTCGTGAGACACAACAACTTAGCAGAAATGCTTTACAAGCACAGATCGACTTTTTAAACCAACAATCTGCGCTTATCAATACTGCGGGTTGGATAGAAGCATCAAAGCATTTTGCGGCGATGGCAGATCAAAGGAAACAGCGAGAGCGAGAGCGCGTACAATTTGCGGCTTCCTTATTAGTTCAAAACGGCATAATGTCGTTTAATGAAGGAGTCGTTCGGACTTTTCGTCAAAAAACCGGTCTGTCAGCAGAGACTCTTATACAGTTTTTGCAACAATCGGGAATGGAATTATCCTCCAATGCTTTCTACAGTAGACTGCCCAAATTCCCCGCATACGGCGAGAGAATCTTGATTGATCTCGAAGAGCTTAGAGCGACAAAGGATCCGAATCCTAATGGACCCGATACATCCAGAGTCACAGACCTGTATGCCTTTGCAGCGTATCTTATGGATGATCTTGGGCATGCGGATCTTTACAAGAATCTCTCGACGAGCGAATTGAAAACCATTTTTGATTTAGCTTCCAGAAAGTATAGTTGTCGCAATGACAATTTAGGAAAGCTGTGTGGCTCGATTTCATCTTCGGCAAGTCACTATGTTTTCAACTCTGACGATAGCCGTAAAGGTTATGAGGCGTTGATGCTGTATCATCATGTCGCTCTTCAAAGCCTTTTTGACGCGCTCAAAATGCTTCCGAGCGGCATTCTCCTTCAATCGGAATTTGCCGAAAAATGCATTAAGCTGATTGGCGTGTTTTTTCCTGATTATGAGACTGCGTTAAGCATTTACAATAAAGAAGGAAACCTCGCTGAGGTTCCTTATATTCCGCAAGAAAATGCTTATGTCGGTGCAGATGTTTACCATGAAGACAGAATCGTTGCGCCCAAATGCTCAAAATCAAGAGTCTATGGAATCGATTTAGGTGCAACATATTCCTCCATTTCCACTCTTGACGATGACGGTCGTCCTAATGTCATTGTGAATTGGGAGGACGCGAGTGAAGTCCTTGCATCAGCTGTTTATTTCCCTCAAGGATCGGATCCAATCGTTGGAGAAGTTGCTAAAGATCAAAAGGACATTGAGCCTGATAGAGTTGTTCAATTTGTAACGCGATATTTGGGCAAATCAGATGCACCAGTTTATGAGTTCGATGGGGTAAAGTATGATCCCGTTACTATTACAGCCCTGATTCTTTTAAAGATGAAATCATACGCCGAAGAACAGGGGCATGATGTCAGGAATGTTGTTATCGCCTGCCCTGCGTACTATGGATACGAGGAAAGAAATGCAATCAAACAGGCCGGGACAATAGCAGGTTTAAATGTTCTCAGTATAATTAATGAACCCACAGCAGCCGCCCTGCTCTATTTATCCGGAAAAGAAGTCAATAAGAGCAAGACAATCCTTGTCTATGACTTGGGAGGATCTACGTTAGAGCTTTGTCTAATGGCTCTTAATGTTGAAAACAACAATATTCCGTCTATCACAATCATTAACACTGATGGTGACGACCAGCTTGGTGGAGCGGACTGGGACGCACGGTTGTTCGATGCTATGTCCCAAAAGTACGCTTTTGAAACCGGGACAGATGTATCAGACATGGACAATGAACTTAGAGCAACAATAGCTTCGCATGTTGAACGTATAAAAAAAGCACTTTCTTCTCGCGAGTCGGCTTCGTACATTATCAAATATGATGGCGACCGAACCAGGTTTGCAGTTTCGCGTCAAGAGTTTGAAGAGAATACACAGGGTCTTGTTCAGCAAACAATGGATTATGTTCACCAGATTCTTTCGGATACCGATTTCTCACCTGATGATGTCGATGCTGTTCTGCTTGTCGGCGGATCCACATTGATGCCAATGATAAGAAATGCCGTTGAAGCGATTTTCCCTGGGAAAGTCATTGTCGACCAGCCAAATCTGATTGTCTCGAAGGGAGCAGCTATTGCTGCGGCTTGTGCCTATGAAATATGTGAGCCAAGTTTTGGCGAACCAGAAGATCGACCAGACCTATGGCCTTCGTGTGACAAGGCTAACAAAACAATTGGTGTAGGGATTATTGACTCTGATGGATATAAGATAAACAACATTTTGTTTGTTGATGATGACCTTCCAACAGAAACTCGAAGACAGTATTATACAGCATCGGACAATTTGGAAAAAATATGTGTAACGCTGTACTCTAATGTCTCCAAAGACGAGTATGTTGAATCGTGTGATGATGAATATGGAAACCCGCAGACAACAGACCCTCATTTGGACACAAGGAAGATTGGCGTATTTGAGATACTGCTTTCTCCCGGTACACCAAAAGGAACGGAAATCGAAGTTCTCTTCAGGAATACCGGTAATATGCTTGAGGTTAAAGCGATGGTAGTAAAAACCGGGGAAGAAACAACAACCGTGTTTGAAATATAAAATACGAGGTGTAAGCAAATGGATAGACCCAAAGTATTAAAAAGAACTATTACTCCCGAAATCCGGGCAAGTCGGGAGCGCGACATGGAGACCGTTCTTGACAACTATCGTGAAAACCTGAGAGACCACGGGGTGACTGATGAGGTGGCAATTGAGCGATTTGTTTCTGAAGAACGCAGCAAGATGCAAAAAGAATATGAAAGTCTTGATAATGGCGACTGTTCTTCAAACATCTATCACACTCCAACTGACTGGGAAGGAATTGCTTCCGAAATGAAAGAGCAGGAAGTAGAGCAAGAAGACGAGATGTCTATGTAACGACACGGAGTATTTAAGAATTTGAGGAGGTTATTCTTTTATGAGTATATCAGTTGGAATTGATCTGGGAACCACGTTCTCTGCGGTGGCATACATTGACCCTAAAACAAAGCTTCCTCAAATCATTCCTAACAGCGAAGGCAGCAAACTCACTCCATCAGTTATTCAGTTCCTTGATGGGGATGTGATTTTCGGAAGCGAGGCTGAGGATGCCTACAACGCCGGAGAAGAAGATTGCGTTGCTACGTTCAAGAGAGAAATGGGTGTAGACAAGCCATATTGTTATATTGATGGTAAGCCTTACACCTCCGAAGACCTGTCCGCAATGCTGTTGAAGCATCTCAAAGACGAAGCCGAAGCGACGATTGGAGAAACTATCAAGGATGCAGTTATTACCGTTCCTGCATACTTTTATTCAAAGGAGCGTGAGGCTACCATTCGCGCCGCTGAAACTGCCGGTCTCAAGGTGAAGAAGATTATCGATGAGCCTAATGCTGCAGCTATGGCTTATGGACTGAACCACTGGAGAGAGAACGCCAACATTCTCGTATATGATCTTGGCGGTGGTACGTTTGACGTTACTCTTGTCCATATGGGGAAAAACGGAGTTTTGTCAACAATCACTACCAGAGGCAACCATAAACTCGGTGGCCGTGACTGGGATGCGAGAATTGAAGATATCCTCATCACAAAATTTGAAAGCGAGACGGGACTTGACATTAAAGAGGACCGCGAATTGCTTTCCATCGTCAGCGGAATGTCGGAAGGCGTTAAGAAGCAATTGTCTGCACAGAATATGCAGGCCACCAAGGTTTCCGCTTCGTTCCCCGGATATGGTAAGGCTACGGTTACAATAACGAAAGTTGAGTTTGAGGAAAATACAGCTGACCTTCTTGATCGAACCGGCGCATTGTGTCTTGCCGTGTTGGAGGAAGCAGGGCTTTCGCAGAGAGACGTTACAGATGTCCTTCTTGTTGGTGGTTCAACCAGAATGCCTCAAGTGCCAATTTACCTTCAGCGAATGTTTAACAAGCGTCCGTTGTCTCATGTCAATCCCGATGAAGCTGTAGCACTTGGCGCTGCCATTCAATCTTCAAAAGAGAACGAATCCTATGCCGCACTGTCAGTTCAGGTTGTTGATGGCAAAAAAACAACTGACAGGACTAAGAGCGGTTTAAGTTCTCATGTGGCTGTTAGAGCCGAGCGAAAACTGAAGAGTCTCAGTATGCTTACGCTCAGAGAAACTACTGCCCATGCAATGGGTGTGATTGCTATTAATGACGAAGGCAATCATTATTACAACGAAATTATTATCCCTGCTAACCATCCGCGCCCGGTTCGTGCTGCAAAAAAATTCAGATTTTATACTTCTCCCAAAGCTGCTAATGAACTGGCTATTTATGTCCTTCAGGGAGATAGTGAGAACCCCTTGGATTGCCAGATTACATACAAATATGTGGTGACTGGGATTAAGCACGTTAACAGAGGCGAGAAAATCGGAACGGTTATTCGTATTCAATACAGCTACGACGTAAATGGGGTTATTCACATTCAGGCGCGTCAAGAAGACTCGACTGTGGATTTGCCGATACGGCGGGAAAATATCCCTGCGGATATCTCCAAATTTGGTCAGCCTGTGACAAGCGATAATAAGGATCAAGGTTTTAACGTTGGACTGCAGCTTGGCACCAGAAGCAGTCAAAGCCTTGTTCACAAGTATAAAGCAGTAACCTTCAGCAATGTTGAATGGGTGAAATATGATAACATTCCAACCCATCCAAGCGGCGCCAAGTTTAACGAACCAACCGTGCATGTAATAGCCAATGAAGAAAACATCGAATTCCATGGCTACAACATCAGTGAGATGAACGAAGGCGTCCGTTATACGATAGATCCTTCCGATGACTTTGAGATAGAGTGTGATATTAACACTTCAACGATTAGTCCTCACCCAGGAGGATATTTGGAGATTTCGCTTGGCCTGATTTCAGCGCATCTCACAGAAAACGGCGGGGATATATTGCTTGATGGAGCTTGTGTGGCTACCGTATCACCGCGTTTCCATCTGAAAATGTCACTTACGAACGGTGGGCAATATGAAGTGGAAATTGATGGCAAAGAAGTTGGTAGTAAATTCAAGTCCTCAGCAAAGGATGTCGACATCAGATTTGGATTTGTCCATGAATCGCATTATTGCCATCAGTTATCCCATGCATACATTTCAGGTATCTCAATGATGCAGGCTGTTGGACAGGAGGGCGATGACAATCCCGACACTGATACTTGGGATGATTGATTCAAAGTATCTAACAGTGTGAAACGGATGACGGTGAGGTAATCAGGTATGGCAGACTTCGATTTGTTTGATTTGGTGGGCTTGACCTTTGATCCACCCGAAACAAATGCCAGACAGGTAAAAAAGAAAATAGATCAGAAAAAGACAGAGCTCGGTTCTGATCTTGGAAGAGAAACGCAGCAGACAAACAGAGATGCGCTTCAGGTCCAGATTGACTATCTGGATGGCATTGCAGCTGCTATTCTATCCCCCGACGGGAAGAAACTGATAGATTCTGCATTTAAGCCTCTTGCAGACGAAAAGACAGCGGCTGAGTTAAGTGCGCTGTCGGCTACTGTTGAACTGCTTGCGCTGACAGGAGGGCATACTGTTACAGAAGCGACAATTCGCCACTACAAAAAAGAAAGTCGGCTATCAGTTGAACACGTAAAGAAGTCTTTCACTGATGCAGGTTTTGAAATCATAGATAAGGACCCCTTGGCTGCATTTCCAAAGTTTCCAACTAATGCTGATCGCATATATTCGGAGTTGGCTGCCCTCAGAAGAACAAAGGATCCAAATCCGAATGGTGCGGATACTTCGATTGCCATAGATCTATATGCCTTCGCCGCATATATATCAAACGATACAGGAAGTGTCGCCCTATACCGTGCGATGGAAACCAAGGAACTCTGGGCTATCTTTGATCCTGCTTCTCGAAGATATTCTCAGAGGAATGATGATCTTGGTAAACTCTGCGGTTCACTCTCAGCGGCAGCAAAGACATATGTTTTTAATTCAGATGATAATCGAGCCGCTTATGAGCGACATTTGGTGTATCGCTCGGAAGAACTCACCAAGTTGTTTGCAACAATGAAGAGAGCGCCTGAAGCAACATTGCTGAGTCCAAAATTTGCAGATTCCTGCATTAAAATCATTTGCAACTATTTTCCGGAGTACGAGGTTGCTTTAGCAATCTACAACAAGGAAGCCGGTTTTACAGATAATTATTATTGGCCAATCAAATGGACTTACACGATAAAATGCAATTATTGCGGGTCTGTGAATGAGTTTGAGACAGAATCAGAGGCAATGAAGGCGAATTCATGCCAAAACTGCAGAAAGCCGTTGTTCAAAAAGTGCGACAAGTGCAAGAGGCTTGTTCCAATACAAGCAGAGAAATGCCCTCATACGGATTGTGGGTATATCTTCGCAAGTGCGGAACTGTTTTCAAAGTTTTATCAGCAGGCCGAGGCTGCATTTAGAAGAAGCGATTTCGACGCAGCAAGACAGTATCTTTTTCAAGCCCAAACAGCTGCACCCGGCGAAAAGACACGCATTGATCGGCTCAACACCCAGATTGATGAAAAAGAAAAGGAATTTAAGGAACCTATCAACACGCTGCGAAAGCTCATTGCTGAACGTAGGTTCCATGCCGCAAGGTTGGAACTTGGAGCAATTATTAAGGAATATCCAAATCTAAATGTCGCCGAGTTCGACCAGACGATAAATGGAGAACTTACTAAAGCGGATAGACTTTTCTCCTCAGTAAGCAGTAGCTCTGCTTCTAAAAAAGCAGATGTGTGTATCTCGATTTTGATGCAGTGCGTTGATTATCCTCCCGCGTTGTCGTTTCTTCGGGCTACCGCACCGACACCCAGCAGTAGCATTGCAGTTGTACCTGTGTCAGAAAGAGGGGTTATAAATGTAAGTTGGGGACATTCAACTGAGCAGGGCGTCAGTTATCGTCTTGTCAGAAAAAAAGGACAAGTTGCCCCATCATCTGAAAATGACGGGGATATCCTTGCCGATAAGACTTCTGCGACATCATTTGCCGACGAGCGCATAAAGCCAGGGCAGATTTACACATATTCGGTCTTCACCGTGAGATGGGATGTATATTCATCGCCTGTTTCCAAAACAGGGATGCTTTACGCAGATGTGAAAAACCTACACGCTCTTCAACGAGGAGCCGGAGTTCGACTTTCTTGGGATTCTCCCGACAATAGTCGCGGAGCAACCATTGTGCGCATTTGCGAAGGAAAGAATGTCACTTTGACTGATGCGGCTCACGGCAGTTATGAAGATTTGGATACTCAATACGGAAGGACATACACATATAGGGTGTTCGCCAACTATGGTGGAAATAACAGGAGCTCCGGCGTTGAGAGCGTGATTACACCCTTGCCAACAGTCGATTCCTTCTCTATTCGTGCGACGCAGGTTCGGGATAATGTTTACAAAATATCCTGGACTGTAAAACAGCGAGGAATTGATCTTCGTGTCATGGTTAACGGAAAGCTCTCCGCTGAAGCCAAGTCCGAGGACGGAACAGTACAGGCTACTCTACCAAAGGAAAACTTCTGCAAGATAAGTGTCCTCGCATATTCCGGTGGAAAATGGATCAACAGTGAGAATAGTATAGAGGTTAATACCTATTCCTCGTGCGGGATAGACAAGAAAGCGACCAGCATGGAAGAAAGTATGATTTCCGGGCGTAAGGGTATCAGCTACAGAATTGACTTAAAAATACACCTTTCCGGAAATATACCTTCCAATGTTTCTGCTTTCTATTATGCGGTCAGAACCGCAAAATCAGCTAACAGATGGGCGACATTAGAAGAGATAAGTAAATCCGCGGATATACAGAAAGTTTCACTGGCTACATACCAAAAGCAGGGATTTATTCCTTATCAGGACTTCGTTCTGAATGAAACAACATTCTTCATTTCTGTGTTTACCTGTTATTCTGCAGGAGGCAAGGAGATAGTTTCCGAGCCGCAAAAAATGAAGATTGATCGTCCTTTAAACGCCAATTTGTTCTGGTTCGTATCCTATGGAATGTTTGACGGGTTAAAGCTGATGATTGAACTTAGCGGAAACAAACCTATAGAATATGTTCCTGAACTCTATCTTTGTGTTTGTGACGCTGGTCAGTTTATTGCCTCGCAGGATGATAAGAATGCTGAACTGGTTATGAAGGTGCCATCTGTTGATTTAGATACTCCGGTAACCGAGTATCGTAAATCATATTCGGTAAAAACAGAACTCCCCGCAAAGTATCTGAAAAAGTGCAGGTATTTTCTCTTTGAGCAAGATACAACAAGCGGAGATAATATTATGCTTCGGTGGAAGCAGGGATTTTTAGGAAAGGTATGAGGTGAACAATTATGGCTAAATTTACGTGCCCCTTCTGTATTCGTGAGTACGACAAGAGCAAGGTTCTTTATGTTTGTCCTGACTGTGGAACTGAAACTGCTCCCGGTAGGTTTGCTCGCGAACCAATAAAATGTAAAAACTCCGCCTGCGGAGGATTAGCAACTTTGAGAAAGTGTCCGTTCTGTGGTGAAATTATCCCCAAGACGGCGATTGAAACGCCGAATCTACCGTTCAGCATTGTTGGAGTATCAAACTCCGGCAAAACCAACTACATAACGGTTATGTTGCGTGAATTGAGCCGTTCATCCGGGTTAAGACTTGCATTAGGTCATCAGACAAAAGCGACTCTGGATCATCAGAATACAAACTGTGATCTAATTTATGAGCAGCACACAATCCCCGATGCAAACAGGGCTGGCGAAAGCATGCCTCAAATCTGGTACATTAAGAATCTTCAGAAGAGACATGGCAGTGAAGTTCCCACATATACTTTCACTATATTCGATGGCGCAGGCGAAGATCATGAAAACAATCTTGATCCGTCATCAACAGTCTGCAGGTACATCAACGCATCCAAGGCGATTATCTTGGCAATCGATCCACTTGTTCTCCCCAGTATCAGACACGGAGGTGTAGTCGATGCCAATGTCATGAGAAATTCGCTGGGGGGGGATGAAGGAACCGCTAAGAATGCGGAAGACGTCATCAACAGCGTTGCTGCTTATATTAAGGCAGCACGAGGCGTTAAAACGACAAAGATGCTGGATATCCCCGTTGCGGTTGTTCTTACTAAATTCGATACGATTCTTAATCATCGTGCATTTGGCCCTCAGGCTCTGATTAAGAACAGCAGCCTGACTGTGAGAAATGGCATGGTTGATATGGCGGAAATCCGGCAGGTTGATTCCGAGATAAGAAATTGGCTTGAGCAAATCGGCGAGAGTGCTTTTATTGACGCTCTTGACTCCCATTTCAAGGAATACTATTTCTTTGGCGTTTCAAGCTACGGTGCACCGCCGAAGGGTGCTCGCACTCTGCCCGATGAAATAAAGCCGCATCGCGTTCTTGACCCGATTTTGTGGCTGTTTAAACGAGCAAAGTTTATTGACTAATTCAGCAAAGACAGGAGGTCATCAAATGTATTCTGAACTTATATACACGAGATGCGGTGAAGGTATTGATATTCTCAGAGGAAGAAACCCGATAAAGAACAGCGGGTTCAAGGTGTTTTCATGCTCTGAAAATGTAACTGAAGCCGGATTTACGGATCTCACCTTCCTGAACGCTATAGCACACAGTAAAGAGCCTTATGCAGACCCCAGTTTTGTGGATAATGCATCCAGTTTTATGGATGATGCATATCTTTTTATTGTACCTGATTTTGGGGGGAAGTATCTATTGAATTTTCATCCTATACCTTTCGACAGAACCGCGACCGGGGATTATTCACACCGAGGCGGCAACTTCATTAATCAGATTTTTATTGGTCAATTCGATAATATCTACCCATATGAATTGTTTGGCAATGAGTCGGTATGGGATGCTCAAAAAAGAGGTGAGGCTTTCTATTACGAAAACTCGCCCGTGCCGTTGGCACAGAGGGATGATCTTGGAGAAACCATCGGCTACATTAACTTTGATGATATAGCTGCATTTGTTGCAGAAGACCGTCGAGAAGCATTGATGGGCGCCATTGCATTCATCGTAGCTCAGTACAGTCTTCCGCCCGAAGAAAGAAAGTTTTTGGTAATCCGGGATGAAAATTCCAAATTAATCGAGCTTTGGATTGCTGCCATTGAAAGCGCTTTTTCACCGAGAATGGCCGCAGGACTATCTTTTGCAACACGGCTTGACAATTTTGCAAATGCTAACAAGTACACAGTTAATCTTTCAGGGCAGTATCAAACCCAAATCAACCTGCAAAGCCCCAATCAGAAACTTCGTTTCAAAGCAATGATAGTCGGAGTTGACGAACGGGATAGGACGAACGCTGCAGCTGCAAAGGCGCTTGCTAATTCTCCATATGTTGTTTTGGATGGAAAAACGAAGACCTTGTCGGTCAATGTTGATACATCAAACCCATACTACAGATATGTCACCACATACGATGAAGGGCATGAGTATCTGTGTCGGCAGTTTATGCAGATGGTTGATTTTGCGTCACCATCCGGAGATGTACTCAAGCTTTATTCTGCTTTCGTAAGCCTGTCAAGATACAGCTCAAGCAAACAGCTGAAAGATTTGCTCACCTCCTTGAACGTATTAGGACAGTATCAATTAAAAAAGACAGCTGACCTTGAACGATTGTACAGAGAGATCAAACAGAATATACCTATATTCCTGAAAGAAGATGCGGTTTCTTCTTTTGCCGTTATGAACTGGCTTGAACGCACCGCCGCTGTCGTTGGCGATGATTCGGTAAGAGAAATCTTTAAGGATGTTGTCTGCCGCTCGTATGCCGATAACATTTATATGAGACCGCAGTCAGAGTCTACGATGGACCTACATAACGCTATCAAGAAGAGTGCGTTTGCACAAGGCGCATATGACCATATTGTTTTACGGACTACTGTTGAGGATTATGCAAATGCAATTCATGCCTATAAACCTGCGGATTGGGTATCCTTTACAGAGTTCTTCGTTAAGGCATTGAAGGTTTATAGAGGTGGTTTCCCTGAGTCGGTAAAAATGCTTCTCCCCGATAGCATTAATGCATTGTATCATGCAGGGGATGCACAGAATGCAGTCCGGGTAGTCTCATTATATGCTGCGTTAAACCAGGGACAGACCGTCGATATCATTCTTACAGATGCAAGTTCAGCCACAGATCAGAATTATATCGCTTTTCTCATCCAATTGATATGCAGAATCGCACCGGAAACGATTTCCACGGAAAGTAATCTGACACGACTGTACAAGCAACTGCAACAGTTTAACCTAGACAGCCATTTCTCGGCGGCTCTTGCTTACAAAGCGCAAACTCTGGTTCACACTCAGGATATGGAGAGATTCCTTGATTGGATTCAGTATAACAGAGAATTGAAAGATATCAATATGACCTCTGTAATCAGAATCCTTGACAAGAACATTGTTTTATCCGATAAAGCTTCCAGAAGACTGGCATCTCGAATCCAGAGCTGCCGGACGGATAATATTTCGTGTATTAACTCTGCTCATATCTACGCACTGGATGCCCTTGATGACCGAAAGCTGGCGAGTGGGCTTATTCCTCTCCTTAACAGCATGATATCTCAGGGCTTCCCGTCCATAAAGGATGCAGCGTATGCAGAACGCCTGGTTGGCAAGCTTTATAGCGGTCGATTGCCGGAAGGGGCGTTTGCGACCGTTGTTTCGGCAGCCTCAAATTCCCCATATTACTCAGCTTTTATTGCTGAAGAAGCTGTGCAGTATATCGGGACAAGACACGATTCAGTCATCGGTGAGCTCATTGATATAGCTGTTCAGACAAATAGCAGAACTTTATTTGATGCACTTGTCAATGCGTGTGCAAATATCAAACAATTTGATAAAAGAATGTCTGCCATCCGTGGAACGATTCGCTCCAAAGCGGCTCAGCAATACTTTGCACTTATCGAAAAGGACGCAAGGACTTTGCGTGATCAAAAGAAGGAACCGTCCCTTTTTGGTCGTCTCTTCTCACGAGGATCGTCCAATGACTCTGATTCAGGGAAATGGGGCAAGAAATAGAATTGTAGGTGAATCTAGATGGAAGTAATCATTTATCTTCTTCTTATAGCTCTTGCTGTATATCTTATTTATCTTTTAATCAGATATGTAATACTGCCAATTGCCTCGGTCGTTGGGATAATCACCCTTGTGGTCAGTGCTGGTTACGGATTGATTGTGTCCATGATCAGTTTTATCAAGTCATTTAAGGATAATCTTGATCCCTATGCAACCTATGTGGACAAACATACTGATGTTTCTGGTGGAGTCAGGAGAAACTACTGCTTTGGACCTGGGTTTCACCAAATTTCTGAGATCATTAAAGATGCTTTTGAAAACCTCTCTGAATACCGAACCAAGTTGACCGCATGGAAAGATAAGGCTGTACAGCATAAATGGATCATTGACATGTGGATCTATTTGGGGTATGGTTTTGCGATTTTCTGCGCTCAAGTCCTGGGCTTCATTTGGGTCAGTGCTTTTTCCATCATTCTTGCTACGGCGATTATTATCGGGATGATTGTCTTCTTCCTCTTTTTTTCGATCCTGTGGCTGGCTGACCGTATAGTTTTGATTTTGAAGTCCATTCACAGCCGATGCCCCAATTGCAAACGTAAATCTGTTATCCCTGTTTTTATTTGCCCAACCTGCGGTTTGGAGCACAAGAAGCTGGTTCCCGGTCCCTATGGTGTTTTTAAACGCAAATGCACCTGCGGAACCATGCTGTCTACCACGTTTATTGGTGGACGTTCCGGATATGAGGCGCATTGCCCTTTCTGTGGGACAGAACTTCTTTCCAGCAGTTCTCAGCAATATGGTATTCAGCTTGTAGGTGGCGTTGGAACCGGAAAAACTACCTTTCTGGCTGCGTTTTGGCATGAATACAAGGATTGGTTGAACCGTCGGCACGACCTTACCTTCGAGGAAACACCCGCAGATGCTTTTGCTGATCTTGAGGAATGGTTTAACACCGGAAAATCCGAATCCACCTTGGAAACTAATGCCAACATGTATAGCATCATTCATGCTATTGAGCAAAAGACGTCTGTTCAAATGACAATATACGATATTGCGGGTGAAGCATTTGATTTTGCTGGCAGTGACACACAGCAACAGCAGTTCAGGTATTGCGAAGGCTTCCTTCTTGTTGTTGATCCAACAGCAACTCCGAGCTACGTATCCGATACGATTACAAACTTCATTAACTCACTGGATGAGGTAAAGGGAAAACATACCGCCAAAGCTGCTTCCGTGCCGGTCGCAGTGATAATTACAAAGTCTGACTTGCACAAGAAAGAGATTGGTCTACTTCGTATCAGAGCTACATATAAGTCTGCATCGGATTCAGAGATTCATCTTTCTTTGGCGGAGCACCAGAACGATATCTGTCGGACATTCCTCTATGACCACGGCTACGGGAATGCAATCAATCTGATAGAAGCGGAGTTCTCCAATATCAGATATTTTCCGGTCAGTGCAATGGGGCACACGACAGAGGAGGGTCAATATGAACCGTGGGGAGTCATGGATCCGGTCTTCTGGCTAATGAGCAGCGGCAACTGTCCTTTACGCAGTTTTGTTCAACAACAGTAAATACACGGGAGGCAATTATGGAAAAATTTGGTTTTGTTTTAGCAACCAAGATGCTTGTTGATGGCAAGCGCAAAGTTCGCTACATGTATCACGAGGAAGCGACCAATCCGCAGGATAGCGGATGGCGGTTCTTCTGCGGAGATGAAGACGATGACTATGTTAACAACCCGGATAATATCGCAATTTACGACATTAATACCATTCTTGAAATCGACAGAAGTGTTTTACCTTATCTGAATTGTTCAACAGGTATTGCTCTTGAAAGAGAGAATGAAAATGACACTTTCATCGTTTCAAGCAGTTTCAACGCAGACGGGGAGTGTAATTAATTATGGCACTCCATCGCCCATATATCCGCCAGGAAGTTAGAGAAGAAGTCGAGCGCAGAGCAGAAAAGAACGAAAAGGGACAGTTCCTTGACGCCAACACACATGAGCCAATAGAGGGTCAATATGATCTTGGTCATAAAGCCGGTCATGAGCACTGGCGAGAAGCCGAACAAGCTGAAGCCGAAGGCTTGACACAGGAAGAGTTTAACGACCGAATGAACAACCCGGATTATTACCAGATCGAAGATCCACACGAGAACAGATCTCATGCTCACGAGATGCCTGCGGACGAGCAGGGAGAAGAACAGGGAGAAGAGAACGGTCAGGAGATGTAAGAAAAAGAAAGCGGGAACATTGATATGCCGACAGATGAGATCAGATATTGGCTTGAGCAGATTCGTCTGTTTCTGCAAAAAGCCATGGCAGACATAGGTGTATTTTGGGGAACCATACCCAGTCTGCTTCGCGCGTTAATAGTAATAATCTCCGTTGTCGCCTGCGTTAATATCGTTGCTTCACTCATTAAAGCAATCATTATCAACAGGGCATCATGGAAGAAGAAACCCGGGTCGGAACTTATGTTCAGTTATGCGGCAGGATCAGGACAGTTCCAACGCAGCCACATCTATAAAGATGCGCACAAGTACCTTTTTGACAAAAAATGGTCTGTGTTCAGCTTCGCAGGGCTTGCCTACCGTCTCGGTAATTATGAGAGTCACTCGAAAACTATAGCCTTTCTGAGTTCCCTCGTGTATCTGCCGCTGGCCATACTCGGTATTGCAGAGATGATTATCCGCTGTATTGCGGGCGTTGTGATTTATTTCGTCATCAACTTGGCTTATATCGTGTTCCTGCTTGCCATTTGGGCGGTTAATCTCTTGTTAATGCCGCTGTTTAATCTTGCGGATAAGGCTTCCTGGATGACGCAGCACTGCCCAAAGTGTTATGCGACATTTAAGCTTCCCGTGTTTGAGTGTCCTCATTGTGGAACCAGGCATATAAAGCTTTATCCGGGAAGGTGTGGTCTTCTATTTGCAAAATGCAACTGTGGGCATTTCATACCTTGTTTCTCTGCCTCAAAGCGTAAAGACCTGAAATCATATTGCCCCAAATGCGACTATACCCTTGCCGGTTCGAATATAAAGGCGCTCACGGTCCAGGTGTTAGGCGGCAACTCGTCAGGAAAAACAGCATTTATTGCGGCATTTCAGCATCAGTATGTTGAAGCCATTAAGAACTCCGGTATACACAATGTATCGACTTCCCCGGAGGATGATTTTAAAGAGCTGGAACGGATTTATCATTCTGGCAGAACGACAAAGTCGCCAAGTGATGAAGTCCGGGCGTATTATATTCTTCACGGAAGCAAAGGGAGTTCTGACGATGGTATTGTTATCTACGACGTTCCTGATGAAGTTATTCTCAGTGAACAATACGAACGAAACCCTCTTAACTTTGCATACAGCGATGGAATAATCATCATTATCGACCCGTTAAGCGTTCGCTCAGTACGGAAAGAGTGCGAAGCAACTACCGGATCATCAAGCACAAACGGTTTCTCGGATGATTCAACGGAAGACATCGTCGTTCATTTTATCAACAAGTATTCTGAGGTGGCCGGACGCATGGCCAGAAGAATGAGCGATACCCCTGTGGCTGTTGTGATCGCGAAAACAGATTTGACTTCTATCCGGAGAAAGATTGGCGCGGTAAAGATTAAAGCCGAGTTTTCTGCAAACCGGAACCAGTATATAAGTGCTGACGATACCCGCGACAAAGTGTGTAGAAGATATCTGGCGGACATTGGCCTGGCCAATGCCATCAATAATCTGGACAGTGTCTTTTCGAGAGTGTCCTATTTCCCCGTTAGTTCAATAGGACACTGTGAAGATGGCAGCCCGTTTGACCCGCAGAATATTATCGCTCCGATAGGCTGGTTGGCTCGGCAATGCCAAAGCAATATTAAAGATCTGGCAGCATTTGTGGAGGAGAAAATCAGATGACTACAGTAAGAAAAACGGCAAAAACAACGGTCACATTGATTATCCTTGCCATAGGTTTGGCGCTACTTATGCGTTGGTGCGGAACATTGTCCGGAGAGTTCTTTTACAAAATGGAGTCCCTCCTCAATACAAAGACACAACTCGGAGGATTCCACAGTTTTCTAATTCGCTTATCTTTCTGGCTGCTGCTGATTGCATCTGGGATTGAAGCGGTCTATCGTGAGAAAAACGGAGTGTTCGTATTGGGGTCATTTGGTGTTCCGATCATTTTCTCTATGTGTATTGCGGTGTGGGGACTCGTTGCAACGTCTACACGGGTTAATATACTTTGGTTTTGGCTGTTTTATTACGCTGGACTTATCATCTGTGTCCGGATTTTATATAGCAGATTATCTAACATTAAAGGTACTGGTCCATCGAAGATAAAACTGCTAATGAAGAGTCCACCGCCAAAAAACGATGGTGATATAAGCATCATTGATAGAAGCGTACTTTATGGTGCAAAGATTGCAATGCTGGTTGATTGGTTTGCGCTCTTGATTTTCACTTTCGTGTACTGCATCCAGTATAAGCAGATCTTCGGACTATGAGCGACACCAGTTAAACATTTTACTTTACGGAAATATTTCACGGAGGAGGGAGTATGGTGAGCATACTTGGCAATATAATTTGGTTTGCGCTTGGTGGCGCCATAACCGGTCTCCTGTGGTGTTTTGCTGGAATTATCTGGTCGATTACCGTAATTGGCATTCCAGTAGGTAAACAATGTTTCAAGATAGCAAGACTGTGCTTCTTCCCATTCAGTAAAACCGTGGAGAATACAGGTGAAACCGGGAGCTTTCTTCTGAACATGCTGTGGATTTGCTTTACTGGCTGGACTCTTGCGGTTGAAGCAGTAGTAATTGGCCTTATTTACTGCTTGACGATTGTGGGTATTCCATTTGGAAAACAGTATTTCAAGATTGCCGGATTGGCGCTGATGCCGTTTGGTTGTAAAATCGTATAAGAACGGATGGAGACATTAGTATGCCCAAAAAAACACAAAAACGCAAAGCCAATAATGGTTTATCATTTCATTTAATTTTCGCTTTTCTCATAATAATTTTGATTATAATGTTCATCGTTTCTTTTTTATGTGGCAGATATTCTTCGGCCTCACTAAAAAATATTCCGCTTATTTTCTTGAACGCTATATTCCCGAACATCCCACAAACTTGGACACAAGCTGAAGCTGCTGTTATATTAGATTTTCGCTTTCCACGCATTTTAGCAGCAATTCTCGTGGGTGCCTCTTTGGCAATGTCCGGTGCAACTTATCAAGTTCTTTTCTCAAATCCAGTCGCATCCCCCGATACACTGGGTGTTTCAAATGGTGCATCTTTTGGCGCAGTTATTGGTATTCTACTTGGGGTCAATACATTTTGCGTCAAGATATCCGCATTTATGGCCGGTTGTCTTGTGATCCTTCTGGTTTATGCACTTACCTCCCTTCTAGGGAAGAACAAATGGAATATTACATATCTACTCCTTGTGGGCATGATAATTTCTTCCGTTTTCTCGGGACTTTTATCCATTCTAAAATATGTAGCAGATCCCGAGAGCCAGCTACCCCAAATCACTTATTGGCTTATGGGTAGCTTTGGAAATGTTTCCCGTTCTGACTTAGGCTATGTTCTTCTTTTCTTTGCTCTTGGAACTATTCCATTGGTTCTACTGCGTTGGCGAATAAATCTTCTTGAACTAGACGACAGTGAAGCCAAAACTATCGGCGTGAATATCGTAGGGTTGCGAATTATCGCAATTGCCTGTGCGACTCTTCTTACTGCTTCGTCTACTGCAATTACCGGAGGAATTAGTTGGGTTGGCTTGTTTATTCCACATATTGCTCGTGCACTGGTTGGTAGTGATTATCGTCGAGTACTTCCCATGAGTGCTTTGCTTGGAGCGCTCTTTCTCCTTGGAATGGATGACCTGGCAAGAACGATCTCTGTCAACGAACTGCCAATAAGCGTCTTGACATCTATCGTTGGTGCTCCAATGTTCTTCATTATCATTGCAAGAAAGAGAAGGGAGTATCAGTTATGATTTCGATTAACAAAGCTTCGTGTGGTTACAATGGCAAAATTATACTTCCGAACATTTCGTTCTCTTTTCAAAAAGGTGAAGCCGTTTGTGTGTTAGGTGCAAACGGTGTTGGAAAAACAACCTTATTCAGGACTCTTTTGGGCTTACTACCCCTATCAGCGGGCGATATCGTCATCGAAGGTAAGTCTCTAAAGGACTTGTCTCACCGACAGCTTGCAAAACTTGTTGCATATGTGCCACAAGCAAAAAATCTATCTCATCAACACCCGGTAGAGGATGTTGTACTAATGGGACGAGCTCAGTATATCAAAACTTTTGATGTGCCTTCCGAAAAAGATCACAACATCGTCAAGAAAGTTATGGCCTCGTTAAACATTTCTCATATGTTAGGCTTGCCATACTCAAATCTTTCGGGTGGCGAACAACAGTTAGTCTTAATCGCGAGAGCAATAGTACAGGGAGCATCCTATATTCTCCTAGACGAACCTGCATCTAACCTTGACCTGGCAAACCAAAGCTTGCTAATGCAAACAATTAACAGCCTGAAAGCACAAGGTGTTGGAGTTTTGATGATTTCTCATGTTCCAATCCATGCCTTTGCCTGCTGTGAAAAAACCTTAATCGTCTATCATGATGGAACAAGTGAGTATGGCCCCACAGAGCATATCATTACAACCGAACGCCTAAAGCAGGCCTATGGCACGAATGTCGAGATTATTGAAGGACGAAGTACCTCTGGTGAAATAGTACACACTTATAGTTTGTTATCAAAGGGAGAGACAACATTATGAAAAATACAAGGAAATTGATTTCAATCACTTTAGTCTTGGCGTGCATGCTGGGCATACTATCTGGCTGTGCCGCCACAAGCACACCAGGAACAGGCAAAACCCGCACCGTAGTGGATATGTCTGGTCATTCCGTAGAGGTTCCCCAAAAAGTGAATTCCTATATTTCACTGTGGGTAGGATCTGTTACCATCACACTGATGCTGGATCATGGAGAGCATATGGTTGGTTGCAGCGAGACCGCTGCGTCTTACCCTATGTTTGATCGTGCATGCAAAAACACTCAGGAGATCACTTACTTTACCAATGACGCTATTACTCTGGAAGGAATTTTGGAGACTGGTGCAGAGGTTGTTTTCTACCGTGGCAAAGACAATGCAGATTTGGCCGAAAAACTAATCAAAGCGGGTGTGGCGGCTATTGATGTTGAGTTTAATACCTACGACGAAATGATGGATGCTATTGAGATTATCGCAGATGTCATGAACACAGAATACGCCCGCGAGACTGCTTCCAAATACAGAACCTATGCAAGTGAAATGATAGAAAAGACTCAGTCGATTGGCAATGCCGTGCAGGATAAGAAGTCTATCATTGTTATACGCGACACATCGAACCTGCGGGCTTATGGTGTAAATCGCTTTGCCGGCAGATGGGCAACACTCTGCGGTGGTGATTACGCACTGAAGGAAGGTGACCCCAACGGCTATGTGAACCTGACCAGTGAACAGCTGTTAGAATATGACCCTGAATTCATTGTCTTCGTTATTCCTGGCGAGGCGAAGAAGTTTATTGAAGATTCTAAATGGTCTTCTCTTACTGCAGTAAAGAATGGCCATGTCTACGAAAATCCCAGTGTAATTGGGACTTGGTCCAATCATGGCTCTGAATGCGTACTTCAATTTGGTTGGGCTATGGATAAACTTTACCCAGGACTTACTGATTTGGATATTGTAAAAGAAGTGCAGTATTTCTACAAAGAGTTCTATGCAATGGATCTTACAGAGACCGAAATCACTGCAGTTCTCAATGTCGGTTAAAAGCAAAGGAGATTAGCAAATGGTTTCTCAAGTATCCGAAATTCTGTACCACAGATACCGTGAGGTCTTTGATAAAGAGAAGACTGCGAAAGCATTTGGCTACTGGAAGCCATACGCTCGTACCGAAGCTTTCTTTCGATTGGCTAAGGGTGCTACGCAAGAAGATTTAGAGACCGGCAAAATCTATTCAGCTCTACTGCAGACCGTCGGTGTAAAGAAAGAGAATTCGTACAAACAGCTTTTCTGTCATATCTGTTCCTGCAGTGTATATTGCGTCTCAGAGGCCGAGTTTGATAATCGTTACACGCTACTATGTAACGAATTAAAAAACACTGATATATCCCCACTAGATAATTCAACTATAGAACTGTTGATCTGCATTCTGTCGACGCTTGGGCTTTTTTCAGCGGCACTCTTGCTTCGAGAGAAATACGAATCCAAAGTTCTTTTTGTGGGGTCTGCACTGCAGAAGTATTCCGTTCTTTTTCAAAACGGCCGGTTTCAGGAGGCATATGCGATGCTCCAAAAATCTTCCTTTTTTCAGGCGTTTAAGGTTCTACACCCCAAAACATACGCTTCTATGGAGAGCCTATTGCCGGTAATTCGTCCCGAGACAGCGGATACACACAGTTCATTTGCTAAATACCTGCAGGGCAAGTCTATCTACATCATCGGACCATCTGATAATAAAACCCCGATCGCTATAGATGCCGAAAATCGCGTCGTGATTAGATACGCCTATATGGGTGACGGAAAAGTTGGCGGATATTATAAGTCCATTCCAACAGATGTATCCTATTATAATGGCATGCACGCCACAACAGTTGCATCCATGGACATGCCTGGATTTCTTTCAGACCTTTCCTTTGCTGTATTGAAATATAAGTTACAGATTCCTTTTTGGGATAACATAGGAAACGTTTTGCAAGTCCGTTATGCCAATAGGGCGCCATATACAATGCAGCACGGTGTCTCACCAAATATGTTGCAGATCGTTCTGACGGATCTGCTCCCCTTTGGAAAGCTCAACCTCACTGTGTTAGATAACAACTTGTACTTGAATCGGTATTATACCGAGGGATATGCCAGCAACCAGGTACAAAAGAAAATGGACGATTTTGCGTTTGCGAATCAGTTTGCCAAGCATGATGTTTTTTGTAATTTTAAATTCACTCGTGCATTATTTAAGCAAGGTTTTTTTTCTGCAGATCCGAGACTTGAAGACATACTTAATATGAGTTGCGAGCAATTTGCCGAGGCGATGGAAAATGAGTATGGCCATAAACACGGTCTGCAAGACGCCTAAGGTAAAGCTAGTGCTGAACCCAGATTCAAAAATAAATAACCTAAGGATACAGAACGACCATGTTCTGATGTGGTTAGAAAGAGGTTGCTATGAACATTGTATGTGTCATTCCTGCAAGATATAAGTCGAGCCGTTTTCCCGGGAAACCTCTTGCAGACATATGCGGAAAACCCATGATTTGGTGGGTATATGAGCAGTGCAAGAAAGTAAAAGAGTTCTCCAAAGTAATTGTCGCTACTGATGATGAGCGCATCATCAGTGCTTGCCGCGAACTAGGTATGTGCGTTGAGATGACATCGGACACGCATTTGACTGGAACAGACAGAGTAGCAGAAATAGCGTCCAAGGTTCCTGCAGACCTATATGTGAATGTTCAAGGCGATGAACCACTCGTGCAGCCCGATGAAATCAAAAAAGTGTTCCAGCCCTTCCTATCTAAGAGCTGTAACGTGCAGATTTCCAATTTGATGACTAGGATTATCGATCCGGTTGAGGTATGTAATCCTACAGTTGTTAAGGCCATCACGAGAGCAGATAATATCGGTCTCTATTTGACCCGCGCCGCTGCGCCTCATCCCAAAGGGACATCTTCGTACAGCTTCTATAAACAGCTTGGTATTTATGCTTTCACGAAAGAAGCACTGGCGTTCTATTCAGAGTATGGAAAGACCCACGGAAAGGCCAAAAACGAGAAAATCGAGGATGTTGAAATGCTTCGCTTTATGGAAAATGGTTGGTCCGTGCAGTTCATCGAAGCAGAGGAATCCTCCGTTGCAGTAGATACACTCAGCGACCTTGAAAAAGTTATTTCCATAATCAAAAACAGAACTATGAATTCTAAGGAGAGATACTATGATAAAACTGTTATGTTCAGATGTTGACGGTGTTATGACCGACAATAAACTGCATGTTTCTGCAACCGGCGAATTGTTTAAGACCTTTAATGCACGCGATGGTTGGGCACTTAAGGAGATATTGCCTAAGAACGGAATTGAACCTGCTGTAATTACCGGACGAAAATCGCAAATTGTTCCTAAGCGGTGCGAAGAGCTTGGAGTGTCTCTGGTGTTTTGCGGCCGTGACGATAAAAACGCAGTTGTTACTCAGCTCGCTAAAGAAAAAGGGTATTCCTTGAGCGAGATTGCATTTATTGGTGATGACTATAATGATTTACCCGCGATTAAACTTGCGGGCATATCAGGTTGCCCTAGTGATGCAATCGAACCTGTAAAAGTTGCAGTGACATATATCTGCAAAGCAAAGGGTGGCGAAGGTGCTCTTCGTGAGTTTGCTGAATGGATTGTGACACAGCAGAGCGGAGAAAAGGCATGATTGAAACTACCAATCCCTTTTATGATAAAAAGCAACACTTGTTTGAAGAACTTGGGGATCATGCGATTGGTGCATTGGCTACATGTTTTGATGGTAAGCCGTATGTGCGTTCGATAAGTTGCATCTTTCAGAACGAAAAAATCTATTTCCAGTCAGATAGAACTATGCAGAAGGCAATTCATATCAAGGAAACACCTTTTGTTTCCGTATGCTTCCGGCATATTCAGATTCAAGGAATATGCAAAGAGATTGAAAGTCCTGTACATCCCTGTAATAAGCCTTTTCTTCAACTCTTCACCGCGCATTATCCTCGTGCCGCACAAAGATATTCACACATGGATAACGAACGGATTTACCAAATCACGCCTACCAAAATCGAAACATGGAGGTATATAGACGGTATGCCATATCGAGAGATGTTTGATATAGAAGCTAAGCTATATATTTCAAGGCAATATGAAATCTAAGAAGTTCGCGAGGGCAAGCTATGCAAGAGTCCATAAAAAAATTCTACGCCAGTCTCAGTGATGACACAAAGGAAGAACTCCGCATTTATTTAGAAAGGCGCTTTGCTGCAAGGAACGCATCCCCTAAAGTCGGTGTTGTCTTCGATGTGCTTCATAACTGCATACTAAGGTGTAAGGGGTGCGGTACCAACGCAACCTTCTCACGTGATATGCAACGCGTTTCATGCGCTCCCACGATTACACAAATCAATAAAGTATTCTACAAACTTAAGGAGTACTCTTATCAGACTGGAAAGCGTATATTTGTTAATATTGGCGGTGGTGAGCCGTTTTTGCGACACGACATTCTGGACATTCTGCAGTTAGCCGCCGACTACTTTGGACCTGAGAATGTTGGTGTTGATACTAACGCGGCACTGGATAATTCTGAACAGCTCTTAACTGAAGCGATGCAATATGTTTCCTATATTGGAACAAGCATCAACGGACTTAGGGATTACCACAATTGGTGGGCCGGAAACGAAGACATTGACGCATTTACACGGACCACCACAACTGTTCGGAATCTCTGTAAAAATTCTATGTTCTCCAGTAAAATTGAAGTAACTTCTGTTGCCACTAAGAAGAACATGGCTGAACTTCCTGCACTTATGCAGTTTTTGGCTGACCTTGGAATAAAGCAATACAGTGTGCATAGAGCAATTCCCGTAGGTAGAATGGCACTGCACCAGGATTTGATTCCAGATGCATCTGATTATCTCCATTTGCTGATTTCTTTGATGCACAGTGCCACTAGCACAGGGCTCGAATTTCATATTCATCACTCCATAGAGTCTATACACGCGGCATTGCTTCTGGGAATGGACACCTATTTGTATGATCATATTGGAAATCCCGATGCTCTATCATCTATCGGTATTGATCCGGAATGCAATGTTGTCTTTGATCCTTGGTGCACAACAGGATGCTGGAAACAACTGTCCTCGGGTAATCTTCTCACACATCCTGGTACACTAGACGAGATGCTCCATACCTCTGACTCTGTATTTCAAAAAACAGCTGCATTTACATCGTCCGATAAGCGTTGCAATGGTTGCCCGATGAAATGTTCTGGTGGTAGCAGAGTTGTTGCAGCCACGCATGAACTGTGTGGTCGTCCGAATAATTCCATTTCTGCACAGGACATCTACACTGCAATGCAAGCAGTAGATCCTGCTTGCCCACTCTATCATAAGGATTAGTGTTAGAAATATGAAGATACAAGTATCTGTTAAAGAAACCAAGCAAATACTGACCAAGTCGAAGTTGCCGGACGCTAACTACGTAATCAATCCATATCTCGGCTGTACGCATGGATGCATTTATTGCTATGCAGAGTTTATGCGGCGTTTTTCCCAGCATGCTGAGCCATGGGGAGCTTTTATAGAAGCAAAAAAATGCACTACGAATCTTGATCTTCGTCGGGTCTTGCCGGCTGACACCATTCTTATTGGTTCTGTAACAGATGCATATAATCCATTTGAGTCTAAATTTTGTATAACGCAAAGTATCCTTAAGCAGTTATCATCCTGTGTTGCTCGAGTCGAGATTTTAACAAAATCCAAGTTGGTCTGTAGGGATATTGATCTTCTGAAGAAAATTCCACATGTCGCTGTAGGCATTTCTTTGAACACCACAGATGATTTATTTAGAAGTAAGACCGAGCCTTATGCTGCCTCGGTAAAAGACCGCATAGAGACGCTCAAGATACTACATGAGGCTGGCATTTCTACATATTTGTTCGTTGCTCCTTTTTTTCCTGGTCTCTCTGATTACAGGGTGCTTTTAGAGCAAGTTGCTAGATATATCGATTATGTCTGCTTCGAGAATTTGAATTTACGTGGTAGTTACAAAGCGCGAGTGCTTTCCTTTATCTCTCAAGAGTACCCCGAGAAAACACCACTATTTGAAAAAATCTATCATCAAAGGGATCTTTCTTACTGGGATGATTTAGAGCATAACATTAGACAATATTGCGATATGCTTCACATTCCTTGTAGAATTTATTTTCATCATGGGTCATTTAAGGCCTAGTAGAAAAGAGGAATACTGATGCTTGTTTTCACTTTTTATGTCACATGCATTTTTTCTGGGATGATTGAAGTGGGCGCAGTTCTTTGGGGCATTGGCGCTGGCTATTCTATTGATGGGGCTCTAGGTCTCGCAATAGCATATCAGATCGGCAATATCTTACTATTCTTCCTGAACAAGAAATTGCGCCGGATGCAGGGCCTGTTCGCCGCAATAGCATGCCTTTTTGCGGCAGGGATTATTTTATTGGACAGTCCATTATACAGATATGTCTGTGCATTCGCATGCTTTGCGTTATTGTCCACTATTATCCAAACACTGCGAAGTGCGGTTAAGTCAAAAGAGCCTCGCTGGAGAAAACGCTGTTTTCGTGTCACCGGGTTCTTAATCTCGGCTGTTATGTATAACTACGGAGCATACGCGCTTGCTGTCATAAGTGTTATGACGCTCATACTGACACTCCTCTGTCCTAAGTACGAAGATGGCTGTTGGCTCACGAAGCTAATCCGTGGACAGTATGGTAAAAACTGCATTTGCTGGGCAATGACGGTGCACCAAATGCACTACTTTGTTTATTGTTACTCCATGCTACTGATCTCTTTGTTCGTTTACGACAGCCCCTTTGCCGCAAGCTTTTGGTTTGTTGCAAATTGGATTCCTTATATTCTCACCGAACCACTTGTGAAACTTACAAAAACAAAGTCGTGGCTTCATTTTTTGATTGGCGGGCACATCCTTGTAGCCGTCTTACTAATCGGAATGTATATCACTGTAGAACAATATAATCTCGTTGCAATGATTCTTTGGGCACTTACTGGGTTTGGCGGAGGCAATGTATTTTGCATAAAGAAGTCGCTCTTAAAGTACAAAGAGTACCATGATCAAGTATGGGTATTCTCTGAAAACGTCGGACACTTTTTGGGCGTTATAATTGCACTTGCTGCTTATCATTTTACTAAATCCCTTTCTCCTGTTCTGCTGCTAGGAGCCCTCTTTGCCATTACGACAATTGGCTTGATCAGTGGTACCATTATCAACGCCAAAAAGGATGCCGCCATAGAAGCCTAATTGGCAAACACAAATAGCATTCCGACAAGAATTTAGATGACAAGGTGGGGTAATATGTTCTTATACGTAGGAAATAAAAACCTTTTTGGGAAAGGCGGGATTTCTATCTTCCGCTACATAGAGAATGAGGGGACATTAGAATTTCTTGAAACACGGCATACAGATATTTCTGCAGGGTTTCTTGCCGTTGATGATAAGAATGCATATCTGTTTTGTGTAAACGAACGTCTAGAATGCAACGGCGTCCCTGGAGGACAAGTGCTTTGCTTTCGAATCGACTCTCGAACAGGCAATCTTAAATTATTGTCCAGAGTAAATACCCATACCGTTTTGCCTTGTTATTTGCACTACATCTCTGATAAGCGTCTGCTTCTGGTATGTAATCATGCAAAGAGAGACTGGATATTGAAGGTTGACCTAGCCGCTGAAAGAACACTGCGCAGCAAAAAAATATATGACGATGCCGCACTTGAAGTGTTTAATGTAACACAAGACGGCATCATCAAAGGACCGACTTCTTGCTGGGTAGCACCTCACGCAAACAATGCTTCTGATAACCCACATCTTCATAGCATCACATATGATGCTAAAAATTGTCAGTCTCTTGTATGCGATACAGGTAGTGACTTGATATACACATTGACCCTTGACGACTACGGTTCCCCTCTTTTGACGAGCGTTGTTAATCCCAATGGCAAAGCCAGCACTCCACGCTATGGTGTCATTCATCCACGTCTCCCAATTGCGTATTTCAATTCAGAGAAACAAAACGCAGTGTTTGTCTTCAAAATATGTGAAAACGAAATTCGCCAATTACAGGTAATTCCCACTCTTGAGCTTTTGGGCTCCTTGGAGGAGCCGATTGAACAGTCAGCAATTGCAGTAAATCACGCCGGCACTGTCCTCTATACTCTCATTAGGAAGACTAGCAGCATAAGTGCTTTTTCCATAGGTGGTGATGGAAGATTACGATTCTTACAGTCTTATCCTGTGCATTATGAAAGCCCTAGGGCACTAGTAATTACTCCTGATGATAAAAATATGTTTGTTGCTTGCAGTACAGGCAAGGCTGTGGTTCATATTAAAATTAGTCTTGATGGGAGTTTGAGTCGTCAAACATTGGAGGAATCGTCCCTAATCTCCCCAAGTAGTATGGCTTTGTTTGATCCCCGTCATTAATTGGTATATGGATATGAAAAATAAAGTAGTTGGTATTATAGCAGAATACAATCCTTTCCATAATGGGCATAAGCACCAGATTTTCTACGCGAAAGAATATCTGCAGGCCGATTTTTGTGTCATTGCGATGAGTGGCAATTTTGTTCAAAGGGGCACCCCTGCAATAATTGATAAACACAGCAGAGCACAAATGGCAATAGCCGAAGGGGCAGACATCGTTTTCGAGATTCCTGCCTGCTTTGCAACCGGCTCTCTGGACGATTTTGCCTTGGGTTCTGTCTCTCTTCTGGACTCTTTGGGTTTAGTTTCACATCTGCTCTTTGGATCAGAGTCAGGAAACATTGACACTATTTCGTGCATATCTCAAGCAATGATGGCCGATGAAAAATCTTTCAGTATTATCCGTTCTTCGATGAAAAATGGTCTTTCTGCTGCAGACTGCCAGGAAACATGTCTTTCTGCCATTCTAGATAAAAAACTGTATGCTGACTGCTTAGGTGCCGTTAATCAGCCAAATAATATTCTTGGGATTCTCTATCTTAATGCGCTTTCTCGCATTCAATCCAGTATTGTTCCTGCAACAAATCCCAGGATAGGACAAGCGTACTTGGATGATAGTCATAGTAACATGAATCGAGAAAACAACTTTGCTTCTGCAACAGCTATCCGCAAACAAATCCATCAAAGCATAAACAATTCTATTTCAAGCGTCATGAAGTATCTTCCATCTCAAAGCTATCAAATTCTAATTAACTCTCTTCGAAATCAGCGTCCCTTGTCCGAAAATGATTTTTGGGAAAGCCTATGCGAGAAGTTATCTGAATATTCTGGCCATTTAACTGATTTTCGCCTTGTAACACCCGCTCTTGCGGATAAGATTGCTCAAGGATGGCAGAAATGTGATTCTTGGACATCCTTAGTTGACCACGTTTCTTTTAATCGCATTTCTCCCGCTAGGGTTAGTCGTTGCTTGGTGCATATCTTATTGGGAATTCGGGACGATGTAGTAGATAATTTCGTTGAAAGCAAAATTTGTTGCTATGCAAAAGTTTTGTCCACGTCCGCAAAAGGAAATCTTTTGCTCGAACGAATCTGCAGTACAAGTTCCATTCCGGTCTTGTGTAATGATAGGGATGTGGCTCTTTCACCTATTGCTAAGTCACAACTAAGCATTGATCTTGCTGCTGATAAACTTTATGCCGATCGCAGGACTTGTGATAAGGTTTGATTTGAGGGAGAAGAATGGCAGATTATTTTATTGGGGATACGCACTTTGGATGCGAAGCGTTGCTTTCGATTCGCACAGCATTCCGCAATACACAAGAAATGGACAACTTCATCTTGGATAACTGGGAGAGCCGGGTAACAAGCAATGACCATGTCTATATCTTAGGCGATCTTTTTGACAGAAACTTTCAAAATCCAGAATCCTACTTCCCGCGAATGCCAGGTCAGAAACACCTAATTCTTGGAAACCACGATCCTGACTGGATTTCATTAGTCGATCCGGCGCTAATGGATTCTTGTTTTCTTGAAATCAAGAATATGTTACTTATTGAGCGCATCAACTGTTATTTAACCCTCTGTCACTATCCTATGCTTGAATGGTATAACAGCAATTGCGATGCGACGTCTTACTTAATCCACGCACACATACATACGAGAAGGAATAGACCTTCTTTTGCATACATTCAACAATATCTCCCTCGGGCGTTAAACTGTTGTCCGGAGATTAATCATTATTATCCCGTTACTCTTGAAGAGCTTATAGATAACAACAAACAATGGTACAGCATATAGAATGATCGCAGGTATTCTATGAGGAGGGGCTATGTGTAAAGTAAGTGTTATTGTGCCGGTATACAATGCCGAAAAATACTTCAGAACCTGCCTCGACTCATTGTCGGCTCAAACATTAGATAACATAGAAGTTATAATCATCAATGACGGAAGTATTGACGGCAGTTTAGAAATTGCAAATGAATTTGCCTCCAATTATCCATGGTTCAAAGTGCACTCAACTCAAAATAAGGGTGTAAGCCATGCCAGAAACTATGGTATAACAAAGGCTTGTGGAGAGTACGTGGCTTTTGTAGACAGCGATGACTCTATCGAGCCAGATTATTGTCGCGCTATGTATGAAAAGGCTATTCGCGACAATAATGATTTAGTTGTCTGCCAATTTGACAGAATTACACTGTCTAACGGAGAATTGACACATCTGTTTTCCCAAACGCCCTTGTTTGATGCCGACAATTTTCTGATGACAGATCGAAGGGATCTATTCTCAAGCATCAGTGTTGGACCATGGAATAAGCTGATCAAAAAGAAGCTGCTCGACAAATTGGAATTCCCAGAGGAAATACGCTATGCCGAGGACCAAATATTTGCAGTAAAAGCCTTCTGCTATGCTAAAAACATCGGCACCGTTAAGCAAGTTTTGTACCACTATTATTACGAGATCCACGGAGGGATTACCTCCGGCTTTGGGGACGAAAGGCTCGACTGGGTTAAAGGCATGGAGCACCTTTCTTCATTTGTTCGCGATGATAAATCCGGCTATGCCTTAAAAGATGAGATCGCGTTCTTTATGCTTTCAAAATCGATGCGTCTTTGCGCCTCTGCAATCGTCAGAACTAATTTAAACTTCGATCTAAGAACTCATATAGTAAAGACTATTCACGCCTTCTTTGCAGATAATCTTCCCGGCTGGCGACAGAATCCTTACTACATTGATGATGTGATTAAGAGGTCTCGCCGCACGCACTCCCCGCAATTCAACTATAGTAACGGCAAACGCGTCCGGCCACTCTACTGCAACTATAGTGAAAGACATTGCCTCATTTTGATCAAGCTTTCTCGCATTCTTTCCGATATGCTTTTCGGTTTAGTATTAAGGGTGGATCAAGGTTTGTTCGGTTTTTCGCGCAGGATTCGTTGGGGATTATTCTGAACTTCTAATGGTAGGAGCATTTATTATGGGAACAAAATCCTTTAAAAACCGCCTGCAACAGTGGTGGCACAGCAGCTTTCTTTTCTGTGACTATAGTCGTCTTTGGCGGTTGTTTATGTATTACGGTGCATCAGGGGTAAAGTATTTACTGCCTTGGCGGTTCTATTTAGACTATGTTGAAATCCCGATCACAACAAGGTGCAACCTCCGTTGCCCAGATTGTGCTAACCTCATGCCGTTGTATAATAAGCCCTATGATGTAGATAGCGACACAGTCATTCATTCTATTCGAAAGCTCAGTGAGTGCTTCGATGCCTGTGGACAAATGCGCATATTAGGAGGAGAGCCGTTTCTCCACCCTGACCTAAAGCGCTTTGTTGCAGAGCTTCCTAGCCACAAATGCAGAAAAATCAGCATTCCTACTAATGCCACGATTATTCCGCAGGACCCTGAGTTATATGAAGTGCTACGGCAGAAAAATGTTGTTATTGTCATGGGCAACTATCCCTCTGCCGCAAAAACCCAGCAAGAACTTATTGCCCGATTAGAACTTGAAGGCATAAAATATGAGGTTCCCCAACCCGGCACCTGGATTAATTACGGAGAGGTCGAAAACCATAACCACACGTTAAAGGAACGCACGCGACAGTTCGCCAGTTGCAATCTCCGCTCTAAAAGTTTGCTTAACGGTGTGATGTATTACTGCCCACGGCACGGTCATGGCTGTGATTTGGGCCTTGTTGATAAAATAGAGGGTGAATTTGTGGATGTTCTTAACAATACAGCTACACAGAATCGCCGCCAATTACAACGCTTGATGTGGCGCCACAAACCTGTTGAAGCATGTAAGTATTGCTTGCGTGGTACGGATGAGGCCACAAGAATTTCTCGGGGAAAATAGAATGCTATTAATGACAGCCTTTTCACCATTGATTCCCATATGCGTGCGATGTTCTGCGATGATTATGATCTGAACAAGAACACAACTCTTGGCAGTTTGGAGAAGACGGATTTTGAAGGAATCATTACTTCCGAAAATTATCAAGCAATGTGCAAGCAAAGCCGCCGGATTGTTGGCTCTCATTGCTCTTCATGTTCAGTAAAAGAATTCTGCGGGTCTGGCTGTAATCGCAATGATACGGAGACGGTGAACTATTTCTGCACCACTTACAAGAAACTTTATTCCCATATTTTCGAATGTATATCGGGTCAGCTGGGGTGATATTCTCCCGAAAAAGAGGTTAAATTGTTCCCCTATCTTCTGTCCAAAATGTAAGCGGGAAGCAATGTACACCTTGTACAGAGGCAAAAACAGCGGGGGATCATTTTTGAGTGCTTACCCGCCTTGCCTTGTCTATTAATTTTCAAACGGCTTATATACTGTCACAGTTTTCAGATATTTCACGGGATCGTCGTTCTCTGAACCTTTACACGAAAGGTCAGTAGGGTGTGCATTTCGTATCAAAATAGGTCACTACTTTCAAAACAAAAAGACACCTACGGGTGTCTTTTTGTTTTGGCTTAGATTGAATAATTTGAAGCATCGGCGCGCGGAGCGTGCCGGGGCGAACCGCCGTGCCGCCGGTGGCGGATGAGGGTGGTTTGCGTTGGCGTAGCGGTCAAAATTTATTGCCGCTCCAAGGCGGAATAAATTTTGGAAACCATAAGAGGGATTGTAAAGCAACTTCAAGTCCTTCCGTGAAGACACCATTGAAATCTGAACCCTTAAGTTCAATGGTACTTTTATTTATAGAATTCAGTATTCATGCGGCTTTTGAAGCCGCATTTTCTTTTTGGAAATTGATAGCAAATTTATAAGTTGAATTATGTTAAATTCTATAAAACAATTTTGCAATATTTTCCGTAGAAATTGGAAGTAATACGCAAATGTGTTATAATAATCTCAGACCGACGGCGGCGGAATGCTCTCCAAAGCTTTTCAACCTTTGATTTCGTGTTATAATATGCTGAAATGCGGTGATTTAATGTTACATCCCTTAAGGAGAAAAAAGATGTCCTCAACGGAGTGCGTAGATACAATTCAAGAGGTCGTATACGAATACCTAAAACCTTTAGGCTTTCATAAATTCGGCAGAACAATGCATCGATTTGTTGAGGAAGATATTTCGCAAGTAATTCATTTTCAGAATGGGTGCCCGCAGAAAGGCGTTCGTGAAAAACTGTGGATTAATATTGGCATTCGTGTCCCGGAATGTGCAGAAAAGAATTTTAAAATTTCGGAACCGATGAAAAAATATTATCACGAATACGAATGTAATATACGAACTCGCCTTGGCTTTTTAGTAGATGGCGAAGATACATTTTATGACTTGCGAAAAAGTCCCAAAATGATAGCAGCAGACATTATTGAGCGAATTAAAAAATATGTAATTCCTGTTTTTGATGTTCTAAATAGCCGCAAATCTATCTTACTGTATCGAGCAAACTATCCGTCCTTTGATCAACTCGGGAATCGCTTAATTACTCTTGAAGAAGCAATGATTTATGGAAGAAGCGGTGATATTGAAAAGGCAAGTGAGCTGTTTAACAAACACTATCAAAATACACTTAACGAATATAACGTGGATGTTGAAAATGGCATAGAGACTTATTTGCATAAGGGTGAGAGAATGGTCTACCGTAATACAAAAACAGGAAAAACAGAAACAATCATAGCAGATAAAGACGGGTATGTTGTTACTTATTCTGCGAATCGCTGCCATATCGATTACCTTGAAACTTTAGCAGCACAACTTGGAATAGCATTGAAATAATATGAAGGAGTGGCTGATTCGATTTCTGATGCTAAAGTGCAGTAAAAAGTGAGTAAAATTAAAATTGCACGGCTAAATTCAATAACGGTAACACACTGAGCTGACAAGATGAAACGCCCCTCTGATATATTTATAATAATAAAAAAATAATGATGCGAGGGTTCAAAAACATACAGTAAATTTGAAAGAATATCTTTTTTATAACCCATTCACAAAACTCCTGTGCGTCAGCGCGGGAGTTTTGCTTTGTTATTCCGATTCCCGCAATACTGCCTGCCCTTCAACGCATATTGACTTTTATCAATGAATATGCTATTGTAAATATTAGATAAAAATTTATTTAATATTTGCGATATAATGTATATACTGCGGGAATCGGGAGGCGTGCTATGTCAAAAATCTTGTCTTTTCTAATGTCCGCTGTTATGATATTCTCCTATCTTCTCGGCTTCGGCTCGATAAAAACCGACGGCGGTTATACAGTCGTGCGAACCGATAAGCTCAATTCCGTGCTGTCGCTCTATGCCGCGCAGGGGATATGCTATGACGGCGAGAATTTCTACTGCTCCGGCGCGATAACTGCGGTAAATTTCACGGGGCTCTCGAAGTTCGACAAGGAGATGAACTGCCTGAGAGTCAGGACAAATGCTGTGCCCAAAGAGTTCACCGAGAAGTACGGCAGTAATCATATCGGCGGCATCGACTGCGCCAACGGCTATATATACGCGCCCGTCGAGGGCAAGGTTGACGGAAAGTATCTGTATAATTTCATCCTGCTCTATGACTGCAAAACGCTCAAATATACCGGGATATATTATGATATGTCGAGCGGGTATCTGACCGACGGCATCCCGTGGTGCGCGATAGACAGGGAAAACGGATATCTTTACACTTCGCAGTTCCACAATGTCGGCGAGATACTCCAATATGACCTCGAAACTATGACTTTCCTGCGCGCGATACCGCTCGAAGAGAAGCTCGACAGAATACAGGGCGGCTCGGTCTATAACGGCGTGCTTTATCTCTCCTATGACGCGGCGAACAGCACTCGGGAGCAGATAATCGCGGTCGATCCGAATACCGGCTCGGTTCGCGTGGAATTCACAAGATATTGCCCGAACTATGACAACGAGGCGGAGGATGTCTGCGTTTATCCCATGGAGGACGGCTCGCTGTTCCATGTCGTCGATTACGATAAGCTCATCAACGCGAATGTGAGCCATTATAAGCCCGCAGAGGGCTGAATTTCCGAAGCTATTTTTATTCAAATATAAAGGAAGAGGTGGAGTTTATGGCAACATTACTTAAAAACTGCAGGATCTATGACGGAACGGGCAGCGACGCCGTGAACGGCAGCGTACTGTTCGAGGGAGACAGAATAATTGAAGTGGGCGATGTTGACGAGAGCCGCGCCGACAGCGTTATCGACCTCGAAGGCAGGTCGCTTGCCTCCGGCTTTATCGATCCCCATTCCCACAATGACTGGTTCGCCATAAAGACGGAGCCGCTCAAATATTTTGAGCCGTTTATCCGCCAGGGCATAACCACATTCGTGACCGGGAACTGCGGTCTTTCCGCCATCGGCTTTGACGATGATACGCCTTATAAAGACAAGATAGGCGGCGGTCTTTTCTTCTTCAATGGCACTACCGGGAAATACGGCTCGATAAAAGAATTCAACGCCGCTATAGACAGAAATATGCCCTGCAATATCGCAACGCTCGTGGGTCATTGCTCGGCGCGCGCGTCTGTTTCGGGATATGAAAACAGAAAGCTCTCGGCGCAGGAGGAGGAGAAAATGCTCGGCATCCTCGAAGATAACCTGCGCGACGGCGCGGCGGGCGTCTCGCTCGGCTTGATGTATGAGCCAGGGCTCTACGCCGACACAGAGGAGCTCAAAAAAGTCGTCAAGCTCTGCTGCAAGTATAATAAGCCGCTCACCGTCCATCCGAGGGCGGAGAGCAAAGTCTCGATGTCCTACGATTCGCTTTTCGGACGTTCGCATCTGCTCAGAGCCGAGGATGAGCTAGTTGAGATATCAAAGGGTACGAACCTCAAGCTCCAGCATTCGCACGCGATATTTGTCGGCCGCCAGTCGTTCGGCGACAAGGATGAGTTCGTCGCCATTCAGAACAGCCTGCGCGAAAATGGCGTCGATGCGATGTTCGATATATATAACGAAACTCTGGGCGTGTCCGTCATAACGGTCGTGCTCCCCGTGTGGTATCAGGGAATGAGCAAAGAGGAGCGTAAAAAGCCGCTCAACAAGCTCAAACTCAGCGTGCTCATCAAGGCGACGAGCATACTTCTCGGCTTCGGCTTCAAGGATATTCAGATAGCGTATATCGGCCCGGGATATGAGAAATATGAGGGCAAGACCGTCCACGAGATAGCAAAGGAGAACGGAAAATCGGATCTCGATATGTATCTCCAGCTCTGCGAGGAGAGCGACTTCAAGGGCAGGGTCAATATGGGACCGTACAGCACTCCGGAGATAATCCGCGAGTTCGAGCATAACCCCAACTGCCTCTACATGACCGATGCGTGGGTCGAGGATTTCGGCGTTCAGAACCCGGCTATCTATGACTGTTATCCGAAGTTCCTGCGCGATTCTCTCAGAGGTACGGGCGACACTCTGTCCAACACCGTCCGCCGCATGACCGGCGCGACCGCCGACAGATTCATGCTCAAAGACCGCGGATATGTAAAGCCCGGCTATTTCGCCGATTTTACCGTGTTCGATGAGGACGAGACGAAGAATGCAACGCCCGATCAGACGAAGTCTTTCGGCATAAAGAAAGTGTTCATCAACGGCGAGCTCGTGCTCGATAACGATGAACTCAACAAGTCCGCGCTCAAAACCACAGGCCGCGCGCTGACAGTGTGAAATATTATAAGGAACTCTAAACCATGCAAACCGCAACCGACAAAAAGATAGACTTTCTAAACGACCTTGAGGGTACAGATATTGACAGCTCCGTATACCCGGAACTCGAAAGGCTCTCGCGTGATCGAAATCCCGAAATTCGCAACAGGGTCGCGCAAGTGCTGGACGGTGCGCGCGGCGAATATACCGATATTTTGCTGCGTCTTCTGAATGACCGGGATGAGCTCGTGAGGGTCAATGCCTGCGATTCTCTGAGCGGAACCGACAGCCGCGAGGCGATAAACGGGCTTGAAAAGCATATTTCCGACAGCTCGGAACTTGTCCGCGGATATGTGTATTCGTCACTGTACGACACCGCGTCAATGAATCCGACAGCTTATAAGAGCGAGGTGCGCGCTCTGCTTCTATCTGCTTGTAAAGACGAAAAATCAGATCGGGCGGGAGCGGTATTGGCTTGTTCGCTGTATGCATTGGGTGAAGCAGATGCGGTGAATAAAATAAAATCATACATATCCTCCGAAGACTGTTATGTGAGAAACGCCGCCGTTCAACAGCTTCACGCCATTTGCGGCGATGTGGATATTTCGTGCTTCCGCAAAGACCTGCAGGCGCAGTATCGCAAGGAGTCGGTCGGGTTTGTAAAAGATGCGCTTGAGAGTCTTTTGGAAGATATCCCGGCATAGTGCAGTGAAATTGCATCAAAGAGCGTTCTCCGAAAAGAGGACGCTCTTTCGTCTTTCCGTCTTGCTTTTTAGCCGTGCAATCTGATAGAATAGACACATCATGACCGGAAAATTTCTGGAGGACAGCCATGAAAATATTTAACGCTGCCGACTTCGGCATAGTCCCGAATGAGGATATTTCAGAGAAACTCGCAGAGTTTATCTCGGCTTTGAAAGCCGAGGACGGGGAGAAAACCGCCGTGTTCGACAGTGGCACTTATTATATCGACAGCGAGCGCTGCAAGGAATATATGCTCGTTATCACCAACACCGCGGGGGAGAAGGAGTTTTCGCCCGACGAAACGCCGCATCTCAACGCCGTTCCGTTCTATTTCGGCGGCATATCGAATCTTGTTTTCGACGGCGGGGACTCTGTTTTTGTAATAGACGGCAAGGTGACTAACATAGCTGTTGAAGACTGCCGGAATATAACTCTGCGCAATCTCGAGATACGCCACGCCCACCCGGATATGCATGAGTTTTCGGTCGTTAGAAAAAGTGCATTCAGCGTGGATTTCAAAATCGACAGCGACAGCAGCTTTTCGGTCGAAAACGGCAAGCTTGTTTTTTCGGGTCACGGGTATAAGAACTGCTGCGATATGAGCTCTGTCAATGCCGGATGGATAGGGCTCATCCGCGAGAAAACGCCCGAAAAGGTCAAGCGCGTTATGCATCCGCTGTTCTCGTCGCTCGGCGAGCGCGAACAGCTTGTCGGCGAGGAGCTTTGGTGGTATCCTGCGGAGATGAATATCCCGGTCACATATTTCGGCTGGTTCTGGCGTCCGCTGTTTGAGATATTCTTCACCCGCACCGTCCCGAACCTCACGAAGTGCTATTATAACTCCGTCGGCGGCAATGCGATGCTCCTTGTTAATATCCCGCCGAACAATCGCGGCGAGCTGCCCGACAGGTTCATAAATCGCCTCGTAAAAGCGCGAAAGAGAATCGAAAAGTGCTTTGAAAACAAGGCGGAAATATTGAAAACCGAGAGCGACGGAAATATTTTCACCGTCTCGATAAAACCGCATAAAGTTAAGACAGTAGTGATATCCGAGGATATCACGAAGAGCCAGCGCATCGAAAAATTCCATATAACCGCCGGAAACAGAACCGTATACAGCGGCACGACCGTCGGCTATAAAAAAAATATGCCGCCTGAAGCGCGGGATAAGAAACTGCACGGAGCTAAGAATTCATATAAACGAGTGCCGCAAAGAGCCGCATATCGCGGGGATAAGGGTA
>ULWQ01002125.1_pt1 | contig 55654 bp, 68 predicted proteins | sample 1960491 | NCBI WGS metagenome assembly ULWQ01 (sample SAMEA4835816, study PRJEB28245) | human gut metagenome | biome: gut microbiome; material: fecal sample | place: Denmark | collected 2008
ATACTACTTTTTGCCCAATATTGCAACTGTGCGGTGTTGCCTTAAGAGTACAAGCAAAACTTACAACTAATGCTATAGCAAACATGGGGAAAGATAAAAATGTTAGTATGCAGACACTACTTAAAATTTGTGACGCTCTTCAATGTGATTTGAGTAAAGTTGTTGAAATTGGCGAGGGTCAAATTTTTCAAAACACAGATATAAGAAAATCGGCAAATGACCCACAGGGCGAGTTGTTAACATCTGTACATGATAATCCAAACGGGCCAAGACTGGTATCTTTGTTTTCTGGTTGCGGAGGTATGGATGTCGGTTTTGAACAAGCTGGATATCATCGAGTGTGGGCAAATGATTTTGACAAGGACGCACAAGCGGTATTTCGTCTTAATTTAGGGGAGATTGATGGTAGAGATATTACTACAGTTCCAGAAGATGAGATACCAGATTGTGACATAATAACAGCAGGTTTTCCCTGCCAGCCCTTTTCAAATGCAGGTAATCGAAAAGGGGTTTATGATGCCAGGGGTGAATTATACTTGGAATGTCTGCGTATAATTGAAAAGAAAAAGCCCAAAGTAGTTCTATTTGAAAATGTAAAAGGTCTGCTTTCTTCAAGGCATCAAAACGGAGAAAAATTGATTGATGTAATTAAGGGAGACCTTGTGAATCTTGGTTATCAAGTGAACTATCGTGTTGTAAATGCATCGGATTACGGTGTACCTCAAAATAGAGAATGGATGATTCTTGTAGCATTCAGAGATGATATAGGTAAGGTGTTTGAGTTTCCGCCTATCCAGGGAGACAAAAGTCAACTAACGCTTAGACATATACTGGATATTCCTGCAGATACTCCAAATCAGTCATCATATTGGGTCTATTCCCCTCAAGCACAAAACATGATTGAACAAATACCACAGGGAGGATCTTGGAAGAACATTCCGTATGAAAATCTTTCCCCCAGGTTTCAAAGAATTCGAGATGACATGAAGCGATACCACGCACCCAATTTTTACAGACGATTTAGTTTAGATGAAATTAATGGTACAATTACAGCTTCTGCACAACCCGAAAACTGTGGTATAACTCATCCCACGCAAAACAGGCGTTATACTATACGAGAGATAGCACGAATACAAACATTCCCAGATGACTTTGTTTTTTTTGATAATTCCTTGAAAGATATTGTGGCAATGTATAAAGTCATTGGAAATGCAGTGCCCGCGAGATTAGCAAAAGTTCTGGGAACCGCTATTCTTAATCAAGCATTTTTAGAGGAGGAAAAATAATGGCAACCGTTTATGTGTCCCGTGAATCTATAAATGATTCTGTACAGTACTTTTCAGGAAAAATCTATATAGCACCGGAGCAAATAGGATTATTCTTCTTTTTCAAGGCTTTAAAATTTAATAGCCGTGAGTATATCCCTTACCAGACTGGTGAAGGTGACCAAAAAGCAGCAAATATTAGAAAACTGTACGATTTATGCGGTCTGTTTGACTCAAATTCAGAAGAAGGCGGTAAAAGGACGGGCTTATTTCCGTTTTCTATTACGCAAAATATAAAATCAAGCTCCTATTATAACGGTGGGACTGAGTTTAGGCGTCTTATCACTCGAATTAAAGACACCATGGACAACACATTGATTGATGAGCAAAAGTATCTCCGCAAGGATGAGTTGGATGCCGGTCGTTTTAAATTAGCTCCGAATTATATTGAAATGTTATTTTCAAATTTTCTCGTTGGAAACAAGATTTCACTTCAAAAATTTGCTGCGTGGTATTATAGATTTTATTCATTTACAGTTGATGTTGCTTGGGTTGCTGAGTTTAAAACAGAGTATTATGAAGCTTTCACTCGTCTTTGTACCAAAAAATTAATTGAAGATCTTCGACTCAATTCACAAGAACTTGCCGAACTTTTTGATTCATCAGACGGCATTATTAAATATGCGAATACTGGTATTACCGGGGAAGAATTGCGAGGAATGCTTTCGTTTGAAAACGGTGCAGAGTCAGAAATTAATGTTACGACCGTACCTGGAACATATATGCCAACGAATGTAACCGTTAATCGCGATGAAGTTATCAGCTTTACAACTCCTCATGGAAACAATATTACAGAAGATGCTTTACAGACTTTATTATTTGCTACAAAGCAAGTGGTTTTATCTGGCCCTCCAGGAACAGGTAAATCGTTCATTTCCAACAATGTCAAAACTGCTTTTAATGATTCATATTTAATCCAGTTTCATCCTAATCTCACTTATGAGCAGTTTATAGGTGGCAGTACATTCGATGAAGATGGAAACGTTAAGGCTAAAGCCGGAGTGTTCCTTGAATTTTGCGAAAAGGCAGCGAGGAATGAAAATCAAAAATTCTTATTTATGATTGATGAAATTAATAGAGGAAATGTTTCTAAGATATTCGGAGAAACGATTATTGCTCTCGATAGAGAATACACTGTTCAGTTACCAACGCCACTATTGCTAAGCAGTGGTACAACAGTAAATAAATTTCGCATACCAGAAAATGTGTACATTTTGGCTACAATGAATTCTGCGGACAGAAGTATTGCATTGGTTGACTATGCAATTAGACGGCGCTTTGCTTTTGTAAACTTCTATCCGAACAGTGAAGTCGTTGATTTTAAATCGGATTATTCAGAATTGCCTAATATTCGAGTTAGTAAAATAATGAATGGCATAAATGAAAAACTTATGAGTGTTCTTGGCGATGCGGACCTTCTACTGGGTCAATCGTATTTTATGCCGAAATGGGCAGTCAATCCTGAATCTGGTAAAATTGAATGGACAAATGGTGTTCTGCGCGATTTGTTTAACTATTACATATTGCCTATCATAGAAGAATATACCTATGGCAACAAACGATACTTAGCAAATATTGCGGGAGAAAAGCTCACCTCTCGAATTACGGATGCAGATGAATTCATTGAGGAGCTAACATTCCAGTTCGGTCGGTGAGGTGATTTTTGGTGGTTTCAACTACGACAGTTGAACAAGGTTCTCTCTTAAAACTAAAGCAAGATGAGCTTGATTCAATAAAAGCAATTCTTTCAAAAAAAAGGAATGTCATGGGACTGCCTTGATGCCCAACAATTAATTCTCAAATTTCCGCAACAGTATGTTGGTTATATCGAGCTGCCAGACAGAAAAATAATTATCAAACCGAAGCACAATGGTGTTACAATCAGCCACATACTTCGAGTATACTATTTTCTTTATTCTGCAGAGTACACCGATCTTGATACTCCTATGTATGATATTGAAACGGGTAATGATGTAAATCTTATTGCTATGTATATTAAAGAACTTTTGTCAATTGTGCATCGCGGATTGCCGGTAGAATATAGAGAAGTCAATGATGATTTGAATTTTATTCGAGGAAAGCTAAATATTATTCCAACAGTATTAAATGTCAAAATTCATAAACGAGAAGCTTTCAATTGCTCTTTTGATGATTTGACAAGAGATATCGGAATAAACAGACTTCTCTTGGCGGCAGCAAAAAAGATTGAATCTTATACAAATAGTTCGGATTTGTCTTATATTATTCGGCAGTTTGGAAATGTAGATTATTCTAAGGTACCGGAAAATATTTCTTTCACTAAGAATACTGCGTATTGCAAGAAAGCGGTTTCGCTTGCTTATATGATATTGAATGATTTGACATTGTCCACTGAAGGAGATACTTCTGGCGGTGAGAGTTTACTTATTAATTTTGATAAGGTATACGAGGATTTTATCAAAAAAGTTTTAATGGAATATTCTTCAGTTGGAAAATTCACTTTTTGGACAGAAGAAAAAGTATATGCGTTTTGTTCAGATACGGATATGTATTTTGAAAGAGCTTATATGCCCGATCTTCTTTATGATTTTTCCGAAAGGAATGGCAAACCAACTGCCCGCGCCGTTCTTGACATGAAAAATAAGACATCTCTTCCTTTTCACAATCCAGATATTTATCAAATGGCCTTTTATGGTCAAATGTTGAATTGTAAAAAGATTATTCTATGTTACCCCTCCAGTCAAAATCGCAAAAGTATAGCTCTTAGATTTACTGATGAGAAGTTTTTCTTACAAAAAGTATATGCCGCTTTCATGAATTTGGCTGGAAATACTTCATCTGAATTTAAAAACAATATTATGAGTTTCGTTTTTAGAATAGAGTGTCTATTGTAAAAATGATAAAATCCCAAGGTTAAAATTACTGTTTGTTTAGCTGTTTAACGATTACCTCGGTAGTTTAACGAATACCCCCAGTAATTCAACGATTACCCCAGCTGTTTAACGATTACAACGGCATAGAAGTCCACGAGCCCTATAAAACGCACGAAACCCCGCCGCAGAAATGCTCTGCAGCGGGGTTCGTTTATGCTCAAAAACGGCAAAAGTCTTGATTTCAAGCAGTTTTCGGGCATATAGAGAAATCCACCGTAATTCTATCAAAATTACGGTGGATTTATGGCGGAGAGTGAGGGATTCGAACCCTCGGAACGGTATAAGCCGTTCAACTGATTTCGAGTCAGCCCCGTTATGACCACTTCGATAACTCTCCTTATTAAATTTTTACAGCACAAGCTGATAAAAAGCGAATTATGGGATAAAAATTTATGAAAGTATATGATGTTATACTTATAAACGCAAATGTAATTAGGAATGCAGAAATCAATTCAAAATATGATATATTTTTAGTTGTTTGTGTTATAACTGCATCCGTATTATTTTTTAATAATAGAAATTATATCATATTTTAAATTAAAAATCAATACCTAAATTGATAATTATTTAAAACCATTTTCCATTTGACAAGTATCATTTACAAAACGAACAATTTATCATAAAATTTTGCCAAATTCTATTGAAATTATTAAAAATATAGTGTATAATTAATTCATATTATGTTTAAGGAGCTGTTTTATATTATGTATAATAACCTAATGGATTCTATTGGCTTTGTTACTAAAAGTGATCCTGAAGTTGGCGAAGCAATGCAGAAAGAATTAGCACGTCAAAAAAGAAATCTTGAATTAATTGCAAGTGAAAATATTGTTTCTCCTGAAGTAATGGCTGCTATGGGTTCTGTACTTACAAATAAATATGCAGAGGGCTATCCGGGTAAGCGTTATTACGGCGGATGTGAATGTGTCGATATTGTTGAGAATATTGCTATTGAAAGAGCTAAAAAGCTTTTTGGTGCAAACTTTGCAAATGTACAGCCTCATTCAGGTGCACAGGCAAATACTGCTGCTTACTTTGCTGTTCTCCAGCCTGGTGATACCGTTCTTGGCATGAGCCTTGCTGACGGAGGACATTTAACTCATGGTTCACCTGTAAATCTCTCAGGTAAGTATTTCAACTTTGTTTCATATGGTCTTGATGATGAAACAGAAAAAATAAATTATGACACGGTTCAAAAGCTCGCAGAAGAAAATAAGCCGAAGCTTATAGTTGCAGGAGCAAGTGCATACCCGAGAGCAATTGACTTCAAGCGTCTTTCAGAAATTGCCAAGTCAGTTGGAGCTTTATTTATGGTTGATATGGCTCATATTGCAGGTCTTGTTGCAGCAGGACTTCATGAATCACCTGTACCTTATGCTGATATAGTTACAACTACAACTCATAAAACTCTCAGAGGACCAAGAGGCGGACTTATTCTTACAAATGATGAAGCACTTGCAAAGAAGATTAATTCAGCTATTTTTCCGGGAACACAGGGCGGCCCTTTGATGCACACAATTGCAGCTAAGGCAGTTTGCTTTGGTGAAGCTCTTAAGCCTGAATTTAAGGAGTATCAAAAGAGAATTGTTGAAAATGCAAAAGCTCTTGCTGATGACCTTTTAAAGAGAGGATTTAACCTCGTTTCAGGTGGTACAGATAATCATCTTATGCTTGTTGACCTTCGTCCGTTCAATATCACAGGCAAGGAACTTGAGCATAGACTTGATGAAGTTTATATTACAGTTAATAAAAATGCTATTCATAATGACCCAGAAAAGCCATTTGTAACAAGCGGCATCAGAATTGGTACTCCTGCAGTAACAACAAGAGGTCTTGGTGTTGAGGAAATGGAAAAAATTGCTGAATACATTTATCTTTGTGCTACTGATTTTGAAAATAAAGCTGATGAAATTCGTGCAGGCGTTAATGCAATTTGCGAAAAGTTCCCACTTTATGAATAAATATTTTTAAGGACGGACATGCTGTCCGTCCTGATTTTTAATTATATGTTTATAATATAAGTTAGAGCTTTTATGTATATCTGCGGATTTGTTGTGGCAAACCCTTTTTTAAAGGGTTTCCCTCAATAACACTTTAGTTATATAATAACAAACCTTAACTTATACTATAAACAGTTAAAAGGAGAAATAAAAATGTCGTCACCATTAGCTGATAAAATTCGTCCCAAAACTCTTGATGATGTAGTAGGGCAGGAACATTTGCTTAATAAAAATCGTCCTTTAAGGCGAATTATCGAAAGCGGCAAAATACCGAACATGATTTTTTATGGACCGTCGGGAGTAGGCAAGACAACAGTAGCAAGAATAATTGCAGAAAACTGTGATATGACTCTTCATAAGCTTAATGGTACAAACGCTTCAATATCCGACATTAAAGATGTTATTTCAAATATCGGAACTTTTGCTGCTGAAAACGGCATTTTGCTTTATCTTGATGAAATACAGTACCTTAACAAAAAGCAACAGCAAAGTTTATTGGAATACATGGAAAACGGTGACATTACATTGATTGCTTCAACCACAGAAAACCCATATTTTTCTGTATATAATGCCTTGCTCAGCAGAAGTACGATTTTTGAATTTAAGCCTGTAAGTTCATCTGAACTTATAAAGGCTGTCAGGAGAGCATTTCAGCTTTCTGCCGAAGAAATGAACGTTGAAATTATATTTGATGATGAATGCTGTCAAATAATATCTCAGGGATGCGGCGGAGATGTCCGAAAAGCGTTGAATACAGTGGAATTGAGTATACTAAGCGGTCAGTGTGAATCTGAAAAAATACATATTTCAGCCGATATGGTTCGTGAACTGACCCAAAAGAGCAATATGCGATATGATCGTGATGGCGACCAACATTATGATATTTTATCTGCATTGCAAAAATCAATCAGGGGTTCAGACGAGAATGCAGCACTTCATTATGCAGCACGATTGATTGAGGCAGGGGATATAATCTCGCTCTCACGCCGTTTGCTTGTAATTGCAGCAGAGGATATTGGTTTAGCATATCCTCAAGCCATTTCAATAGTGAAAGCGTGTGTTGATTCTGCTTTGCAATTGGGACTGCCGGAGGCAAGAATACCTCTTTCAGAAGCGATTATTCTGCTTGCAACAGCACCTAAGTCAAATAGTGCAGAGTCTGCCATAGATGCAGCAATTGCGGATTTAAAATCATGTGATGCATTGGATTTTCCACGTCATTTGCAGAATAAGCATTATGACGGGGAGGGGGCAGCAATAAAAGGACAGCACTATATATATCCGCATAATTATAAAAATCATTATGTAAAACAGCAGTATTTGCCTGATGCTTTAAAAGATCATATTTATTATTCTTTTGGAGAAAATAAGCAGGAACAGGCAGCATTGGCATATCGGAAAAAGATTATAAAGGAATCTGAATAGTAAATGTCTATATAAAGGCAATACATCACAATCTTTGTGAGATGTTGATTAAAATCAAAAAGACCTCAAGCTGAATTATAAACCGCTTGAGGTCCTCTCATTTTATTAAATTTTAAATTTAGATTAAGCGACTTTCATCACTTAGCGGCATTTTCCTTTGGACTCACTCCTTAAATTCAGATTTTCATTTTTTCCTTAAATTTTTTCATAGAAATCACAAACCTTTATAAGAAATTCAGGAAGAAATCCTACATAACAAACAACTTAGAACTTACCCATCGGTATCACCTTTATAAATTTATTTTACTTTTTGGCAAAACAAATTTAAATTTTCATTGTAACCACCTTATTTATAATTTTATTCGAATGATTTCATATATATTAAGACTTACTTATAAGTCGAAATCTCAGATAATCCTGTATTCTGAAATGAATTATGAAATCTTATATAGCCGTATAAACTTTATCTGCTGTTCCTTAGTAATCCTATGATTTGGAGAAGCACTCAGCATTAAACTCCCACTTAATTAAAACAGTCCGGCAAGCCCATAGGCTATTAAATTCTGTGTTTCACTATTTTCCATTGGACCCACTCTCCATTCCGCTAATATTATGTCTACTCAATGGATAAAACCATAAGCCTTGTAAACATTTAACTATCAGGTACTTAATTTCTTTTTCCCTTTCCTTGATATTATAATACCACAGGTGTAGTACAAAGTCAATAGTTTTTTTGATTTTTTTGATAAAAAACTATTTTTTTTACATATTGGACAAATTTATGCTTGTTTTTTAGGCAAAACATACAGTATAAAAAATCATGAAAGTACTTGATATTATTTTTAAAATATTGTATAATGTAATTACAGAAAAATGAGTTATCTGTAATATTTAATGACGTTTTTCGTCAGAACGGAGAATAAAATGCCCGATATGAATGAATACACTCCTGAGCTTTATGAGCTTGTGGATGATCAGGGAAATAAAAAAAACTTTGAAATGCTTGATGCCGCTGAAATAGATGGAGTTCAGTATTTTGCAATGATTCCTGCTATTGAAAGTGAAGATTTCTTAAATGATGACGGGGAACTTGTTATCCTTAAAGCAATTGAAGATAATGGAGAGGAAATTCTTGCATCAATTGATGACGATGACGAATTTGATAAGGTTTCCGAATATTTTATGAAAAGACTTGAAGAAATCTTTGATGATTGTGACTGCGATGATGAAGATTGCGACTGTTGTTGTGATGAGTGTGGCTGTGATTGATTTTACAAAAATAAAATTTCAATTAATACTTGATTTTTTATCGAATCTGTGATATAATAAATTTAATGAAAAGTAAATATTCTGCCTTGTTCGAGTAATTATAGTTTTTATAATCCAACACTTTTAATAAGGGAATTCATCTCTGACTGTGGATTGCAGACCTCCCGTTTCGGCGGAAGAAGGGAGCGTGAATCAGCCAGGAGTTTACCCACCTGCTTTGTGCGGGTTTTATTCGCTATATGACGGCAAGGCGGTTTATTTTTTTGCATTTTACTTTGATTTGCTTAAAATTTTATCGTATACCCTATACATTTCCTGAACAGTATTTTCAAGAAAATAATAATGCATAATATACGGTATAAGCAAACACAGAATAACAGCAAGCAGTACAAGAAAACCAATTTGCTCGGTTACAGCGAAAATACCAAGGCTTGCAAAAAACATAAATGTAAACAGCATAGTTACAAGGAAATGAATAAGGCGTTCATGCTGCATAAATTGTATTTTACATAAATGTTCCTGCAAAATTTCTTCCATTTCTTCTTTTGAAGCTGAATTGAGCTTGTCCATTATATATTTCATATATTCCTGTAAATACTTTTTCATGATGTAAAACTCCTTTAATTTAAAGATGATTTTTTATTATATTATATCATTTTTAAATTTATTTGTATATAGCTTTTGAATAATTTGGTGCTTTAGTAAATATAGATAATAACTTTAAGGGATGGCAAAATTGAACCGTCCTTTTTTTATGACATGATTATATATCCAGTGAAAATGCTGCAACTAATCTGACAATTCAAACCATATATTACTACGTTGTACTTCTTACCATACAGCATTTGAAAATTGGATTTGATGCAGTATTTCGCTGTCAGGAAAAGCAGAAAAAAGAGTTGGTTGAGGGAGCAATAACAAGTGCAGTTCGGTACACTTTGCTATACGGAGGGTAATAAAATGAAGAAAAAAGAAATAGTGAGACGTTATATTTTGTTTATAGTAAGTTTGTTTTTTGCTGCATTGGGAGTGGCTGTAACAAAGCATGGTGAACTTGGCGTATCTCCGATATCATCAGTTGCCAATGTACTAAGCTGCAAATTTGCGTTTTTTTCTCTTGGTACATGGCTTATAATCTGGAATTGTGTTTTGATTTTGGGTCAAGTTATTATATTACGAAAGGATTTTCAGCTTATACAATTATTACAGGTACCGCTTTCACTTCTTTTTGGTGTTTTCACTGATTTTGGCATGAAGTGTGTTTCGTATATTCCTGTAAATGATTATGCAGTAAAAATACTTCTGGTAATTACAGGAATAATAATACTTGGTTTTGGAATTTCACTGTCTGTAATAGCAAATGTAATAATGAATTCAGGAGAGGCATTTGTTAAGGCAGTTTCAGATAAAACCAAAATGAACTTTGGAAATATAAAGGTTGGATTTGATATTTGCTGTGTTGTTTTATCAGTATTAATTTCATTTTTTCTTTTTAAGGGTAAGATAGTTGGTGCAAGAGAGGGTACTGTTCTTACTGCAGTATTTACAGGATTTATGGTTAAGTTTTTTGTCAGCAAATTAAAAGTGACTCTTGATAAAATATTGTGCATTTAAAGCAGAATTTTCATTATATTTTGGATATTGCTTCAGGGGACTTGAAATTTGCCTGATTTTCGTCTATAATTATTAAGGTAATTTGCAGAAAAGTTATATTTTATGTTTTGATATTAATATTTAATGAAAAATGATGGAGGATAATATGAGGATAAGACATAAACCGTGGGCTAAGCCTGAGCTTGACGCATGTGATTTTTGCGTACATAATCCGCAGGAAATGAAAGGAAAGTGGAATACTGTTTTTGAAGATAATTCAAAGCCTCTTTACGTTGAATTAGGCTGCGGAAAGGGTGGATTTATTTCTCAGATTGCAATTCTTCATCCTGAAATCAATTTTATTGCTATGGACATAAAAAATGAAATGCTTGGACTTGCAAAAAGAAATCTTGAAAAGGCTTATTTTGATGCGGCAAGAAAACCTGAAAATGTGAGAATTGCAATTCAGAATATAGAAAATATAGACAATGCATGGGACGAAAATGATAATGTTGACAGAATTTATATAAATTTCTGTAATCCATGGCCGAAGAAAAAACATAAAAAAAGACGTTTGACTCATACAAGACAGCTTTTGAACTATAAAAAGTTTCTCAGGGGAGAGCTTTGGTTTAAAACTGATGATGACGAGCTTTTTGAGGAGTCATTTGAGTATTTCCATGATGCAGGATATAAGATTAAGTTTAAAACATGGGATCTGCACAATGAAAGTCCTTATGAAAATATTGTTACGGAACATGAACGTATGTTTACTGAGGAGGGCAAAAAGATTAAATTCCTTATTGCCGAACCAGTTGAATTGAGTTCAGCAGAATGATGAGGCAGTTATGGAGTTTGAAAAGAAATTCAAGAATTTTTCTATTGGTGCAGGCTGTTCAATAGTAAAAGGCATCGGAAATCTTAATGGCAGTACCTGCAAAAATTCTGATAAAACAAATGACCTTTTAAATGAAAACAAAGCTGTTATTGATAAAGCAGAAACTGTTAATTCGGTTACCAAAACTATCGGAACTGCTGTTTCTGCCATTGGAAGACTGATTAGAAAAAAGTAACCGCTTTGGTGTGACGCATAAAATTGGTGCTTTTTCATAATATCGTTCGGTAAATAATTTCCAAATTTACGATATTATGCTATAGACATATTAAAAATAATGTGATATAATAATTATAATGTTTTGAGTATCCCTTTAAGTTAATCCTGTGAGGTTGACAAGGCGGTAATCCTTATATGCTGTATCGCTATAGCTATATACAATTACTACGCTTACCTGTCAGCCTCAGGTAAGCGTTTTTTTAAGGAGAACATTATTTTGGAAAAGAAAAGAATTATCATGGACGACAAGGCAATGCAGCGTGCAGCAGCCAGAATTACTTATGAAATCCTTGAACACAATAAAGGTGCGGATAATTTGTGTATTGTCGGTATCTTATCAAGGGGTGTGGCTCTTGGCAGGCGTATTGCTGATAAAATCAATGAGCTTGAAAAGACGGATATTAATTTTGGTGCAATTGATATTACACCATGCAGAGATGACGTAGTAAAACCTCATACAGAGGACAGAACAGAAATTGATTTTGAAGTGAAAAATATGAATGTCGTCCTTGTAGATGATGTAATTTATACAGGACGGAGTGCAAGAGCAGCAATTGACGCTCTTATTAAGCGGGGCAGACCACAGTCCATTCAGCTTGCAGTGCTGGTTGACAGAGGTCACAGAGAACTGCCGATACGTCCTGATTATGTCGGAAAGAATCTGCCGACATCAAGAAATGAAATAGTTAAAGTTTTCGTAAATGAAATTGACGGAAATGACTGCGTTGAGATTTATAATTTAGATTAGCGGAGGAATTTATGGACACGATACTTTTAAAAGGTATACGAGCGATCGACGCTGAAAATGATTTCATAGCCGATATTTATATTGCAGACGGCAAAATAAAGCATGTTGCAGACAGTATTGAAATGAAAGCAGATATTGAAATTGACGGTACGGGACTTGCTGTAATGCCCTCGTTTTTTGATATGCATGTTCATTTCAGAGATCCCGGCTTTACTCACAAGGAAGATGTAATAACGGGCTGTAATGCGGCTCTTGCCGGTGGTGTTACAGGCGTACTGTGTATGCCGAATACAAAACCGCCTGTTGATAATCCTGAAACTGTAAAATATATAATTGATAAGGCAGAAGATACGGGTGTTGAGGTTTATCCTGTCGGCTGCATTACAAACGGTATGTGCGGAAAAGGATTGTGTGATTATGACGAATTGAAGCAATCGGGAGTACTTGCGGTTTCTGATGACGGACGTCCCGTTGAAAATGCTGAACAAATGCGTGAGGCATTGGAAAAGTCAAATGATAACGGACTGCTTGTGATTTCTCATTGCGAAGATTTGAGCATAATAAACGGCGGAATAATGAATAAAGGCGAAATGTCCGAGAAACTCGGCGTAAAAGGAATGGACAGAGTTTCCGAAGATATGATAACAGCAAGAGAGATTATTCTGGCAAAAAGCGTAAATTCAAGAATACATATAGCCCATGTAAGCACCGAGGGAAGTACCGAAATAATAAGACAGTCAAAAAAAGCAGGGGTAAAGGTAACGTGTGAAACCTGTCCGCACTATTTCCTTCTGACCGATGAGAAACTTGCTGCAAGGGACGCAGACTTCAGAATGAATCCGCCTTTGCGTACTGCTGATGACGTTAAGGCAATAATAGACGGAATTGTTGACGGTACTATTGACTGCATAGTAACAGACCATGCACCGCATGCAGCAGAGGAAAAGGCGGATTTTGAGAAAGCCCCAAACGGTGTGGTTGGACTTGAAACTTCATTTGCGGCAACACTTACAAGGCTTTATCATACGGGAAAGGTGAGTCTTAATAAAATTGTAGAGCTTATGTCGGTAAATCCGAGAAAGCTTCTTGGACTTCCGTTTATCTCAATAAAAGATGATGAAACCGCAGACCTTGTTATTGCGGACTTGAACAAGGAATGGATTGTTGAGCCTGGAAAGCTTCATTCAAAATCACATAATACTGTGTTTAAAGGAATGACTCTTAAAGGCAAACCAATTATGACTATTTCCAAGGGTGAAATAAGATATGAGAACAAGCTCTAAAATCTGTCTTATCATACTTGTTGGAATCGGTTCTAAGACCGCACCGTACAAAGCCTTTTGACGTGCTTTGTGCAGTGTTGATATAAGACTTTTAAAGAATTGTGAGGGGAAAAATATGTCTTTTGACAGACTTATTGAAAAAATTATTGAAACTAAAAATCCTACGGTTGTAGGTCTTGACCCAAAGCTTGAATATGTTCCTGAATTTATTCAGAAAAGATATCTTAATGATGACGGCTGGAGTCTTAAAGCTGCGGCAAGAGCAATTTTTACATTCAACAAAATGATTATAGATGAAATCTGCGATATTGTACCTGCAATAAAGCCTCAGGCTGCATATTATGAAATGTATGGTCATCATGGCGTAAAAACTCTTGAAAGAACAATCAGGTATGCAAAGCTGAAAGGAATGTTTGTAATTACAGACGGCAAAAGAAACGATATTGGTGCTACTATGGAGGCTTATGCCACTGCACATCTTGGTTCTGTTAAAATTGGAGAAAACGAGATAGAACCTTTTGGTTCAGACGCTCTTACAGTAAACGGATACCTTGGTTCTGACGGAATCAATCCTCTTCTTAAAATCTGCAAGGAACGTGATAAGGGAATTTATGTGCTTGTTAAGACTTCAAATCCATCAAGCGGCGAACTTCAGGACAAGCTGATTGACGGAACTCCGATATATGCCGCTATGGGAGATATGTGCGAGGAATGGGGTAAGGACCAGATTGGAAAGTATGGCTATTCAAGTGTAGGAGCCGTTGTTGGTGCGACTTATCCTGAACAGCTTTCAGAACTTCGTAAAAGGCTTCCTCATACAATGTTCCTTGTTCCCGGATACGGTGCACAGGGCGGCGGAGCAGAAGGATTAAAGGGTGCTTTTGATGAAAAGGGACTTGGAGCAATTGTTAATTCATCAAGAGCAGTAATGTGTGCATACAAGAAAGAAGAATGTGATGAACGTGACTTTGCAAAGGCTGCAAGACGTGAGGTACTGAGAATGAAAAAGGATATTACTCAGTATATTAATCTTGATTAATAACAGCTTGTTCATATGAAAACAAGTTCTTAGATATGTAATATGAAAGGAAATGAAAAAAATGTCATTATTCAATCAAGGTGAAAAGGCGTATCTGCTTCTTGCCGACGGTCAGGTATTTGAGGGGAGAAGCTTTGGTGCAAAAGGGACAGTTATAGGCGAAGTTGTTTTTACTACAGGTCTTACAGGATATCAGGAAACCTTAACTGACCCGAGCTACTATGGACAGATTGTAACTCAGACATTTCCGCTTATCGGAAATTATGGAGTGAATGACGAGGATTATGAATCGGCAGATTCTTATGTAAGCGGTTATATTGTAAGAGAATGGTGCAATACGCCGTCAAATTTCAGAATGGATAAAAACACTGACATTAACGATTTCCTGATAAAGCATAACATAATTGGAATTCACAATATTGATACACGTCGTCTTACCAGAATAATCCGAGAAGTCGGTGTAATGAACGGTGCAATTACTACTGATGATGTTTATTTAAAAAAAGAGCAGCTTCTTAAAGAAATCAAAAAATTTGAAATAAAGAATGCTGTAAAAAGCGTCACAAATGATGAAATTCTTACATACTCAAATGAAAATCCAAAGTATAAGGTTGCATTGTTTGATTTCGGGTATAAGAGAAATATCAGAAATGAGCTTGTAAAGCGTGGCTGTGAGGTAGTTGTAGTACCTGCAAATACAACAGCGGAAGAAATAAAGAAAATTAATCCTGACGGAATAATGTTTTCAAACGGCCCCGGAGATCCGTCTGAAAATGTTGATATTATAAATAATATCAGGGAGATTTCACAGCTTGGAATTTCAATTTTCGGAATATGTCTTGGTCATCAGCTTATGGCATTGGCAAACGGAGCTGAAACTCAAAAGCTTAAATACGGCCACAGAGGTGCAAATCAGCCTGTTATCGACCTTGCAAGCGGCAGAACTTATGTGACGAGCCAAAATCACGGATATGCAGTTGTGGGCGAAAGTCTTGACAGCAGTGTCGGAGAGGTTTCACATATCAATGCAAATGATAAAACCTGTGAGGGAATAAAATATAAAAACATCAAGGCGTTTACTGTTCAGTTTCATCCGGAAGCTCATGGAGGTCCGCTTGATACGTCATATTTATTTGATGAATTTGTAAAAACAATGGATAAGGAGGCTGAATAATATGCCGCTTAGAAGTGATATTAAAAAAGTTCTTGTAATTGGTTCAGGTCCGATTGTCATTGGTCAGGCTGCTGAATTCGACTATGCAGGAACTCAGGCTTGCCGTGCTTTAAAACAGGAAGGACTTGAGGTTGTACTTATCAACTCAAATCCTGCTACAATTATGACCGATAAGGCTATGGCTGATAAAATATATATAGAGCCTCTTACACTTGACGTTGTTAAACGTGTAATTGAAATTGAAAAACCTGACAGCGTATTGTCCACTCTTGGAGGACAAACAGGTCTTACACTTTCAATGCAGCTTGCTGAGGAGGGATTCCTTGCTTCACATAATGTAAAGCTGCTTGGAGCAAATCCGGAAACAATTCATAAGGCTGAGGACAGACAGGCATTCAAGGACACTATGGAAAAAATCGGCGAGCCATGCATACCTTCAAAGGTAGTTGAAACAGTCGAGGATGCTGTTGAATTTGCAAAAGTAATAGACTATCCTGTAATCGTACGTCCTGCATTTACTCTTGGCGGTACAGGCGGCGGAATTGCCAATAATGAAGAAGAACTCAGAGATATTTCAACAAACGGACTTCGTCTTTCACCTATAACACAGATACTTGTTGAAAAGTGCATAAGCGGCTGGAAGGAAATCGAGTTTGAGGTTATTCGTGACAGCAAGGGAAATGTAATTACAGTCTGCTCCATGGAAAACTTTGACCCTGTCGGCGTTCACACAGGTGACAGTATAGTTATTGCTCCTGCTGTAACATTAAGTGACAGGGAGTATCAGATGCTCAGAACTGCTGCACTGAATATTATATCAGAATTAAAGGTAGAGGGCGGCTGCAACTGTCAGTTTGCACTTCATCCGACAAGCTTCAAGTATGCTGTTATCGAGGTTAATCCGAGAGTTTCACGTTCTTCTGCACTTGCTTCAAAAGCAACAGGTTATCCTATTGCAAAGGTTGCAACAAGAATTGCTATCGGATATACTCTTGATGAAATTATAAATCAGGTAACGGGTAAAACATATGCCTGCTTTGAACCTGCACTTGACTATGTTGTAATTAAATTTCCTAAATGGGCGTTTGATAAGTTTGTCTATGCAAAAAGAACTCTTGGTACTCAAATGAAGGCAACCGGCGAGGTAATGGCTATTGGAACAAGCTTTGAACAGGCAATGATGAAAGCAGTACGTTCAATAGAGCTTGGACTTGACAGCATGAACCTTAAAAAACTTGAAAAATATTCAACAGGCGAAATACTTGCAATGCTCAATACTGTTGATGATGAGCGTTCATTTCAGGTTTACGAAGCACTTAAAAGAGGTGTTTCTGTTGATGAGATTCATGATATCACAAAAATTGATAAATGGTTCTTAAACAAGCTGTTGAATCTTGTAAATCTTGAAAATTGGCTTGCTGACGGTGAACTGACGGAGGAAAAGTATAATATTGCCAAGCAGTACGGCTATCTGGACAGTACAATTGAAAGAATGTCAGGTCAAAAGTGTCCTCTCAGAAAAAGAGCAGTATACAAGATGGTTGATACCTGTGCAGGCGAATTTAAAGCTGAAACGCCATATTTCTACTCTACATTTGATGAAGAAAATGAGGCAAGACAGTTTATTGACAGAACAGATAAAGGCAAGAAAAAGGTTATCGTTTTCGGTTCAGGACCTATCAGAATAGGGCAGGGTATAGAATTTGACTACTGCTCAGTTCATTGTGTATGGACTCTTAAAGAGCTTGGATATGAAGCCGTAATTTGTAACAATAATCCGGAAACGGTTTCAACTGACTTTGATACAGGTGACAGACTTTACTTTGATCCGCTTACAAAAGAAGATGTTGAGTCAATCATTGAAACAGAAAAGCCTTATGGAGTTGTAGTTCAATTCGGCGGACAGACTGCAATCAAGCTTACACGTCATCTTTCTGATATGGGTGTAAGAATTCTGGGAACTTCTGCTGACAGTATTGATGCCGCAGAGGACAGAGAGCGTTTTGACGAACTTCTTGAAAAGTGCAAAATACCTCGTCCTGAGGGCTTTACGGTAATGACTGCCGAGGAAGCTGTTGAGGTTGCGGATAAGCTTGGATATCCTGTTTTATTAAGACCATCTTATGTACTTGGCGGACAGAATATGATAATTGCACATTCTGACGCAGATGTTATTGAATACATGGGAATTATTACCCGCACCATGATTGAAAATCCTGTTCTCATTGATAAATATATGATGGGCACTGAAGTAGAAGTTGATGCGATATGTGACGGAAAGGACTTCCTTATTCCTGGCATTATGGAGCATATTGAACGTGCAGGTGTTCATTCAGGTGACTCTATTTCAGTATATCCTGCTCAGAATTTGTCTCCGTCTGTAAAGAAAACAATTATTGAGTATACAAGACTTCTGGCTACTGAATTAAAGGTAGTGGGATTGGTTAATATTCAGTATGTTGTGTATAATAATCAGGTGTATGTAATAGAAGTTAATCCACGTTCATCAAGAACGGTGCCATATATCAGTAAGGTAACAGGAATTCCTATGGTAGACATAGCAACGAAGCTCATGTTTGGTGCTACACTTAAAGAACTCGGATACGAAAGCGGTTTGTATCCTGAGGGTGATTATGTTGCAGTTAAAGTTCCTGTATTCAGTTTTGAAAAGCTTCAGGACGTTGATACAATGCTTGGTCCTGAAATGAAGTCTACAGGCGAATGTCTTGGCATTGCCAAAACATTTGAGGACGCTTTGCTGAAAGGTCTTGTTGCAGCCGGCTATGACCTCAAAAAAGAGGGCGGTGTTCTGATTTCAGTAAGGGATAGCGACAAACAGGAGATTATTTCAATTGCTGATAAATTCTCAAGAATGGGATTTGAGCTTTATGGAACAAGCGGTACGGCAAGTATGCTCAACAGAAACATGATAGCTACAAATCTTGTAAAGAAGATTTCTGAATCAGATAAAAATACTTTGACATTGCTCGAAAGCGGAAAAATCCATTATATGATTTCAACATCAGCCAAAGGACGTATGCCTGCACGAGACAGTGTAAAAATGCGACGCAAATCGGTTGAGCGTTCAATATGCAGTCTTACGGCAATTGATACAGCAAGAGCATTGGCAAATGTTCTTGAATCAGGCAAGTCTATCAAAGATGTTGAGCTTGTTGATATAACAAAAATATAATGATTTCCTGATAGGGAGGAAAAATGAAATATACACAAGGTAAATATCCGATTATAAAGAAAAATGTAATCGCAAAAGAAATATATAGTTTTGAGATACTTTGTCCGGAAGTTGCAGAAATTGCAGTGCCTGGTCAGTTTGTTCACATAAGAGCGAACGGTTTTACACTCCGCAGACCTGTTTCAATTTGTGAGATAAATAAAAGCAAGGGTACATTGAGAATTGTTTTTGAAATAAGAGGCGAGGGAACTGCTGAAATTGCAAAGCTGAATGTCGATAACTTAATTGATATGCTTGCACCGTTAGGTCATGGATTTACAGTAAATCAGGACTATAAAAAAGTAATTCTTATCGGCGGAGGCATAGGAACCCCTCCTATGCTGCCGCTTGCACAGATTTATCGTGAAAAAGCAGCAGTAATAACAGGCTTCAGAAGTGCTGATGCCGTAATACTTCAAAATGACTTTAAAGCAGCAGGTGCAAAAGCAATTTTGTGTACAGATGACGGAACTATGGGAATGAAAGGTTTAGTGACAGTACCGTTAGAAGAAATGCTGAAAAACGGTGACGTTGATGCAGTGTATGCCTGCGGACCAATGCCGATGCTGAAAGCAGTTTCACAGATTTCTAAAGAAAACGGTGTTTACTGTGAGATCTCATTGGAAGAAAGAATGGGCTGTGGAATAGGAGCTTGTCTTGTTTGTGCATGTAAAACAAAAAAGAATGACGAAGAATATTTTGCTCATGTATGTAAGGAAGGTCCTGTTTTTAAAGCAGAGGAGGTAATCTTTTAATGGCTGATTTATCTGTAAATGTCTGCGGCATTGATTTTAAAAATCCGATTATTCCTGCATCAGGAGTTTTCGGATACGGCAGGGAATATGAGGAGCTTTTTCCGCTTTCAAAGCTTGGCGGAATAGCAACAAAGGGTACTACAATTACACAAAGAACGGGAAATCCCTCACCAAGAATAGCAGAAACTCCAAGCGGAATGCTGAATTCAGTAGGACTTCAAAATCCGGGAATTAATAAATTTATTGATGTTGAACTGCCGAATCTGCTTACAAAGGATACAGTAATTCTCGCTAATATAGCAGGCTCAACAATTGATGAATGCGTTACTATTGCGGAAAAGCTTGATTCAACAGATGTTCATATGATTGAATTGAACATTTCATGCCCTAATGTAAAACAGGGCGGAGCTGCTTTTGGCACTTGTGCTGAAACTGCCGCTGAAATTACTTCACAGGTTCGTAAGGCAACAAAAAAGCCGTTGGTTGTAAAGCTTTCTCCTAATGTAACAAGCATTACGGATATTGCCAAAGCTGTTGAATCAGCCGGTGCAGACGCTGTTTCACTTATTAATACCTTACTCGGCATGAGAATTGATGTAAATACACGCAGACCTGTTTTGAAAAATAATGTCGGCGGAATGTCAGGACCTGCTGTATTTCCAATTGCAGTAAGAATGGTTTGGCAGGTTGCCAATGCTGTAAAAACTCCTGTTATCGGAATGGGTGGAGTTTCAAGCGGTAAAGATGCTGTTGAGCTTATGATGGCAGGAGCATCTGCCGTACAGGTAGGTGCGGCAATTTTTACTGATCCGTTTGCACCTGTAAAAATAATTGAAGAAATGAACGATTTTCTTGACAGCAAAAATATCAGCAGTGTAAAAGAGATTATCGGAAGTGTTAAGGCATGGTAAGAGTTTATCTTGTCCGCCATGCGGAAGCATTTGGAAATATCAATGAAGTGTTTCAGGGACATATTGATACTGAGGTAACTGAAAAAGGATACCGTCAGCTGAATGCATTGAGTGAACGTTTTAAGAATATCAATTTGGACAGTATATATACAAGTCCGCTTATAAGGGCGAGAGTTACTGCTGAATATATAAATAAAAATTTTGGATATGAACTGAAATTTAATGACGGACTTATTGAAATAAACGGCGGTCAATTTGAGGGTAAGCCATGGTCTGAATTGCCGAAGCTTTTTCCAAAGCAGTATGACAACTGGAAAAACCATACAGAAAAATTTGAAGCTCCTGATGGGGAAACCATGAATCAAGTATACAATCGAATGGTTGAAACAATGAAAGAAATTTGTTCTGAAAATAAAGAAAAAACTATTGCGGTCGTATCTCATGGCTGTGCTGTCAAAAATTTTCTTTGCTTCTGCCTTGGAAAAACAAATGCATATATGAATGAATTGGGTTGGTCGGATAATACAGCGGTGTCACTTATTGAGTTTGACGAAAAATTTAATCCAAAAGTCATCTATATGAATGATTCATCTCATTTATCAGCTGAGGATTCAACATTGAACAGTTCAAAATGGTGGAGGGATGATGAAAAAGCATGAAAATAATGTCGGTTGATTTCGGAGACTCAAGAACAGGAATTGCATGCTGTGATAAAGGCGAGTTTCTTGCCTCTCCTGTCTGTGTGATTTCTGAAAAGGATTTTGAAACCTGTATTCGCAAAACAGCCGAAAAGGCGGCTGAGCTAAAAGCAGAAGAAATTATAGTGGGTTATCCTAAAAACATGAATGGAACAATAGGTGAAAGAGCAGAAAAATGCCAGCTCTTTTCAGAAGAGCTGGCAAAGTTGACAGAATGTCCTGTTAATTTATGGGACGAACGCTGTACAACAGTTTCTGCACATAATTACCTAAACGTAACAAATACAAGAGGAAAAAAGAGAAAAGCTGTAGTTGACGCTGTCGCTGCTACAATAATTCTTGAAAGTTATCTGGCTTACAGAAAAAATACAGCTACATTACAATAGAGGTTATTTCTTCAAGTACACTTCCGGCAGCTTTTAGTGCTTTTCCTGCATTACGCTTTAAACTTTTCTTTTTTCCGGAGCTTGCGGCTGACATTGTATAGCATATTAAGCCTGCCGCAGTTCCGAATGTTACACCTTTTACGATTGATTTAATATCCATAAAAACTCCATGCTGCATTTTGCAGTATCGTCATTTTCGGCAGACGAAAGACCGAATTTAACTCAGCCGCTTTTTATAAGCAGCTGTTTGAAAATTTTTCCGCATAAAAATATTGCAGGTTCTTATTCTGATTTTAAAAATATGCGGACTTACTGTGAAAACTTGATACAAGATTTCAATAATATTTTTATCCATATAACATAAAATATACATGGAGAGATTAGTATGTATAATCTGAATATTGTACTTGCGGAACCTCAGATTCCTCAGAATACAGGCAATATTTCAAGGACATGTGCAGTTACCGGAGCAAAGCTTCACCTTATCAAACCTTTTGGATTTGAAGTTACTGATAAGCATCTGAAACGTGCAGGGCTTGACTATTGGGATAAACTTGATATAACTTATTATGATGATTTCAATGACTTTTTCAGTAAAAATAATGGCCCTTACTTTTATTTTACTACAAAAGGGAAAAATGTTCACAGTGATATTGCATATCCGAATAATGCATATATAATTTTTGGCAGAGAGGATAAAGGTCTGCCTGAAGATTTATTATATAAAAATGAAAATAATTGTGTTAGAATACCAATGAGAAACGAATTAAGAAGTCTTAATCTTTCAAATTCTGTTGCAATTGCAGCTTATGAAATATTAAGACAGTGGAATTATCCTGACCTTTCGAGAGAAGGTCAGCTTACAAAATATAAATGGTAAAATGGTATTTGTTAAGGCAGCACCGTACAAAGTCCTTCGATATGTTTTCAGCGGTGTTGCCTGAAAAAATAATAATGCCCAAAAAGTGCCTTTTGGCAGAATGGAGAAAATAATGCAGAAAATTATGATTATGAGTGATTCTTCTTGTGATCTTGAACCTGAAGTTGTAAATGAACTTGGTATAAAAATTGTTCCATTTAATATTTCAATAGGTGACATCAGCTTTAAGGAATATGTTGATAAGAGTAAATCAGAAGTTTATGAGCTTATGGAGAATTGTGCAGAAATTCCTAAAACAGCTCAGGTCACAGCTTTTGAATTTGAAGAAATATTTAATGACGCATATAGAAACGGCTATACAGATGTAATTTATGTTTCAATATCGTCAACGGGTTCTGCTACAAATTCAAATGCAGTAATGGCGAGTAAAAATTTCTTTGAGGAAAATCCTGATGCAAAAGGAAAGTTCAACATTTACGTTATTGACTCAAAGGGATATACGGCAATGTACGGTTATTGTGTAATGGAAGCAGCAAAAAAAGCGGCAAAAGGTGCAGATGCAGCAAGTATTGCAGCTTATATTGAAGAATGGTGCGGTTCTGTTGCAGCTTATTTTGTACCTATGACATTGAAATACGCTAAGAAATCGGGAAGAATATCAGCAGCAGCGGCATTTGCAGGTGAACTTTTGGGATTAAAGCCTCTTATTGAGATGTCAGACGGCGGTTCAAAAATACATGAAAAAATCAGAGGAGAGAAAAATATAATTCCAAAGATTATGAATCACGTCGAGGCTGTCATGACTCCGCAGACTCCTTATATAATGCTTTGCGGTAAAGATGACACCATGGCTAAAGAGCTTGAAAAGGAAATGATAAAGAAATACGGCTATAAGGCTGAATATTATGCTCATGTAGGAGCAGCAGTTTCAGCAAATGCAGGTCCTGATCTGGTAGGTCTTGCATGCCGAAGAAATATGTCAAAATAAATTTATGCAATAAAAATCACTTGTCTTATATATTGACAAGTGATTTTTATTTTATAGCAATACAACAAAATGCTGTAACTAATCTGACAATTCAAACCGCATATTACTGTGTTGTCCTCCTCACCATACGACAGTATGCTTTCGTCGTCCGCCTTGTACTATGCGGTTTGCTTTTGTCATCTTATGTCGCATTATTTTATTGCATTGCTATAGGAAATAAGATTTTTAATTGCATCATATGCTTTATTGGCAACATAAGGTTTATTCATTGTATAAAGATGAATGCCGTCAATACCTTGTGAAATAAGGTCAACAATCTGGTCAATGGCATATGCAATTCCCGCATCACGAAGTGCAATTGGATTATTTTCATATTTTTCAATCATTTTCATGAACTTTTTAGGTAAATTTATTCCGCAGAGTTTAACCATTCTTTCAATCTGAATTTTATTGGTAACAGGCATGATTCCTGCTTCAATAGGTACATTAATACCTGCAATCTGCGTTCTTTCATAAAATGAATAAAAATAATTATTATCAAGAAAAAGCTGTGTTATAAGATGATCTACTCCTGAATCCACCTTGCGTTTCAGATTAACGATGTCTTCAACCAATCCTGAGCTTTCGTTATGTCCCTCAGGGTAACAAGCAGCCATTATATCAAAATCACCATTTAATTTTATAAATTCAATAAGTTCATTGGCATGCTTAAACTCGTTTACAGGAGCAAGGTCAGGATTTACGTCACCTCTCAGAGCAAGAATATTTTGAATTCCGTTTTCTTTTAATGTATTAAGAATATCAAGAACGTTTTGCTTAGTAAGGTAAATGCATGGAAGATGTACAGCACTTTCAATTCTATATTTATTTTTTATTGCAGATGTAATTTCAATTGTTTTACTGCAATTTGAACCTCCGGAAGCACCATATGTAACGCTGATAAAATCCGGTTTTATGTCTTTAAGCTCATCAAGTGTATCGTAGATTACATTTTCAGGAGAATTCGGCTTTGGTGGGAATATCTCCAAAGAAAATACAGTTTTTTCCTTAAATCTTTGGGAAACTTTCATATTTAGTCCGCCTTTACTATTATTTACTGTATTAAATTATATCACATTTTATTATATTATGCAAACATAAAAAATTTATCGTGTGTTATAGATTAAAACTATAGGTAGTAGCGTGTAAGGTCTTTTAACGAGACTTGTGCCTTGTTGCTTTATAAGTGATTATTTATTGCTTAAAAGTGCTTGACAAATTCCGGAAGATGTGATATTATATTTTTAGTAAGCGTATGCTAACTAAGTGAAAGAGGTGTAAAAAATGAGTATTGTTTTAGTAGGCGGCAATGACCGTATGGCAACTCGGTATAAAGATATATGCAAATCTTATAACTGTAAAGCGAAGGTTTTTACTCAAATGCCGTCTAATTTTGAAAATAAACTTGGATGTCCTGATTTGATGGTTGTTTTTACTAATACTTGTTCACACAAAATGGTAAGAAGTGTAAATCAGAAATCAGAAAAACATGATATACCTGTGGCAAGAATACACAGTGCAAGTGTAAGTGCATTGAAGTCAATTCTTGAACAGTATTGCAATTAACTGATAATTTAGATGAACATTTTTAGCACTTTCATAAAAAACTGAATGTTATATCCTATGAGAATAAGTTTTTAATGCAATACCGCACAAAGCTTGTGCGGCAGAAACACAGATAAATTTTCGTCAGATTGCATAGAATTGTCGTATGATGAGAAAAACATGTGTAAGATGACGTAAAATTTGCGAGTTTATGACGTGCTTTGTGTAGTGTTGCCTTAAATACACTTGACAAAATCTGTAATTACAGTTATAATATGAATAGATGTTCATATGTGCATTTCACACAAAACAAATGAAAGGGAGAATAATTATGTTTCTGGAGATAAGTGGAATAAAAAAACACTTTGGTGATGGTGAAAGCAGAGTTGAGGTTCTGAAGGGGATTGATTTGGAAATTCAAAAGGGTGAGATATGCGTTTTGCTTGGAGCATCGGGTTCAGGAAAGTCAACATTATTAAATATTATAGGTGGAATTGATGATGCCGACAGCGGATACATTTCAATCAACGGTGAAAAAACTGCTGACATGAGTGAGAAAAAGCTGACGCTTTACAGAAGAAAACATCTTGGATATATTTTTCAGATGTATAATTTAATTCCTAATCTTAATATAAAGGAAAATGTTGAGGTTACCATATACGGCATACAAAATGACAGTAAGTATATTGACGCTGATTTAGATGAAAACGGTGTATATATATCAAACGGATATGCAGAAAAGTTTAGTCTTAGTAAGGGAGATAAAATTACTCTTTGTGAAAAGTATGATGATAAGCAGTATACATTTACTGTAAGCGGAGTGCTTTATAATCCTGGTTCAATTTCTGTGTTTATGACAAATAATATGTTTACTGATACTTTTGATTATGAGAATGATTACTTCAATGGATACTTCTCGAATGAAAAGCTTGATGATATTGATGATGCATATATTGCGTCTGTTATTGACGCAGAAACACTTACAAAACTTTCAAGACAGCTTGATGTTTCAATGGGCGAAATGATGAATATGGTAAACATTTTTGCGGTTGTAATGTTTATGATACTTATTTATCTGCTTTCAAAGATTGTAATCGAAAAAAATGCTCAGTCAATATCCATGACAAAAATTCTTGGTTATTTTAACAGTGAGATAAGCAGACTTTACATAATGTCGACATCAATAGTAGTTGTTATATGCCTGCTTTTGAGTTTGCCAATAGAATATTACGCAATGAAGTGGATGTTTATAAATCTTATGATGACAAGTTTGTCTGGTTGGATAACATTCTATGTTGAACCTATGATTTATATTGAAATGTTTATAATTGGTATTTTGACTTATGCTGTTATTGCAGTTTTACAGTATAGAAAAATTAAAAAAGTTCCTCTTGCTGAAGCACTAAAAAATGCAGAATAAAACTAAGGCAGTACTGAATATATTTCAGTACTGCCTGTTTATATGTTGTTTGATTATTCTGTTTTTGGAAGTCCGCTGAGTGATTTCTCAATTTCTTCATCAGTTGGGATATAGTCAGACATTTTTCCATCATGGAATTTTTCGTAAGCATACATATCAAAGTAACCTGTACCTGTAAGACCAAATAGAATAGTCTTTTCTTCACCTGTTTCCTTGCATTTGAGAGCTTCGTCAATAGCAACCTTAATTGCGTGGCTGCTTTCAGGAGCCGGGAGAATACCCTCAACTCTTGCAAACTGTTCAGCAGCAGCAAATATTGATGTCTGTTCAACAGAAACAGCCTCCATGAGCTTCTGATCATAAAGTTCTGAAAGGATTGAACTCATACCATGGTATCTGAGTCCGCCTGCGTGGTTTGGAGCTGGCATAAATCCGCTGCCTAATGTATACATTTTTTGGAGCGGACAAACCTTTCCTGTATCACAGTAATCATAAGCATATTTACCTCTTGTAAGACTTGGGCATGATGCAGGTTCAACAGCAATAAATCTGTAATCTGCTTCACCTCTGAGCTTTTCACCCATAAATGGTGAAATAAGTCCGCCAAGATTTGAACCGCCGCCTGCACAGCCGATAATGATATCGGGCTTGATTCCGTATTTATCCATAGCAGCTTTACTTTCAAGTCCAATTACTGTCTGATGCAAAAGAACCTGAGAAAGAACAGATCCAAGAACGTAGCGATAACCTTCCTGAGTCTGAGCAGCCTCAACTGCTTCTGAGATTGCACATCCAAGACTTCCATTTGTACCCGGAAATTCAGCAAGAATTTTTCTTCCTACTTCTGTAGTATTGGAAGGTGAAGGAGTTACAGATGCACCATAAGTTCTCATAACTTCACGTCTGAATGGTTTTTGTTCATATGAAACCTTAACCATGTAAACCTGACAGTCGAGGTCAAAGTAAGAACAAGCCATTGAAAGAGCAGTACCCCATTGACCTGCACCTGTTTCAGTAGTAACGCCCTTCAAGCCCTGTTTTTTAGCATAGTAAGCCTGAGCGATAGCAGAATTAAGCTTATGACTGCCGCTTGTATTATTACCCTCGAACTTGTAGTAAATCTTTGCAGGCGTGCCGAGTTTCTTCTCAAGGCAATATGCACGAACGAGTGGCGACGGTCTGTACATTTTATAGAAATCAAGGATTTCTTCAGGAATATCAACATATGGTGTAGTATCATCAAGCTCCTGCTTTACAAGCTCATCACAGAAAACATGACCGAGTTCATCCGCAGTAACCGGTTTCAGTGTAGCAGGATTAAGAAGCGGAGCAGGTTTTTTCTTCATATCAGCACGAACGTTGTACCACTTCTTTGGGAGTTCATCTTCTTCTAAATAAATTTTATAAGGTATTTTCTCATTTAACATAACAATTCTCCAATCTGTCTTTAAAGGACGTATACGGTTTGTTGAGCCGAGGGGTGAAAAGCTTAAATATACAAAAAAAGCTCCTGCCACGGCATTTGAATATGCCGGGACAAGAGCGTATATATCTCCTGCGGTGCCACCCTGCTTGATGTAAAAACATCCTCTTATGTGTACATTCATACACTGATTTTATAACGCAAATCAAACGTCGCACCTACTGAAATTTCGGATTGCCTTCAGAAGTCCATTCAAAACTGAAATTCATACTGATTTTCACCAAACATCAGCTCTCTGAAATGAAGTGACAGAATTTACTTACTCTTCATCATAAGTTTATAAAAGTATTGTAGCATACTTTTTTTGAAAAGTCAATAGTCAGAGCAAATTTTTAAAAACCTGTTCTAAGGCAATACTGCGCATTTTTTGTACAGCATCGCCTTAAAGTAATTTTCTAATCAAGGTCATCAGGTTCGCAATTATCAATTGCACCAATTGGACAAGCATCATAGCACATACCGCAGCTTGTACATTTTGAATAGTCAATAATTGCATGGAAATCAACAACATGTATAGCGTCATTAAGACACTTTTTCTCGCAAATCTTACAGCCTATACAGCCGTTTTTACAAGACTGCTTTGTGATTTTTCCGTTATCCCTTGATGAACATTTAACGTCAATATGCTTTGTAACAGGCCTTATTGAAATTAAACCATTAGGACATGTTTTTACGCATTTTCCGCAGGCAACACATTTTGACTTGTTTATAACTGCAATACCGTCTTTTATTGAAATACCGTTTTCATCACAGACATTAACGCAGTCGCCAAGACCAATACACCCATAACTGCAAAGACCGTTTCCGCTGTAAAAGCGTTTTGCGGCAGCACATGACTGTATGCCTTCAAAATCAAATTTTTTTGTTGTAACATTACAGTTGCCGCTGCAATGTAAAACAGCAACTTCAGGAATAACAGCTTCTGCTTTTGTTCCCATTATCTCAGCAATTTTTTCAGCAACAGGCATACCGCCGGGTTTGCATAAGTTAGCGGCAGCACCTTTGTTTACAATTGCATTTGCATAATCTCCACAGCCGGCAAAACCGCAGGCACCACAGTTTGCCTGTGGGAGTGCTTCACTGATATTATCAATTCGTTCGTCAACCTTAACTTCAAAGACTTTTGAGGCAACAGTAAGCAGTATCCCTGCAATTACTCCTATAACAGCAAAAATAATTATAGGAAGAATAAAAGTATTAAACATAATTCAACCTCCTTATCCCAGCTTTAAGCCTGAGAAAGCCATAAAGCTCAGGGAAACGATTGAAGCGGCAATCAAAGTGCTTGGAACTCCTTTGAATGTTGCAGGAATATCGGCAGTTTCTAGCTTTGAGCGAACTCCTGAAAAAAGTATAAGAGCAAGTGTAAATGCCATTCCGACAAATATTGAATTTAACACAGCGTAACCAAAATTGAGTTCATTGTCAATATTCTGGAGTGTTACACCAAGAACAGCACAGTTTGTTGTTATAAGCGGCAGATAAACTCCGAGTGCATTGTAAAGCGGAGGCATTACCTTTTTAAGTACAATTTCTACAAGCTGAACGAAAAGTGCAATAATAAGAATAAATGCAACTGTTCTGAGGTATGTGAGGTTGTATGGTTCTAATATGAGTGAGTAAACAGGATATGTAACGAGTGTTGCACAAGTCATAACAAAAATTACTGCTGCCCCCATTCCAAGACTTGACGAAAGTTTTTTGGAAACTCCGAGGAAAGGACATATTCCCATGAATTTTGAAAGAACTATGTTATCAGTTAAAATGGCAGTAATCATAAGAGTAAAAATAGTTTTCATTAATTATCACATTCTCCTTTCTGACCGCATATTGCAGCATTGGGACATCCGCTGCATCCGATTTTTTCAGGTGGTTTGCGGTGAGCAATTTTGTTTACTGCGGCAATTATACAGCCAAGTACGAAGAAACCGCCTGCCGGCATAATAAATACAGTCATAGGCTGGATTTTGTCTGAAATGGTAATGCCCATCCATTGACCTGCACCGATAATTTCTCTTACTGAGCCCATCATAAAGAGTGAAAGGGTGAAACCGAGTCCCATTCCGAGTCCGTCACATATTGATGGGATAACCTTATTTTTGCAGGCAAACATTTCGGCACGTCCGAGAATAATGCAGTTTACTGTGATAAGCGAAAGAAATGTTCCAAGGCTGTCATAAAGGTCAGGCACATATCCATGCAGGATAAATTCAACGAGAGTTACAAAGCCGGCGATAATAACAATATAGCATGGAAGCTTGACGGCTTTCGGAATTGCCTTTTTTAAAAGTGATATTATTAAATTTGAACAGACAAGTACAAATGTTGTAGCCAGTCCCATACCAAGTCCGTTTTTGGCTTGAGTTGTAACGGCGAGAGTAGGACACATACCAAGAAGTCCGACAAGGTTTGGATTTTCCTTGATAAGTCCCTTTGTAAATTCCTTAAAATTACTCACCTAAGATCGCCTCCTTATTATTATTGTAGGTTTCAAGAGCAGTTGTAACTGCCTTTTGCATACCTTTTGAGGAATATGTTGCACCTGTTATTATTGTATCTTCTGAAAATTCAGGTTCAGAAAGACCAATGTATTTATCAATGTATTTACTGTCCTGAACCTTTGTTCCAAGACCTGCTGTTTCTGAAATTGAAACAATGCTTATTCCGCAAACCTGACCGTTTGAATCAATACCGATCAGAGCCTGAATGCCGCCTTTTGAGTATCCGTCAACGGTAATATCAAAAATAGCACGTCCCTTATCATCGGTGATAACCTGAGTAACACCGTCATATTCAGAATCAAGTACATTATAATTTGCTTCTCCGAAAACTTCATTAAGGCTTTTATTGAGCTTGTCTTTTTGAGCTTGTTCGATTTTGGGTGCTGTGAGGTCACTTGCAAAAGCAAGAAGTCCGCTTACAACTATACAGACAATCATCAGAACCAGAGGAGGCATAAAGCTTTTCATATTATTTTACCTCCTTTTCAGGTTTTACTGCACCTATAATCTTAGGAGCAGTGAATGCGTCAATATACGGGGTAAGAATGTTCATGAGCAAAATTGAGAAGGAAACACCCTCAGGATATCCTCCGTATTCTCTTATGATAAATGTTATAATTCCACAGCCGAGTCCGAAAATAAATTTACCCTTTGCAGTTATCGGAGTTGTAACATAATCAGTTGCCATGAAAAATGCACCAAGCAAAAGCCCTCCTGAAAGAATATGATAAAGCGGATCGTTTCCAACAATAAGTTCAAGAACTGCAACCGAGCCTATAAATGCTATTGGTGCGGCTGGAGAAATGATTTTTGTGAAAATAAGGAAAAGTCCGCCTATAATCAGTCCGATTGCACAGACTTCACCAATACAGCCCTTTGTGTTTCCAATCAGCAGGTCTGTATATGAAGCATTTTCGCTTACAAGCGGTGTTGCACCTGTAACAGCGTCACCTTCCATAAATTTGGTTGCTGTCCATGAGGTCATATTTGAAGTAAATGAAAGCATTAATACAATACGTCCGAGGATTGCAGGGTTTGCGAAGTTTTGTCCCAATCCTCCGAAAAGCTGTTTTGCGATAACAACAGCAACAAAACAACTTATAAGAGCCTGCCACAAAGGAAGTTCAGGCGGAAGATTCATTGCAAGAAGCATACCTGTAACTGCTGCACTTAAATCAGTTATAGTCTGCTCACGTTTCATGATAATTCTGCACAAGCCCTCCATAGCCACTGAACCTGCAATGCATACAAGAGTGAGAATAAGTGCTTTAATTCCGAACATAACAATACCTGTTACAAGAGAGGGGAGGAGTGCAATAATTACATACAGCATTACTTTTTGTGTTGTCATGCTGCTTGTAATATGCGGTGATGCTGATACTTTTAACATAATTTCATTCCTTTCTACTTATCTCTGGGGATAATTCCCTTAGCAAGCTGATTTGTTTCTGCCAGTTTTCTTTTTGCAGGACAGACGTATGTACAGCAGCCGCAATTCATGCACAATGTAACTTTCAGCTTTTTCAGTGAGTTGATGTCACGTCTTATGTATGCTTTTTCAATTTCAGTCGGCATAAGATTGAAAGGACATGCACGCATACAGCGTCCGCAGCGTATACAAGCTGATTCCTTATTGGATTCTATTTTGTTCATTGCAAGTATGGCATTATTTGCTTTGGAAACAGGCTGGTCAATATCATAAGCAGTCATACCCATCATTGGGCCGCCCATTATAAGCTTGTTTATTTTATCCTTGTCGCACTCACACTGATCAAGAATATAAGAAACGCTTGTTCCGATAGGTACACAATAGTTTCCGCTTTTTTTAACTGTATCACCGTCAACAGTCAGAATACGATTTACAAAAGGCATTCCTGTTTTAAGGTAAACATTCAGAAAAACTGCTGTTGAAACATTCATAACAATAACACCTTCATCAGCAGGAAGCTTACCTTCTTTGACAATTCTGCCGGTGCAGTTATAAATAAGCACTTTTTCGCCTCCCTGAGGATATGCAGAAGGCAGAGATTTAATTTCAAATTTATTCAAACTGCTTGTTTTTTCTGTAAGAAGTCTTATTGCTTCAGGCTTGTTATTTTCAATTCCTATAATAATTTTTGGAATTTCAAGCATATCGGCAGTTTTTGACAGACCTTCAATCAAATCGTCGGCATATTCCAGCATAACACGGTAGTCAGCGGTAATATACGGTTCACATTCAGCACCGTTTACAACAAGACAGTCCACTTTTGTTTTTGGAGCAAGCTTGATATGGGTAGGAAATCCCGCACCTCCAAGACCGACTATGCCGCTTTCACGAACTGCTTTAAGAAAAGATGCTTTATCAGTAATTTCGGGTATATGTATATCGTCTGACAGCTTCTGCTCATTGTCACATTTGATTTCAACCGCTTTACAGACATTTCCGTTTGCCATTTTAAAATCACTGATTGCAGTAACAGTACCCGATACACCCGAATGTACAGGTACAGAAAAAAATGCATCTGTATCACCGATTTTTTGTCCTGCTGAAACAGTATCTCCGACTTTGACAAGCGGATTGCATGGAGCACCCATATTCATCAGCATTGGAATTTTTACTGATTCAGGAAGCGGCAGATTTTGAATTTTGCAATTCTCTGTATTCTTGTTGTGAGCAAGATGAATGCAGCTTAGTTTTATCATTTTTAACCTCCGATTTATTAGAATTTGTTCTCATAGGATATAAGGCAGCACAGAACAAAGTCTTTTGATATACTTTGTGTGGTATTGCCTTAATTGTTTGGCATTTGATTCAGCCGTTTTAGAAGAAGTCCAAGAACAGAGCCTGTAAAAGCTCCTGTAATACAGCCTGTTATTATTAAAACAGGCATATATGCTGTAACTGCGGAAAATGAGTGATAATATATAAAGCCTGCTGCGAGAAGCTGTCCTACATTGTGGAAAACAGCACCAACCGAACTCATAAGTATGTATGACGAGTCGGTAAGCTTATATATGATAAGCATGATAATAAGTGAAATCAAACCTCCGCAGAGTGATAGAGTAAAAGCAGTTATTCCCCTTATAAACAGAACAAATACGGATTTCAGCAGTGTAATTGCAAATGTATTTTTCAAATCAAGCTTTATAATTGAAAACATTATAACTATACTTGCTAGTCCTGGTTTTGCACCAAGTGGCAGCGGCAGGGGAATAACACTTTCAATATATGATATACCGCATGCAATTGCAAGTAAAATACCGGATAGAGCAATACAATAATTTTTTTTCATATATTCTCCTATCCTATAGTTACATCTGTATCATTGCCGCAGCTTTCAATCGTTACTGACACTCTTTTGGGTACACATATGATTGATTGCCCTTTGCGGCTTATATGACCTGTTTTTAGGCAGATTTTATCGGGACAGTCACTTTCACTCACATATATCTCACCATTTGTTATTGTAAATGATATATTATCTGCCCCCTTTACTGTAAAATTTTCAATATCCTTTGAAAGTGAAAGCCGTTCAGCTTTTTTTCCGTTTACGGAAATAACTGCATAGCTGCCTCTTTTTTGATTATGGCTGATTAAGATGAATAAACCGCAAACTGTTATTATAATAAGTAAAATAATAAAGTCCTTAACTTTGATAAGCTTTCTGTTCATAATCATTATTCTTTCTTAAAATTCAAACCGCTGCTTATATATGAATTTCCGTTTTTATCAAAGGCAGCAATTTTATAATCAGCAGCATTTAGATGATTATCAATACTTTTGGTTCCCTCTATGAATATTTTTGTTGACATATAATCTGTGAGTATACCACTGTCAGCAAAAACAGTAACAGAAGTCAAGTCGCTTTCACTCGGACAGCCTGTGTTCAAGTCAATAATATGACAGTAATCTTTTCCATCTATTGTGAAGAATCTTTCATAACCTCCTGAGGTGGATAAAAAGCAGGCAGGTGTTTCAACTGTTCCTATTGTTCCTTTGCCGTTAGGATCTCGTATCTGCACTTTGAAATCAGTATTATCAGGCTTTTCTCCGTAAAGCAGTATTGATGATGTCATAGAAATAACGGCATAATCCGTATTATTTCTATCAAGAACGGATTTGCAGAAATCAAGTGAATATCCCTTTGCAAATGCACCTGTGTCAATTTCACAATTTTGTTTTAAATCTATTTTGCTTTGATCATCTTCAGATGTAATTTCAATCAAGTTATCACCAATTTCGTCAATAAGCGTTTTGATTTGTGTTTCTTCCGGAAGTGTATTGTTTTTCTTTGCGTCTTTCCATAAAAGTGTTAAAGCACCGCTGGAAATCAGGACTTCATCTCCGTATTTCTGTGAAAGCTCCTTTGACTTTTTAATTAAGTCTGCGAGATTTTCAGAACAAATCATGGACTTATTTTTGTTGAGCTGATAAGCTTCACCGTTTTCGGAACAACAATCAAAAGCAATATTAAATTTATTAAGTACATCGGTTAATTCAGAAACTGATTTTTTTTCAGCTTTTATACTGCAAAGAGTATCCATAACATAAATATCCTTTGTTTCATATTTGCTGTTATAATTACTTTTATCAGAACACGAAAACAGTCCAAGTGGGATAAGCAGTAAAAGAGAGAATAAATTTTTTTTAGAAAACATGAAAAAACCCTTTTATTTTTATTCAAAAAATGATATAATTAAGAATGTGTTTTTATTTCTTGTTTCTTGTTTTTGTTATTCTGTCCTCGCTGAGCTTGATTAAATTCAGCAATGAGGCTGAGTAAGGAGCATAATCTACAGAAAGAGTTGTAGTAGTTACATATAATGTATCGAAATTTTCTACACAGTCATTTCCGTCAAGGCATATTCCGCTTGATGCAGCTTTTATATCAGCTTCATTCATGGAGATTATTGCATTTGCACTGTCATTGGCTATTACCTTTGGAATTTTAAAAAGCTTCTGGTCATTTTTGGGATTCGCATTATAGACTATTCTGAAAAGCTTGTAGACTGAAAGCATGAGATAAGATGAAACTTCTTTTATTAATGTAATACTGTTTGCTTTTTGCGCAAGAGCAAAGAGCATACTGATTGAATTGTTGATAATTTTTCTGTTGAAATTGATTATTTCAGGTGATGGCATCTCATTATTGCCGTCATCATCAGGAATATCCTCGATAGTCATAATTTTTCCCTCAGGCTCAGGTGTTCGTCCAAGAAGATAATCGCATGATACATTATAGTAATCTGCGATTTTTACGAGAAAATTCAGTCCGCATTCACGAATTCCTTTTTCATAATGTGAAAGCAATGCCTGAGAAATTCCCAAATCTGCAGCCGCCTGCTTTTGACTAATTTGGCGTTCTTTTCTTTGCAGTGTTATTATTCGTGCAAAATCTAAATTCATTTATTTGAACCTCCTAATTTCAGCAATAAGACTAACATATTAATTATAATACAAAATGTATAAAAAGTAAATACGGGTATTATTGGAATATTTAAAGAAAATTTATGCTGAACTTTGTAGGATTTTACACCATGTAAAAAAATAACGTTTAAATTTGTGGAAAATAACGATAAATACAATGAAACGGTATATAAAATATAATGTCATGTGAGGTATGTATGAAAGGATATAGAATTAGTTTAATACGTCATGGATTGACAGAAGCAAATGAAAAAGGCATTTACATAGGAAGAACGGATCTGCCGCTTTCAGCTAAGGGCGAAAGTGAACTTTGCAGTAAAATGGAAGAGTTTGAGTATCCTCATGTACACAGAGTTTATTCTTCACCGCTGAGAAGGTGTACTGAAACTGCTGATATTCTTTTTCCAAGTGCAGAGCTTTGTGTGGTTGAAGATTTGATAGAACTGAATTTTGGTGAATTTGAGGGTAAAAGTGTTGATGAGCTGATTAATAGACAGGATTATAAGGAATGGCTTAAAGGCGGCATGGATAAAAGAGCACCAAGCGGAGAGAGCATGGAGGAGCTTTGTGTTCGCACATATAAAGCACTTCATGAAATAATAATGGACATGATGAATGACGGAATAACTCACAGTGCGGTTATAACTCATGCAGGCATTATTTCAAATATGCTTTCCTGCTTCGGACTTCCTAAAATTGACCCGAAGGAAATATCGTGTCCTACAGGAGAGGGCTTTGAGATAATTGTGACAGCTAAAATGTGGCAGCAATCACAGGCTTTTGAAATCCTTGGAGTTGTTCCGTATGAGAAAATAGGCATTGAAGAAAATGAAGAATTTGAATAAACTGAAAAAAACTGCCTAGTATATTCATATAATATTATGATTTGAAATACGAGGTGGCAAGGTGAAAACAGCTTCACTTATCAATTACAGTTCTTCACTTCTGAAAAATAGAAATTTAAAGGCATTTACTTCGGCATCTTCTCTGATATGCATATTTTTGTTTTTTCGGCTTGCAGAAGCTACTGCGGCAAGTATTATACTTTATTGTACTGATATTTCGCCTGCGGAACTTTTTTCAGCTGACAACAGATTATGGCAACTTTTTGTGTTCGCCTGTACATTATTAAAGTATGCAGCTGCAGCTCCTGTATCTTTTGCGGTATGGGGTTGGTTTACAGGATTTTGCTGTGATGAGAAAATTAAAATATACAGCATTGCTGAGATTTTGTCGGATTTCCGACTTGCATTTAAATGTATCTCGATATTTATTTGCAAAAAAGCGGTCCTTTTGATAACATTTTTGCCGGTTGCGGTTTTTGCAGCCTTTTCAGCTGATTTGTTTGGCAAGGGCGACAGCGTTAGCTTGTTTTATGCTGTACATTGCTTTTCAATGACTGTTTTATCAATATTTCTGTGGCTGTGGACTATGCTTGGAATGACGGCAGTACCGTTTTTAATGCTGAGAGATGTTAAATGCAGTCCGTTCAGGCTTATCTTTAATTCATTTAAGATAATGAAGGGACGAAGAAGAGGACTTCTGAAAATGCTTTTGCTTTATCTGATTCCTATGTGCCTTATTGTTACTATACCGTTTTTGATTTCAGGACTTTTCATGTCCCTATCACTTTATATTAATATAAGCATCAAGGAGGTGGAGTATAATGAATGGATTGAAATTCAAAGTGGAAACAGAAAGACCAATAACACTGCAAAGCTTTCTGCTTGGAAGTCAGGGAGTTTCACGCCGCCTGCTGACAAAGCTTAAACGTCAGGAAAACGGTATAACACGAAACGGAGAAACAATCAGGAGCATTGACTTTGTATATAATGGAGACGAGATATTGCTAAGGCTTGATGATAACAGCTTTCTTGAACCTAATGGTGAACTTGATGTAAGAATTGCTTTTGAAAATGAAAATGTTGTTATTTTTGATAAGCCAAGCGGTATGCCTGTACATCCATCAATAAAGCATCAGGGAGATACCTTGGGCAATTACTTTGCGTATCTTTATCCAAAACTGACATTTCGTCCGATAAACCGCCTTGACAGAGATACGTCGGGACTTTGTGCAGTTGCTAAGAATCCTTTTAGTGCAAAGGTACTACAGCATAACATAAAAAAAGTATATTATGCCGCCGTTGAGGGTGAGATTAACGAACAGGGAACAATAAATCTGCCGATTGCCCGTAAAGACGAAACAATAATTCTGCGTTGTGTCAGTCCGCATGGACAGCATGCTGTAACTCACTATAAAAGACTTGAATATGCCAACGGACATTCACTTGCGGAAATTCATCTTGAAACAGGCAGAACTCATCAGATAAGAGTACATTTTTCTTATATCGGACATGCACTGGCAGGTGATGATATGTACGGCGGAAGTCTTGAGCATATACAGAGACAGGCACTTCACTGTGGAAAAATGGAATTTACAGAGCCTGTCACGAACGAAAATTTAAAAATAACAATACCAATAAGCAGCGACATATTAAACTTATTCAAATAGTACGGAGGGAAAGAAAATGAAAAGAATTAAAAGTTTTGAAGTGGATCACACGAAATTCGGCATAGGAATGTATACATCACGAATTGACGGCGATATTACTACATATGATGTAAGAATGGCTAAACCTAATGGTGGCAGGTATCTTGAATATCCCGCAATTCATACAATAGAACATCTTTTTGCGACATATGCACGAAACACTGAATTTTCAGATAACATTATATATGTAGGACCAATGGGCTGCCGTACAGGATTTTATTTTCTTACAAGAAATCTTGATCCTGAAAAAGCAATCCGAATTGTAAGGGATTCTTTTGAATATATTGCTTCATATAACGGTGAAATTCCGGGTGTGAGCGAAAAGGAGTGCGGAAACTATAGGGAACATGATCTTGAGGAAGCTAAAAAGTCAGTTCTGCCGTTTCTTGAAGCAACAAAAAATTATAGTGCAGATATGCTTGATTACAGTTATCATATGAAATAATACAGCGGTGTTGCCGTAAATTTTATAGTAAGTGAAGGGAGCTGTGATAATGGATAATGAATTTATGGAGAATTATAATTCAGAACCTTCAAATAAGCATAAAAAAGAAAAATCAATCTTGAAAAAGATATATAAATCGCTTATAAATATTTTTGCAGTGATGGGACTTGGCGGAGCAAAGATTGCTGCAGCTGTTTTGCTTTTGCTGATAAAATTCTTACGGGCTGTCAGATATGTAATTGCTGAAATTTTTAAAGGAGTATGGACATTGATATGTTTGGTTGTATCAATCCTGATATCTCCTTTTAAAGAAAGAATGGACGCAACGGCTGACCTTCAGAAGTCTGTCAGAAACGCTAAAAAGCAAGGCGGAAAGGAATATAAAAAGGAGATTGTAAAAAGCAGTTTCATTTATCTTTTTGGAGAAAATGGAATGTTTTATACTGCCTTTAACTATATACTTCCTATTTTGTCGGTTGCATTTTTTATTGGCGTGGTAAAGTACGGTTCAGGACTTGAATATGGAATATGTGTTGAGTACAATGGGAAAGAAATAGGTGTAATTTCTGATGAATCCGAATATGATGAAGCTGCAAGAGAAGTTCATCAAAGAGTTTCTTATGTAAACGGCAAGGAAGCGGTACAGTTTTCTCCTAAGCTTTCCTTGAAAATAGTTTCAGATGATGAACAGTATTATAATTCGGTTCAGTTGGCAAATAAACTGTTAAGTGAATCTGAAAGAGAACTTACTGAGGCATATGGAATTTATATTGACGGTGAATTTATAGGAGCTGTAAAAAATAAAACTCCTGTTGAGGATGCTTTGACTGATGTTCTTGTAAATTATAAAGCTGATGGAAATATAAGAAATATAGCCTTTAAAAATAAAGTTGAGTACAATCATGGAATTTATCTTGCGGACAGTATAGTTTCAGAAGATGATGCTATAAAAAAACTTACGGCAAGCAAGAAAAATAAAGCAGCCTATGTTGCTCAGACAGGTGATTCTGCACTTGTTATATGTCAGAAATTCAATATGGAATTGGAAGAGTTTTATGAGCTTAATCCTTATGCTGCTGACGGTATTTCTCAGGGCAATATTTTAACCGTAACCGAAACTGAGAGCTTTTTGCCTATTCAATATGTTCGTGACCTTGAAATTGTAAGCTTCATAGATTATTCGACTATGGAGGTTGAAACCAGTTCACTTAATGTTGGTGTGAGTGAAATATTGGTAAAGGGTGAAAAGGGTGAGAAGAAAAACAGTATAGAGGTTTTGTATGTGGACGGAATTGAACGTTCCAGAACTGTTGTGAATTCAACTGTTATCAAAGAACCTGTAGTTGAACAGGTCGGTGTGGGAACATATACCGCAAAGCCGTCAAGCTCAGCAACAAAGCTTTATGGTACAGGAGAATTTGGCTGGCCTGTTGACGGCGGATATGTGAGTGATACATTTATAAGTGACAGAAATCATAAGGGTCTTGATATCGCTGCTCCTGAAGGCACTGATATATATGCTGGAAGGGAAGGCGTAGTGGTATCAGCAGGCTGGAATCCGGGAGGATACGGCTACTTTGTGATGATCGACCACCTCGACGGATATGAAACGGTCTATGGTCATTGCAGTGCTCTTTATGTTACGGCAGGTCAGACTGTTACACGAGGTCAGCTTATAGCTGCTGTTGGTAATACAGGAAATTCGTTTGGAAGTCATTGTCATTTTGAAGTAAGATACTTTGGTATGTGCTATGACCCAGCCTCATTCCTTAATACAGTCGATACGACTGATTTACCTGATTAAATAATTTTCAATGTTCACAAAAAGTTTACAAATAAATTTTTACCGCACTCTTGCAAATTCTGTATCAATGTGATATAATTTACAAGTCGAGTGCGGTAAAACTGTATCGACTGATTGCAACAAGATATGCGTGGAAGCGAAAGGTTGCTGACGGTTTGTCAGGTAATTTTCGTGGAGTATGTCCGATTTAAAACCGGGCGAAAGGGAATATTGAACACAGTTTGTGGTTTTTGAGCTTGCAGCTTGCGTATGCATGTGCTATGCCATGATTGTGTTACTATGCGTTCTTTTTCTCGGAAAATCAAAATGGTTTCCGAGTTTTTTTATAAGAGCAGCACGATACACACGGAAACGTGTATATCAAATGGTTCCCGCCCCCGCAAAATATTTTCAAGGAGGCGAAAACAGTGGCAGTCAATGAAAAAATCAGATTTAAGATTAAGGGATACGATCATGCTACAGTTGATATTGCAGCAGCTAAGATCGTAGAGGCAGCTAAGAGAAGCGGTGCCAGAGTTTCAGGTCCTATTCCACTTCCGACAGATAAGGAAGTAGTTACAATTCTCCGTGCTGTACACAAGGACAAGGACAGCCGTGAGCAGTTTGAAATGAGAACTCATAAGCGTCTTATCGATGTTATCAGACCAACTGATAAAACAACAGCTGCTCTTGATAAGCTTGAAATCCCTGCAGGCGTAGACGTAGTAATGGAAGTTAAGTAAATTACTGCTCTGCAAACCGTATTGATTACGGGATGGCGGTAAACCGCCGGTCATGTTGACGAAGTCAACCAATAACCTAACAGGAGGAAATGCAAAATGCAAAAAGGTATTATCGGTAAAAAAATCGGTATGACTCAGATTTTTGATGATGAAGCAGGAAAAGTTATTCCTGTAACAGTTGTAGAAGCCGGTCCATGCGTTGTTGTTCAGAAGAAAACTGTTGATAACGATGGTTACGCTGCACTTCAGCTCGGCTTTGGCGATGTTAAGGTTCAGAGAATGAACAAGCCTATGAAAGGTCACTTTGACAAGGCTGATGTTGCCTGCAAGAAGACACTCAAGGAATTCAGATTTGAAGACTGCGATTCACTTAACGTAGGCGATATCATTAAGGCTGATACATTTACAGTCGGTGACATTGTTGATGTAAGCGGTACAAGCAAAGGTAAAGGCTTTGCAGGTGCTATCAAGCGTCACAATCAGCACAGACTCAAGGAAACTCACGGTACAGGTCCTGTTCACAGAGAAGCAGGTTCTATGGGTGCTTGTTCTTCACCTTCAAGAATCTTCAAGGGCAAGGGTATGCCGGGTCACATGGGTGCTGAGCAGGTTACAGTTCAGAACCTCGAAATCGTTAAAATAGACGAAGAAAATAATCTCATCGCAATCAAGGGTGCTGTTCCGGGTCCTAAGGGCGGAATTGTTTGCATCATTGACAGCGTAAAGGCTTAAGGAAGGAGGAAGCATAAATGTCAACAATTTCAGTTTTTGATATGACAGGTAATAAGGTTTCAGAAACAGAGCTTTCAGAAGCTGTTTTCGGAATTACTCCTAATGAAGCTGTTATGCATGCAATGGTTGTAAACTATCTTGCAAATCAGCGTCAGGGTACACAGTCAACTCTTACAAGAACAGAAGTAAGAGGCGGTGGCAGAAAGCCATGGAGACAAAAGGGAACAGGTCATGCAAGACAGGGTTCAATTCGTGCTCCTCAGTGGTATCACGGCGGTGTGGCTCTCGGTCCTAAGCCAAGAAGCTACAGCTACACACTTAATAAGAAGGTCAGAAGACTTGCTATGAAGTCTGCACTTTCTACTAAGGTTTTAGACAACAATTTTATCGTTCTTGATGCTCTTACTCTTGAGAACTACAAGACAAAGACTGTTGTTGAAATGCTTAAGGCACTTAATGTTGACGGTAAGGCTCTTATCGTAACTGCTGAAGCAGATCAGAAGATTGTAAAGAGTGCTGCTAACATCCCTGGTGTTAAGACAGCTGCTGTAAATACACTTAATGTATATGACATTCTTAATTATGATAAGTTTATCATTGTAAAGAATGCTATCGGTAAAATCGAGGAGGTGTACGCATAATGAAAGCACCACAGGATATTATTTTAAAGCCTGTTATCACAGAAAAGAGCATGGATGGTCTTCAGGTTGGAAAGTACACCTTTAAGGTAGCTAAAGATGCTAACAAGGTTGAAATAGCAGATGCTGTTGAAAAGCTTTTCGGCGTTAAGGTTGCTAAGGTTAACACAATGAATTGCAGAGGACGTGTTAAGCGTGTCGGCAGATTCGTTGGCAAAACAGCTGACTGGAAGAAAGCAATTGTTACTTTGACATCTGATTCTAAGACAATTGAATTCTTCGATGGTATGTATTAATAAATAATACAGATCAGCAAAGTATGGGAGTAATGCTCCCGCAAAAACGCATTTTAAGGAGTGAAATAAATGGCAATTAAATCCTATAAACCGACAACTCCATCACGTCGTCAGATGACAGTTACTGATTACTCACAGTTGTCTAAGGTTGCTCCGGAGAAAAGTCTGCTTGAGCCAATGAAGAAGAAATCAGGCAGAAACAGCTACGGAAGAATTACAGTTCGCCATAGAGGCGGCGGTAACAGAAGAAAGTACCGTATCATAGATTTCAAGCGTGACAAGGATAACATGACTGCTACAGTTATGACTCTTGAATACGATCCGAACAGAAGTGCATTCATCGCTCTCGTTCAGTATGAAGACGGTGAAAAGAGATATATTCTCGCACCAAATGGTCTTAAGGTTGGCGACAAGGTTCAGTCAGGTTCAGAAGCTGACATCAAGCCGGGTAATGCACTTAAGCTTTCAGATATTCCGGTTGGTACATTTATTCATGCTATTGAGCTTTATCCTGGAAAGGGCGCTCAGCTCGTTCGTTCAGCAGGAAATATGGCTCAGCTTATGGGTAAAGAAGAAACTTATGCTCTAGTTAGACTTCCTTCAGGAGAAATGAGAAAAGTTCCGATCAATTGCAAGGCTTCAATCGGTCAGGTTTCAAACATTGACCACGAGAACGTTAACTATGGTAAAGCAGGCCGTGTTCGTAACATGGGCTGGAGACCTACTGTAAGAGGTTCTGTAATGAACCCATGCGATCACCCACACGGTGGTGGTGAAGGTAAGTCACCTGTAGGACGTCCGGGACCTGTAACACCTTGGGGCAAACCTGCTCTTGGTTACAAGACTCGTAAGAAGCATCACAGAACAGATAAGTTCATCGTAAAACGCCGCAACGGTAAATAATCTGAAAGGAGGAACTGATTAATGAGCAGAAGCATTAAAAAGGGACCTTATGTCCAGGAGGTTCTTCTTAAGAGGGTTATGGCTATGAATGAAGCAGGTGAAAAGAAAGTTCTTAAAACCTGGAGCCGTTCATCAACAATTTTCCCTGATTTTGTAGGACACACATTTGCAGTACATGACGGTCGTAAGCATGTGCCTGTATATGTAACAGAAGATATGGTAGGTCACAAGCTCGGTGAATTTGCACCAACAAGAACCTACAAGGGCCACGCTGGTTCAAAGACATCAAATAACGGTAAGAAATAGCGGAAGGAGGAGTTCAGATGGAAGCAAGAGCTTATTTAAGAAATGCTCGTATCTCACCAAGAAAAGTACAGATTGTTCTTGATCTCATCAGAAACAAGCCTGTAGATATTGCATTGGCTACATTAGATCTTACTCCAAAGGCAGCAAGTCCAATTATTGCTAAGCTTTTGAAGTCCGCTATGGCAAATGCTGAAAATAATAACAACATGGATAAGGACAGCCTTTATGTTGCTGAATGTTTCGTAACACCGGGTCCTATCATGAAGAGAATTATGCCAAGAGCAAAAGGCAGAGCATATCGTATTTTAAAGAGAACATCACACATCACAATTGTTCTTAAAGAAAAAGAATAATCCCAAGGAGGTTTAAGTAATGGGCCAGAAAGTTAATCCACACGGTCTTCGTGTTGGCGTTATAAAGGATTGGGATTCTCGCTGGTTTGCGAATAAGGCAGAATTTGGCGACACTCTTGTTGAGGACTACAACGTTCGTAACTATATTAAGAAGAGCTTGTATGCAGCAGGTGTTCCAAAGATTGAAATCGAGCGTTTCGCTGATAAGGTTAGAATCCACATTCACTGTGCTAAGCCGGGTATTGTAATCGGCAGAGGCGGTGCAGAAATCGATAAGCTTCGTGTTAAGCTCGAGGCTATGATGAAGAAGCAGGTTTTCATCAACATTATTGAAGTTAAGCAGCCTGATATGGACGCTCAGCTTGTTGCTGAAAAGATTGCTCTTGATCTTGAAAACAGAATTTCATTCAGACGTGCTATGAAGCAGTCAATCGGCAGAGCAATGCGTCTTGGTGCTAAGGGTATTAAGACAAGAGTTTCAGGCCGTCTCGGCGGTGCAGAAATCGCAAGAGCAGAAAGCTACCATGAAGGTACTATTCCGCTTCAGACAATCCGTGCTGATATTGACTACGGTACAGCAGAAGCTCATACAACATACGGACGTCTTGGCGTAAAGGTATGGATTTATAAGGGCGAAGTTCTCAAGGGTGACGCTGCTAAGGCTGCTGCACAGAGAGAAAAGTTTGAAAAGAAGAACGACAGACCTGAAAGAAAGCGTCGCGATGACAGAAACGGCAACAGACGCAACAATAACTTTAAGGGTCGTGAAAATAAAAGAGAAGGAGGTAATCAGTAATGCTGCTTCCAAAAAGAGTTAAATACCGCAGAGCCCACAGAGGCAATATGAAAGGTAAGGCATACAGAGGCAATAAAGTCACTTACGGTGATTTTGGCATTCAGGCACTTGAACCTGCTTGGATTACTTCCAATCAGATTGAATCTGCCCGTATCGCTATGACACGTTATATCAAGAGAGGCGGTCAGGTTTGGATCAAGATTTTCCCTGATAAGCCTGTATCAAAAAAGCCTATGGGCACCAGAATGGGTTCCGGTAAAGGTACTCCTGAATACTGGGTTGCAGTTGTAAAGCCGGGCAGAGTTCTCTTTGAGATTCAGGGTGTTCCGGAGGAAACTGCAAGAGAAGCTATGCGTCTTGCTATGCACAAGCTTCCTATCAAGTGTAAATTTATTTGTAAAGAGCAAGGAGGGGAGCAATAATGAAGGCATCTGAAATCAAAGATATGACAGTTGACGAAATGAATCAAAAGCTTGTTAGCTTAAAGGAAGAGCTTTTTGCGCTCCGCTTTCAGCTTGCTGTAAATCAGCTCGACAATACAGCTCGTCTTAAGGCTGTAAAGAAGGATATTGCTCGCATCAAGACATGTCTGCGTGCCGCAGAGCTTGCAGAGCAGTAAGAAAGGGAGGATTTAGCTGTGTCTGAGAGAAACCTTAGAAAAACTAGAGTTGGTAAAGTTGTAAGCGACAAGATGGATAAGACTGTTGTTGTTGCTATCATCGACAATGTTAAACACCCGCTTTACAAGAAGATTATCAAGCGTACCGTTAAGCTTAAGGCTCATGATGAAAAGAATGAGTGCAGAATCGGTGACCGCGTTGAAGTAATGGAAACACGTCCGCTTTCAAAGGATAAGAGATGGCGTGTAACCAATATCATTGAAAGAGCTAAGTAATTTAATCATATATTTGTTTAAAGCTTATTTAAGCTTGAAAGGAGGAACTCGCTGTGATACAGATGCAGACTTATTTAAAAGTCGCTGATAACACAGGTGCTAAGGAGCTTATGTGTATCAGAGTTCTGGGTGGTACTCGCAGAAGATATGCAAATATCGGTGACGTTGTAGTTGCTTCAGTTAAGAAGGCAACACCCGGAGGCGTTGTTAAGAAGGGCGATGTTGTAAAGGCAGTTATCGTTCGTTCAGCAAAGGGTCTTAGAAGAGAGGATGGAACATACATCCGCTTTGATGAGAACGCTGCTGTTATTATTAAAGAAGATAAGAATCCAAAGGGAACTCGTATATTCGGACCAGTTGCTAAGGAGCTTCGTGAAAAAGAATACACAAAGATCCTCAGTCTTGCTCCGGAAGTACTTTAATGGAGGTGTCATTCAGTTATGAGTAAAGTGCATGTAAAAACCGGTGACACAGTTGTTCTCCTCAAGGGTAAATACGAGGATAAGTTCGATAAGAACGGTTCAAGAAAGACAGGTAAGGTTCTTGAAGTAAGCCCTAAGGAAGATAAAGTCATCGTTGAAGGAATAAACATCATCACAAAGCATGTTAAGCCAACAAGAATGGGTCAGCAGGGTGGAATTGTTCAGGCAGAAGCTCCGATTTATGCCTGCAAGGTACAGCTTGTTTGCCCTAAGTGCGGCAAGCCGACAAGAGTTGGTCATGTATTTGAGATGGACGGCGACAAGAAAACTAAGCTCCGTGTTTGTAAAAAATGCGGCAAGTCATTCAAGTAAGGAGAGTGCAGCATGGCTAGATTAAAGGATTATTATGTTAGCACAGTAGCTCCTGCAATGATGAAGAAATTCGGCTACAAGAGTGTTATGCAGATTCCAAAGCTCGACAAGGTTATAATCAATGTAGGTGCCGGTGAAGCTAAGGAAAATGCTAAGGTAATTGACGCTATTATGACTGATATTGCTGCAATTACAGGTCAGAAGCCGGTAATATGCAGAGCTAAGAAGTCAGTTGCTAACTTTAAGCTTCGTGAAGGTATGCCAATCGGTGTAAAGGTAACTCTCAGAAGCGAAAAAATGTATGAATTCGTTGATAAGCTCTTTAACGTAGCTTTCCCAAGAGTTCGTGACTTCAGAGGTATCAACCCTAACTCATTTGACGGTAAGGGCAACTACTCAACAGGTATCAAGGAACAGCTTATTTTCCCTGAAATCGAATATGACAAGATCGATAAGGTCAGAGGTATGGATATAAACTTCATCACAACAGCTAAAACTGATGAAGAAGCGAAAGAACTGCTCACACTTATGGGAGCTCCTTTCATTAAGTAATCTGGGGAGGATTTATAAATGGCTAAAAAGGCAATGATCAATAAGCAGCAGAGAACTCCCAAGTATTCCACAAGAGCATATAACAGATGCAAAATTTGTGGCAGACCGCATGCATATCTGAGAAAGTTCGGCATTTGCCGTATCTGCTTCAGAGAACTCGCACACGACGGTCAGATTCCGGGTGTTAAGAAGGCAAGCTGGTAAAATACAAAAAGGAGGTCATTCGGCATGCAAATCACTGATACAATAGCAGATCTTTTAACAAGAATTCGTAATGCGAATTCTGCAAAGCACGCCACGGTTGACGTTCCCGCTTCAAATGTTAAGAAGGCAATTACACAGATTCTCGTTGACGAGGGTTATGTTAAGGGCTTCCAGATCATTGAAGATGGTAAGCAGGGTGTAATCAGAATTACTCTGAAATACGGCGACAACAAGTCACCAGTAATCACCGGTTTACGCAGGGTATCAAAACCTGGTCTGCGTATATATGCAAGCTGTGCAGATATGCCAAAGGTAAGAAAAGGCCTTGGTATTGCAATAGTTTCAACTTCAAAGGGTATCGTAACTGACAAGAAGGCTCGTGAGCTTAATGTCGGCGGCGAAGTTTTAGCATACATTTGGTAAGGAGGAGCTAATATGTCAAGAATCGGTAAAATGCCTATTAGCGTTCCTGCTGGTGTAGAGTTCAAAAATGATGCTAACTACATTACAGTTAAAGGACCTAAGGGCGAAGTTTCCAAGCAGTTCAGCAAGGAGCTTACAATTGATTTCGCTGACGGCGTTATCACAGTTACAAGACCAAGTGATAAGAAGGAACACAGATCACTCCACGGTCTTACAAGAACACTTATCGCTAACATGGTTGAAGGAGTTACAAACGGTTTCTCTAAGACTCTTGAAATCGAAGGTGTTGGTTACCGTGCTGCTAAGCAGGGTAAGGACCTTGTTATGAACCTTGGTTATTCACATCAGGTTATTATGTCTGAGGGCAATGGAATTACAATTGACGTTCCGCAGCCTAACAAGATTGTTATAAACGGTATCGACAAGCAGGCTGTAGGTCAGTTTGCAGCAGAAGTACGCGAGAAGCGTCCACCTGAGCCATATAAGGGCAAGGGAATAAGATATGCCGGCGAACGTATCATCCGCAAGGAAGGTAAAGCCGGTAAGGGCAAGAAGTAATTAAAAGGAGTAGATTGCTATGATTAAAAAGATTGACAGCAATAAAGCCAGATTAAAAAGACATCGCAGAGTTCGTGCGAAGATTTCCGGTACTCCTGAGCGTCCTCGTCTTAACGTTTTCCGTTCAACAAAGCATATCTATGCACAGATTATTGACGATGTAAACGGTGTTACTCTTGCTGCTGCATCAAGCATGGACAAGGGCTTTGAGGGCAACGGCGGCAACGTTGAAGGTGCCCGCAAGGTTGGCGAGATGATCGCTAAGAACGCACAGGCTAAAGGAATCAGCGAAGTTATATTCGACAGAGGCGGCTATCTCTATCACGGAAGAGTGAAGGAACTTGCAGAAGGCGCTCGTGAAAACGGATTAAAGTTCTAAGAGGGAGGTAAAACGATGGCTAAAATAGATGCACAGGGCTTGGAGCTTGAGGAAAAGGTTGTTGCTATCAACCGTGTTTCAAAGACAGTAAAGGGCGGACGTATCATGAAGTTTGCTGCTCTCGTAGTAGTAGGCGATGGTAACGGAATCGTTGGTTTTGGTCTTGGTAAGTCAGGCGAAGTTCCGGACGCAATCCGCAAGGGCATTGAAGATGCAAAGAAGAACCTTGTTAAGATTGCTTTAAAGGGTACTACAATCCCTCATGAAATTATCGGTGAATTCGGTGCTGGCAGAGTTCTTATGAAGCCGGCTGCACCTGGTACCGGTGTTATCGCAGGCGGTCCTGTTCGTGCGGTAATCGAAGTAGCTGGAATTAAGGATATCAGAACGAAGTCACTTCGCTCAAATAATCCTTGCAACGTTGTAAGAGCTACAATTAATGGTCTTGCTTCATGCACAACAGCTAAAGAAGTTGCTGCTAAGAGAGGCAAGTCTGTAAAGGAAATTTTAGGTTAAGGAGGCAGTAACTATGGCAAAGGAAATCAAGCTCGTAAAGAGTCTTATCGGCAGAAAGAAAGACCAGATTGCTACTGCTCAGTCACTTGGCCTTAAGAAGGTTGGCGATACTACAGTTCAGCCTGATAATGAGCAGACAAACGGTAAAATCAAGAAAATAATCCACCTCGTTGAGGTACAAGAAGCGTAAGCAAGGAGGTGCAAACCATGAAAATTCACGAATTAACACCGGCTCCGGATTCAAACAAGGCTGTAAAGCGTGTTGGCAGAGGCCATGGTTCAGGTAACGGCAAGACTGCCGGCAAGGGACACAAGGGTCAGAACGCACGTTCAGGCGGCGGTGTAAGAATCGGCTTCGAAGGCGGACAGATGCCTTTGGTAAGACGTATTCCTAAGAGAGGATTCAATAATATTTTTGCAACAAAGTATGCAATTATTAATGTATCAGATCTCAATAAGTTCACAGACGGTACTGTAGTAGATACAGAGCTTCTCGTGGCAGCAGGTCTCGTAAAGAAGGTTAACGATGGAGTAAAGGTGCTTGGCAATGGTGATCTTACAGCAAAGGTTACTGTAAAGGCAGCTAAGTTCTCTAAGAGTGCTATCGAAAAAATCGAGAAGGCTGGCGGGAAAGCTGAGGTGATGTAATGTGTTTGAGACTTTAAGAAAGGCTTGGAAAATTCAGGATCTCAGAAAAAAGCTTCTTTACACATTATTTATGGTTATTATCTTCAGACTCGGAAGTGCAATTACTGTTCCGTTCCTTGATACTGAACAGGTTGGTTCATGGATGAAATCCTATGCAACTGGCGGTAACTTTCTTGAATATCTGAATACTATGACCGGTGGTGCTTTATCAAAAGCTACTATCTTTTCACTTTCAATTACCCCATATATTAATGCATCAATTATAATGCAGCTTCTCACATATGCTTTGCCGCCGCTGGAAAGACTTCAGCAGGAAGGTGAAGAGGGAAGAAAAACCATTAATAAGATAACAGCATTTGTATCTTTGGGTTTGGCTGCATTTATGTCAATAGCTTATTATTTTACATTGAAAAACAGCATGAAGGCTATTCCTGCTGAGTATATGTCAGGCTGGAAGATGTATTTTGCTGCTGCTGTTATAATAGCAAGCTTTATGGCAGGTGCTTCACTTGTTATCTGGATGGGTAACAGAATTAACGACAAGGGTATCGGCAACGGCGTTTCAATGCTTCTTTTCGCAGGTATTGTTGCAAGATTCCCTACTGATGTAGGTACTCTTGTTTCACTTACAAAGAGTGAGCCTTCAAAATACCTTTTCGTTTCAATCGGTATTCTTATTTTCTTCGTCGCTATGATTGCTTTTATCGTTTTTATGAACGAATCAGAACGCAGAATTACAATTCAGTATGCAAAGCGTGTTGTAGGAAGAAAGCAGTATGGCGGACAGAAATCACATATTCCGATCAAAATTTGTATGAGCGGTGTTATGCCGATCATCTTTGCAATGTCATTCATGTCATTGCCGCAGACAATTCAGCTCTTTAAACCATTGGATCCTGAAGTAAAAAGCGGATTTTATTATCATTTCTGTAAATTCTTCAGCACACAGAGCTGGTCATATGCAATTATCTATTTCCTTTTGATTATCGGATTTAATTACTTCTACGTTTCAATGCAGTACAATCCGGTACAGATTGCTAATGACCTTCGTCAGAGCAACGGCGGTATTCCCGGTATCAGACCAGGTAAGCCGACATCTGATTATATTCAGAGGGTTCTGTCAAAGATTACAATTGTCGGTGCATTTTTCTTAGGTGTGATTGCAGTTATTCCGATTTTTATCTCAATGGCTGATTCAAACCTTCAGTCACTTTCAATGGGCGGTACTTCAATTCTTATCGTTGTAAGCGTTGCTCTTGAAACAAGTCGTACATTGGAATCTCAGATGATGATGCGTCATCATAAGGGCTTCCTGCAGTAAGGAGTTATGATTATGAATTTAATATTTTTAGGTGCTCCCGGTGCGGGAAAGGGTACACAGGCAGAGGTTGTTTCCGAAGCTTTGAATATCCCACAGATTTCAACAGGCAATATTCTTCGTGAAGCTGCTAAAAATGGCACAGAATATGGTCTTAAAGCTAAGGCTGCTATGGATGCAGGTGCTCTTGTGTCTGATGATATTGTTATCGGAATCCTTAAAGAGCGTATTGCTGAGGACGACTGCAAAAACGGCTTTATTCTTGATGGATTTCCAAGAACAGTTCCACAGGCAGAGGCTCTTGATGCCATGAACATAAAAATTGACAAGGTAATTGAAATTTCAGTTGCTGATGATACAATTAAACAGAGAGTTTCAGGCAGAAGAGTTTGCGAAGGCTGCGGAGCTTCATATCATGTTCAGTACAAACCATCAAAGGTTGAGGGTAAGTGTGATAAATGCGGTGCTGATACTATAATCCGTAAGGATGATCAGCCTGAAACAGTTCTTGAAAGACTGGCTGTATATCACGAAAAAACAGCTCCCCTCAAGGATTATTACGAAAAACAGGGTAAGCTTGTTACTGTAGAAGGTCAGGAGGAAGTTGCTGATACTTCGAAACTTACTCTTGCAGCAGTTGGAGCTTAAAAGTTATGATAAGCATAAAATCTAAAACCGATTTAGCCAAAATGCGTGAAGCCGGCAAAATTGCCGGTGGAGCATTGAAGCTTGCCGGTGAATCTATAAAAGCAGGTATGACTACTCTGGAGCTTGACAAAATAGTTCATGATTACATCGTGGGCTGTGGAGCAAAACCGTCATTCCTCGGATACGGCGGTTTTCCGGGCAGTGCCTGCATTTCAATAAACAATGAGGTAATTCATGGAATTCCTCGTTCCTCAAAGGTTATTCATAAGGGCGATATCGTAAGTGTTGACGTAGGAGCTTTATATAACGGCTTCCACGGAGATACATGTGCTACATTCCCCTGCGGAGAAATATCAGATGAGGCTAAAGCATTGCTGGAGGTTACTGAAGCCAGTCTTTATGAAGGAATTAAGGCTGCACAGGTTGGTGCACGACTTGGTGACGTTTGCCATGCTGTTGAAGTTTATTGTGCTTCAAGAGGATATGGTATCGTAAGAAATTACTGCGGTCACGGTATCGGCAGAAACTTACATGAATCACCCGAAGTTCCTAATTACGGAGAGGCAGGCAGAGGTCCCAGACTGACAGCCGGAATGACTTTTTGCATTGAACCAATGATTAATGTCAAAGGTGATGAGGTAAAAGTTCTGAAAGACGGTTGGACTGTTCTGACGGCAAGTGGTTCACTTTCAGCTCATTTTGAGCATACTGTCGCATTGACGTCCGATGGGCCTGTTATAATGACAAGACCATAACGGAGGTACAAAAGTGAATGCTGTAAAAGGCTTGATCGTAAAAGCAGTTGCAGGACGTGATAACGGAAAATATTTCGTTATTCTTGAGGCAGACAGTAAGTTTTGCTTGATTGCAGACGGCAAAAGCAGAAAAATAGCTGCTCCGAAAAGAAAAAGCATAAAGCATTTATGCTTTACTGAAAATGTAATTGATTTAAACGATATAACAGATAAAAAGCTCAGAAGGGTGCTGAGTGAATACTCAGACACTTAACCGGATAGGAGGGTAACGATATGTCTAAAGAAGATGTAATCGAAGTTGAAGGCAAGGTGCTTGAAGCACTTCCAAATGCAATGTTTAAAGTTCAGCTTGAAAATGGTCATGAGGTTCTTTCCCATGTTTCAGGTAAGCTTAGAATGAACTATATCAGAATAGTTCCCGGTGATAAAGTAAAGCTTGAGCTTTCACCGTATGATCTTACTAAGGGAAGAATTACCTGGCGTGTTAAGTAAAAATAAAAGAGTTGAAAAACTCGTGATCCGTTAAGGAGGTAATTTCAATGAAAGTAAGACCTTCAGTAAAACCAATTTGCGAAAAGTGCAAGGTTATTAAACGTAAGGGCAGAATCATGGTAATCTGCGAAAACCCAAAGCATAAGCAGCGTCAGGGTTAATCCCGTCGCTCGCTATTAATGGAGGTAAATTTATGGCAAGAATAGCTGGTGTTGACCTTCCAAAGAACAAGAGAGTTGAAATCGGACTCACTTACATCTACGGAATCGGTCGTCAGACTGCTACAACAATCCTCGCAAACACAGGCGTTAACCCTGATACAAGAGTTAAGGACCTTGCTGAAGAGGACGTAGCAAAACTGCGTGACTATATCGACGCTCATTATACTGTTGAAGGTGATCTTCGTCGTGAGGTTGCACTTAATATTAAAAGACTTGTTGAAATCGGCTGCTACAGAGGCGTTCGTCACCGTAAGGGACTTCCTGTAAGAGGTCAGAGAACAAAGACAAACGCTAGAACTCGTAAGGGTCCTGTAAAGACTATTGCTAACAAGAAGAAGTAAGGAGGTTATGAGCTTTGGCACAGCAGAAGGGTAAAAAGGTTTCTACTATCAGAAGACGTAGAGAGCGTAAAAATATCGAAAGTGGCGCAGTTCATATTCAGTCCACTTTTAACAATACAATCGTAACAATCACTGATACTCAGGGCAATGCTATTTCATGGGCAAGTGCAGGCGGTCTTGGTTTCAGAGGTTCTAAGAAGTCAACTCCATTCGCAGCTCAGACAGCAGCAGAAACAGCAGCTAAGGCAGCTATGGAGCATGGTCTTAAGACTGTTGAGGTTTACGTTAAGGGTCCTGGTTCAGGTCGTGAGGCTGCAATCAGAGCACTTCAGACAGTTGGTCTTGAAGTTAAGATGATCAAAGACGTAACTCCGATTCCACACAATGGATGCCGTCCTCCAAAGAGAAGACGTGTCTAATTTAATGGGAGGTGTAATTTAGAAATGGCAGTAAATAAAGATCCAATTCTTAAAAGATGCAGATACTTAGGAATCAGTCCTGCTGTAATGGGCGTTTCTAAGAAGGAATCAATCAGATTTAAGAATGCAAACAACAGAAAGAAGATTTCTGAATACGGTTTGCAGTTAAAGGAAAAGCAGAAGCTCAAATTTATATACGGTGTTCTTGAAAAGCAGTTCTATCATTACTTTGAAATTGCTTCAAAGATGGAAGGCAAAACAGGTGATAACCTTATCACATGTCTCGAATCAAGACTCGACAGTGTTGTTTACAGAATGGGCTTGGCTCTTACAAGAAGAGAAGCAAGACAGCTTGTAGTACACAATCACTACACTGTAAACGGCAAGAAGGTTAATATTCCATCTTACAGAGTTAAGGTTGGCGATGTTATCGCTCTGGCTGAAAAGGATAAGACTTCAGAAAAGTTCAAGTCAACTGTTGAAGCTACAAACGGCAGAGTAGTTCCAATGTGGTTAAACGCAAACAAGGATAACTTCTCAGCATCAGTAGTTCGTATGCCTTCAGCTGAAGATATTGACTATGAAGTTGCTGCACACCTCATCGTTGAATTGTATTCTAAGTAATATTGATATTGCTTGGATTCATGTATTCATATATTATAGTTATTGCGAAATAGGAGGGTTTTTATGCTAGAGAAAATCAATAAGCCGGATATCGAAACTGTCGAACTTAAAAGTGACGGCAAATACGGTAAATTCGTTTTAGCACCGTTGGAGCGCGGGTATGGAATTACTCTTGGAAACAGTCTTAGACG
>ULWQ01078689.1_pt1 | contig 55574 bp, 49 predicted proteins | sample 1960491 | NCBI WGS metagenome assembly ULWQ01 (sample SAMEA4835816, study PRJEB28245) | human gut metagenome | biome: gut microbiome; material: fecal sample | place: Denmark | collected 2008
TCATTTCAAATGACATCCTTTATTTTGATTGATATTCATTTAATTATAACCTTTAGCGGACAAAAAAACAACCGCAACCGCGCTTTTATCAATAAAAAATTGCAAAATCTTCGCCCATGGTGTACAATAATCCCATAAGAAACTACCGGAGGCAGATATTTTGGATCTTTCGCGCTTTTCAAGAAGTGAAATGCTCATAGGCGGGGAGTCGGTCGATAAACTGAGCCGCTGCCATGTCGCGGTGTTCGGACTCGGCGGCGTCGGCTCTTATACTGTTGAGGCACTCGCCCGCGCAGGAGTCGGCGAGCTGACCGTTATTGACAATGACGAGGTTGCGATTACCAACATCAACCGCCAGCTATACGCCCTCTCTTCGACAGTCGGCATGAAAAAAACTCAGGTCGCAACCGAAAGAATAAAGGATATAAACCCCGAATGCAAGGTGAATATTATCGACGGGTTCTATCTCGAAGAAAATTCAGCGGATTTCTTCGAGAACCGCTATGACTATATGGCTGACGCGGTCGATACCGTTCAGGCAAAATTATCGTTAGCTGTCGAATCGCAGAGGCGGGGGATACCGCTGATATCATGCATGGGCACGGGAAATAAGCTCGACCCGACGCTTTTTCGAGTCTCCGATATCACAAAAACTTCGGTTTGCCCGCTGTGCCGCGTGATGCGCCGTGAGCTGAAAGTCAGGGGCATAAGTCACCTGAAAGTCGTCTGGTCGCCCGAGCAGCCGATAAAGCCGAATGAGACCGCCGAAGTGACTTCGCGCAGGGCACTGCCCGGGAGCATATCGTTTGTGCCGCCTGTTGCAGGCATGATAATGGCGAGCGAGATAATCAAAGATCTGATAAAATAACGTAAAGTAATATGACTTTACACTTCCCCGAGAGGAGATAAGTATGAAGAAAAAAATTATCCGCGCCGCGGCGGCGATACTTGTGCTGACGGTCGCACTTTCTTTCGCATTCGGCGGCTGTTCAAACAAAAAGGACGGCGGGGACGAGACAACCACCATGCCGCCCGAGGCGGTCGAGGCGGTGCAGACTCTCAAGCTGCCCTATTCAAAGGGCGACAAGCTAAATCCCTTTACGGCAACAAGTATGCTCAATCAACAGCTGATGTCGCTTATCTATGACGGTCTGTTTGCCCTCGACAAAAATTATAATCCTCAGCCGCTTCTCGCGTCGAATTACAGCCGCAGCGGTCGAACCCTGACGGTATCTCTTGCGTCTGCAAAGTTCTCGGACGGTTCGAGCGTCTCGGCTTCCGATGTTGTCGCCTCGTTTGAGAGCGCGAAGAAATCGCCCGCATATAAAACTCAGCTTGCGAATTTCAGCAGCGCAAAAGTCAGCGGGAACAGCGTAGTGTTTTCTCTCGCCGATGACGATCCCTATGCCGTCAACTGCCTGACATTTGCCGTCACAAAGGGCGGTTCGACCGAGGACGGCGCAGCGGGCAGAGGCAGATACACATATTCTTCGGAAAACGGCGTCGGCTATCTCAAAGCGAGCAGCGCGCGCGGCAACTTCTCGCCGAAGAAAACGAGCATCACTCTCTATGATGTCAAAGACTTGAGCATGCTCAAATATACCCTCGCCATCGGCAATATAAGCTTCGCTTTTGACGATCTGCGCGGAGGTTCTTATACCCGCTATTCCGCGTCGGTCGCAGATATCCTGATGAATAATCTCGTATATCTCGCTTTCAACAAGAGCAGCTCCGCGCTCTCATCCGAGAAGGTGCGTCAGGCGGTGGCGCTTGCCATTGACAGGGCGAAGCTCGCCGACGAGTCGTTCCAGGGTCACGCAAAAGCGGCGTATACTCCGTTCAACCCCGACTGGAATGTTATCTCCGGCAAGGATTATACAGTCAAAACCGACCTCGAAGCGGCGGGAAAACTGCTCGACGAGGCGGGATATACTTCAAAAAATGACGCCGTGCGCGCGGACGCAAGCAAAAAGCAGCTCTCGCTGAAAATAGTTGTCAACAAAGATAACGGCTTTAAATCGGCGGCGGCGCAGAGCATAAAAGAGATGCTCGAAAAGCTCAAAATCTCCGTCACCGTCAGCGCGCTGAGCGAAAAAGATTACCGCTCGGCGGTCGCGTCCGGCAAATATGATATGTATATAGGCGAGGTCAAGCTCACCGAGAATATGAGCCTTTTGCCGCTTCTCAAGAGCGGCGGCAGCGTGGCTTACGGCATCAACACTTCGGGCGCCGCGAGCACTGCGTATTCGGCGTTTCTCGCAGGCTCGTCCGATGTGAACACATTTATAGATGCGTTCAATGCCGATATGCCGTTCGTCCCGCTTTGCTACCGTTCCGGGCTTGCGATATACACGCGCACACTGAAATACGGCAACGCGAATCATATCAACGATGTCTATGCCGATATCGATTCGTGGGATTTCCATTGACAGCAGAAAATCAAACAGGGCTTCCGATTTTTTACGGAAGCCCTGTATTTTTTATATTATTGCGTCCTCGGGGTCGGGGTCGCTGCCCGTGAGTATCGCGTCGGCGCACTCGTTTAGCTTTCTGAACAGCGAGTTGTTTTTCATTATCCGCGAGGGGATTGATATCGTCCCGGTGACGAGGCGGTAGTATGCGCTGTCCCTCTCGACTCTGTTCATGCCGCCGTCGAGGAACGAGAGCAGGACATTGTGAACAATGTCGATAACTTTCATGTCCGCGAGCTCCTCGGTGTCCTCTTTGCGGAGAACCTTGCCGAAGGTCAAGCGATTCACTTTTTTGTAGAAGCTCATCACATCGGATTCGAGCAGCAGCTTTGCAATCGGCTTTGCTATCGGGCGCAGCGCGGATATCTTCTTGCCGTTCGCGCCGAGCGCGTCGAGCCTTTTGCCGAACTCTTCGCGGCTAACGAGTATGCCCTTGAGCGGCAGGTCTATCATTTGCACCGCGTGCGCTTTCAAAAACTCCTGCGCGTCGTCTGCGCCCTCGAAGCTCTCAAGATGCTCCGTGACTATGTGCAGACGGTTGTCGTCCGTTACAGTGACATTGACTATCGGCGCGGGATAGCCGCACAGCGAGCCTATGTTCACTTCCGTTATCGGATTTCCCGAGGGTGATACAAATGTGTCTATTCTCTGAATATGCGAGTGACCGACGAACATATAGCGAAGACCTGCGTCCGCTAATTTTGCGGCAACCTCTTCGCGGTCGCCAACGCAGTGACCGCTCGTGATGAACGGGTGAATGTGCGCGATGAGCAGGTGATGCTCCATGCCGATCATCAGCTGACCGTCCTCTTTTGCCTTGCGTATCTGTTCCTCGACCCACGCCATGTGGTCGGGGGTGTAGCCCGCGCGTCCCTTGCCGTTCTGGTCATCGTTGAGCGCGAGCAGACGGACTCCGTCGGCAATCTGCGCGACATATGAGTATATGCCGAGATGCGTCTTGTATGAGCTTATCGCGCGGTCGAGCCCGAATTCGCGATAGAATTCGCTCAGCTCCTCGTGCGGGACTGTCTCAACATCGTTTGTGACTTCGCCGCCCGTGAATCTGCGCGGATTCTCGTCGCAGCACCAGTCGTGCGTCGCGGTTATGACATATACGGGAACGCGCTTTTGAAGCTCGCGCAGCTTTTCGCGGAACTCCTCGTGACATATGCGTTCACCGTCGTCGGATAAATCTCCGGCTATCATCACTGCGGCGGGCGGGTCTTCGAGTATCTTCTCAAAAGCCGCGTCGATTATCGCGCCCGTCTCTTCGAGGCACTTCTGATCCGAGCCGCTGCGGTAGGCATATGCCTCGCCGCCGTCTGACAGGGTGCGTGAGAAGTGGTGGGTATCGGCTATGAAAACGAAGCGTGGGTTCATTTGGTCTCTCCTGCGCTCTGCATCTCGGCGGCAGTTTCTGCGGCTATCGATGCGCGGCGTTCGGCGATGTCGGACATCATCTTTCTGTGTCCCTCGCCGGTGATGTTATAGAAGTGTATAGGTATGAGCATGAGCAGATAGCCTATGGCGGGGACTATCGTTGTCATTGCAAACAGCGCGAGATTGGTGTTGTGGTTCTGGATCAGCGAGCCCTCTGTGTGGCTGACATAGCCGACAACGCCGAGAATGGCGATGCCGATAGACGAGGCGAAGGTGTTCTCAATCTTTCCCGTGAAGCTCATTATCGAGAGCATGATGCCCTCAACGCGGCGTCCTGTTTTCCATTCGATGTAGTCGACCGTCTCTGCCTCCATCTCTTTCTGCATGAGGTTCTTGAACTCAAGCGGGATGGTGGTAAGACCTGTGAAGAGAATAACGAGTATAGCCGTGAATATCGAAGCGGATTCGCCCGCGGGCTTGTTGATAAGACCGCCGTAGGTGGTCAGCGCGAAGAGCAGGTGGAGCACTATTGCGCTGACGCAGCAGATCTGGAAGAATCTGCGCGAGTCCGCGCGCTTGCCGAGCTTTTCGACTATCTTGGGCACGAGAATACCCGCGAGCAGGAAGCCCGGGAATTTGATAACGTCTATAAAGACGTTGTATTTTCTGTTGAAAAGAAGGTCGGCGACAAAGTAGAACGAAATCTGCTCGGGTATCTTGCAGATAAGGAAGAAGATATTTGCAAAGAAGAGCATGAGCAGAGGACGGTTCTTGAACAGGAGCGCGAAGCACTCCTTGACGCTCGGCGTGTCGGACTGGTGCTGGGCGCGCTCGCGTGTGTTGTGATATGTAAGGCGCGTGAGCACGACTATGAACACGGCGGAGATTATCGCGGAGGTCAGATATGCCTGCGGGGTGTGATCCTTGAAATAGGGGAGCAGAGCAGCACCCGCGACGAAAACCTGCGGCAGAGCGCCGACGACGGAGCGGGTTATTGAGCTGACTCCGAAGAGCTTCGTTCGCTCGATTCCGCTCGGGGTTATCGAAAAGGCGAGAGCGCCCATCGGGATATCAAACGCCGTGTAGGTGACGTCGAGCATGACGAAAAGGAAGGTAGTGTAAATAATGTTGAAAACGGGGCTCGCGTTTGCACTGCCGACGAAGAACAGCACCATGACGAGCGAAACGAACAGCGGCGCCCATTTGATATAGGGTCGCATCTGGCCGTCCTTCGTTCTCGTTTTGTCAACGATAACGCCCATCATCGGGTCGTTTATCGCGTCGAAGATGCCGCAGAAAAATCTGATCTTTGACGCAACGCCCATGGGGTTCGGGAGCTTTTTGAAAAGAACGTCGGTCAGGAAGAAGTTTATGTACTTCGAGCTGGTCATGCTCGTGTTCATGCCCTGCGCGCCGCGGCCGAGGGCATAAGAGAGCGTCTCTTTCCAGGTCAGTACGGTTTCTTCTCCGACATCGCTCTTGACGATTTTTGAGTTGAGAAAATCGGATACTTTACTCACTTCATCATCTCCAGATAAAAATTGAAACAACTATATAATTGTATTATATAACCTACACTGAGAAAAGACAAGAAACAAATAAGCAAAAAATGTCCGATTTAAACGAAAAAATAAAAAAGTATATATTTTTTGTGTCGGAGTTTACTTTTGGCGCCCGTCTTGGTATTATTATGTATAGATAAATAAACTTGAAACGGAGGAGTTTCAGTGTCAGAAAAAATCAAGGTTGCGATAATCGGCTGCGGCGCGATAGCGAACTCTGCGCATATCCCCGCATATATGAAAAACGAAAAGGCGGAGATAAAGTATTTCTGCGATATCATCCCCGAGAGAGCGGACGCTGCGGTCGAAAAATACGGCTGCGGAAAAGCGGTCTATGACTATCACGAGATACTTGACGACCCGGAGCTTGATTCCGTCTCCGTCTGCACCCATAATGACCTGCACTCGGTCATAGCGATAGACTTCATGCGAGCGGGCAAGGATGTTCTCAGCGAGAAGCCCGCCGCGCGTGTGCTCTCTGAGGCGCTCGAGATGCAGCGAATCTCCCATGAGACGGACAGAATTCTCAGCATCGGCGTGTGCAACCGCTTCGGCAACGCGGTCAATCACATAAAGGAGCTTATAGACGCAGGCGAGCTCGGCGAGGTATACCATGTCTATGCGAGCTTCCGCGCGAACCGCTCCATTCCCGGCATCGGCGGCGACTTCACACGCAAGGCGGCGTCCGGCGGCGGCGCGCTGATAGACTGGGGTGTGCATTATCTCGACCTCATTCTCTATTGCTGCGGCGAGCCCAAGCCCCTGACCGCATCGGGCGAGGCGTTCTGCAAGCTCGGCAAGAACATAAAAGACTATGTCTATACGAACATGTGGGCGGAGAATACCGCCGACAAGGACGGCGTTTTCGACGTTGACGATTCAGTCACCGGCATCGTCAGAACCGACGGCCCGACCATAACCTTCAACGGCGCGTGGGCGGAGAACATCGGCGAGGATGAGACATATATAGATTTCATCGGCGACAAGGCGGGCATAAGGCTCGAATACGGCGAGGGCTTTGTAATCTATTCCGTCAAGAACGGTATGCTCATGCGCAGCGAGCCGAAGTTCAGAACGAACAATTTCTATGAAGCGGAAATAAATTCGTTCGTCGACTGCGTTATAAATCATGAGCATAACCGCGCCGATATCGATCTCGCCATCGGAACTTCCAAAATAATGCAGGCGATATATGACTCGTCCGAGCTGCACAGAGAGGTCGTTATCGACTGATCGCTTGAAAATCGGCGGAATTTGTGCTATACTCGCCCAAAAGAGGTGATTTGATTGAAGATCTCCACGAAGGGACGCTATGCCATGCGTCTGCTTATCGATTTGTATGAAAATCAGGGCGACGGCTTCGTTGCTCTCAAGGATATTGCCGCAAGGCAGGATATATCGAAAAAATATCTCGAACAGATTGTGCCCGCCTTAACGGGCGACGGGGTTTTGAAGACTTCGCGCGGATTCCAGGGCGGCTACCGCCTTGCGCGCGAGCCGGAGGATATCCCTGTCGGCGAGATACTGCGCCTCACCGAGGGCAGCCTTGCGCCCGTGGCATGTCTCGACAGTAAGTCCAATGAGTGCCCGCGCTGCACGGATTGTCTGACTCTGCCGCTCTGGCAGGGACTCGAGCGCGTCATCAACGAATATCTCGACGGCGTGAGCCTGCGCGATGTCATTGACGGGAATATAAAATAAGATATATTTTTTATTGAAGCCGCTGTGTTTTGCAGCGGCTTCTGACTTTTTTATGCGGGACACGCATAGATATATAGCAGACAAAAAACAAAGGAGAAATAAAAATGAAACGCCTTTTTGCCTGCATTATTCTGCTATGTCTTTTCTGCTCATGCGCCCGGACTCCCGCGAAACTTGCGGAACAGACGAGCGATAGCACAACGGAAACTTCCGCCGTTTACACTCCGAAGCCCGATGAGATTCGCGCCGTGTGGATAAGCTGCTACGAGCTGCCTGATGCAGCTCAGGGCGAAGAAAAATTCCGCGAGCGGGCGGAGGAGATGTTTAATAATGTCGCGGATATGAAGCTCAACACGGTCTTTGTCCATGTCCGCGCCTTTGCCGATGCCGTCTATCCGTCGAAGCTTTTCCCGTGGTCAAAATATTCCTGCAAGGGGAGTGACCCGGGCTTCGATCCGCTGAAAGTGATGGTCGAATGCGCCCACAGAGCCGGACTCAAAATTCATGCGTGGATAAACCCGTTTCGCGTCAGCTCGTCCGATAATATTGACTCTCTGCCGCAGAGGAGCCCGGCAAAAAAGCTCATCGGCACGGATGCCGTTATCCAGCTCAAAAACGGAATATATTTTGACCCCGCGTCGACCGATGTTCACGCGCTGATATATGACGGCGTGCGCGAAATTTTGGATGGCTACGAGGTCGACGGCATACATATCGACGACTATTTCTATCCCACGCGCGACGAGAGCATAGACCGCGCGGAATATGAAGCTTATGTCTCCGGCGGCGGGGATAAAGGACTCAACGAGTGGCGGCGCGACAGCGTCAGCGCGTTTGCGGCGGGTCTCTATTCGCTCGTTAAAAGCTACGGCAGCGACAAGATATTTTCGATAAGTCCCGCTGGCAACGTCGACGGCAACGAAAACGCCCTGTTCGCGGATGTCGAGCTGTGGCTCTCGACTCCGGGTTACGCCGATTATATTATTCCGCAGGTCTATTTCGGCTTTGAAAATCAGTCTCTGCCGTTTGAAAAAACAGCAAAACGCTGGGCTTCTGTCTCCGACGGGCGCGTCGGGATAATCTGGGGTCTTGCCGCCTACAAGTGCGGGACTCAGGATAAAAACGCCCGGTCGGGGAGCTCCGAGTGGGCGGAGAACAGTGACATTATCGCCCGCCAGCTGTCTTTCGTCCGTCCGCTAAATGCCTATTGCGGATTCGCGCTTTTTTCATATTCATATATGTTCGGAAAAATCAACGAAAACGCAAAAAAAGAAATGCAAAATCTCGAAAATATGTTATAATGTATACTGTCTTATTATAAATTGGGGATATCATATCCTTTTTGGCGAAAACTTTTCTGACGGAGGGCAAATGAAATGACGAAGGGAAAGAGAAATGCCGTAATAGTAATGTCCGTCGCTGTCCTGCTGCTCGTCAGCATGGCGGTGAGCGCGGGCATAGTCGGAACAGATAAAATCCTGTCGTTCCTCGGCGGCAAAAAGCCGGGCACGACCGAGGTCACCGGCGACGACGGCAGCAATATACAATTCGTCACTTCGCGCCCCGCGAAGCTTTCCGCAATTTTCGTCAGAACGGACAAGCTCGGCCTTTCGTCCTCTTCCGATACAAAGACAAACTCCGATATAATGGCAAAAGCGGCGGAGAATATAAAAAATAAGGGCTTTGATTCGGTGTTTATTGCAGTCCCCGAAGAGAGCGGCTTTGCCTGCTCGGACGGGAAAATAGATGTCATTTCAGTGCTCTCAGAAAAGGCGAAAGAGCAGGGACTTTATGTCTGCCTTGTTTACGGCGGCACCGAGTTCGGAAAAGACGAATTATCTTCGCTCGGAAGCAGCTTCGACTGCGTGGCGTTCTCCGGCGATATGACCGCCGAGCAGAGAAAGAACGCCGTCGGCACTCTCCATTCCGAAAATAAAAAAATCAGCGCGGCGCTCTTCGTCGATGCTTCAAACGCGGCGGACTGCGCGGCTGTGCTCGACTCAAGATTTGCGGATTTTCTTATAAGCTTCCCGGCGGACAAGTCCTCGGCGGGCGAAAAATATGTCTCTTCGCTCGAGCAGGTGAATGACTCTGCGCGCGGGAGCGGGCTGAGCTTCGCGGCGGCTGTGCGCGCGGATCTCTTTGCGTCCGACGGCACGGACGAGGCGATGATGATAACCGAGCAGCTCGATGCCTGCGATTCGCTCGACTCCTGCGTGGGAACGGTCATGTATGACTATGAGTTCTTCTCGTCGGATAATTCACTCGCTTCGGCGATTCTCAAATATATCGCGGAGCGCAGCCGCGAGGAACTTGAAAAGGACTTTGAACTCAGAAATTTCGAGGGCAGCACAAAGACCACAAACGAATCGAAAATAACCTTTACAGGCTCAAGCAGCCCGCTGAGTCCCTTGAAGCTCAACGGCAACGATGTAAAACGCGAGGCAAACGGCGATTTCTCGTTCGAGTCCGAGCTCAAGGTCGGGAAGAACGAATTCAGCTTTGAGCATAAGGGCAAGACGCATAAATATACCGTTACATATGAAATAAAAATACTCGAGTCGATAACCCCGACAAAATCTATGGAGGTGCCGGGCGGCAGCAGCATCACTGTAACCGCGACCGCACTCAAAGGCTCCGATGTCACGGCGAGCCTCGGCGGCACGAAAGTGAAGCTCAAGCAGCAGTCCAATTTTGTTCAGGACGAAAACGGCACAAAGCTCGACGAAAACTCGGATTTCGCCGTCTACAGCGGCAAGATCTCAATTCCCGCGAGCACATCAAAAGTGCAGTCGCTCGGAAGAATAAAAGTATATGCGAGCTTCAACGGGCTCTCCGCCACGATGAGCGGCGCGAGCGTCAGCGTCAGCGCGGTCATTCCGACTCCCGACCCGACCCCGACCCAGCCGGATACCACAGAGCATCCGTCAACCGATAAACCGTCCGACACTACCTCTCCGAGCACGGGCGGCAATGTCGATTTCGACCCGTCAAAGATGCTCACGCCTTACGCCTATGCGGGCGTTGCGGGCAGATCGAAGATGTGCGAGATAACCTCGCTCTGCGAGACGATGCCCGCTAATGTAGTTGATGATTGCGTGCCTTACAGCTCTCCGCTCCCCGCGGGAACGTTTGATTATATTTCGAGCGAATATACTTACGGCGGCAGCAAATATTACCGCCTCGCCAGCGGCAGAAATATACTCGCAAGCAAGACAAAGTTAATAGCTCAGGGCTATAATCTTCCGCAGAACAAAGTGTCTGTAGTTTCGAGCTCTTCAAACTCCGACGCGACTACTATAAAATTCGGCTTCACATGGAAGATTCCGTTCAATGTTGCGGTCAAGAATCAGTCATATATCCCCTCGTCTCAGGCTTCGGGCGGCTCGCTCTATGCCGTGACTGCGTTCAACGGAAAATATGTTGATATCACATTCAGCCATTCCGGCAATGTTGTCGGCAAAATCAATGTCTCCGGCAGCAAGATAGTCTCCGCCGCCCAGTGGATAACGGACAGCAAGGCGAAAACACTGACCTTGCGCCTGACTCTCAGAACCCCCGGCAGATTCTACGGCTATTCCGTCGGCTACACTTCCGACGGCTGCCTTACACTCAAAATCAAGGCGAAGCCCGCTTCGTCGCTCAGCGGCAGCGTCATTATGATAGACGCGGGTCACGGCGGCAACGATTCCGGCGCTATATGCGCATATAACCCCAACAGCTCCAAAAAATACGAGAAGCAGATAAACCTGCTCCTTGCCCAGAAGATAAAAGCGAAGCTCGAAGCTCGCGGCGCAACAGTCATTATGACACGCTCTAATGACACATATGTTTCGCTCGACGCCCGCGCGAATATGGGCAGGACGAAGAACCCCGATATGTTTATCGCCGTCCACTGCGACTCGAGCGAGAGCGCAAGCCCGATGGGCACTACGGCATATTACTATCAGGCATATTCGTTCCCGCTGGCGTCAGCTGTTCATAAACGGATAGTCTCCGCCTATAAGAGCAGCATATATTCCGGTGCGGGCTCGGCGACTCTGAATAAGATAGACCGCGGCACGAATATGTATCCGTTCCGCGTGACGAGAATTGAGGAGTGCCCCGCCGTGCTCATAGAATACGGCTTCGTTAGCAATATCAGCGAGTGCAAGCTCCTCTGGTCGGATTCCGTCCAGGAGAGGCTCGCCCAGGCGACGGTAGACGGCATCGCCGATTACATCGCCTCGAACTGATTTTGCTCTTTCGGCTCGAATTTTCTTTTTAGCGCAAGGCACAGATATTCAGCCGGGAAATAGAGAATGAACCAAACCGCCGAAAACGGCAGGCAGATTTGCCCGAGAAAATTCAACGGCATATTCGAATAGTCCCAGACATCCTGCCCGAGCAGAATGTTGAATATCACCCCGGCGATAAGCTCGATGCAGGTTATCACGAGCGCACCTATCATACCGCCTATCACGGGGTGGAGCGCGGCGAGCCAGTCGCTCAGAAGATAGAAAATCAGCAGCACCGAACCGCCGGCTACGGACATCGACCAGTGCGTGTAGCCGCGGAAAATCACCTCGACGAGGTTGTATATTACCGCGCCGAGGAGAAAGACAAAGACATAGCGAAACCCGTTTTTCAATATCATCACCGAGCTTATTTTTGACCGCAGATGCCTCGATATTCCGCGTTTGCGGCGGTGGAAAACCTTTTCAAAAAAGGAGAATATCCGTGCTCAAAAATATGTCTATCAGAAACAAACTTGTCCTGTCGAATATGCTTATGGTCATCATCCCCGTGGCTATTATAACCGCGGTCATATTGCTGACCACATTGTCCATAACATATTTTTCGACGTCGAAGATGTCATTCGACCCGTCGTTCGGCTCTTATCTGCTTTATAAGACGCAGTTCAATGTCTCGTCGCTTGAGGACAAGATAAAGACTCCGAAAAAGAGCGATACCGACAGGCTCGGCGCGATGGATAAAAAGCGTATCGCTCCGCTCAGAGCGGGGATAACCAAGTCAGGCAGCGGCATGGAGGACAGAATAAGCGACGCCGTTCTCGGCGCATGTGCGAATATTCAGAGAGACGGCTCGGATATTATGATCCTCGCGAACGACGAGATAATATACAAGACTGTAGAAGCGGATGTCTATGAGATGGTCGGCGCGGTCATTGATATCTGCGGCAAGAGCCTGAGCGATATAAACAGCCCGTTCGTCACCTCGGACGACAGCGGAACGGTCGTCACCGATGTCTTTTCCGTCGAGGGAGAGGGCATTGTAAAAATAATCGTCGTCAATAAAAATCTAAACGCAATAGTCAGCTCCGGCATCTACAGCGGCAGCTCCGGCATACCGATAAAGGGCAATAATGTCATCACCATCGCAGCGGTCGTTGCGGTCGTCGCGATAATCATAACAAACGGCTTGCTCGTCATTCTCATGCTCAAGAGCATCATGGAGCCGATGACCATACTCCAGACGGCGACCCATGAGCTGCGCGACGGCAACCTCGACTATAAAGTGCCCTACAGCTCAAAAAATGAGATAGGTCAGGTCTGCGCGGATTTTGAAGAGATGCGCCAGCGGCTCAAGGAGTCGGTCGAGCAGCAGCAGAAGTATGAAGAGAACAGAATGCAGCTTATCGCCGGCATCTCACACGATCTCGGCACTCCGCTGACCACTATAAAAGGCTACGCCTCCGGCATACTTGACGGTATCGCCGACACGGACGAGAAAAAGATGCGCTATGTCGGGGTCATTTATGACACCGCGCAGGGCATGGACACCCTCGTTTCCGAGCTTTCGATGCTCTCGAAGCTCAGCCTTGACAAAGTGCCGTTTTATTTTGAAAAGATAAAGGCGAAGGACTTCTTCGAGGAGTATACAGCCTATGCCGCCGACACCCTCGGCGAGGCGGGCATAGAGTTCATATATAACTTCGAGTGCGACGAGGACAGGGAGATAAATATCGATCCCGCCCAGCTCAGACGCGTGCTCAACAATCTTATCGACAACAGCCGCAAATACGGCGCGGAGGACGGAGGGGCAAAGATAATGCTTTCCGTCAGAAACGGCGAAAACGGACACACCGAGATATCTATCGAAGATAACGGTCAGGGCGTCCCGGCGGACGAGCGCGATAAGATATTCGAAACTTTTTACAGAGGCGACAAGGCGCGGACGGGTCACAAAAACGGAAGCGGACTCGGCCTTGCGATAACAAAGCAGATAACCGACCGCCACGGCGCGTCCATCCGCGCGGATGAGAGCGAGCTCGGCGGGCTCAAGGTGATAATAGATTTGCCGCAGGCAAAATAAGAAGGAGAGAGAAAGATGAGCAAAAAGATTCTTGTTGTTGAGGATGAAAAAAATATAGCCGAACTCGAGCGCGATTATCTCGAAGCGAACGGCTATACGGTTGAGATGGAGTTCGACGGAAAGAGCGGACTCGATAAGGCACTCGGCTCGGACTATGACCTTGTGATACTCGATGTCATGCTCCCCGGGATTGACGGCTTCGAGGTATGCCGCCAGATACGCAAGCACAAGGAATGCCCCGTGCTCATGGTCTCGGCAAAGAAGGACGAGATAGACAAGATAAGAGGACTCGGTCTCGGTGCGGATGACTATATAACCAAGCCGTTCAGTCCATCCGAGCTTGTCGCGCGCGTCACGGCGCACATTGCCCGCTACGAGCGCCTGACCTCAAAGGGCGAAGAACCGGTAAATTATATTATAAATGTCGGCAAGCTCTCGATAGATACCCATGCCCGCCGCGTGTTTGTCAACGAGAAGGAGGTCACGCTCACGAACAAGGAGTTCGACCTGCTCGCATTCCTCGCGTCAAACCCGAATGTGGTCTACAGCAAGGATGCAATCTTCGATAAAATATGGGGACTCGACGCGATAGGCGAGACCTCGACCGTCACCGTCCATATCAACAGGATCCGCGATAAAATCGAGACGGACAGCTCCAACCCGCAGTATATCGAAACCGTATGGGGCGCGGGCTACCGCTTCAAGGCATAAAAAAAGACTGCCGCGAAAACGGCAGTCCCGGCTCGTCGATAAACCCGGTTTTGGGGCTTTATTAGGAATCAGAATCAAAGCCTACCTTGTGTAAAGAGAGGTGGCGCGGAGTGCCGGAGGGATTGGTCTGAATAAGCTGCAATTCCTTAAATTGCTTGGTGCTTTGAGCTCTTATACAACAACCCCTCAGTCACGGCTTTGCCGTGACAGCTCCCCTTGCACAGGTGAGCCTTGAGTCTGTGTAATGTCAGACATTTTTGAAAGACTGAGACTGCCGCGAAAACGGCAGTCGGATATAATTTTTCAGCCTTCAAGCTCGGCTGTCCAGTCGAACGAAAAAGTTTCGCCTTTTTCGAGCTTTTCGATGCCGCGCTTTTTGGATATCGAATCTTTTTTGTCGCAGTTGTCGTTGACTCCATACCACGGCTCAAGGCAGACATACGGCGCGTTGGGCTTCGCCCATATTCCGAGATATGGCGCTTTGCCGAAGGTGAATTTCACAGTTCTGTCGCCGCTTACGAGGCGCAGGCTCTCTGAATTAAGTCCCTCAAGAATAAGCGCGTCCTTGTCGAAAATATGCTCTGTGAGCCTTATCGTGCGCCCGTTTTCGAGCTCGACCGGGAAAGTCTCATTCATGAGAATGGAGTTTGAATCTATTCTCATCGTGCGAAGATTTTCGCCTTTTTCGAATTCTATCGCGTCGCCTATGCGGCAGTTGAAGCCGGGGTGCGCGCCGATCGAGAAATACATCTCGCCGTCGGTCTTGTTTATGACTGTGCTCGTGCAGCGGAGTGTGTGTCCGCTGACGGAATATTTTATCATCAGCTCGAACTCGAACGGATAGCACTTCCTCGTCTCGTCGCTTGAAGCGAGGGAGAAGGTCATGGAATCTCCGCTCTGCTCTTTGAGAGCGAACACCGAGTGGCGCGCGAAGCCGTGCTTCGGCATCTCGTATTCGCGGCCGTTATAGCGGTATTTCCCGTCCAAGAGCTGACCGATTATCGGGAAGAGTACCGGAGCTCTTCCGTACCAGACGGACGGATCGCCCTGCCAGAGGAACTCTTTTCCGTTTTCCTTGAGCTCGATTGAGCTCAGCTGCGCTCCGTCGTCCTCCGCGCTGACGCGCAAGAATTCGTTTTCAATCGTGTATATCATATTTTCACTCCTGCTGTGACCTGCGTCACGGATTTTATCTTTACGAAGTAATTTTATCACCGAACAGGCAATAAATCAATTCAATTCTGAAAGGAAGAGGTTATAAATGAAGGTTTATGTTATTCACGGACCCAATATGAATATGCTCGGCATAAGGGAGCCTGATATCTACGGCAGACAGACTTATGACGATCTTGTTGAATATATCCGCGCGCGCTGCGAAGAGAACGGCATGGAGCCCGAGTTTTTTCAGTCGAACCACGAGGGCACGCTCGTTGACATAATCCAGCAGGCATATTATGAAAAAGTCGATGCGATAATAATCAACCCCGCGGCTTATACGCATACGAGCATCGCTATACATGACGCGCTCAAGGCGGTCGGTATTCCGACGGTTGAGGTGCATCTGTCAAATATTTCCGCGCGCGAGGAGTTCCGCGAGAATTCATATATAACCCCTGCCTGCGTCAAAACATATATAGGCTTCGGCTTTGAGGGCTACGAGAAGGCAGTAAAGCATCTGAAAAAGCACTATTGCAAGGACTGAAGCAAAAAGTTTACAAAGCGTTAACCGATTTTGAGGTTCTTTGATATAAAATAAGCTAAAGAGACACAGAAAAACTTTTGGGGGAAAAGATGACAGGCTATATCAAAGCTTTCAAGCCCGAGCTCAAAATCAAGGATTATGAGCTCTACCGCGGCGTATACTGCTCCGAATGCAGAGTGCTCGGCAGACTCTATACCCCGATAGCGAGAATGCTTCTGAGCTATGATTTCACTTTTCTCTCGATAGTCCGCCTGGCTCTGCAGGAGCAGTGCGGGAAATTTGAAAAAGGACGCTGCTGCGTGAATCCTGCGAAGAAGTGCCTCAAATGCACCGAGGACGCGGAGCTCGAGCGCAGCGCCGATGTCGTTATAATCGTCTCTTATTATAAATTGCTCGACGATATCGCGGACGGCGGATTCTTCAAACGCCTTGCGTGTCGGCTCATAAAGCCCGCGCTTTCGCTCATGCACAAAAAAGCCGCGAGACGGCAGGAGACGCTCGACCGTGCCGTCGCCGCCGCAATGGAAGAACAGCAGAAAATCGAAAAATCAGGCGCGGCGTCGCTCGACGAGGCGGCGGATCCGTCCGGCAAGATGCTCGCCGCAATATTCTCTCAGGGATACTACGGCGAGGACAAAATACAGCTGTGGCGTTTCGGCTATCTTCTGGGCAGGTGGATATATCTGCTCGATGCTGTTGACGATATCGAAAAGGATATAAAGAGCGGGTCATATAATCCGCTAAAAGCAAAATTCCCCGATGCAAACAGCCTCTCGGGCGATGAGTTCAGAAAATTTGCCGAAGAGCGCCTTGACCTCACGGCGGGCGAGACGGCGAATGCGCTCGGTGGGCTGAAGTTCAATCGGTTCGGGGATATAATAGAAAATGTGGTCTGCGACGGAATGCTCGCTTCGCAGACGGAAGTATTCAGAAAGAAAGAGGGTGTGAAGAATGAAAAAGAATCCGTTCTCGGTTCTCGGAGTGCCGGACACGGCGAGTGACGAGCAGATAAGAAACGCTTATCGCGAGCTCGCCCGCAAATACAGCGATTCGTCGGACGACGGCAAGATGCAGGAGCTCAACGACGCATATGACCAGATAGTCATGCTCCGTGGCGGACTCGGCGGCTCTTCGTCCTCATCGTCTTCGCGCTCTTCGTCATATGCGAACAACATGTCCGACCTGTCCGATATACGCGAAAAAATACGCAGCGGCAGGATAGAGGACGCATTGGTTCTGCTCGACGGAATCCCCGAGCAGTATCGTAGCGCGGAGTGGTATTATCTCAAGGGCGCGGCTCAGCAGAGACGCGGCTGGCTCGACTATGCATCTGAGAATTTTGACCGCGCGTGCAGGATGGACCCCAACAACCGCGAATATGCGGCGGCAAAGGAAAATCTCGATTCGTCGAAAAACGGCGGCTTCCGCAGCGCACGCAAATCGTCAAACGGCTGCGGCGCCTGCGATGTCTGCTCCGGTCTGCTCTGCGCCGACTGCTGCTGCGAGTGCATGGGCGGCGACCTTATCCCATGCTGTTGAGGCTGATATTATGAAACGCGAAATGAAGAAAACATCAAAAATAGCTCTCAGCGCCGTTTTTGCGGCGCTGTCTGTCGCTCTTATGGCGCTGATCTCGCTCATACCGAATCTCGAGCTCGCGCTCCCAGCGATATCGAGTTTATTTGTCGCGGTCATTGTAATTGAGATTGATAAAAAATGGGCGCTCGGCGTATGGGCGGCGGTGTCCGTGCTGTCGCTGATAGTTGTCCCGAACAAAGAGGCGGCGATAATCTACGCAGTCTTTTTCGGCTATTATCCCGTGCTCAAATCCGTGCTCGAGAGCAAAACGCCGCGCGCGGTCGAGTATATTATAAAAATCCTGACCTTTGCGGGTGTTATGACTCTGTCATATTTTTTGATGATAAAATTTATGGGCATCGACCCCGACCTGCCGGATTTCCTCGGCAAGTGGGCGATACCCGCGATAGCGCTGCTCGGCATAATCGCGTTTTTGCTCTATGATTACGCCCTGTCAAAGCTGATTACATTCTATTGCCTGCGCCTGAGCAGCAAGCTCAGAAAGATACTTAAATAAAAATATATCCGCACTGCTTTTGCAGATATAAAAAGTTAAACCGACCTGTGATTCATAGGTCGGTTTTTGTCATTATATAAGCGGCGATAGAAAATTACGCAATATTGCAAATCGGCACAATCTTGTATGGCGGATATTATCCGCCCGCGAAATCTGCATGAATTTATCGGCACGAATTTGTAGGGTGCGGCGACCTCGACGCACCGTTGCCGCGCAAGCGGCACGAAATTCTCGAAATGCCTATTGCCAATCGTTCGTATGGAAAGCCCTTGCGGCTGTTTGCTATTTTTAAGGCTTAGTGTAGTTAAATAGACTAAGGCAAACCTCGGTCATTGGACTTTTGCAAAGTAAAAGCAAGTAATCAGTCGATATTAATAATCGAGCTTTCAATAGCCGCGCCGCAGTGCTTGACGGCTAACAGAGACGAGCGAGGGAACGGCTTGCGAAGCAAGACGCACGAGCACGCATTCGTTCAAGCTCCGGCGCGTTTGCGTGCGAATGTGCCGAGCAACTGATTGAGAGCCGTAAGCTATGTACTGCGGCGCGGCGTTGCCGGGGTCTCGGGGTGAACCCCCGAGTCTGCCTTTTCTTTGCAGGCGTTTCTTTTCTCAGACAGAAAAGAAATGCCGAAACGCGGGAAATATATATCCTTTGATTAGAGTGCGTAGCGAAGGCAGAAGCTAATTATCAATAAATTACAATTGCTATAACTTTGTATCGGCTTTGCCGATAGCGGACAGCCGCAAGGGCTGTCCCTACGGTCGATAAAATCAAAGATTTCGTGCCGCTTGCGCGTCAGCGGTGCGTCGAGTCGCCGCACCCTACAAGTCGCGCACTTTTTCACTATTCACTTTTACTTATTACTTTGAGCGAAGCGAAATAACCCCTCAGTCTCGGCTCGCGCCGAGCCAGCTCCCCTACAGGGGCGCCCAAATAGGTTCTGCGACAAATTGTTTATCGTTCCATTCAATCACTGCACGCGGTTTCAATATATAAAAAGTCCCGGCAGACATTACTGCCGGGATTAAAATTATTTTATGGAGACCATGTTTCCGCAGTGCCGCTTTTATCTTTATATCAGCTCGCCCTCGCACCAGTCATCGCCGCAGGCGGTGATTTTTACTTTGCGCAGACCGTGCGTGCAGCCGCTCTTTATTCTGACCGGCGTGTAGTTCGCCGTGTAGCCTTGAATACTGCCGTCACGCAGCTTCTCTTCAAACAGCACCTCGACCGTTCTGCCGATTTGTCTCTCTAAAAATTCATGCCGAACCTCGCCCGCCGCCGCAATCATCTCGCGGCTTCTGCGCTCTTTTTCGGCGTTTTCAACCACATCCGGGAATTCCGCCGCGCGTGTGCCCGCCCTGCGTGAATAGGGAAATACATGGACTTTTTCGAAGCCTATCTTCTTGACGAAATCGCGCGAAATCTCGAAATCTTCTTTGGTCTCGCCCGAGAAGCCGACCATGACATCTGTCGTCAGCGTCGCATCCTCGAACTCGCTTCTGAGCCTTGTGCAGAGTTCTTCGTATTCGGCTGCAGTGTAGTGGCGGTTCATGCGCTTGAGTGTCTTGTCGCATCCGCTCTGGAGCGATATGTGAAACTGTGGGCAGAGCTTTTTGCATTCAGCCAGCCTTTTTGTAACTTCCGGAGTCATGTGGTCGGGCTCAAGAGAGCCGAGGCGCACGCGCTTTATCCCTTCAAACGAAGCGGCGAGCTCGACCGCGTCGCAGATGCTCGCCCCGCAGTCCGTGCCGTATGCAGAAAGGTTTATGCCGACGAGAACTATCTCCGAAAAGCCTTTCTTTTCGAGCGAGGATATCTCTTCTCTTATGTCCTCGAGCGGTTTTGAACGCACGCGCCCGCGCGCATACGGAATGACGCAGTAGGAGCAGAAGCGGTTGCAGCCGTCCTCGATTTTGACCGTCGCCCTCGTGCGCTCGCGAAAATCGTTTATCAGCTCGCCGGAGAATTTTTCGCCGTTTTCGTGCTGAGCTATGCGAACGATCCTCTCACGCGTGCGGAAGAATTCATCGATCATGTCGGGAATCTGCTTGTTCGAGCGGTTGCCGGTGACAATATCCGCCTGAGTGAGCAGACGCGCGTCCTCGGGAAACGCCTGCGGCATGCAGCCCGTGAGCACTATCACGGCGTCTGGATGCAGCTTTCGCAGGTGGCGCACATTCTGTCTCGTCTTGCGGTCGCTCTCGGCGGTTACGGTGCAGGAGTTGACTATGTAGACATCTGCCTCTTCGCTCGCCCCAACACATTCGAAGCCGCGCTTTATCAGCGCCTGCTCCATCGATTGCGATTCATATTGATTGACCTTGCACCCGAGAGTGCAGAATGCGACCTTCATATCATCACCGCGGCAAAAGCCGCCCTTCCTTTGAGTTTTGCAGTGAAATTATACAGCATTTCGCCCTCTTGTGCAAGTCCGCGGGGCTAAGATGCAGATAATCGGCATATATCTTTAATACTGTTTTTATATCCGCTTTTGATTTTCGGGAGATGATGTTATGAACCGTAAGCTGAAAACGGTGCTCTGCGCCGCCCTTGTTCTTCTGCTGATGTTCTCTTGCTGCTGCGTAAGCTTTGCCGATGAGCCGATGCCCGTCACCGTCAAGGCGAAAGCGGCGGTGCTCATGGATGTGGATTCCGGCAAGGTGCTCATGAGCATGAACGCCGACGAAAAGCTTTATCCCGCTTCTGTTACGAAAATAATGACCCTTCTGCTCGTGACCGAAGCGCTCGACAGCGGTAAGATATCGCTCAGCGACACCGTAACCGCCTCCGCCTCTGCCGCATCAAAAGGCGGCTCGCAGATATGGCTCAAAGAGGGCGAGCAGATGACGGTCGATGATCTGCTCAAGGCCACCGCCGTTTACAGCGCGAACGACGCTTGCACGGCTCTGGGCGAGCTGCTCGCGGGCAGCGACGAGGCGTTCACCGCGATGATAAACGAGCGCGCCGGGCAGCTCGGCATGAAGAACACCCATTTTGATAACTGCACGGGTCTTGACGACACCACAACGACCCATCTGACCACCGCGATGGATGTCGCGATAATGTCACGCGAGCTGTTGAAGCACGAGCGCATAATGAACTACACAACTATCTGGATGGACTCATTGCGCGGCGGCGCAACGGAGCTTGTCAACACGAATAAGTTGGTCAGGTTCTACAAAGGCACGACGGGACTCAAGACCGGCACAACGGCGAAGGCAGGATGCTGCGTCTCCGCGAGCGCGAAGCGCGGCAACACGCATCTCATAGCCGTTGTCATGGGCAGCCAGACGAGCGACGACCGCTTCAACGGCGCAAAGGCAATGCTCAACTGGGGCTTTGCGAACTATTCGACCGTCATGCCCGAGATAGACCCGTCGCTGATAACCGATGTCGCTGTAATAGGCGGCGTTGTCGATTCGATTCATCCGTCTCTGCCGAAAGCCGCCAGCGTGCTCGTCAAAAAGGGCGAGGAGGGCAAGATAAAGACCGATGTCGAGCTCTGCGTCGACGTTCAGGCTCCTGTCGAGAAAGGGCAGGTGCTCGGTAAAGTGGTGCTGAGCCTCGGCGACGAGAAGATAGGGGAGTATAACATAGTCTCGCCCGATGCCGTGCGCGCGCTGACTTTCAAAGATATTTTCTTTCGCCTGCTGAAATCCCTCGCCTGAAAACTGTATGAATATACAAATTGAGCACCCGCTTTTTGTCGGATAATACAAAAAAGACCGATATTGTGTATTGAGAATAAAATAAAAGTTACAGATGTTATAATTAGCTCGTGTGTTTAAGGGAAAAAACAAAGAAAAGAGGAAAAATTTGTGAAAAACTATTTCAGCCGGCTTATGTCGAGCGCGAAGAAGTCGGAGTTCATTGTCTGGTGGATTTTCCGTCTTATTATGATCGGCGCGATGGTGAGCCTGATATTCACCAACCCGCCTTCGGATCTTCCGAAGCCGCAGATGGCGCTTCAGCTGTTTGCCAATCTCGTCGGTATGTTCGCATGGGAGATAATCCAGGCTCTGCCCGAGAAGAACTGCCTGCGCCAGCTTCCGCCCTATTGCCAGACCGTCGCGTCCGTCGGACTGCTGCTCGCATCCTTCGGCGGCGCGTTCCTGAACTTCTATTATTCCATCTTCATGTGGGATAAGATTCTCCACCTGCTCGGCGGAGCTGAGGCAGTCTTTATGGGCTATGAGCTCGCGACCGCCATGCAGAAGCGCGATAAAAAGCAGTGCGATCTGCCGATAGTCCTGCTCTGCGCTCTCGGCTTCTCGTTCTTTATCTCCACCTGCTGGGAGCTCTTCGAGTTCAGCTTCGATCAGATAGCGGGCGGCGACTCTCAGCATTGGTCGTATGAGCTTGCAAAGGCGGCGAACAATACGAGAACTTTCTTTAAGCCCAGAGATCCCGCGCGTTTCGCTCTCATGGACACCATGACCGACATAGTTTTCAATACCCTCGGCGCAGTGCCGTTTTATATCATACTTAAAATAGCGCCTTATCATCATAAGGGCAAGAACAATGTCAATGAGATGTTCGCCCCCAAAGGCGCAGAAAAGGAACTTGCACAGGCAAAATGAGTTTTCGCTGTCCCGTATGCTCGCAGGAGCTGAAAAAAGAAGAAAAGATATGGGTGTGTCCGCAAGGGCACACCTTTGATATCGCCGCAAAAGGCTATGTGAATCTGCTGATGAGCAATTCGTCCGGCGCAAAGCGCCACGGCGACGACCGCCTGATGATAAACGCGCGGCGCGATTTCCTTTCAAAGGGCTTCTATGCGCCTCTGCGCGAGGCTGTTTATGAAGCTCTTTCGGCGGACTTCCCGCGCGGCGGCACTCTGCTCGACGCGGGCTGCGGCGAGTGCTGGTACACTTCGTATTTTAAAAGCAGGCTCGGCGAATCGGGGCTTGAGCCGCAGGTGCTCGGCGTGGATATCTCGAAATACGCGCTCGAAAAGGCACCGAAAAACTGCGGAGTTGAACGCGCCGTGGCGAGCATATATAAGCTGCCCGTGGGCGACGGCGAATGCGATGCGCTCGTGAATATCTTCGCGCCCGCCTGCCCGCAGGAGTTTTCGCGCGTGCTCAAAAGAGACGGCGTATTCGTCAAGGCAATACCGCTTGAAAAGCATTTGTGGGAGTTAAAAAGCGCCGTGTATGACGCGCCGTATGAGAACGAAGTCCCGCCGCATGATATCGAGGGCTTCCGCCTCGTCGGCGAAAAGAAGATATGCTATACTTTTGCGCTCGAAAGCGGGAAAGATATAACCGACCTTTTCAACATGACTCCATATTGCTACAAAACCTCGCAGCAGGACAGGGAGAAGCTCGAAAAATTGAGCTCGCTCACCGTCAGCGCGCAGTTCAGCGTGCTCACTTATAAAAAGATATAACGCTGCGCGGCATATGATTTCAATCCCTCGGTTTTAATTTTTGAAGCCGGGGGATTTTTCTGCTCTTTTTGGCGTTTGTTATTGTAAAAATTGCGTTTTCGTCGTATACTAACTATGTATGAAAGCCACGCGGGAATACCGCATCAATATATCCGGCAGGAAAGGAAGTATAATTTATGCAGCTTGAACTCAAAAGACCCGAGGATTGCATGTTTGACGAAATATCCCTCGGCGAGATAATGCTCCGCCTCGATCCGGGCGCGGGAAGAATAAAGAATTCGCGATCTTTCACCGCTTGGGAAGGCGGCGGAGAATACAATGTCGCGCGCGGACTGCGCCGCTGCTTCGGACTTCGCACCGCAGTCATAACCGCCCTCGCGGATAACGAGGTCGGCAGGCTCATAGAGGACTTCATTCTCCAGGGCGGAGTCGACACCTCGTTTATAAAATGGATGAGCTACGACGGCATCGGCAGAAATGTCCGAAACGGACTCAACTTCACCGAGCGCGGCTACGGAATCCGCGGAGCCGTCGGCGTGTCCGACAGAGGCAATACTGCGGCATCCCAGCTCAGAGCAGAGGATATCGATTGGGACTATATCTTCGGCAAGCTCGGCGTCCGCTGGCTGCACACGGGCGGAATTTTTGCCGCTCTGTCCGAGACGAGCGCGCAGACCGTTATCGCCGCAGTCAAAAAGGCGAAGGAATACGGCACCGTCGTCTCCTATGACCTCAACTACCGCCCGTCGCTCTGGAAGGGCATCGGCGGTCAGGAGAAGGCGCAGCAGGTCAACCGCGAAATAGCCAAATATATCGATGTCATGATAGGCAACGAGGAGGATTTCACCGCCTGCCTCGGTCTTGAGGTCGAGGGCAACGACGCGGGACTCAAGAAGCTCAATGTTGACGGCTACTGCAAGATGATCGAAAACGCCGTTAAGGTATATCCGAATTTCAAGGTCGTTGCAACAACGCTCAGAACCGTCAAGACCGCAACGGTCAACGACTGGAGTGCGATATGCTGGGCGGACGGCAAGCTCTATGAGGGCATGAAGCTCGACTCGCTTGAGATATTCGACCGCGTCGGCGGCGGCGATTCGTTCGCATCGGGGCTGATCTACGGTCTGATGACCGAGGGCGATCCCCAGTATGCAGTCAACTGCGGCATAGCGCACGGTGCGCTGGCGATGACCACCCCGGGCGACACTTCAATGGCAAGCAAGCGCGAGGTCGAAGCCGTTATGAACGGCGCAGGCGCAAGAGTTCAGAGATAAGAGAGGAAGATAAAAATGGACAAAGAACAAATACTGACTAAAATACAGGACTGCGGCATCGTCGCGGTCGTAAGAGCGGAGAGCGCTGATCAGGCGAGCAGAATCGCCGACGCGTGCATCGAGGGCGGGGTCGCGGCTATCGAGCTGACTTTCACCGTTCCCCATGCAGATAAGGTTATCGAGGAGCTTGCAAAGCGCTACACGCCAGAGCAGATGATTCTCGGCGCAGGCACGGTCATGGACGCGCCGACCGCGAGAATAGCCATGCTCTCCGGCGCAAACTTCGTTGTCAGCCCCTATTTTGACCCCGAGACCGTGAAAATGTGCAACCGCTACAGAGTCGCCGTCATGCCCGGAATAATGACCGTCAAAGAGGCTGTTGCCGCCATGGAGGCGGGCGCGGATATACTCAAAGTATTCCCCGGCGATGTCTTCGGCCCGAAGATAATCAAGGCTATAAGAGGACCGATACCCTACGCGAAGATGATGCCGACCGGCGGAGTCGATGTCGATAACGCCGCTGAGTGGATCAAGGCGGGCGCAGTCGCAGTCGGCGCGGGCAGCTCGCTGACCGCAGGCGCAAAGACCGGCGACTATCAGCGCATCACCGACACCGCACGCAAGTTTGTTGAAAACATAAAGGCGGCGCGCGAGGGCAGATAACCCCGAAAAGAAAACAAAAGTAAAGGAACTTCTATGTTTGTAGATATTGCAAAAATCAAAATCAAAGCCGGAAACGGCGGCGACGGCGCGGTGACTTTCCACCGCGAGAAATATGTCGCGTCCGGCGGTCCCGACGGCGGCGACGGCGGCAAGGGCGGAGATATCATATTCGAGGTTGACGATAACCTCGCGACCCTCGCGGACTTCCGATACAAGAGAAAATACACCGCCCCCGACGGAAAGCGCGGCGACGGCGGACGCAGGCGCGGCAAAAACGGCGAGAATCTTGTCATAAAGATTCCGTGCGGAACGATAATCCGCGAGGCGGAGTCGAACGCCGTTATGGCGGATATGTCCGAAAAGACCTCGTTCGTTGCCGCAAAAGGCGGCCGCGGCGGCTGGGGCAACACCCATTTCAAGACCCCGACCCGCCAGACACCGCGCTTTGCAAAGAGCGGCACTCCCGGTGAGGAGTGGGAGGTTATTCTCGAGCTGAAGCTTCTCGCCGATGTCGGTCTGCTCGGCTTCCCGAATGTCGGCAAGTCAACGTTTATCTCGGTCGTCAGCGAGGCGAAGCCCATAATCGCGGACTATCATTTTACTACCATAACTCCCGTCCTCGGCGTTGTCACCATGGGCGAGGGCGAGTCGTTTGTCGTCGCGGATATCCCCGGACTTATCGAGGGCGCGAGCGACGGCGTCGGTCTCGGCCACGAATTTTTGCGCCATGTCGAGCGCTGCCGTATGCTCCTGCATATAATCGACGCGGCGGGCAGCGAGGGCAGAGACCCGATAGAGGATTTTGAGAAGATAAACGCAGAGCTCGAAAAGTTCGACCCCGAGCTTTCAAAGCTTCCGCAGATCGTTGCGGCGAATAAAATAGACATGGCGGACGACGCTCAGATTGAGCACCTGCGCGAGTATTTCACCTCCCGCGGCTATGAGTTCTATACCATGTGCGCGCCGATTCAGGAGGGCACTGCAGAAGTCATAAACGCAGTCGCGAAACGCCTCAAGACTTTGCCGCCGATAAAACGCTACGAGGCGCAGGAGATACCCGTCGAGATGTTCGAGAGGCAGAAAGATACCGGCTTCACCGTGCGCGAGGAGGACGGCGTGTTTATCGTCGAGGCTCCGTGGCTGCTCAAGATACTTCAGCGCACCGATATGGACGACTATGAGTCGCTTCAGTATTTCCAGCGCGTGCTGCATTCGAGCGGCATACTTGACAAGCTCGAAAGCATGGGTATCCAGCAGGGCGACACCGTTGAAATTTACGATCTCGAGTTCGACTATATGCCGTAACGGAGGCTTCTCATTTGATAGGAATAAGCGAAGAACTGAAAAATACCGATCCCGATTTGCTCAGTCCGCTGACTCTCGCTTTTATAGGCGATACGGTGTTCGATCTGCTCGTCAGGGGCAATCTCGTCATGCAGGCGAACCGCCCCGTCGGCAAGCTGCATCCGCTCGCGGCGAAGCGGGTCTGTGCCGCCGCTCAGGCGAGGGCTGCGCAGGTTATAGCGCCTGTTTTAACTGAGCACGAGGCCGATATCTATCGGCGCGGCAGAAACGCACATACCGGCAGAGTCCCCAAGAGCGCAAGCTCCGCCGAATATCACAGCGCAACGGGGCTCGAAGCGCTGTTCGGCTGGCTCTACCTCAGCGAGCAGGATAAGAGGATTGAAGAACTGTTTGAACATATTTCCAATGCCGAAAAGGCTGACGAGGTGAAGTGATGAACAGGAAAAGCAGAAAGAAAGAGGCATTGAGCCCATACGAGCGGCGCAAAAGGCGGCTTGAAAAAAGGTTTTCCACCGCGCCGAAAACAACGGGACAGAAAGTGGCAGGGGCGGTAATAGACAATATCTGCTGGATAGTCGGCTGTTCGCTCTATTCGATAGGCGTTGTGGCGTTTGCATTGCCCAACAGCATCGCGCAGAGCGGCACGACGGGTCTCGCGATAATAGTCAACCATCTTTTTGAATTCATTCCGCTCGGCACGGCGAACTTTCTGCTCAATGTTCCGCTGATGATCTTAGCCTTTATTTTCATCGGCTGGCGGTTCGTTGCAAAGACGATGTGGGTGACGGTGATTCTCTCCGCCACGCTCGATCTTTTCAGCAAATTTTTGCCGACCTATACCGGCGACAAGATTTTGGCGGCAATATTCTGCGGCGTCTGCACGGGCGCGGGGCTGGCGATTGTCTTCATGCGCGGCGCGACTACTGGCGGCACCGATATCGTCGGCCGTCTCGTCCACAAGGCGTTCCCGCACATTCAGATAGGCAAGGTCATTATGGCTGCCGATGCGATAATAGTTATCCTCGGCGCGGTCGTTTTCCGCTCTATCGAGTCCGCTATGTACGCGGTTATAGTTATTTTCGTCAATTCCCGCCTGCTCGATTATATTCTCTACGGCACCGGCAGCGGCAAGCTGCTGCTCGCCGTGACTGAGCACGCGCAGGAGATATCCGATGCGATAACTTCAAAGATGGGCAGGGGAGTCAGCATCCTGCCGGTCAAGGGCGGCTATACGGGCAAGGAGAAGAACATGGTCGTCTGCGCCGTGAAGAAAAACGAGGTGCCGCAGCTGACGAAGATAATCAGGCAGATAGATACCGATACGTTTATAATCATCACCGAGGCGGGCGAAATCCTCGGAGAGGGCTTCATTGCGCCCGGAGTCAATTGAATAAACAGAGCGCGGAGGCTTTTCTTGCACCTCCGCGCTTTTTTGAAAAAATTTCTGAATTGGGTGAGAAAATCCGGCATTTCCCGCGACAGTATAAGTGAAAGGCGGGACGCCGCCCTGAAAGGATTGATCCGATGGACAACGGTGAGAGTAGCTACCGCCGTTTTATCGAAGGCGATCAAAGTGCGTTTGATGAACTCATGGACGCCTATCGAGACAGACTGATATTTTTCATCAAAGGTTATGTCCGCTCCGCCGAAGAGGCGCAGGACATAGCTATGGATACCTTTGTCGAAATTCTCGTGCACCCCGGGCGTTTTCGCTTCAAAAGCTCGTTCAAAACTTACATATATTCCATCGCGCGGCACAAAGCGATAGATTTTCTCCGCAAAAATCGCACCGTGCCCGACGAGGGAGAGGAGATTTGGGACGAGAGCGCGATAGACTCTTTTTACAGGGGCGAGGACGCAAAAACCGTGCGCGAGTGTATGGACAGACTCAACGACGATTACAGAAACGTGCTGTATCTTGTCTATTTTGAGGAAGTGGACGGCGACGGTGCGGCAAAAATTATGGGCAAAAGCAAAAAGCAGCTTGCCAATCTCCTCTACAGGGCGAAGCAGGCGCTTAAAACCGAGCTTGAAAAGGAGGGCTTTTGCTATGAAGACCGATAAGGAATTCAAAAATGAAGTTTATGCGCGCGCTTCAAAGGAACGCGCAAGAATAAAAAAACGCAACCGCGTGATAATGACCGCCGTGCCGTGCTTTGTTATTGCACTGACCGCCGCCTCCGCAGCAGTTTATCATTCAACATCGTTCTCTATGAAGGATGCCATGCTCGCCGAGCAGCCGATAAATGCCGAGAATTATGTTCAGACCGAGGGCATCCCCGAGGGATATAAGTCCGCGCCGCTGACGAGTGAGGATCAGGAATGTTATCAGCAGCCCGATATCGCGACAGATATTTCAAGCGGTTCTGTTAAATCCGGTTCGAGTGTTGTGCCGACCGAAAATCACGGGGCGGCCGTGACAACGGTTGACGGCGACAAAAAAGGTGACTTCGACCGCCTCAACTGTGATTTCAGGGCTTTCCCCGACAAGAAGGGAGAAAAAAGCAACGGCACGCCCGATGCAATTGTGATAGAAAGCCGGGAAAAGCTCGCGGAATATCTCGCAGTGCAGGAGAAATACGGAATATTGAGCGAAGAGCTGAAATCTGAGCTTTCGGGCAGGGACGATGAATATTTTAAAAACAACACCGTTGTGATAATAACCGCGGACTGCGAATATGATTTGGCGGACTGCACTATGGACTCAAGCAATACGCTCACCGTCTCGCTCAAAAAGTCGGAGAGCGAACGGAAAACCGGATGCCATATGATTTTGACCGTGTATAACAAGCATTTTACAAACGTCGTCCTCAGGGACGCATGAACAAAAAGGGGAGGAAAGAAATGAAACTCAAAAGGTTAGCGGCTCTTCTGCTCTGCGCCGCCGTCATGCTGCCGCTCGCAGCGTGCGCAAAAAAGCCGGATTCCGGAACATCGCGGACATCGCAGACTACAGATGACACCACCGTCACGCCGACAAAGGACGGCGATATCTCTATCACCGCAACGGACAAGGGCAATAAAAGCGCCGCCGCGCAGGATCTCATGCAGGGCATAACCAAGGGCAAGGGCGCATCTAAAAAGCCGGACAGCCGCTTTGCGAATGTCGCCGCGTCGTTTGCGCTTGATCTTTTCAAGGATGAATACAAATCCGGTAAGAACACCCTCGTTTCGCCTCTCTCCGTGCTCACCGCGCTCGCCATGACGCAAAACGGCGCAGAGGGCAAGACCCTCTCCGAGATGCAGAAGGTTCTCGGCGGGCTCGACCGCGATACTTTAAACGCATATATGAACGCATATCTCGCCGCAGTCGCGGGCAAGGACAGCGCGCTCAAATGCGCCAATTCCATATGGGTCGACAGAAAGCTCGACGTCAAGAGGGCGTTTCTCCAGAAAAATGCGGATTTCTATTCCGCTCAGGCGTATAAAGCGGACTTTACGAGCACGAGAACCGTAAAAGAGATAAATTCGTGGGTGAACAAAAACACGAACGGCATGATAAAGAAGCTGGTCGACGAGTTCGATCCACTCACGGTCATGGTGCTCATGAACGCGCTCTGCCTCGAGGCGGAGTGGGATGACCCCTATACCGACAACTGCGTGCGCGAGGGCACGTTCAAAAATGCCAAGGGCAATCTCGTCAAGGCGAATTATATGTATTCTCAGGAGACGGAATATATCGAGACCGCGAATGCCACGGGCTTTGTCAAATATTATAAGGGCGGCAAGTTTGCCTTTGTCGCGCTTTTGCCGAACGAGGGCACGAGCATCGACAGCTATATCGCCTCGCTTACCGGCAAGGGATTCCTAAGCGCGCTGAATTCGAGAAAGAATACTCGGGTCAACACGCAGATGCCGAAGTTCAAGTGCGAATACAGCAACTCGCTCGTTGACACTCTCAAGAAAATGGGCATGAGCACGGCGTTTGACGGGAACAGCGCAGACTTCTCTTCTATGGCTAATGGCGGAAATGTATATATCAGCGATGTTATTCACAAGACCTTTATCGAGGTTGCCGAAAAGGGCACACGCGCCGGAGCGGCGACTGCCGTTATCGTAAAAGAGAGCGCGGCAATGCCGGTTGAACGCCCGAAAGAAGTCCGCCTCACAAGACCGTTTGTCTATGCGATAATCGACACCGAAACGAATCTGCCGCTCTTTATCGGCGCGCAGACAGATATATAACGGAGGAACGTTATGAGTTTTAAAAAGATACTGGCTCTTTTGATGAGCGTCCTGTCTATAGCCGCCTTCGCCCTGCCGTTTTCCGGCTGCGGAAAGATCGTAGGCAATGCGTCCGACAAGGGCGCAAAAAGCGGCGCGGTCCGCAATCTGACCGAGAACATTTCAAAGAATGACTCCGGCTCAAAAGCCGCGGATAATGAGTTCAAAACAGCCGCCGCATCGTTTTCGGCAGACCTGTTCAAATATAACTATTCAAACGGAAAAACAACGCTCGTCTCGCCGCTGTCTGTGCTGACTGCGCTCGCGCTCGTGCAAAACGGCGCCGAGGGTGAGACTCTCGCTCAGCTTGAGCGGGCGCTCGGCGGATTAGACCGCGATGCGCTCAATAAATATATGCGCGCTTACTGCGACTTTCTGAGCGCCGGCGACGAGCTGAAAATCGCAAATTCCGTCTGGACTGACAGCAGCGTTGAAGCAAAGCAGGCGTTTCTGCAAAAGGCGGTGGACAGCTACTCCGCGCAGATTTTTTCCGCTCCGCTGTCGAGCAAAAAGACCGTCAGCAGCATCAACTCATGGGTTAAGAAAAACACCGACGACATGATCCCGAAGATAATCGAAAGCGCCGATAGAGATGCCGTCATGATGCTCATAAACGCCATCGCGTTCGACGCAAAGTGGGAAACTCCGTATAAGAGAAGCGACATAGAGAAGCTTGAATTCACCTCGTATTCCGGCAGCAAAAAGAAAACCGACTTTATGTGCTCGACCGAGAACATATATCTCAAGGACGGCGGCACAGTCGGCTTCATGAAGCCCTATAAAAACGGCCGCTTCGCTTTCGCGGCGCTCCTGCCGGATGAAAATACGGGCATTGACGATTATATAGCCTCTCTCAGCGGCGAAAAGCTGATAAAAATATTCTCGTCCGCCAAGAAAAACGAAGAAGTCGATGTGAAAATGCCGAAGTTCAAGGCGGAGTACAGCACGCAGCTTATTGATACGCTCAAAAAGATGGGAGTGAAAGACGCATTTGACAGCAAGACTGCGGACTTTTCCTCGCTCATAGAGAACAGAGACGCCTATATTGCAACGGTAGTCCACAAGACCTTTATCGAGGTGGACGAGAAGGGCACGCGTGCCGCCGCGTCAACGCTCGTCGGCACCGATACAATGAGCCTTATGGAGCCGTATAGCGTGTGCCTCAACCGTCCGTTTGTCTATATGATAGTGGACACCGAAACGAATCTGCCGCTGTTTATCGGCGTGCAGACCGAAATATAATACGATACCTCCACCTCTATTTTCCCCCAAATAGATGACCCCGCCGGTTGACTTTACCCGGCGGGGTCGCTTTTTGTTTTTACTGTTCGTATTTTTTCAGCTCGTCCGCTTCTTCTATCTCTATCTCCGGGTCCTCTCCGAGAACCGGCGGCGCGGAGTCCGCGGCGGTCAGCTGCTTTATCCATTTTCGGCTCTTGAATCTTATCAGGCAGAGTAAGGATTTCGGCGTGTCCTCCGCGATATACATCGCAATTATCAGCACATAGAACGGAACGTCTGTCAAAAATCCGAGCGTGGTCACTATCGGTATACTAAATAAAAACAGCGCGCCTATGTCGAGGAACATTCCTATTTTCGTGTCTCCGCCGGCTCTGAATATGCCGACCACGCAGACATACGAGATGTTTCTGACTCCTATCCACAGCGAGTAGATGAGCAGAAGCGTCGACGTCATCTGCCGGGCGCCCTCCGTCTCAATGGGCAGTATCCGCAGCAGCGGATTGCGCAGGAATATTATGGCGACTCCCGTCAGCACTCCGAGCAGGGGAACGAGCTTTATGAACCGCTTGCCCATGGAGTAGGCCTCATCCGCCTTGCCGGCGCCGACCGCCTTGCCTGTCATTATCGAGCAGGCGTGGCAAATGCCGACGAAGAAGACGAAGGCTATCTGTTCTATCGAGCTGAATATCGTATATGCGGCGTAGTTTTCGCTGCCCTGACGCGCATAAACCATGGCATAGACATTGGTGCCTACTCCCCAGAGCAGCTCATTGAGCATTATCGGGACACAGACACGCAGGAACTTCTTGAAAAATTCAATATCCTTCTTGAAAAATTCGCCGATCGGCGCATGGATGATATTTTTCTTCGCGTTGCCTATCACAAAGAGCAGTACCGCCTGAACGACCATGGCTATGGCCGTCGCTATCGCCGCACCGCGAAGCTTTAGCGCGGGGAAGCCCAGCTTGCCGTATATGAGAATGTAGTTGAGCACGGTGTTTGTCGCAACGGACGCTATCGAGCAGACAAGCGGCGTGTGAACGTCCTCGGTCGAGCGCATGACGGTGCTCGTGACAAGCGAGATGGCGACAAAAATTCCGTAGGGCGCAACGGCCTGCAAATACTGCACTCCGGCGGCTATGACCTCCTCCTCGGAGGTGAAAACGCGCATCATCTGCTCCGGGATTGCGAGCACCGATACAGTGTATAATGCACCCACGGCAAGCGAAAGTATGAGCCCTATGCCGTAGCTGCGGCGGATGCTCCGTCTGTCGTTTATGCCCCAGAACTGCGCCGTCATTGTCGCCGCGCCGGAGCTTATTCCGAACAGGGCGAGGTTCAAAAGAAAGCCCCAGCGTCCCGCGACACCTATCGCCGCAGTGCTGACGTTGCCGAGTCCCACGGTCATTGCGGTATCGACGAGCTGAGCGCATGAGGTCAGCAGCTGCTGCAGGGCGATAGGTATCGCCAAAGAAAACATTTTTTTGTAGAAACCCGAGCGGGTCGAATTTGACATTTGACTGTTATTATCTCCTGTTTCTTATTCTTCGATCGCGGCCTTTGCGCTGTTTATTCCGTGAAACACGGTCATATCGAACTTCGGCTCGCGGTCGTAAGTGTAAAGTCCGTTTTGCTCCTGCTCTATGTCGTAGAGCTGCGTGTAGCAGAAGCCGAACATCAGCTCGTTGCCGAGCAGGGCTTCGGTGAGCCCTCTGTATCTCTCGATAAACTCATTCTCTGTCCTTGGCGCGTTGCCGTAGCCCCAGGCGTTTGCGTCCTGCTCGCCTATGACCCATTTGATTCCGCCGTATTCGCTGACGAAGGTGGGCTCGCCGGCATATTTCTGGCGGCGCTCGTGGTTGTCAAAGAGCGTGCCGTCGGAAACGAGCTTGTCGTAGTGCTCCTTGAATATCTTCGGATCCTGCTCATAGTCGTGAACATCGAAGATGTCGGTCACAACATGGAAGTTTCCGCTCGTGTCGATGCAGGGGCGGGTGCCGTCGAGCTGTTTTGTGATTTTATAGACTGCCTCAAGCAGTTCGTCTCTCTGCTCGCGGCCTGCGTAATCCCAGGTCTCGTTGAACGGGCACCAGCCGATTATCGACGGGTGGTTGAAGTCGCGCTCGACCTCCTCGCACCACTCGGGCAGAATGCCGTAAATCGCGTCGGGCGCGGAGTAGTCAAGTCCCCAGTTCGGGTATTCGCCCCAGACGATATAGCCCAGACGGTCGCAGTGATAGAGGAATCTCTGCTCGAAAACCTTCTGATGCAGTCTCGCTCCGTTGAAGCCGGCGGCGAGAGATATTTCTATATCTTTTATCATGTCGCTGTCGTCGGGAGCGGTGTATATTCCGTCGCGGTAGAAGCCCTGGTCGAGCACAAGGCGCTGGAAAACAGACTCGCCGTTGATGAGATATTTAAATCCGTCGAGGCGGACGTCGCGCAGACCGAAATAGCTTTTGACGGTGTCGCCGCCGAAGGTGATAACAAGGTCATAGAGCCTGCCGCAGCCGACCTCCCACAGGTGTTTTTCAATGAGCTTCATGTCGCCGCTGACGCAGCCCGCCGCGTTTTTGCAGTCGTATCTGCCGACCAATTTGCCCTCGTAGAGAACGTCTATTCCAAGCTCGCCGCTGCCGCAGAGCTCGCAGGAGAAAGCGACGGAAGAGCTCTCGGGATTCGGGAAGAGCTTGATGCTCTTTATGTAGCTCTTCGGCACGAATTCTACCCAGACAGTCTGCCAAATACCCGTCGTGCGGGTGTAGTCGCAGTCGTGCGAATAAAGGCGCTCGCTCTGCTTGCCGCGCGGAATGAGCGGGTTTCTGACATCGTCGCGCGCTTCGACCGCTATGGAGTTCCTGCCGGCTTTGAGAAACTTTGTGATGTCCCCGGCAAACGAGACATAGCCGCCCTTGTGACGCATTGCCTCTTCGCCGTTTATGTAGACTGTTGCGTCATAGTCGACCGCGCCGAAGTGCAGTATGACTATGCCCTCAAGCTCACTTTCGCTGATTTCAAGGTCGCGTCTGTACCACACGCAGTTCATAAAATCGGTGTTTTCAACGCCTGAAAGGCGGCTCTCGGGGCAGAACGGGACTATGATTTTCGAGCTCAGATGCTCTGCACTTTGAAGTCCGCGCTCTCTGCCGCTGACGCTGTTGTCAATTTCGAACTCCCATTCTCCGTTGAGGTTGAGCCAGCTTTCTCTTTCAAACTGCGGATTCGGATGCTCCGCTCTCGGAATAGAATTTGCCATTTATTTATATCCTTTCAAAATAAATTACTTGCTAAAATATGTCGCCTCCGCCATCGCGCAAAGGGCGTGATAGACGGGGAGAGTCAGCTCCTGGACTTTGAATGTCTCGATCTCCGGCAGGCGCAGGCAGACCGTGCACATCTCGCTCATGAGGCTCATTTTTTCGCCGGTTATGCCGATACTCTCGATCCCCATGGCGTTGGCGACTTTCACTGCATTGACAACATTTGCGGAGTTGCCGGAGGTGCTCAGCGCAATGAGTGCGTCTGGGCTCGACGATGCGTATGCCCAGACCTGCTGAGCGAATATCATATCGGCGGCTATGTCATTTGCAAACGCGGTATTCAGTCCCTCGTGCGCGCTCAGCGCAACCGCGGGCAGCGCACCCTGAAGATGGTTCGCGAGATATTCGCCGTCCTTTATTTCCGAAAAAGCCTGTCTCTGCTCGTCGGTCAGTTCTCTCTTGAGCAGAAAGCCTTTCATCAGCTCGCCGACTATGTGCTGCGCGTCCGCCGCGCTTCCGCCGTTGCCGCAGATGAGCAGCTTGCCGCCGCGGTCGAAGCAGGCGCAGATAACATCATAGGCACTCCTGATGTCCTCTCTTATCACCTCAAGAGCGGGGTAGCGGACAAAGAGCTCTTCAAAAATTTTCTTTTCCCTGTTCATGCTTTTCCTCCGTTTGCCGCGGCATCGAGCGCGATTCCGAGCGACGCGAGGTCGCCTATCTTCTCGCCGAGTCCCGCGGGGATTATCCTGCATCCGGCAGTCTGAGTCAGAGCCTCGCGGTGCAGTGCCTTTTCCATGCTGTCTTTCAGAAGATGCCCGGAGCGGGCGAAGATGCTTCCGATTATTATAGCCTGCGGGTCGAGTATATCGGCGAGTATCGCGAGCCCCTCGCCGAGCTTTTCTCCGCATATTCTGTATACTTCTTTCGCCGTCTCGTCGCTGTTCTCTGCGGCTTCGGCGGCGGATTTTGCCGTTATATTTTCAATATCCTCGGCGGTTTTGCACATCAGAGTGCTCCCGCCGCTTTCGAGCGTCTTTCTCGCCATCTCCTGCGCGAGGCGGCTTATTCCGCCGCCGCTGCAAAAGCCCTCAAACGAGCCACGCTTGCCGTAGCCTTTGGGACCGTCCGCGGCGATTCTCATGTGCCCGACTTCGCCCGCCATGTCGTTTGTGCCGCTGTATAATTTGCCGTCGAGTATCAGCCCCGCGCCCATGCCTGTGCCGAATGTCAAAAATATCATGTTGCGAAGTCCCTTTCCTGCGCCGAACTTCCATTCGGCGAGCGCGCAGGCGTTCGCGTCGTTTTGCAGATATGCGTCGAACCCGAAACGCTCTTCAATCATGTCGACTATCGGCACGCACTCCCAGTCGGGGAGATTCGGCGGCGCAAGAATAACTCCGCGCCTGCTGTCGAGCGGACCGCCGCAGCTTATCCCCGCGCAGAGAATATCTTCGGGGGAAATGGCGTTCTTTTTTATTATCTCTTCAATATTGTCGAGCAGCTCCGCCGTCACGGCGCGCCAGCCGCGCCCGACCCGTGTCTCAAAGCGGAGCTTGTCTATAATAATATCGTCGGCGTCTTCCTGCGCTCTGCCGAGCAGAACGGCGCACTTCGTTCCGCCGATGTCTATACCTATTATATATTTTTTCATATTATATCAAATCACTTCCGATTTTACTGCACACATATTATACACATAAATCTTTTTTCGGTCAATCGGATAAAGATGCAAATACAAGAAAAACTACTGTATATAGCATTTACGGAGGTAGAAAAATGGTTCTGACGATACTGAGGATTTTTATATTATACGTTCTGGCGACCGCAGCGGTCAGAATAATGGGAAAAAGGCAGATTGGCGAGCTTCAGCCGTCTGAGCTTGTTATAACTATTCTGCTCTCCGAAATCGCGGCTATACCTATGCAGGATACGGATATCCCGCTGCTCAATTCCGTCGTCGCGGTGCTTCTGCTCGTGGCGTTTGAGATAATCAGCTCGGTCATTTCCATGAAGAGCCGCGGCGCACGCAGGCTGCTCGAGGGCAACGCCGTGACGGTTATACGCGACGGCAAGATTGATCAAAAGGAGATAAAACGCCTGCGCTATACCGTTGACGATTTGCTGACCGCTCTGCGGCAAAAGGATGTTTTTGATATCTCAACAGTCGGCTATGCCGTGCTCGAAACGAACGGCAAGCTCTCGGTTATGTTAAAGCCCGATGAAAATTCGCTGACCGCAAAGACTTTGCAGCTCTCTCTGCCCGATCCCGGCATGCCGTGCCTTGTCGTCAGCGACGGAAAAGTGATACGCGAGCACTACGACGACTGCAACATGAACGACAGAGAACTCAAACGTCTGCTCAGGGCAAAGGGGCTGACGGTCGAAGATGTGCTGATAATGACCGTTGACCGCGACAAAAACGCTGTTATAGTCGAAAAGGAGAAAAAAGTATGAAACGCTTTGCGACGGCACTTGTTCTGCTAGCCCTGACTCTGACTATGAGCATCGGCGCGCAGTTCATATTTTCAAAAAAGACCGGCGAGCTGATAACGGATCTCAAATCCCTGCTCGCCGCCGTCGATGCCGGGGAGGGAGAGGAGCAGGCGCTTGATAAAGCCGAGAGCGGATGGAGAGATTCAAAAAAGATTCTGCACATTCTGCTCGTCCACCGCTCGATGGATGAGATCGAGATAAACATAAACAGTCTCAGGGAATATCTCGACTCAGGCGATGACGAGGCTCTGCGCCAGGCGTGCACCGAGGCGCTAAAACAGCTTGAAAACCTGCGCGACGCGGGAAAAATAACGATAGAAAATGTGCTGAAAATCGAGTAAAACGGTGTTGACAAAACGCTCCAGATATTGTAAAGTTATTTTGTAAATATCGGTAAAAAGGAGCGTAACCATGAAGAAAAAGCACGATCCCAAAAGTGTGATACTGACGATAATTCTTATAATAACCTATGCGCTTTCCGTCGTTTTCAATTTTTCGCATATGATGGACGGCAAGGGCAGCAGAAAGCCCGGCTTTGCAACGGCCGGTCTGTTCCTGCTCGCGGCGTTTGTCTATATTATTTTTAAGCGCATGAACAAGCGTCCGCTTGTCGTCGGAACGGTGTTCTGGTCGATTTCGCTCGTGTGCTCCGCCTATGCGCTGATGATGTGCTTCTTCTACAACGACCTCATGAGCCTGTTCTATCCGCTGATGATGGCTTTCCTCCCGCCGAGCTTCGGCATCGCAGCGCCGTTTAAAACGAACAACACGCTCTATTTTGCCATTCTTTTTGCAATACCCGCGGCGGAGCTGATATTCCATATAATTTTACTTGCAATCCGCTCAAAGAGAATTAAAAAATAAACAGATTATAACATTGCGGTTTTCGGCCGTCCCTCGTCGGGACGGTCTCTTTTTGTGCCCGAAAGCCTTGATATATAAGTGCTTTGCGGCACTTGCAATTTTAGAATTAATCATTCTTTTATAAATTAAACATAAAGTTAATATTGTTTAATCAAACTTAACCGCGCCCCGTATTGACATAAACCGCGCAGCGATATAAATTAGGTTTGTCACGATTTATGCCCTTTTGTGCGGCGGAATATTTGTTCCGAATCAGGGCGGAATCAAATAAAGATTATCAACGGAGGAAACATGGAAAAGAAAAATGTAACCCCGACCGTGAAGCAGTTGCTTTGCGCTTCGGCAGAGAAGTACGGAGAAGAGACGTTTATAAAATTCGTGCGCAACGACGCAGTCGAAGAGCGCAGCTATGTCCGTGTTAAGACGGACAGCGAGGCGGTCTGCCGCTGGTTGAGAAGCATATCGAAAGACCGTATGCACGTCGCCGTTGTCGGCAAGACCAACTATGAATACATAACTTGCATTACCGGAGTGCTGCTCAGCGGCAACGTTGTTGTCCCGTTTGCGCCCGATATCTCCGCAAAAGAGGCTGCCGAGCTTTTCGACCGCGCAGATATCGACATGGTGCTCTATGACAGCGCTTTTGAGCAGAACATCGACGAGGTTCGTGCCAACTGCCCGAAGATAAAGCACGCGGTTGACCTTGCCGATGAGCATTTCTTCGCAGATATCTATGAAAAATATTCGGAGCGCAGTGAATTCGCTTCTCTCTCCGACTATGAGGCCGACCCCGAAAAGTGTGCGGTCATAATCTTTACCTCCGGAACAACGGGAATCAAAAAGGGCGTTATGCTCTCGATGAATGCCCTCGTAGGCAACATTCTTTATAAGGAATATATCAACATCTTCGCCGAGAGGACCTCTACCCTCTCCGTGCTCCCGATGCACCATATATACTGCTTCTCGGGCGACTATCTGAAGAACCTGTGCGACGGCGTTCAGGTCTGCCTCAACAGCAACATCAGCGAAATCGTCACGAACCTTCAGCGCTTTGAGCCCAACGCCATGCGCGTTGTCCCGATGATAGCGCAGCACCTGCTTCAGCGCATAAAGATAGCCGCGTCGAAGAATCCCGATATGACTCCCGCCGAGGCGGCAAAGACCGTTCTCGGAAGGAACCTCAACTGGATGACCTCCGGCGGCGCCTATCTTGATCCCATTCTTGCCGAGGAGTTTGACAAGCTCGGCATAATGCTTCGCCAGGGCTACGGCATGACCGAGGTCGGCTGCCGTATCTCCGTGCCCGACAGAGGCGTTTCCATCGAGTCCGTCGGCAGAGTTATAGACATCTGCGACGTCCGCATTGAAAACGGCGAGATTCAGGTCAAGACCCCGACAATTATGCTCGGCTACTACAAGATGCCCGAGGAGACCGCGAAGATGTTCACCGAGGACGGCTGGTTCAAGACAGGCGATATCGGCTATGTCACCGAGGACAGACAGCTCTTCATCACCGGCAGAGTCAAGAACCTGATAATCCTCTCGAGCGGCGAAAACGTCTCCCCCGAGGCGATAGAGAAGAAGTTCAAGAAGCTCAGCCTTGTTTCCGAGGTTGTGGTTTACGGTGAAAAGGATCACCTTGTCGCCGAGATATATCCCGACTTTGAGCACGCGGAGCAGGAGGGCGTGAAGGATGTTTCCGCCGAGATAGAGAGACACATGGACGAGATAAATGCGGGCTCGAAATCCTCCCACTTTGTCTCCGAGCTCAGATTCCGCGACGAGCCCTTTGAAAAGACCTCGAGCGGAAAGATAAAGAGAAAAGAAACCGTTGTCGGTTAAGGAGGAAAAAATATGAAACCCAAGGCAGGAACAGAGGTATTTGAGCTGATTCCCTCGCAGAAGATGATAAACTTCATGCTCAAATACAGCTTCTTTCATAAGCAGGTCATTCAGATACCCATGTCGATAGTCACGAGCACCCCGATAGATTTTGACGTGCTCAAAAAGGCGCTCAACATAGAGATAGAGCGCAACGACTGCATGAGACTTCGCTTCTACAAGGAGCACGGTGAGTTCTATCAGTATTTCCTTGACAAATATGTTGTTGACGACGTGCCCGTTATGACCTTTTCGACCGAGGAGGAGCAGGAGGCATTTCTCACCGCCGACGCACGCAAGCCCATCCGCCATTTAAAGGGCGAGGACTTCCGCATCATCTTCTTCAACTCCTTCGACGGCAGATACGGAATATATATCAACGTCACCCATCTGTGCATGGATGCCGCCGCGGTATTTATGTTCTTCTCCGATCTGCTTGCGGTCTATGACCATCTCAAGAACGGCAAGCCCATGCCGCGCCCGCTCGGCGAATACAAAAAGACGATAAGAAAAGAACTCGCCATAGTCGCCGACGAGAAGAAAATGAAAGAGGAGGAGGAGTTCTACACCCAGTTCTTCCTCAAGGACGGCGATCCGCTCTATGCCGGTGTTCACGGACCCGAGCTGCTTGAAAAAGAGCGCAAGAGAAAGCATGACCCGTCTCTCAGAGCTCCGTCCTGCTTCGACCCGATACACGACAAGGCGGAGCTTGCAAAATTCGATGTCTCCAAAGAGGACAGCGACAAGATACTCGCCTTTATGCAGTCGAGCGGAGTCAGCCCCGAGTGCCTTGTTCAGCTCGCAATGCGCCTGCATATTTCCAAGATAAACTACAGGACGAACGACTCCTATTTCGTCACCCTCTGCACACGCCGCAGAACTCTCGCCGAGAAGCGCTCCGGCGGTACTCTCGCAGAGCCGCTGCCGTGGAGAATAGTTCTGCCCGAGAAGCTGACCTTTACAGAGGCTCTCGACAAGATGGCAGAGCTTCAGATGACCCTGTTCAAACATATGGACTACCCCTATCTCGAGTGCCGCGAGCTTGTAAGAAGACTGTTTAACTACAGCCCGATAGCAGCCTCGTCCTCGATGATGTTCTCGTGGTTCCCGATAGGCAAGGACACGATGAACGGTTGGGATTACGAGTTCTCTGGCTACAGCCTCGGCAGATACATCATGCCGCTCTACAGCTTCGCAATGTATGACTCGCACACAGGCTGCTTCAAATTTTCGTATATGCACCGCACGAATATGATAACCTCTGAGCATATAAAAGCTCTGCATGAAAAGACCGTTCGAGCGCTGCTTCTCGGAGCGGAAAACCCCGACAGGACGCTCGGCGAGATACTCGATATACTTTAATCTTAAAAAGGAGAGACAGTTATGCTTGAAAAGATTGCCGAAATAATCTGCGAATATGTCTATATCGACCCTGCCGAAATTACCGAGCAGGCGAACCTCAGAACCGATATCGGTCTGAGCTCGCTCGACCTTATGAGCGTCGCGTCGGATATGGAAAACACCTTCGGGGTGAAGATCACCGAGAGGGCCATTCTCACCTCCAAGACCGTCAAGGACCTCATGAACTGCGTAGCTAAATAATTACAGAACATCAGCAAAAAGACCGACCCCGGAGTTTCCGGAGTCGGTCGATTTTTTTATTCGGTTAAATCTTCATCGCAACATCGTATGCGCGCCACACAACGGAGCGGAGGTTGCCTATTGCAAGGCAGTCGCCGACGAGGTGGACGTTGCCGGACTTCTCGGCAAGCGGAGCGGGGATATAGCCCGCGCAGCTGATGACGGAGTCGCAGTCGATGTTGATGTCCTTGCCGTCCTTGCCGGTGCAGACTATAGAGCCGTCCTTGACTTCCTTGAGGGTCGTCTCAAGATAGACGGGAGTCTTGTGCAGGGCGAACCACTCTCTGAGATAAGAGGAGTTTGCAAGGCAGACGCCGGTCTGGCTGATAAGGTCGTCCTTCATCTCGACAATGATCGGATTCTTGCCCTGGAGAGCGAGCTCGTAGGCTATTTCGCATCCGGTCAGTCCGCCGCCGATAACAGCGACGGTGTTGCCGACTTCTGCGCCGTTGAGGTAGTCGCAGCCCTCGATCATCTTCTCGTAGCCGGGGACTCTTCTGAGGAGTCTCGGGGTCGAGCCGGTCGCGATGATAACGGGATCGCTGCCGAACGCCGCGATATCCTTTATCTCGTCGTTGAGTCTGACTTCGATGCCGAGCTTCGTCATCTGGCGTCTGTACCAGTCAAGCAGGTCACGAAGCTTGCCCTTGTAGGACTCTGCGCTCGCGGGAATGAATGTTCCGCCGAGCACGTTGCTCTTCTCGTGGATTATCGGATTGTGTCCGCGGAGCTTGAGCACGCGGGCAGCCTCCATGCCGCCGATACCGCCGCCGACAATGTGGACGGTCTTGGGCGAATTTGTTTTCTTTATGTAGTGCTTGTTCCACTGCATCGTCTCGGCGTTGATAGCGCAGCGGGAAAGATGCAGGCTGTCGGAAAGCTCCTGGTCGTTGGGCACGCCCTTGTAGTGGCACATGTTGAAGCAGCCGTTGTGGCAGAGAATGCAGGGACGGATGTCATCCTCCTCGTCATTCATCATCTTCGTGACCCACTCCTGATCGGCGAGGAACTGACGCGCGAATCCTGCGCCGTCAAGCTTGCCTTCCTTTATCGCGTCCGCGGCAACTCTCGGATCGAGGCGGCCGGCGCAGATAACGGGAATGTCGCAGAACTGCTTGATGTATTCAACATCCTCGAGGTTGCAGTTCTCGGGCATGTAGATGGGCGGGTGAGCCCAGTACCATGCATCGTATGTACCGTTGTCGCAGTTGAGGCAGTCATAACCGGCATCCTGAAGATACTTGACAGCCTTCTCGGACTCTGCCATGTCGCGTCCTACTTCGGTATAAGTCTCGCCCGGGAGAGCGCCCTGACGGAAGCCCTTGGTCTTGGAAATTATGCTGTAGCGCAGGGAGACCGGGAAGTCGTCGCCGCAGGCTTTCTTGATAGCCTGAACTACCTCGACTGCGAAACGATAGCGATTCTCAAACGAGCCGCCGTATTCGTCTGTGCGCTTGTTGACATATTTAAGGGTGAACTGGTCGAGCAGATAGCCCTCGTGGACTGCGTGAACCTCAACGCCGTCAACGCCTGCGTCCTTGAGCATCTTTGCGCTCTCTGCGAACGCATTGACAAACTCCTTGATTTCAGCCTTGGTCATCTCTCTCGAGGGAACTTTATCAGACCAGCGGTTGGGCGAGGGGCTCGCGGAAGCCGTGATCTTGTCGAGATCCATGAAGGGCTTGCTGAGGACTCTCAGCGCGGGGTTGGTGTAGAGTTTCTCCATCATTTCGCTGATGGTGAAGGAGCGGCCGAAGCCTGCGGTCAGCTGAACGAAGAGCTTCGCGCCGGTCTTGTGGAGCTCGGGAGTCCACTTTTTGAGGTCGGCATACATCTTCTTGTTCTTGTGGAGCCACTGGCCGAACATGGGGTTGTAGACCGGCTGACATCCGGGGAGAACAAGACCCGCGTTGTTCTTCGCGACTTCCATGATAAAGCGTGCGCCGTCTTTATCGAAGTGGTTCTTCTCCATCCATCCGAAGAGGTCGGTGCCGCCCATGCTCGTGAGCACGATGCGGTTCTTGATCTCGCAGTTGCCGATCTTCCACGGAGTGAATAAGGGCTGTAATCTTTGATCCATATAATTGCCTCCAACAAAGAATTGAATATTTCATCGACAATATATTATCACATTCCGGCTTATTACGCAACAAAAAAACGCGCTTTATCAATATTTTTTTATCAATACTGCCCGCCTTTTTTGACCATCAGGCAATAGCTGACTCCCTCGGGGGCGAGTATCGGTTCTGCATTTTTCATTTCGTTGTGCGCTTTGAAGAAATCGCGGTCAATATCGCCGCTGTCCGCAAGCTCATAGACGAGCGCGCCCGCTTCTCCCGCGATGCGCTCGATATCCGTGTGTGAGTATCGCGCTTTCATCTCTTCGCCCGCGCCGCCGGCAAGCAGCCTGTTCTTCTGCTCCCGGGTGCAGTCACGGTCGTTCGGAAAATCGAACACGAGCGCGCTCTCGCTCGCCGAATTTTCAAACATAGTTTTAACGCAGCGTGCGAACTCGTCTTGGGTCAGATAAAAGCTTATGCCGAGCAGGCTGAAAAATGTCATCTCCTCCGGGTCGTATCCCGCATTTAGCAGAGCGGGGATAAAATCCTTGCCGAGGTCGCAGCCGACATAGCTGATATTTTCGCGGTCTATTTCAGCTTCGTCAACGCGCCTTATCTTGTCTTCAATCATCTCCGGGCGGTCGAGCTCGAATACTTTGATATCTCTGTCGATTTTATATCCCGATGTGTCGTAGCCTGCGGCGGCGATGACATATTGCCGCGCGCCGAGCCTTATTTCGTTTTCCATATTCCGCTTGCAAAATGCGGAGCGCGCGATTACACTCGGCGCGATAAATTCGTTCATAACGCGCCCGAGCGGGTCGCCGCCACTGTAATTCGGGTCAAAAAACGAAATGCCGTTTTTCATGTTTTCCGCTATCGCTTTCTTTTCACTTTCGCTCAGAATCTCTCCCGCGAGCGGGTCGTCGAAGACTTCTGCTTCATCCGTTTTCGTGTGGTAATACCGAGCAAAACAGCTTACCAGTGCAGTCATGTTGTTCATTTCAAAACACCTCCGTACACTTAATACCACACGGGGCAGGGGATTACAAGACTTGACAAATCGGCGTTTTTGTGGTAATATAAACACGAAAAGACAAGAAAAAATTTTTTGAGCGGCCTGTTTCGGCGGCTCTTTTTATTTTGTTAAAACAAAAAGCAGAGAGCCGTTTTACCGACTCTCTGCGCTTCGTTTTTTTGAATTTATTTCTGCTCTGCGTCCGCTGCGGCGTCGGCGGAGAAAATCTCCTTTGCGCTCGCCGCAAGCCCCGCGAGGGACTGAAGCTCGCTCGGAATGATGAGCTTCGTCGCCTTGCCGTCCGCAGCCTTTGCGAACGCTTCAAGGCTCTTTATCGTCAGATATCCGTTCTGCGGGGAGGCCTCGTTTATCAGCGCGATAGCCTTCGCCTGAGCCTCCTGAACGGCGACGATAGCCTGCGCCTCACCCTCTGCCTCGCGAATCTTCGCTTCCTTGACAGCCTCTGCGTGAAGAATGGCGGCCTGCTTGTCGCCCTCTGCGGCGAGTATCTGGCTCTCTTTCTGACCCTCGGCAACGAGGATCTTGCTCGCCTTTTCACCCTCTGCACGCAGGATTGCCTCACGGCGCTGACGCTCAGCCTTCATCTGCTTCTCCATCGCGTCCTGAATCTCGGGCGGGGGAAGAATGTTCTTGAGCTCAACGCGGTTTACTTTTATGCCCCATGCGTCGGTGGCTTCGTCGAGGATAACTCTGATTTTTGCGTTGATGACATCGCGCGATGTCAGCGTGTGGTCAAGCTCCATTTCGCCGATGATATTTCTCAGCGTTGTTGCCGAGAGATTTTCGATAGCGGATATCGGACGCTCCACACCGTATGCATAGAGCTTCGGGTCGGTTATCTGGAAGAAAACGACCGTGTCTATCTGCATCGTGACGTTATCCTTTGTGATAACGGGCTGGGGCGGGAAATCCACGACCTGCTCCTTGAGGGAGACGGTCTTTGATACCTTTTCGACAAAGGGAATCTTGAAGTGAATGCCGGTCTGCCATGTGGTCGAATATGCGCCGAGGCGCTCGATGACATAGGCCTTGGACTGCGGCACTATCTTGATGTTGAGCACGACAATAACGAGCACGAGCACGATTATGCCGATAATTACTCCGATTGCTACAGGTCCCATAATAATCCTCCTTTAGTGTTTTGAAACCATAAGTTTAACGCCGTCGATTCTGTCAACGGTGATATTTGAACCTTTTTCAATGCGGCTGCCGTCGGACGATCTCGCCGTCCAGGTCGAGCCCTCGACCTTCACTATACCGGTGCCCTCGGTGTTGTCAACAGTCTCCTCGACTATTCCCTCGAGACCTATGTATCTGTCAGCGTTGGTCGGCTGAACGCGCTTTTTTGAAAATTTCTTGACGAGCGGACGGGTCACCGCAAGCGCGACGAGCGACACTGCCGCGAAAATCACCCACTGAAGCCAGACGGGCGCCGAGCAAAGCTCCGATATCAGAGCCGCCGCCGCACCAACGGCGAACCAGATCGTGACAAGCTGGACGGTCGCGGCTTCAACAACGATGAACGCTATGAGCAGCGCTATCCATAATATAAGCATTGTGTATTCCGGCAAAACAGGCTCCTCCTTTGATATATTGACCGAAGCGAAAATGCCTCGATTCGATATAATTATATCAAAAGAGCGAGCCCATTGCAATATGCGCGGATATTATTTTTAGAGGAACGATTTTTGTCAGTTTTTGCTTTTGGTTATCGGCTTTCGCAGCAGAAGCGAGGTCAGCGCCCTGCCGTTAAACGGAATGAGGGGATAGAGATAGCAGCGCCCGCTGACGGTCTTATTGAATGAAATCAACAGAGCGGTTATCACAAGCCCCGCGATGAAGCCCCAGAGGTTGAATATTGCCGTCAGTATCAGTATCATCATGCGGCAGAGCTTGAACGCATACCCGAGCTCATAGCTCGGCTGGGCGAAGTTCGTTATCGCGACGAACGCCATATAGAGAACGACCTCCGCCGTGAACCACTTCGCGGCAATGGCAAATTCGCCGAGCACGAGCGCGCCGATGACGCTGAACGAGTTGCTCAGCGCGTTCGGAGTGTTGAGCGACGCCAATTTCAGCGCGTCTATGACTATTTCAATTATTAGAAGCTGCATTATGACCGGCACGCTCGTCGGGTGCTCTATCTTTATGAAGTCGAGCCACGGCGGGATATATTCTGGATTTTGAATCAGCAGGAACCACACGGGAGTCAGCAGCAGCGCGAGCAGGAAAACTATCATTCTGACGATTCTCAGATAGCTGCCTATAAGACTCGGGAAATAGAAATCGTTCGTGTCCTGCAAAAAGTCGAACACGCCCGTCGGGATAATCATAACCGAGGGCGAGGTGTCTGTGATTATCAGCAGGCTGCCCTCGTATATGCTCGCCGCCGCGCTGTCCGGGCGCTCGGTGTAACGCACCTTCGGAAAGGGGTTGAACCTCTGCTTCGGAACAAGACACTCGGAGAGGCTCTCGTGCCCCATTGTCAGCGCATTTATGTCTATAGAATTAAGCTTTTTCTTTATCTTTTCGACCTCTTTCGGGTCTGCCGTGCCGTCGAGATAACAGAGCACGACATCTGTCTTTGACCGCTTGCCTATCTGCGTCAAATACATTGTCAGTTTCGTGTCCCTGACCCTGCGGCGGATGAGCGCGGTGTTGAATATCAGCGTCTCGACAAAGCCGTCGTGTGAACCTCGAAGCACTTTGTCGTTCTCCGGCTCGTCCACGCTTCGCGCGGGATAAGTCCGCACATCTATAATAATAGCTTCTTTAAACCCGTCGACTATCATGCCCAATGCGCCGGAGAAGAGAAAAGTCTCGAACCTGTCGAAGTCGTTTACGACCTCGGTCTCGACATAGGGCACGAACGCGTCGGCAAATTCGCGCGTTGTGCCGACATTTTTGAGCTTCTTCTCGTCCGCGTTCATCATGAAGCTCATGATTTTTTCCATCAGCCCGTCTTTTATAAACCCGTCGATGAACCACAGCATTGCGCGGTGGCTGCCAATCATTATCTGACGGCTGACAAGGTCAAAGCTCTCGCTCACGCGCAGCCGCAGATTGAGCGACGCAATGTCGACTTCGTAGTTCCCCGAAAAAGTCTGCTTTTCCATATGAATATCCCGCCCTTAAAAAGAAAAGATGATATACGGCAATTGTTTCACGCCGTATATCATCTCCGTTTTTGCCGGGATTATACGTTGTAATAATAGTATTCCGCTATCGCATACCAGAGCAGCGGACCGACAACGCCGTTCGGAGTCAGCCCGAAATATCGCCGAGCCGCCTTGACCGCCGCCTCCGTCTGAGGGCCAAAAATGCCGTCCGCCGCAACATACGGCACGCTCTCGACGCCGCGCGCGAGAACCTGGAGATATTCCTGAAGATTCCTCACTGCACTGCCCGTGCTGCCGCGGAGCAGATTGTAGCCGGGATATGCAAAACGCGCATATTGATCATAGATTGAAAATTCGCTGGGGAAGGTCCGCAGGATATCATTATATACAGCTTGCAGCTTGTTCCATGTGTCGCGCCCGACAATGCCGTCCGGCGCAAGGCCGTACTGCTGCTGAAACTGCACGACGCTGTTGTAGGTGTCCCGACCGAAGATACCGTCCACGGCCGGGGGCTGGATGTTGTTTGTGAAGTTGCCGATAAAGTTCAAGAAATACTGTATCGTGCTCACATCCTGTCCTCTGTCGCCGCGTTTTATGACAGTCTTGAACTGCCGCTCGACATCGGTCAGCTTCAGTCCTTCGCTGTATAGCTCGCCGAGTCTTAGTATTCCGGCATAGAGCTGCTTTATTTTATACCATGTCGCCTTGCCGACGATGCCGTCAACGGTGAGGTTGAATAGGCTCTGGAACTTTCTGATCGATTCGCGCGTCGCCGTGTCGAATATTCCGTTGGGGGAGGGAATGCGCGGAATGGCGGGATAGTTTCGCGCGATGCGGTTGAGCTGGCGCTGGATTATCCTGACATCCTCCGATATGTCGCCGAGGCGCAGAGCCCTGCCGGGATATGATTCGCGGATATTCTTGACGGGCGCCGTCTTTATATTGATGTCGTTCCCGTAGTAATATTGAAGTATGCGGTATGGCGTATAGCCCTGATTCGCGAGCGTGACCGTGCCCCACTGCGAGAGCCCGTCGCAGGTGACCTCGCGCCCGGAGCAGTACTGCGTGAAATAGGGCTGAACCTGGTCGCCCTTTGTAACATAGTTGTTGAAAAGCTCGTCGACTATCTTCGCGACGTTTGAAAACACGCTGCGCCCCTCAACATATGCCTGGTCGTATGCGGTCGAGTTGGTGATGTCGAAGTCATAGCCGCGGCTGCGGTAGTGCTCTGTATATATGCGGTTGAGCGCGAACGACGTCTGCGCATATATGTTGGCGCGTATCGCGTTGTCGGGCCATGTCGGATATATCTCGCTCGATGCGACATTTTTGAGATAATCCGTAAACGGCACAGTGACATTCCTCGCCGCCTCGTTCGGTCTGCCGAGGTGGACTGTTATTGTCTGGGGAATAACGGGAGTATCTGCTGCCATAGTATCACTCCTCAGACCGATTCGTTTATCACATTCGGATTCTGCTCGCCGCTGACCGTCGGCAGCATTTCGACCGACTGTATTGAAACGGTGGAGTCGAATATCGGAACGTTTTCAATATATGTGCTGATGAATCCCGGGTGGCTGACGAATATATCGTATGTCGCATACGGCGCGAGCCCGCCCGAGCCCTGCTCTGTCTCCGACAGGGATTTGTCGGGAGCGGGCAGCTGGAGATTGTCGAGTATGCCGCTCGAATCGGTGTGCGAATCATATATATAATATTTTTCGCCGTCTATCACTTTGTATACTACCACTCGGCTGTTGCCGACGGGATAGAGCCCGTTCGAGCTGTAGGTCTCAACGCGCAGGATGCCGCGCTTGTTGCACTCGCTCTTGAATTCGTCGAATCGCTGCATCGCGGATTGGGTGTTCGTCGAGGTGAGATTTTTGTTTTTGAGCGTCTGCGGGTCGACGAATATCGTGCGCGGCTGGGGGATGTCTCCGCGCCCTGCCGCCTGCGTGCGTTCGGGTGTGAACTGGGATTTGTCCGTGTCCGCGCCGTCGTCAAACTGCATCTGACTCTCCCTCTGAGCGTCGGTCTGCCGCTGAATTGTAACTGTCGCCGCGGCGCTCACCGCTTCGTTTTCCTTCGCCTTTGCCGAAACCGCCTTTGCGGGCTCTGCCGCCGGCGCGTTTACAGGCTCTGCATCTTCCTGCACTTGCGCCGAAACCTGTTCGGCTTGGCTTTTCTGCTGCGCCGATACGGGCTCAGGTTCCGCCTTTTCCTGCGCGGATACCGGCGCCGTGTTGCGCTTTTCAAATTCGAGCAGTTCTCTCTTGTATCGCTCCATGAGCGAGACTATATCTTCGTTGTTCATAAAAGGCCTCCGTTGGGTAAAATTTGCAGGGCGTCCGTTTTGCGGGCGCGCAAAGACATCCCATATTTAATATATTGTCTATTCGCCTTTTTGGTCACACAGGCACTCTTCGCGGCATACCATTTAGCAAGCGGACGGCGATTTTTGTGAATTTTGTCGGATTTCGCGTCCATAGCCTACAAGAAAACTGGTTCTTGAAACAAAAGTGAAAAAATGTGTTGACAACAAAAGCACAGAGTGTTACAATTCAATAAACCGTTGAAGAAGGGTAAGTAAGATTTCTCCCTCATCTCGAAGAGAGCCGCAGGCGGTGGGATTGCGGCAGAATGAAAGAAACCTGAATGGACTTCTAAGGGCAATCGGAACAAAGGCTATCCTTTAAGTATGTGCGCCGGAGCAGGACTCTCCGTGAAGAAAAGTCAGCGTATGTCAGTACGCGCTAAGCGGACGCAAAAGCGTCAAGCCGGGTGGCACCGCAGGATGATAATATCTCCTGTCCCAGCATTATTGCAGGGACAGGAGTTTTTTTATTTCGGATTTTTTATTTCGGAGGAGATAGTTATGTTTTTGTTGAGTAAACTTTGGCGCACGCCGCGCCTGTGATATTTTCGATTCTTAGTTTAGCTCAAAAATTTTTATCAATTACCGAAAGGAAGAAATACAATGAAAAAGATAATCGCACTTGTACTCGCACTTATGCTCACAGTTACCTGCTTCGCCGCCTGCGGCAAAACGGGCGGAGACGCCAAAAAGAAATACACCGTCGGCATCTGCAACTATGTCGATGACGCATCGCTCAATCAGATAGTCGACAACATCAAAAAGCAGCTCGCTTCCGTCGCCGCCGAAAAGGGCGTCGAGATCGAAGTCAAATATGACAACTGCAACGGCGATTCCGTTGTTATGAATCAGATAATCTCGAACTTTATCGTTGACAAGGTCGATCTTATGGTCGGCGTCGCGACCCCGGTCGCAATCGCAATGCAGGCGGCAGTCGAGACCGAGAACAGCAATATTCCGGTCGTGTTCTCCGCAGTCAGCGATCCTGTCGGCGCAAAGCTCGTTGATTCTCTTGACGCACCCGGCGGTCAGATAACCGGAACCTCCGACTATCTCAACACCAATGCTATAATGGACCTCATGCTCCTCAAGGATCCCGATATGAAGAAGGTCGGTCTGCTCTACGATGTCGGTCAGGATTCCTCAACTCAGGCTATAAAGGACGCAAAGACCTATCTCCAGTCCAAGGGCGTTGAAGTTATCGAGCGCACCGGCACCACCGTTGACGAAGTAACCCTCGCCGCAAAGGCACTCGTTTCCGACGGCGTTCAGGCAGTGTTCACTCCCACCGATAACACCATAATGAAGTCGGAGCTCTCCATATATGAGATTTTCGCAGACGCAAAGATCCCGCACTACACAGGCGCTGATTCCTTCGCCCTCAACGGAGCTTTCCTCGGCTACGGCGTTGACTACGCAAAGCTCGGCGTTGAGACCGCCAATATGATAATCGATATCATGATAAACGGCAAAGACCCCGCAACCACCCCCGTGCTCATGTTCGATAACGGCACCGCAACAATAAACACCGAAATCTGCGCAAAGCTCGGCTATAACTTCGACGAAGTCTCGAAGCTCTTCGCTCCCAAGTGCACCGAAGTCAAGAGCATCACCACCGCCGAGAGCTTCGACGATGTAAAATAAGATTCAATCAGTCCCCGGGGAGCACTGCTTCCCGGGCGGCTCAATAAAGCAGGAAAGAGGAAACACAATGTCTTTGGATTCGATATTTTCACTCGGCCAGTCGGCGCTCGAGCTGGGACTTATAACCTCGCTCACGGTGCTCGCACTGTTCCTGAGCTATTCGATGCTCAATGTCTGCGATCTTTCGACCGACGGCTGCTTTACGCTCGGCGCAACGGTCGGCGCGGTGGTCGCGATAGCGGGTCATCCGTATCTGTCGATAGCCGCAGCGATGGCGGCGGGAATAGCCTCGGGCTTCATAACGGCGATACTCCAGACGAAAATGGGCATCAACAGCCTGCTCGCCGGAATAATCGTAAATACGGGACTCTATTCAATAAATATCGCTGTCATGAGCGGCTCGTCGATACTCAATATGAATAAAACGGACACTGTGTTCACCAAAATGGCGGCGCTCGTCAAGGGAACTCCCGTGGCAAGGCAGTCAAAGCTTTTCGTGGCGATAATCGCCGTCGCGGCGGTTGCTGTTATACTCGGACTTTTCCTGAAAACCCGCCTCGGACTCGCGATAAGAGCGACTGGCGACAACCCCGATATGGTTCGCTCCTCGTCCGTCAATCCGGCGTTTACTACAATAATCGGACTCTGCGTCGCGAACTCGTTTACCGCGCTGTCGGGCTGCCTGCTCGCCCAGTCGCAGAGATCGGTCAACATCGATATCGGAACCGGAATGGTGACCATTGCCCTTGCGTCCCTGCTTATCGGCGGCGTGTTCCTCGGCAGAAAGAAGATGCCGCTGAGGATATTCGGCATGGTGCTCGGCGCGTTCATATTCAGGCTCATTTATACAATCGCCCTGCGCTTTGATATGCCGGCGTTCATGCTCAAATTTGTCTCGTCAGTTATAGTTATCGCGGCGATAGCAACGCCCTATTTCAAAAAACAGCTCCCGCTTTTAAAGCGCAGAATTCAGACTCGTTCGGGAAGGAGGAAAGCAGATGCTTGAAATATCACACATCTCAAAAACTTTCAATCCCGGCACGGCGAACGCCAAAAAGGCGATAGACGATCTTTCCCTGAGCGTCGCCGAGGGTGATTTTATAACGGTCATCGGCGCGAACGGCGCGGGTAAGTCAACACTTTTCAATGCCATCGCCGGCAGCTTTATAACCGATTCCGGCAGCATCTCGCTCGACGGAAAAGACATCACTCTCATGCCCGAGCATAAGCGCGCCAAGAGCATCGGCAGACTTTTTCAGGATCCGATGCGCGGCACCGCGCCCGGCATGACGATAGAAGAAAATTTAGCCCTCGCCGCAGGTCACGGCGGCTGGCTGAGCCGAGTCTCGAAGAGCGACAAGAAGCTTTTCAGAGATAAGCTCGCCCTGCTTGAGATGGGACTTGAGGACAGAATGAGTCAGCCGGTCGGTCTGCTCTCCGGCGGTCAGAGACAGGCTCTGACGCTCATGATGGCAACTTTCAATCCGCCGAAGCTCCTGCTTCTCGATGAGCACACAGCGGCACTCGACCCCGCAACGGCGGAAAAAGTTCTCGCGCTCACAAAGAGCATCGTCAGCGAGAATAACCTCACCTGCCTTATGATAACGCACAATATGCAGTCGGCTCTCGAACTCGGAAACCGCACGATAATGATGCACGGCGGAAATATAATTTTTGACGCCGAAGGGGAGGAGAGGTCGAAGCTCACCGTTCAGGATCTTCTCGACAAGTTCAAAGAGAACGCGGGCAAAGAGCTCGACAACGACCGTATGCTTCTCGTGTAATAAAACAAAAAAATTGACCCGTCCGGTTATCCCAGACGGGTCTTTTTGTCGGAATATAATAAAACTCCCGAACGCATAGCATCCGGGAGTGTGGAGCAGGTGAGGGGAATCGAACCCCCGTGTTCAGCTTGGGAAGCTGACATTCTGCCATTGAACTACACCTGCATTGCCTTGATATAATAGCACAGTGTGTATGAAAAATCAATATCTGCATAAAATAAAATCCCGTTGTGCCCACCGCTTTTACGCTGCTTCGACAAAGCTAAAATAAAAAACTTTCGTCACGGGCGAAAAAATTTTGAAAAAAGGTTGACAGAGGGACTGAGAGTGTGTATAATATTGACTCGCAGGTGAACGAAAACCTGTTCGGAGTTTGATATTGGGGAATTGTGTAACGGTAGCACGACAGACTCTGACTCTGTTTGTTGGGGTTCGAATCCCTATTCCCCAGCCAGAAAAAAGCACTTGCTTTTAGCAAGTGCTTTTTTTAATAGAACGGGCTCATACCCATGATGTGTGGCGAGCGCTTCATAGCTTGAATCCAAAGAAAATTTACCCGGAGGTGTCCCTGTGAAAATAAAAGCTGCTGTTTTCGATATGGACGGACTGATGTTTGATACCGAACGCCTCGCAATGGCGGCGTGGGACTACGCGGGCGAAAAGATGGGACTCGGCAAGGCGGGCTATATGGTCATGAAGACCCTCGGCGTGACAGCCGAGCGCGCGGACGAGATATGGCGCGAGGAGTTCGGGAGCGATGTCGATACCGAAGCCATGCGCCACTACGGCAGGGAATTCACTAATAATTTTTATGCACACAACAAAGTGCCCGTGAAATACGGACTTTATGAGCTACTCGACTGGCTGAAATCTGCGGGAATAAAGACCGCGGTCGCTTCGTCCTCGACCCGCAGAGCCGTTCTGCGCAACCTCGAAAGCGCGGGTATAACTGATAAGTTTGATATAATAGTCAGCGGCGAAATGGCGGCGCGCTCAAAGCCTGCGCCGGATATCTATCTCAAAGCGTGCGAGCTGCTCGGCGAAAGCTCAAAGGATTGCATAGCTCTCGAAGATTCACGCAACGGTCTGTGGGCTGCGCATAACGCCGGATGCCGCGTGATAATGGTGCCCGACCTCTGGCAGGCAGATGAGGAGACAGAGAAGATACTTTGGAAAAAGCTCGGCAGCCTGCTCGAGGTCAGAGATTTTCTGAGAGATAACGAACAATAAATACTATACACAATAATAAATATCCTGTACGCACGATTCTGCTTGGGCAGGATTTTTTGCCGCTTGCCGCAGGACTTTGGATTTGCGAGGGTGAAGCCGCCGTCAGGCAAACAATTTTAATATTGTAAATTGATACGATCGT
>ULWQ01071942.1_pt1 | contig 49373 bp, 64 predicted proteins | sample 1960491 | NCBI WGS metagenome assembly ULWQ01 (sample SAMEA4835816, study PRJEB28245) | human gut metagenome | biome: gut microbiome; material: fecal sample | place: Denmark | collected 2008
TTAAGAATATTTATAATGTCTCCACCATTTTCTGCATGATTCCATTTACCATCATAAACTACTATTGTAACAGTAGATAGATCATCAGCAATGCGATAACGCGCTACAGTAGGAACAACAGCCGCAAGCTGCTCAAGTCCATAGGCAATATTTACTTTTGCGGACGCATAGGTATTCTGATACATTTCCTGGCTTAGCTCACAAATATAATATCCATCTTTGACTGTAATAGACTTATAATTTCTACTCTCCGCTAGCGCTTTTAGCTCATCATAATCAGCATCGGTGGCTTTAATATAGATAGAACTATTAATTGTGAAATCTTCTACGGGTGCGGGATTAGGTTTGCCGCAAGCGCATAGAATCAGTACGAATGATACAAGGACAAGTGCCAATGCAATAATTTTTTTCATAATTTATATATCTCCTTCAAAATCAACCAATGTGGGTTGAATAATTTTCCAATTATCTTGTAATCTTTTATTATCAGGGTCTTTACTAAGTGCGACAGTTGCCGCAGCGGCACTTTTCGCATATTCACCTAAATAGAAATAGGCGCGTGATAAAATGTCATAGGGAACATAAGACCAAATAGCGTCCCCCTCAAGCCACGAATACTGGCGCACGGTGCGCTTAAGGGCTTCCCGCACATACCCAATAGCTGCTAAATTATAATTATTAGTTTGTAGCCATTCGGCTAAATGCATGTACGGATCACGATATTCTGGAGCTTTAGATATAGCTTTCAAGTAACACTGTACTGCTGTTTCAGCTTGATCTAATGCTAAATAATCATCGCCCATAAACATATAAAAATTGGCTCGCTCTAAGTCAGTATAACTTTTAGCATAATCTATTAAATGTTGCAATAAATCAATTGACTTTTGATATTTTCCGCGATAGCTATATTCGTGCGCCAAATAGACTGGCGCGACTTCATCATCGGGATCTTCAGCGCAACGTAATTCTAATAGCCCAAGATACGACCCTCTAGATTTTGTGGGGTCGGGATAATGATGTAGAAATACATCGAATCCAAAATCAATAGTTTCTTCAGCAGTATAATTAGCCGCGGTATTATCTTCTACTCCAACTCGTGCTAAATACTCATGAACCGGTGCTTTCCATCGCCAATTCCATGTATGTAATTTATTATATCGAAATACACGCGCGGGGTCACCATTTTCAAGATGCGACCAAGCATACATATATTCACCGCGCTCATGAACGCCTTCAACCCAACGCTCTCGTATTGGCTTTGACCATCCTGGGGCTAGCCACTCATCAAGGTCATTCTCAAATAGAATATTTGCATCTTTTGGAATAATATCTATATTGGCATTGCGGGCGACGTCAAAACGCCATGGGTCTATAACTTTTTGTGCATAGATTAGATTAGGATATTTCTTTTTACCTTCTTCAAGCAACTTTATGGTAGCATCTGTTGACCCCGTATCTAATACTACCATATAGTCTGCTTCTGACATTGAATCAAGCCATTTATTTACAAATTTTTCTTCGTTTTTGCAAATGGTATAAACGGCTATTTTATTCATTTTCTTTTGTCCCTTTTGATTTTCTTTTTATTTTTCTTAGCCTCTTTTGCAAGACGTTTCGCCTTTGCCTCAGCTTCATCTTTCTTTTTCTTTTCAGCGGCTTTACGATTCTTGTCCATGATTTTTATTATTTTAGAAATAACTTTATTGAATGCATTTGTGCCATATTTAATATCATCACTTGCAAGCATTTTCTTTAGATAGCAAATAGCAATACCGGCAGTCAGAAAATCATCTTCATCGTCTTTAACAGCCTTAGTAAATGTGCCATCGGCAAATATAACCTTAACTACTTTATCACCATAGGTCTGTACATCAGTGACTTTAGGAAGAAATTCTGGGGCGCCTACCTGATATCCATCTTTATAATATCGTAAAGTAAAATTGTCATTTAGGGTTGTCAGTGTATCATCTCTGGCTTCTTTTTTATTTTTATCAACAACTTCAAGTTTATCAGCAAGCTCAAATGATATCTTACCACCACTAGTGTTGGTAGTATACCATGTATTAGGATTACAAGGGTTTACTAAATCATTTATAGTAGTTATAGCGTCACCAAGTGCGCGTACTGCTGTTATTGTACCACTTAGCTGAGTGTTGGTAAGATTTGGTGCTGTTATGCTGTTTGGTTTATAATTGACCATATTGTTTCTTGACTCTCCTTTATATCATTAATTATATCGTCTAAACTAATCGGACGTAAATCATGCGCATCAACTTCGACATGATAGCTCATTATTCCCATCTTCATATGATAAAATGGGTCAGTTGTATGTATGTGACCACACAAGTTAATGGTCATTTGTTTCAGACCTTTATCATCATAATTCGCGGTAAGAGTAGGGTAATGTGATAGGTAAAATGAATAGCCATTGTACTTTAGTCGCATAGCCATACACATGTGCTCAAAGATATGTGCTTGATCGTATGCAGCTAGCCTATTATCAGTACAATGATTTCCGGCTACTAATATTTTATGCCCATTTAATCCGGCAAGCATGGCTACGTTATCAATAGGCCCTAGTACACAATCACCCAAAATATAAACTATATCTTCGGGCTTGACTACTTCATTATATCTTTTGATTAATTCAAAATTCATTTCTTCAATCGATTTAAATCCTCGCGCTTCATAGATAAATGGCTTATCGTGACCTAGATGCAAATCACTAGTTAGGTAGATCATTGTTTACCTCCACGATTGTTGTATATTTTATAATTCTATCTTCTTTAGGATGTTGAATAGCTTTAGCCATTGAATAAATAGCCTGTTCCGGCACTCTTTTTCTTCCTTCTCTTTTTTCATTACGCTCAATGCATGTTGCTACTGGTGTGGTAAAATAAATTGCATTAATATAAATATCATCACGGGCTAGAGCGGTAAGTAGCTTTAGGCGTGAACGCTCATTTAAATTTGTGGCATTTGCATAACAAATATTATAATGATTTAATGTTTCTTGTATTTCGTATACGAATGTTTTGAATACTAATTTCTCTTGGTCAAAATAATTATCTTCGGGGTTTAGTATTGCAAATCTGATTTTATCTCGTGATACGATTAACTTGGGATCTATTCCCGTTTCAGTCAAGTAAGTGTCTTTCCCACACCCAGGCACTCCGATTAGTAACCACAGGTGCTTCGGCTTCTTCTTTGTATTCTCCATTATTAAATGCCTCCTTAAACATCAGTGCTTCTTCATCGTTTCTACATTCTATGTGATTAATTTCTTTTTTACATTTAGGACAAAATAATGATTTTCTATGAAATTGTTCTTTTAATTTAGATGTTTTACGCGGTAATGTATAGCTTTTATTTCCACAATTAATACAATAAAAATCATGGAATATAAATTGACCTTGTTTAGGCATGCATAATTTCCCCCTGCGGATCAAAATAATGTGCATCAAAAGTATCAAGATTGACTAGTGCGGCAATGCCACTCCACACAGACCCTAGGTCAATGTTGACTTTATGTCCGCCGCAATAAAACATCATTTTAGGATCATCATCGCTATCTATGATAGACTGTACAGGCGTGTGTCCATGTACGATAAATGTGTTTTTGGCATTTACACCAATATCGTGGTCAAACTTATCTTCGCTAGGCCAAATGTCTGCAAAATGATTTCTATCCCATAATAATTCATATTCAGATGGCATGTGGTCGGGGGTAAATCCAGCATGACATACAATCACACTATCGCCTATTGTATTTTCATAATAATACCAAGTTGGCAAACGCTTAATTTCAGATAGATAAAATGGAGTAGGATCGCCCCACTTTTCTTTGATATCATAAAATGTCTTATCGCCACCATTCCAAAACCACAAGGAGAAATCTTTTGTTTCATAGGCTTTGACCATTAAATCTTCATGATTACCTTTTAGATAAAGCCATTGGGGATTATCAAGAATTGCAAGGCTAGTATCAAGACAATGTGAACCACGGTCAATGGCATCACCTGCAAAAATTACTTTGTCATCTTCACATAGCCAATCGTTTATCGCATTGTATAAATCAAGTCGTCCATGTAAATCAGAACATACGTATGTACTCATAAATATCACCTTTTTTTCTATTTTATTTTCTATATATATTATACCAAAATTTTTCTAAAAAATCAAGTGGGCGGTCTTTATCAAGGCTACCCACTTAATACTTACATCTCACTTAGTATATCAGCATCTACATCAGCATTAATCGCACTATCTTTAATAATACCAGTGATTTGCTTAAATAGGAAATTCTTTTCCTTGAATGCGGTGAATGATGGCTTATTAACGATTCTAATTACTACACCTTCCCGTACATGAGTCTTACCAACTGGGTCGGGACCATCAATATAAGGCGCAATTAGATTATCAATATATTCTGTCGGTACTACATTATCGGGAATTATTGCTCTGGTAAATGCTGGCACAGTCTTTACATTCATCTGCTCACATCTATACCGCATGTATTCAGGGTCATACTCTACAACATCGCCATCTTCATTTGTACATGTCATACGATAAACATAGATATCTGATTTACCTCTTTCGCAACCATAATCAAATGTCATTATATCGCCATACTGTTTCTGCGCTTCCTTCGGTACTTTGCCTTGCCCCATAATAGGTGTGGCGTCATTGACCCACCCTACGATTTCGTAGTATACTTCCTCACCTTTATGCAACTTACCAACGAAATAATCATGATATTGCTTGCGGAATTCATCATTGCCATAGAAACCGCCGGAGAAATCATTTAGTACACAACGTCTAGTTCCCGAAACATATCCCCATTCTTTGGTTACTTTACCATCATGCTTTTTATCTTTGCGGAAAATGTTAAGGAAACGGCACATAATAGAATCATTACCAAATTTATTGAGTAGAGTATGTGCTGTACGTGCACTAGTGCCATGCATCTTCAAGGTGACTTCTATTAGGTCACCATTATGGAATTTATCTTTATTGAAACAATACTGTTCTGTATCTACGTGTTCGGCGAATAGAGGCGCTATATCTTCCTTGATTTTCTTTTGCGGCAAGGTGCCTTTCGGCGTCTTAGGCGCGTTGCAACGTGGAATGTACTTGCGGCATATTTCATGCCCATTTACCACGTCAATAGTATCTCCAATATGGAATTCAACAGCACCGGTATAACCCAGACAAGTAATAGGTAAATAGATACCATCACTTTTTTCACCGCGCAATTTAATTGCTTTTACGTTGCGTTTAACGGGGTCCATGTAGCCAGTATCTTTAGTACCATCGGGTAATTCACGCAACATATGATTTTCAATACAAAACTCTTCGCTTAACTGCAAATCGACGGGAAAATATACTCCCACATCACCGACCTTTGCCTCTATGCCAACACAAGTATCACAACCAAAAAATGTCGCTACTTGGAGTCTATCGGCATTAGGGTGCGGCCGCAAATCTTTAATCACTACAACATATCCTACGTGCAAGACACTCATCCTCCTTTTGTTTATTATATATTACATCAAGTATTTCTTGTGCCACCGTATCAAATTTACCGCAATCTTTTACACATTGCATGGTCGGCGCACATCCTTTAAATTCACTATCAAACTCTCCTCGGCAATAATGCTCAGCCAAGATAAGTATTATCTTTTCTTTTGGACTCATTATTTATCACTCCTTTTAATAATACTTTTTCTTTTATTTTCTATAAATATTATACCATATTTTTTTTATAAAATCAAAAAATCGCCCAAGACCTAATGGTCCTGGGCTTATTTTTATTTTTCTAGCTTTTTGCTTTCTTCTTTTAATATATTATCTATGTCGTGTGCGACTTTAATAAAATCTTCCTTTTTATAACCTTTTGTTGTCATGGCGGCACAACCTATGCGGACACCGCTAGTTTCACTGGGCTTGCGAGTTTCATTAGGTACACAATTCTTATTGAGCGTAATATGATACTTATCAAGAGTATCTTGTACCCACTTACCAGTCCATGTAGGATGTGTGCGTGTAAAGTCGAGCATAAAGAGATGATTATCAGTACCACCTGTTACGACATCGTAACCTAGTTTCGAAAATTCATGAGCCATGGCTGCTGTATTAGCCACTACATTATGAATATATTGATGATATTCGGGTGTACAATCTTCTTCTGCGGCGATAGCCTTAGCCATAATAATATGTTCAAGCGGACCGCCTTGATTACCCGGAAAGACTGCGCCATCAATCTTCTTAGCCAAATACGGCTTACAGAAAATTAGCGCACCACGCGGTCCACGAAGTGTTTTATGCGTAGTAGTCGTAATTACATCAGCTAGCCCAAACGGGGTAGGATGGTCACCCGCCGCAATCAATCCCGCAATGTGTGCCATATCTACACAGAAGTAAGGCTCATAAGGTGTATTATTACCTTTCTCTTGTCTATTACGATTTACAACATCTTTAGCCACTTGGATAAGATTATACATCTGGCGGAAACTAATTATGCGCGAATAAGCGCTAGCTCCTGTAAGAATAACAGTAGGCTCATATGCGATTATTTGGTCATAAAAATTATCATAATCAATCCAACCATACTGGTCCAATCCATAGTGTACAAAATTATATACCTGGCCACTGAAATTTACGGGGCTGCCGTGGCTGAGGTGCCCACCAGAAGCTAGATCAAGTGCGAGTATAGTGTCGCCTGGTTTACAAAGCGCCATATACATCGCCGCATTAGCCTGTGAACCTGAGTGCGGCTGGACATTTACATGGTAATCGGTCTGAAATACATCGCGCCATTTATTGCAACAATATTCTTCAAGTTTGTCAACATTTTCGCAACCGCCATAATATCTTCCGCTGCGTCCAGAAATGCGTGTTACATGTTCCGGATATCCTTCCGCATATTTATTTGTAAATACACTTGCGCAAGCAGCCCGCACAGCATCACTTACAAAATTTTCACTTGCAATTAGTTCTATATTTTCATCTTGCCTTTTGATTTCATCTAGCATATATTGTGTAGTTGGTGAATTACTAGGCAAATAATTTATTAGTTCTTTATCAAGATTTGTCATTGATTATGGGTTCTCCTCCATTCATTTATTGTAGGCTGGCTACTTTCATCATGTAGGACATCTTCAATATTATCAAATCCGTGATAGTATTGAATAAATTTGTCATCGGGTTCAATACGGTCTAGATGAAAATGACCAAAACAATATTTATTAAATTTAATTTTTGATTTTACTTCTGACAAGAAATGCTCGGTTGAATTATCAACAGTGCTCTGGTCAATAAAAGGAAGAAATGCGTCGGTAGGTCGATTCTCATAAGGACAAGTATGGGTAAGCACAAGGTCAAATTCTCTATTGTCTGTAATAAGATTAAATATTGCATCTTTATCCTCTTGATTTGGCTGCTCATCCTCAAACCAATTCCATCCATTTTCAAGACGATAATATTTATCAACTGAATAAGCACCGCCTATTACAAGGGTTTTATGTCCATTAAAATAATAGATGCCATTCGTTAGATATCTAATATTTGGAAAATCTGGATCATACCACACATTACCCTGGATAGTCGCATCGTAAGAACAAGTAATATTAGGAAGTTTAGTAGGATTGTAATCATGGTTGCCGCGGATACAATAGAAGATGCACTTGGTATGCTTGGCTATTGTTTCTTTAAGAAAATAGTCGCGTTTATTCAGATAATAATTTACTCCGGCGTCGCCAAGTATAATGACTGCGGCATTGGGGTTCTGCGTAATTTCACTAGGCCAATACAGCAATACATCCTCAAAATTTCCGTGTTTATCACCTGTAATAAAATACGTCATGATTTTGTAATTATCTCCTTCCTCAGTCCTTTTTCTATAATTTGATATTGTATAGTATCGAATAAATCTAATACAGCCTTATCAGAAACATTGATATCATACTTTTTCATAGCTTCTTTTTCCATATTTTTTATTTTTACAAGATATCTTTGGGCTAATAATCTTGCTTCTTCCAGTGGCATGTGTGTTGTTTTGAGATGCATGAGAATTTCCTTAACTTCTTCATCTGGCTTCAAGCAATCTTTATAATCAATACCTGCCAAATAATCTTCCATAAAATATCTAACACGGGCTAGATGATGTAGCTGTTTAGCCGAATAACCAAATTCTTCTATCTCCTTTGCGGCAATAGGATAAGGATGCTCTAGTGCATGGTATTTTTCAAGGGCAACTCCAACCATTGCTTTAACAGCTCGCGCAGGATTATAATGTGCAATAGCCTCACGGTTTTTAACTAGCTCATTCCATTCAGGAAGATAATATTCATTAACATATTTATAGTCAGTAAATAATATCTCAACGAAATTTATATTCGCCTTTTTAAATGTTTCCATGTATAGGCGCACATCTTTTAGATCAGTGTGCGCGGAATCGCTCGGCCGCACATACGTAGTCGAAATAGGTTTATTATTCATCGCAATATCTTTCAACGTTGGGACGACTATTAATTTAGTATCTATGTCTGAACCCTCATAATCAAGATCATAATTCTGACTACCTTGCAAGAAGATGCCTAAAATATTATCAGCTGGATAATTATAATTATTTTTAAGCACAGGAATAATGTCATCAAGATGTTGCTTGACCATTTATTTTTCCTCCTTTTACTTTTACTATAAATATTATACCATAATTTTTTTATAAAATCAAAAAAAATAAGGGACTAGCTCAATAAGAGCTAGTCCCTTTTATTTATTATAATGTTTCAAATGATAGATAGTATTGTAAGTCAGAAATTGCTTTATTTAAATCACGATAATAAGATACGGTAATATTATTACTATCGGGTGAAATAAGTGTAATTATATCATTTTCACTATTAATAGATACAATATTGCCTGTAGCATCAGCTTGATGTATAATAGGCTCTTTATATTGTTGGTATGCACTTACTCGTTGACCATGCTCAATCTATGGTTTGAATACTAAATTATTAACAGTATATCCTTTTTTAATACCAATACCTATTGTATATTTAGCATTTTTTTGACATTCTAACCAAATGTCACTGCTGCCCTAGGTCAAGAAATCTTCTCCATCAGTGACATATAAATAATATGTTGTTTCACTAGCGTGGTCTTTTGGCGCACCAGAAATTGCATATTTACCAGCCGCGGGGAATAAACCAGATTTAAATGGATATTGAATATCATCGGTTGCAGTACCATTAGCAGTAATTGTACCATCATTGTTGTTTGTGAATGTTATACCGTTAATAGTAGTAGTAGTAAATTGATAATCGCTTGGTAATAAATTTCTACCATATTTTTGAATAATCGCATTAGGTGCCGTGATAACTTTAAGTGGACGAATTACAGGATTCATGTCTCGCAATGAAACTATACCAATATTAGATTTTGTATTAGTCAATAAACCATTGATGTCATCTAAATCGGCTTTTTGATTTAATTGATTTTCAATAGCTTTAAATCTATTATCTATTTCCTCTTTTGTATAACTTGAATTATCAATAGTAAAATAAGTTGTACCACTCCAGCGATATGAAGAACCAGTGGTAGTATCAATATATATTTTTGATTTATCGCCCTCGGCAGGAAAACTATCTCGTCCGGTAAATTCTAGTACCTCATCAACATAAGAAGGTAATTGACTAGCAGGAACTTTACCATTGACTAGGCTAGCTTTCTTTTTATTTAGAAGAGCATAAGTAATTAAATCCATATTATTAGCTCCTTTCTAAATCAACCAAGTTTAACCCATTTCTTTGCATTGTTTAAGATATAGACATCAGAAGTTTCAGCACACAGTGCGGTTGACCCTGGAGCGCAATAAGTCGGGAGTTTGTCAACATCAGCTTTTGTATCTATAAGGTAGGTAATTACACCGTATGTATCTTTATCATTTTGTTTCATAATTGAAATCATAATAATACCTCCAAAATAAAATTTTTTATTTCTATTATATTTTAGAAAATTAGTTAGGTCTATTGATGATAATTGACCAAATAAAAAAACCCTTGTCTTTTATTCAGACAAGGGTAATGAATTATTTAGGTTCTTTACCTAGATTTTTATCAAATATTTGATCCCAGTATGCATAACGCATATTTCTGTGTTTTTGCTTATTTTTAAATAAATTGGTTACACGTCGATCTGATAAAATCTCATTTTGTAATTCGCGACGCTTTTGCACTTTCAAATTATAAAGATAATTATTTCCAACTTTAGTAAAAATTTGTTTTAATAAAGCTTGAATTTTTTCATGTTCTGGATAATGAATTAATAAATAACATAAATATTCATAATTAAGCTGGTCATATAATTGACTATTGTCTGCTACTTTTGTTAGCATCCAATTCAATTTATTAATAATTTGAATTTCATCTTCTTGTTCTAAGCTAACTGGAATTAGTGAATTTATAAAGTCATAGGTCGTTAAATTAGTGTTCAACATTTTTGTTAACCTCCTGACATAGCTTAATTAAATATTGACTTTCTATAGTATTTATCTTTGACCATTCATCTATAATATTATTATCTTTTACTAATGAAAAAAGCAAAGCATATTTCATACGCAATAACATACATACTTCATACATAGGAACTATAGGATTACCTGATTCATTATAATTACAACTTAAACAAGTACCTGGACATAATCCTGCAAACAAACACTGTATGCATTTAGGCATTTCACTTCGTTTGAGATGGTCTTTAACAATTAATATATCTACATTATCTACAATAAAATCTGTTATTTTTCCATCATTAATTTGATAATGCCCAATAGTAAACAAAGAATTGCTTAAATTAGGACATAGACCAACCGCTAATGTTGCTAAATCAATAGTTAATGAATTATAGCAGTGACAAGGAATTGTATCTTGACTAGAACAAATTAATGGATTTAATTGTACTATTGATTCTTTTTCAATTATCCATTTAGCCAATTGTTCTTTCCCCATGATATTAAGATATATATTAAATAATGTTGTATAATATTGAGATAATAAATTAATATCATCCATTGTATATCTATATCCCTTGTCTTCTATGAATCTTGTATTAAGTAATTCGGGAGTGGAAAAATATTGTTGCCACCAATCTAAATTAGACAAACAATTTTTTAATTTATTACCTATTAAAGTTACAGTATTATATACTAAATGAGTTTTATGCCAAAATTTGTATTGTTCATAAAAATTTTGAGTTAATCTATCATCTATATCCAATCCTAATCCATTTACATAAGTACAAAAGACTAGTGTAATACGTGCCCGAGAAAAAGCTTGATGATAAGTTTCCCATAATTGCATTAAATTAGGATAATTAAGAAAAGGACAATTACCATGAATAATAATTTGTTTAGGTTTAAATCTAGCCCGTCCAAAATTATTTAATAATAAACCTAAAATATAATGCGTTTGTTCTAGATTTTCTTGCCAACCTTCACCAAATAATTCAATATTACATTGATAATCATTTTGAATATACCATTGAATAAATGGCAATAAATTATTATATCCAGTTGTTATTGTATCAGTTTGAAAATTATTAAAACAAAAATGATTTTTTGTTATTTGATTGTCTATAATAAAACTTAATGTACGCAAATCTTTAGTTGCTGAATTATTAAAAATATCATAATAATTACGATGTAATATATCATTAGCTAAAGCATTATTTTGTTCATTATAAGTAGTGCTTATCATAAATTATGCTCCTTCTTATATCGCAAAATTGTATGTGACGGCTTAGAATAATCACGTTCAACAATTTCTACAGCGCCATTGCCTAATAGTCTTAATCCACCAACTGATGAAATTTGCGGTATTCCAGATTCATGAATATTTTCTCTAGCGCAATTACAGTGCGTGGCAATAATACGCGCGGCAGACATGCGTGCTCTAGGGTCACTATAATAAATCCAAGGTACTTGTCCTGATAGGGCTAGCTCGGTTAATCCAGCTTCTTTTATACTTAGCCCAATTGTTTGATATTCAGTCCAACTTTGCATAATATACCATTTATAATGTTTTATATCTTCATCTGTTGCAGTCAAAGGATTAAAACTACCGTGCTTTTCTACAAGTTTGGCGGCTCGTAATAAATTATCATTATGCTCTTCTTTTAACAAATCTTGATAATCTTTACGATGTTCTACGAAACACCCTGGACATGGATTTAATGTACCATCAGGACTAATCACTAATGCTTGTGCAAACATATCACAACCTAATACCGGCTCATTTATATAATAGTTTTTGCCAAAAACTGTCTGACTATAATAATATTCACCCATTGTAGCTAAATTGTCACTTTGTTCAAAATTATTCATTTTAATATAATTCCAATTACGTAATACAGTATTATAATTAATACCGTCTTGCACAGTTGCCTTATAGGGGGTTGCAATTGATGGAAAAGCATAAAGTCCTCTAAAATTACGATGATAAATTTTACTATTTAACATAGTGATAAAATCTTCAAACCATTGCGCATATTTTTCCATTTCAACAATATCAGTTAATTTAGAAAAATATAATTCAGAACCAACAGTAGCTTTAACTGCGAAACGAAACTGTTTAATATTCTTTAATTCAGAATTATTAAAAAAAGTCGCCAAGGCATCTATTTGTTTTTCATACATTTTATCAGATACTTGATGTCCATGTTCACGCCAGATACCCTCTGGACCATCAATAGATAATTGCATTTGTAAAGTAAATGGTTTAATCGTCAATTTATTTAAAGTACTAATAAAATCTATTAAATCATTTGTATTTGTTGTGAAATTAGTGGGAATTAACCAATAATCTATATTGGGAAAAATTTCAAATAAATCAGGCAAATTTTCAGTTACTTCATTAATTCGCAAAAATGATTCTCCGCCCCATAAATATATTCCAGTAATTTCTAATGGATTAATATCTAATCGATCTAAAACTTTTAGTATTGTTTTAGGATATTCATGATTAACCCATGCTGCTTGAATTTCTTTATCTAATGCATGATATGCTTCATTCTTATGTAAATAACAAAATTCACAATTCAAATTACAAGCTGAAGTAGTAAATAAATGTAAAGCTTTGACAGGTGTCGTGTCAGTAATAAAATAATCAAGACTTTGAATATTGTTCATGATTCGCAGCACCCTCCACAAGGATAAGTATGTTCACAACCAAAGCAAGGCGTATATGAACATGCTTCATAGTTGCATTGTATTCCAATATTAATAAGCTGATCTACATAAGTTACTAATCTTATCAAACTAGAACCTTTAATTAGATCACCTATACCTGCAGTATTAGTAGGTAATGAAGGTATTGTACTAATAAAATAATTTTGATTATGGTATGCCGTAGCATCGCTATACCAACTAGGTGTATAAGCTTTTGTACCCCTAGTATATGATGGTTGTACTGGTGCATTACCAACTGACCATCCATAACAAGTTCCATAAGCGTCATCTGAAGTTTGATTCAAAGCTGTAACTAAGCTGGAAATTTCACTATATAAGGATGTTAAATATTGAGGATTAGCTTTAAAAAGCGAGCCAGTATTAGTACTATATTCAGCCATGGTTTACCCCCAGAAAATTAAAATTTCTGATAATGTAGTACCGCGTGATTGAATTATATAATCAAAAGTATTAATACCATGCTCTTTATGATATGATACTATATCATAAGAAATTAAAACTTCAGAAATAGTATTAGTATCTATTACTTTTAATTGTTCCCACACTTGTTTTAACTGACTATCAGATAAATCAGAAATAGAACGTTCAATATTATAATGATGCATATTTTCAGCTGGAGTAGTATAAATCGTTGTTAGATTTTCTACATCTGAAGTAATAACAGTGTTTTCTTTGGTATTATCTTTATATTTTATAGTAATAGTTAACATTAAATAAACTCCTCTCCCGTAAAACGAATTTTATTAAAATTATCATCAAATTTAAATGTTACATTAGTAAGTGAAATTGTATAATTATCCAATGTAATATTTAAATTTTGACTAGGTAGAATTTTTTGTAAAGCTTTTGGGAAAATTGTTTCAGGTATTTCTTCTATATCACTGTCGACAGGATCTGTATCTATTACTCCTAAGATACTATCTAAACCTAAACGATGTCGTGAAATTATCTAAAATCTATTCCAAGTAGCTATAGTATTTTCATAAACAATTATATTGGTATCAACATCAAGAATTTGAATATACATAATTCACTCTCCTCCTTTATTTTCTTTCTATATTTATTATAACAAAATTTTTTTGTTAAGTCAAATTAAAAAACCCTTGAATAAGGGTTTAATAAACTAATTATTTTTTATTCTAATCACTGGGCATAGATTGTATTAAACAAGTAATAATAGCTAATATTTCTACTATAATTGCTAACCCAGCAGTTGCTATTTTATTTAATACTGAATTTTCTGGACTTTGTATTGTCTATATTAGCATCAGTATAATGATTACGGTACATAATATTAAAAGTAGCATACGCGCAATCAATGCAATTATTGTCTTCATAGGCAATGCTCCTTTTTAGTTTTTATTTTCCTTTTTCTCTTATTATATATATTTTACCTTTTTGGTCTATAACATTATATTTTTTATTAAATTCAACGAATGAAACTGAATCATTTATAAATGCTTCATGTTCTATATAATCTATTGTATTGGCGGGTTGACAAGTCAATAAACATACAATAACACAAGCAAGCACTCCAATAGCAAGGAATATTACTCCATATCGAAATATACTATCAATGTCAAATGTTTTACCAATAATTATTAAAACCATTGGAATTGCAAGAATTGCTATTATAAATATGATAGCCCAAGTAGGCAAAACGTCTTTGTAATATATTGTGGTATTTAATATTTCTACTCCAGGTATATATTTCTCCTTTTAATTTTGGCTAATTAGTTACTAACAGGCGCACCACGTGAAGGTTTAGCCATTTGCGCCCGAGCCCTTAAGCGGGCTTTAGCTGGGGCCGATAGTATCGCCAATCCAAGCTACTCTTTAGTCTAAGGTTTTACCCTTTCATATTATAAGGGTTTTATTTTAAGTCAATTTAATTGAATTGACCATTTTATATCGTTATTAACACTTCTTCGCCAGGATCGCAACCAAGTGCTATCAAGCCATTATTGATTGCAATCAATTCTGACTTAGCATATTCATCATAATATTCACGTTCTTTGACGTGCCAAGATATGTAACTATCATTAGAACCTATATACTCTGTCAAAACATCACGGACATCTTTATCGGTTATTTCTTCTATATAAAAAACTTTCATCATTCTCATTATATTACATCACCCTTTTATTTGCAATATTTCTCTACAATTTGATTAATTACATTTTTACATTCCTCAACGATTTCTTCTGTTGTCCATTTTTTATCATTTGAAAACATGTTGTTGAGAGAGGTATCTCCATAATCCATATAGTCCCCATAATGTGCATAATCCCAGCCGATAAACCAACCTTTTTTGTCAACAGTTTTAAGGGTGGATTCTGAATATGTAAGCCCACCGTGACAATATATATCAATATCGTCATAGCACACTCCATTTAACGGAGAATCGCTTACATCAACATAAGCGGTCGGGTGTGTACGCAGATTAAGGACATAGTAATCAAAATTTTTATATGTTCCGGCGGCTATTTGCTCAGTACTTCCTAAACGATTTTTATCGTAAATCACTGGTTTTATAAATGTTTCTATCATTTTGCCACCTCATTTATTTTCAAATCTTGCTTGACTTTAAGTACTAAATATTTATCTTTCATATTTCACAATCTTCAGACGAATAAATTATTTTTTCATAATATGTCGTTGCCAAGTACTGCACTATCTCCCACAATTCATCAATTGTCATATTCACTTCTGATAGCATTATCTGATTGCTTGGTAGCTCCATTTCTTTATCAAACGACTCTTTAAAATCATCATCGCCTGCGCGAATAGCAAGAAGCGCATTTTCTATGAGGTGTTCACAATTAGTCATATTATTCGCACCTTTCCCACGTTATTACGGTTTCTTCTTCAAATAATGGTGATTCAATCTGTGAATTAACTTTCGCTACTGCTGCTTTAAAACACTTAACAAATTGTTTAGCCTTAAATGCATCACTGAATGTAAGTGCTTTTATGTTAATATTTTCACAATATTCTACAGTAGGAAAAAGAAATCTCCAATCGTCTCCTACCTCAACAGAATAAGAATACACACTTGTTAAATTTCTATCTTTAGTACTAGTAATAAGTGTTATGGTTACATCTTCACTGTGGTCATTAGAACATCTTTCGATTTCCGTAGCAGAAAAAACTACACTAGGAATATCAATTACTTTAATTATAACTATATTTTCAACTATACCAATATCTACAACAAGTTTTTCATTTTTCATTATTCATTATCCCTCTCTTTCAATTTCGCTGTTATTTTCTCTTTCTCTCTAAGCGCTAAGCCTAGTGCGATGTCGCAAAGCCACAAAGTGAAACTCATATTCCACAATATGGCCGCACCAAAACGACCCGTGCAAACATTCACTATTACGAGCACCGCTGTTATAATTGTACATATTATGTCAAAAATCAGCATTACTTTTCTTTGTTTATTCATTTTATATTTTCTCCTTGTTATTGCTCATCAATAATATTTTTTTATTTTTTGCTTTCCACAATATCATCTACTGTCGGCTCAGGAATTTCCTCGCCCACATAAATATAATTATTTATATCATAGTTATTATTGAATTTTGCATAATCAATTATATTGATAAGGAAAGCGAAATAATTACATGCCCATTTCAAGTCATCAAGATAATAAGTATTTTCATTTATACTACGCCCTATCTCACGAAGCGTTTCCATTTTTTCGTCAAGAGAATTATTCATTTTGACAACTAACTCTCGCTCATCTTTGTCGGCTTGTATGCCGCGTTTTACACATTCAATACCTTGCTCAATATCGCATATAATCTGATTTAAATTATCAATAGTCAAAGGTTTAATTTTTTCATAAGGCGCATTACAATAACGATATACTTCTGTATTACGATTAAATTCACCTATTGGTATAAATTCGTTGGTATTTGATTTTATAAAAAAATACTTATATGCACTCATAGCTGCACCTTCCCTTCGTTTAATTCTTTAACCTTTCGTTTAGCTTCTTCTTCATCAAAAGTCCAATCAATTACATACCCCGTAGTTATCTTAGTGATTGGAATTAATATAAATTCATCATAGGTACCATTATGGTCATTAAACATCCAGACCAATGGTTCAGTAAATTTATATTCACCTGAAAAAGGCAATGGCAAATAGCCATATTGCGCCCAATGACCTATAAGATAGATTGTGCGGCAATTAGCTAAAATGCGTGTTATCTCTGGGTCATTTGCGGAATATCTGTTTTTCATTTATTTTTCCTCTTTTTCTTTTTCTCTATATATATTATATCATAAATTTTTTATAAAATCAAAAATAGGGAATAGCCTTAACAGCTATTCCCCTCTTTTCCAGTATATGTATATCGTATGACTACGCCAATGTCTTCGCGTAAGAAGCCTTTTTTTACTAAGCCTTTCAATGTAGACCGATCAATTTTTTCACCCGTGATATTGCTATATTCACCTTGTGTAAATTCTTTGTCTTTGAAATACTTACGAATATAGGTTAATGCTCTCGGAGTTGGACTTTTATGCAATATATCTTTTTTTGGCATTAATACCGACCCCTTTTCTTCTTACTATTGTAACGCGTATTATAGGTGGTATTGTATGTGCGGCTATTGGCATTGCGGCGTTCTTTAGCTAGCATCACGCGGGTATAACGTTCTGCCGCACGCTCACATTCTTTTGAACCGCGTCTATAGCAGCCAATACTATCGGGATCATACCAACTACAAAAATCACATTTATTCATACGATTACATTCTCCTTCTTATGTTGCGCAAGGATTAGTTAAAATAGCATCACCGCGTAAAGGCTCCTTGCCTGATGCCGCTGGGATAACTGGAATTGAACCAACGAAATACTAGAGTTAAAGTCTAATGCCTTACCGTTTGGCTACGCCACTATATAAATTGCACTAAAGACTGAGCGAGTTCATTTTTCAGAACTACTTTAATGGCGGAGGATTTTACAACTCTTTTCAGAGTAAACCAACCTCACTTCCCTCACCAACTCAGTCGGCCGATTGGACCTGAACCGTTTCAGTGCATGGCTGGGATAGCTGGGATCGAACCAGCGAATGCGGGAGTCATGGTGCCAGATAATAGATTTGCACTACTATTCGATAACTTGTCTTACTTAGACGAATCTGACAAGTCCCGTGCCTTACCTCTTGGCTATATCCCATTAATTATTGCCTATATCCAACTTTGTCGTACATAGGCGCATACGATTTGATATGTTTATGTGTCATTATGCCCAGTAGTTTTTCATTACCATCTACTTCCTTGATATAGATACGCGCTACATCACTAGTCACAGCCGCACGTCCCTTCGGTCTAGTCAGCATCTTAGCGACTTCTTCCAATCTTATCATATCAGTAGTTGCCAATTCCGTGCGGGCATAACTACTGATAATTACAAATACGGGTTTATCATCTTTGAATAGCGGTTTAGTATCATATACCTTGCCGCACCAATTCATGGAATATTCATCGTGAATTTCCGTAATTATTAAATGTGACTTTACAAGTACTTCTTCCATTATGTATTCTCCTTCTGTAGTGAACTGAAAAAATTCATAATGTCATTATTTACTTCTCTTGTATTGACATCTTCGCCTCGTGGCGCTGGTTTAGATTGGTAATAAGGATGCTCTTTGCGCCAACACGCTAGCATACATTTCGCCACAGCCTCTTCACTTTTATAGGCGCGGCCGCAAGTCGGACATACATACATATTTAAATACCACTCTTTTTCTTGTTTCTATATATATTATATCATAAATTTTTATAAAAATCAAAAGAAAAAGAAGGTGTCTGGGTCCCTTCTTGGCATAACTAGTTGTCGACGGAACTATTATGCTACCCTATGGATTTGCCACCATAATCGAAATTTTATTTCTCCACTAAAATTTATAAAATGGGATGACACTTCTACCTCTGGGCGGTTTCAGCCTTTATTGTCGCGGCAACTCTCCGACAGCTGGAGCTAGCGATAGGATTCGAACCTACAATAACTTGATTACAAATCAAGGGCGTTGCCATTGCGCTACGCTAGCATTTTAATATATTTCCTCCTGCAGTGAGGATTTAATCACAGACTAGTATGTAGTGATTTAGTTAATATATTAGTAACTAACAATACCAAATTTATCAAACCTTTCTACCAGCCACAGGGCACTTGGTTTTTATTCTGGAACTTTCATAAGGGGATCAATCCTTATCCTGTTAATTACGAATTGAGAGCTTCGTAGGTCCTACCCTATGATAAATTTAATATTGATTTTTTAGTGTGTCATATTGGACTTGCACCAATAAATATAAGAATATTAACCAAACTGCTTTACTCGTTAAGCTAATGACACATATTGGAGCCCTGTATTGGACTTGAACCAATGACACTGCGGTTAACAGCCGCATGCTCTACCAACTGAGCTAACAAGGCACATTGGCGACCCGAAGGGGACTCGAACCCCTGACTTCTAGCGTGACAGGCTAGCGTTCTAACCAACTGAACTACCGGGCCATATATGTGGGAATACCCACACCCACTATGACAGCGGCCCCTAGTGCTGCCTTTCTGACTTCAGGGAGAATAAAGCATCTAGAATTTATTTATCCCAAGATACACACAAAGTTGCCCTTGTGTCTCGAACGCTTAGTCAGCTGCATTCTAATTAATTATATTAGGCGAGTTTTACCGCCCAAAGAAACTGTTTCTACACTAAGTAGATCAGCTAATATATCTTGGCTGTTCATCCAACTCCATTTAACCAACTGCTGCTTTGCAAGAAACATTTGAGACCACCTTCTGCTCCAACCTGAGATGGGAGGCTTGATATGACATATCAATTTAGGCTTCGTGGCACCAAGATTTGTACCCGCGGGAAATAGGTTCTTCCCCTATCATTTAAGCTATCAATTATGCACCACGGGATTTATCACATGCAAACATCTTACTTCAAGCTTTAGATGTTCAAAAGCATCACAATATATTTCTCTGCAATCAGTCAAAATATATGCTATCACACTTTTATTATGGTAGTGTTCACCATTCTTAAGAAATGACTTTCGGTAGTCAACCGACACCCTCCAAGGAATTGCACCTTGCGCTACTATTAAGGGTGATATAAAAATGGGATAATTCTATTGCGAATTTTACACTGGGGAACATCCCCTGCAACCCAAATTTTTTATATTAAATCTAATTCTCTTGCTCAGTGCATCTATCATATAGAAAATGCTATTCGGATTTTCCTTTGGAACGACTCTATATACTTTTACCTTCATTCTTCCGCACTGCCTTTCAATAATTCGGGATTATCGTGAATGTTGCCGACGACTACTGCATTATATCTCCACTTGTTCGGACTTCTGTCTTCATGCAATGTTGCCTTACCCTTTATTGCTTTGATGTATGAGCAATCCCAACAGCCGCAATAATCGTGCCAATTCACATAGACTAATCTGTCGCTGAATGAAAGTATATCCCCCTCAAAAATCTTCTTGCCGTTCTTGTCGGTCAAGCCTGTGTACTGTCCTACAGTTTCTGGGATAACTTCGTCAATTTTAAGATTGTAGCAAACCCCACTTCCACCAAGAGGAATAGCCTTGTTACAGATTCCATATCTTTCAGGGTCTGAAAAACTTTCCCTTCCAAGTTTGACAAGGTAGCCCTCTACCCAATCTCCGTTGATAATCTGTTTTCCTCTAAACAAAATCTCTTTCATTCTTGCTCACTACCTTTCTCGGTTGGGAGTGTTGCTTCGATTTACTTCGTACAACTTCTTGTACTCTTCAATCCAATCAATCACGACTTTAATTTTTAAGGGAATAGGCAATCACCCTCAATGCTACTCTTGCCATACTCAAGCTTTGGACGAATCTTTTTGTTCGACAGTCAGCCTCGACAAACCGTAATCTCTAAAAAGAGTTTTGAGAACGAGGCACCCCAATGTAAATGTCGGCTTTACCCGACTTATGAATAAATTGATAGTTTTATAACATATCAAGGTTATGGTACGCGCGGGGGGACTTGAACCCCCAAAGCTTCATTGCCGATGGATTTTAAGTCCATTGCGTATACCGATTTCGCCACGCGCGCATATTTAATTTTATTTTTTCTTTTCAAATTTCTTTTCTTTTCTTTTTTCTTACTATAAATATTATATCATAAATTTTTTATAAAATCAAATTGTTTTACTTTACCTGGAATCGTACAAGCTCTTTAAGATTAACATTAACATCAATAGGCTTCATTAAATCCAAGCTAAATATACCTAGAATAGATTTAGCATCTACTCTATAATTGCCTTGTGCGGCAATAGCTTCTCCATCTACTGTACGCATTAGCTCTGTGAAATCATTCACATCTTGAATAGTATTTAGTTTAATTAACAAATTATAACCTTCTTTCTTTATTGGTATAGACTGGTCGGGGTAGAGGGACTCGAACCCCCGGCGTCCTGCTCCCAAAGCAGGTGCGCTACCAACTGCGCTATACCCCGATAAAGTAGCTTAATAGCTACTTATTTATATATTATAGATGTCTCTGTCTATGGCATTCTTCGCACAACATTACACCATTTGCAAGTTCTGTAACACCGCCATTATACCACGGTACAATGTGATGCGCATGCATTTCTGCCTTAAGATAGTGTTTGCCGCAATCAGGACATATACCACGCTGCTGATTATACATCGTAGTTTTCTGCGCTTCATTGAACTCACGATGTTTCAACAATGTTTCATCGCGTGTTATACAATATTCACAAATTTTTGCAACAGAAATATCCAATTCTTTGGTTGCTTTGTACATCATTAGTTCATTAAATTTTTCACTAATTTCATCAGCATCAAAATCTTCGGTATGATAATCATTATATAATTTACCCCAGTTGACCGTTGCCATGCCTTTATCATATGTTTCATAAAATACCGTAGTTATCCAGTTAATTACATTATTAAAATAATTCCATAAATCAGATGCATCTTCGTCATTGATATGCGCTTCCATATAGTTACATATATCAACATCTTCTTTACTACCAATGCGCCAAGAAATTACCTGTTCAAGAATTTCTTGTCTATTAGCATTCTTATTGGTGTACTGACCACCAAGACGTTCGGCGGGGCATTTTGCGGTAGATGATGCATTAGCTTTACTAAAATAACGTTTAGCATCGGTGAGCCATCTGCTTACATAGCTGGCATTACGCAATTCTTGCGGATATAATTCTTCCCCGGCAATATTAATGGTTTTAAACCATTCCATCTGTTCGGCTTTTGTGCCGCGGCATATATATACTTCCAATTCGTAATTCATAAATTTAGCATACAAATCAGGGTCAATTCTTTTGAGTGTATGTATATATATGCGCGCATTATCTTTAAGCCAAGGAGCCTGAAAACTAGAAATTCCATCTACAAAATTACATAGACTAATTGTGCGCTGCTGTCCATCAAGGCAATCATATGTGCCATCACCATTATCAACCCAATACATAATATTAAGCGGGAAGCCTTTGAGCGCAGTATCAATTACCGCATTTTCCTGCTTTTTATCATAGACAAACATGCGCTGAAACGCTGGCCGCACGCACAATTTACCATGATATGCATACACACCACGTTCAATATCTTCTTCTGAATCATTCTTATAACCATCACACAAGTCAACAATTTTAATAGACACTCTTTTAATTTCCATAATTCAAATCTCCTTTAGCACTTTATATAATAACTTTAGCTTTTGTATAATTGAAAAATATTATTATTTGTTTATTTTCTATAAATATTATACTATATTTTTTATTAAAAATCAATAAATTCTTTATTTCTTGCGACGAATTAATACACGAAAATATTTACTCACTTTATTTATAGTAGGCCCTCTCCATATTTTTATATCACCATTTTTATCATAATATGAAGTTTCTGTCCCACAAATTAATCCATTAGGAATATCGCATTCTTTATAACCATTAAATCCACCAATTATTTCAAATTGATTAGGATTATATTTATCAATAAATGTTACTGGGACTCCCATCGTTTCAAAATAATCACTAGGAATATTTACAACTTTATTTACTTCAATTGCATCGTAATTGTCATATTTAGGATATTCGGCAGATGAATATTTTTTGGTTAATACCAGTTCTTCATTACGTTTTATTGTATCTAAATTAGTAAACCAGCACACATTACCAAAAGTTTTTATGCTACCATCTGGTTGATTAAATTTTTTAACCATATTATATCCAGTCCAAATTTTATTATCTCGAATTAGCTTAAAAATTTCTTTATAAGTAAATGCATTTTGATTACCAATGATTAAAAATGATTTATCGGCAGTCATAATAGCATCAACAAATTCCCTAAATAAACTAAATGGCGGATTTGTACATACGATATCACATTCTTTCATAATTTCCAAACATTCAGATGAACGAAAATCGCCATTGCCTTTTAAATCTTCTTGCATAGCATCGGCATCATCAATGAATCCATCATTCGTTGTATCGCTATCAATCCAGATTTTATAGGCTTTACCTTCTTCGTTATAATGTGTAGCAATTAATTTTTTTAATCCGAACGAATCAAAATTGTTCACAAAAAATGACCAAAATTCACTTTTCTTTTCCGCGGGATCATCACAAGGCAAATAAACTATTTTATCTCGAAATTGTTTGCGATATTTCATTACTTCAGCTTCAATATCTTCATATCTGGTATAAAATTCATCATTTTTTACCCCCTTAGCTGTTCGCAAATTACTATTATCACAACCCTTAGATACATCTTCAGATTTTATTTTTTCAAATATTTCAACCAAATTGTCAATAGCTTCATATTGAACAGGACTACCACCAAGCTTATTGATATATCCATTATTAGCAACACTATTCAATGTAGCAGCAACAATTTTTTCGCCGCATGCGTCACTTAAATCTTTTGCACTAAATGCGCCATGCGGATAATTATCAATAATTTTTTCTACCGCATTACGTCCTTTCTCTGTTAATGCCATTCTTTTTTCCTCTTTTCTTTATTTTCTATAAATATTATATCATAAAAATTTATAAAAATCAAATTTTATTTTTTAACACGAAAACCTTTTTTCTTATCATAAGTATATAATTGAACATGCGCATCTTCACCATATCCACGTGTAGCATAATGTGTCTGTAATTCTTTAACCAGCTCTTCTTGATTAAATGCCACAATATTTAATGTTGCTCTATAATCTTGCGCGAACCAGCCTCCAAGCGGATCCACCCCGACTAAGATAGCATGACCTCTCTTGCCATCACGTGAACCAATAGATGCCATATAAACAGGGGCACGCAATGCTTTTTGCGACATAATATAATATAATGCCGAATGAAAACCATCACAATCATCTTTCAAGCTACCTTCAACTAGATCTTTGTAGCATTGGGCCGGTGGCCGCATTGAATCGCCAAATTCATCTATACCATCATTAGTATAATGAAAACCTTCATCTACTCTATTAGCAGCTCTTGATAGAAATTCATAAAATCTATCAATTTTATCAGCCTCGTCTTGTGTAGCAATATCCTTTTCCTACAATGGATATTCTTTTGTAGCTCTACACCAGCGTAGATTACTCCACCAACACCAGATATAATTGCCAATAGTCATTAACCAATTTGGTAATTTAATTTTTATTTTCATTTTCCAACCTCTTTCTTATTCTTGCGGAATAAATTTAATACAAAATTAATAACACCAACTAACCACTTTGGCCAGTTTTGATATGGCTTCTTAATTTCAATAATTGTATCGTTTAATAAATTAATTTGAATTTGCGCATCTTGCAACTTTTTAGCATAATCTTCTACTTCAGCTTTTGATTGCGCGAGCGCGTCTACGAGGCGTGCTTGGTCTAGTTCAAGTTGTGCACGTTCTTCTTCGGTCATAGCATTAGTTTCCAATAGTTGCTGAATGCGAGCTTGTAATTCATTTATTTGCGCCTGATCGTTGTCAACTTTTAGGCTAGCCGCCGCGAGCGCTGTATTTAATTCATTAATTTGGTCTTTCAGCTGCATTACTAAATCATCTTTATAGGTACTATAACAAGTATCTTCAACACCCCAGGCTTCTCTAATCGTAGCATCATAGGGATACACAGCTCTACCGCCGTCACCCCAAGTATTACCCCAACTATTTTGAAATAACCAACCTTCTTTATTCCAGCCATAAATAACCATACAATGACAGCCGGATGGCTCACTTTTTTCATCAAAATGTAATTCATTATTTACGGTCAACCAATAATTTTCATACCATTTAACCGAAAATACGATTGGTCCTTTTGTCATTAACCATAATTTCATATCATTTTTTTTGTACAATGAACAATAGTTGGTAATACGATTAGGATATGCAACAGGGATAACTCCAAGCGCGTTTTGATTAAAACGCCTAATGGCTTCCGGCACTTCAATATTACCTGGCATGCTACTATTAGGGCAAGTACCATACTTTCGTAAATTTTCAAGTGCGTCTCTAATGATCATACCTTGGTCAGTATAGGTATGATTAATGCGGTTGCCGTATATGAATTCTGTACTCATCGTGGTATCGGTCTTCTCTTGCATAAAATTAAAATATTCTACCACTGCGGCTAGGGCATGTGCAACGCATGAACTAACAGAATGCTAATTTTTCACAGCGCGCATATTTAGCTCAAATACTTCGGGTAATTCAACATTAGGTGCGGCCGCACATGCAACTTGATAATCGCGCACGTCAATCTTAGACTCTATTGCGCCAAATGCTTCTATATAATTTTTTCCCATAATTTGTTTCCTCCTTTTGGATAGAAAAATACCCTATTGAAAATTCAATAGGGTATTATAATTATTAACCTTTAAACGAACTATCACATTTACTCCACTACTCAATGACTTGACATACATTCAGGGGTCAATCATTGCCACTCCTTCAGTCCAATCCCTCATTTTTCAATGGGATATGTTTCGTTTATTAGCCAGGTGTTGTTTCGTACATATCTTAGCGGCTAAACTAACATACTACCAAACAATCCTTTTACAATATAATAACAATATAATAATAATATTCTCACTTTAGCCATTCCCCAATTTAACGTATTGGTAGAGTTATAACGCATAGTAAATATGTGGCTTAACGCTGCCAAGCGACTACGAGATATATCTTTTCACTCATTGTAGTAATTGTGGGAGGTTTTTCATATTTACTATGTGATACAAGGCGCCTTCAGCACTAGCAGCAGCCACCGTGGTTGTATAGGTAACGAGCCAAGTATAAGCCCGGCTAGTTTCACATTATTGTATCATCAATTTAATTTGCAACATTAGTAGAAATAGTATCGCCACGAAAAGGCTGTTGCATGATACCGCTGCGGAGGTGGGACTCGAACCCACACAGACTAGCGTCAAAGACTAGCTTCCTACGGTTTTAGAGACCGCTTTCTTAAACCAATTAGAATACTCCGCATCGCGAGATTGTCAGTCCGCGTAATTCAGACTGGCAATCATTCCAAGGCAATCGAAATCAAGATATGAATAATCCTTAGCCCAATTATCTTGAACTATCAAGAATTTCTTCGTCTTGCCATCTACTTTGACTTCTCTATAACCAGTAATAGTAATAGAGTGGTCATCGTAATATTTACGACCATCCTTGAATATATTTATAATGACAGGAATTTTCTTCCCAATCATTTTCTTAATAGAATTGAAATTAAAACCAATACTATTCAAATAACGAACTTTCATTGATTTCTTCAATCCAAAATGCTTTGCGACATCTTTCATAATTGAACGAATGAATATGGGATTCGTCCCTTTCTTGTCGCCATTATAAAAATACTTTTCTGCCACCTTTTCTACTTCATCATAAATTTCATTATCGCCTTTATGTGGCAGATAATACATCATTATTGCGGTAATAGAAGTAAGAGTACAATCTAGTGCTTTTCCATAATCACGCTGGAGCAATTGCGGTACAGCGGTCAGCCGCACTGGTGCTAAATACACGAAGTTTGTTGCGGTTGGAAATTTAGCGTGTAAATATTCCGTCAAATTACTTTCAGAAATACGTATTGAATTAAATTTATTCATAGCGCACTCCTTTTATTTTTTTTAGATTTATAGATATTTCTATCTACATATCTTATAAATTTTAAGACAAATAGATTTACTATTTTTGTCCTAATGGCGTCGGAAGCTGGATTTGAACCAGCGCACGGGAATAGCCCGCCTAACTGCTTAGCAAGCAGTCCCCTTAAGCCACTTGGGTATTCCGACATAAATCGAGGCTCATTTTTACTATAATTCCATAGAAAAATTATTGCTGTGAGAGCCTCATTCTAAATAATACAAGGCGCTTTTTTTCAAACACTATTAATTATCAGTTAATCGTTTTAGTAAGGTTGCTGTACGCGCCTTTATTTTATTTAATACGCCATTATAGGCGCATAACGTTCACTATTGAGTGTAGTCATCATTACATTCATAGGGTCTATCTTCTGCTTTACTTCTTTCGTACCATCAGCCCTAGTAACCTCAACATACTCAGTACCTTCAAGAATATTCTTAAAGAGAACAGGAGAATAACCACTTACGAAACAACAATCTTCGCCATCAAAAGTGTCATGGAACATTGCACAATGACTTGCCCGCACATTCCAATATATCAATGCCGGCATTTCATAACCTGCATTTTTATACTTCTGTTTCATCTGTTGCATAAACGGAGTAGTACAAGCGGGCTTATTTGAATAATAACCATAATCTGTTCTTGCTTCATCAAATTGCATATCAGAAATAATATACAATTTCTTAGGCATATCTTCAGGCTTACAACGAGAATTCTTAGCGGTCATAAGTATCAAATCAAATACTTTTTCAATATCTGTGTTCATATCCCAGTCTGAACAACGTATATTATTTACTTTCTCCGCGAAAGTTGCACCTCTAACCTCTTGAAGAGAAGGACAAGAGGAAAATGTAATAAAATGGTTTTTGAATGGACCGCGGCACTTATCTGCACAATATAAGCCAAGAGATACAGCTACTTCAAGGGGGTCACCCCACATAGAACCTGAAGTATCTACGACACAAATGCCAGTTTCAATAGAGTCACCAAAATAATTAGGTAATGCTTTCCACTGAGCATCAGCTATCATATTTGTAACATTTCTATTGCTTGAATAATTCCAGACTTTATAAAGAATATCTTTTGGGAAAAGCGCGTTCGCATTTATTGTAGCTTTACCAATAACAAGATTTATTAGATATTCTTGGTATCTATCTATATCGTGCTTTGCAAAGGCATTAGCATAATTATTTGCAGCATGAGAAGGAACTGTAGAATAATTAATCTTGTCCCATTCATTACCCGACATCTTACATTCTACAACATCAATATGTTTTCGCAGATAAGCAAGAGTCTTACGATAAAGTTTCGGTGTCATATGGAGATAAGTAGTGAGTATACGAGCCATATTTTTAGTCGTCTTGCTAGATGCATTATTAGAAGGCATCCATTTTCCAAGAAGAGAAACATTTCCACCATCTCGTGCAGCAATTATGTCGGCATTTAACTGATTAAGTATAATCTTACCAGCTTCATCTCTAACATCGGGCTGATTATAAAACAAGCTGATTAAATCATCCCATCTACCATATTCACTGATATATTGAAGATTGCGACAAAGGGCATCTCGGTGTGTGTAAGCCAGCCAATTACAGCATATCCTAAACACTCGCCGCATACCCTGGCCTTCTCTGATATCTCTCATATAGAACAAGAGCTTCATAGCATAATCAGGGTTTTCATCATAGGCCTTAGAAAATATATTTATGATATCTTCTTCGGAAGAATCTTTCATTGCGCCGAGAGAGCCAAATGCGTCCAACAGCGCGCTTTGTGTAGAATTATAGGCAACCGCGCCATTCTCGGTTTCGCCAAAATTTTTCATTGTTTCAATAAATGAATTCATACTTTATCCTTTCTCGACGTAATAATTTTGTAGTGGGAAGAGCAGGATTCGAACCTGCGATACATAGTGCCTTACTATTTAATATTTTCTTTTTAATAAGAAACTGCTGAGCGTGGCTAAAAGTTACTAGTCACCCAAATATAACTATTGCCTTACCACTTGGCTATCTTCCCATGCTGGGATTGACAGTCCGTTTTGTCAATCCCTATATAAACTTAACGCTCCTATAAGGGAAGTCAACAATAGAAGCGATAAGAACCAATAAGGAGGATGGTACCTCATATTGGAAAACTTGGTGGGGAATAAGGGATTCGCACCCTTACGCCTAGGGCAATGGTGTTTGAGACCATCTTGTCTACTATTCCAACAATTCCCCATTTAGCGCGCCCTGAGCAAATAGACGCGCCAAACTGATTTTAACAATCTTTGCAATTTTTAGTTTAGGATTAATATGCCTGTAATTTTTTTCTCCCCTTTGCGGGGTGGTGAAGAATGCAAGAATTAAACTCACATCATAGTAGAAACTATGGTTTTGTCATTAAACTAATTCTCCATTTTAGCGCGTAAAAACGCGCTAAATAAATCAAATAAGGATGAAAGACGGTTATTACTAACCTAGAAAGCTCTATGAGCTTGGTTGCAGGGTCCGCAGAATTGAACTGGGTTAAAACGACTTATGAGGCCGCCTGAGATTCCAACCTCCCACCTGCAGTATAAAGAAAGAGAGGACCGACTTTCACGGCGCAAAAGTATATGGAAAGCGTTTGAATTTCACAATGAAACCTATTGGTGGGCAAGGCGGGACTTGAACCCGCACGAACTTAGTTCAGTAGCTTCTAAGACTACCACGGCTACCAATTACGCCACTCGCCCATTTTGAAACTTTTCTTTTTCTTTCTTTCTATAAATATTATATCAAAAATTTTTTCAAAAATCAATTAAGGAGGACTCACCGCGGCCCAACCGGTATTGAAACCGCGGTGAAAAAACAAAATGGAATTTTCTTTTCTTTACTATATATATTATATCAAAAATTTTTTATAAAGTCAAAAAATCATATTTAATCTTTCAAGCAATTCGGCGGCTTTTTTATCTTCTTCAGATGTGATTTCCGGTGCGGGACCACGTGTCTTCCCGACAAGGCTAGCGAAATCACTCATCTCATCACCTGGTGCCGCACTTACCGTAGTATTGCCACTAGTGACTTCAGTCTTAGGACATGTTAGGGCAATACATATCTGCACCTTTTGTCCATTTTCCTCTGACCATACATAATATTTACCGCCAACTTCACCGATCCAGTTGTCGCCAAATGCATCGGCTATCTTAGTAATTACCTTAGTTTTGGCTATTGTTCCTCTTGCTGCCATTAGCATTCTTCTCCTTCTTCTTCTTCTATTTTGTTACAATTCTCACACATACCGTGCTCCATATCGTCATCAACGACATAACTTTGACAATGCGAACAGTAGTTTACATGCGTGTCCCAACAATAGTCACAATATGGCTCATCATTAAGCCAATGTATATCATCATCATCAAGGATTGCATCGCCGCAATATACGCAATATTCAGCCGGCTCGGCACAGCGTGAACATCTCATTCCGCCCATGTCAGGGTCAAGTAGCCTTTTGCCGCACGCCAAACATTTAACTTCATGACCTATCTCAAAAGGCTCAATATCAGTAGGCTCAAGATACCAAGGCATAACTTCTATTGCCATACTAGGGTCACATACTGTGGAATATAGTACATCATTATAATTCATACTATTTTTAACTTGATGCACTACATTTTTTAACGGAACGGGTTTGTTGCGTACAATAATATATTTTTCCGGCAAAGAATATAATACTTCTCCCCTATAATCACGAATATTACTAAAAGGTTTGTATGTAAAATCTGTAAAATGACGCTCGGTTACTGTTTCATATATCTGTTTAACCAATGCCGGACCTTCTGATGTGAAAAATGGATATTGCCGTGAAATCATAAGTGCATTATTGGAAGTGTTTACGTGCAACAACATACGCCATTTTTTATTATTCCAGCCTACTGATGCTGGGAAATGCGGCAAATGGTAATCCTCACTTTCACTACTACGCAAATAACATATTATTGTTGACGAATCCATCATATAAGATAGATTACCTGCCGCATATTCGCCATCTAGCGCATGGCATGAGCGCCAATTGGAAACGTTTTCGCTAGAACTAAGATAATCAAGAGGATGTACCGAGAGGCACAATTTTCCTGTAAGCTTGTTCTGTTGCAAAATGCGGCTAAGTTCTGTCTGGTATAAATCAAGCAAACCTTTATCAGAAATATAAAATTTTAATGCGCGAGTTAATTTCATGCCGATATGGTTAGAATCTTTAGCCCATGAAACCTGATTGTCATAGAATGTATCGTGGTTATTCTGAATAAAATCAACTATGTCAGGATTGACTGTATCGGGACGATAATACGCGTCTTCGCGCACAAATTTTAGAAATGCGTCAAATTTATCTTCTTTTTCTTGTTCTGTTAATGTAAATGTGACATCTTCTTCCATTTCCAATATCAACTGGTCATGAAATAGCTTGATAAAACGTGCCTTATTCTTTTCCCATTCGTGCATATATTCATCTAATGCGGGAATGCTTGACAAATTTGCGGCGTGACATAATACTTCACCGACCTGGCGCTTGATAAGCTCATAGTCTATCATTTTTTAGCGCCTCCTTTGTTATTATAAGACATGCGTTTGCGGCAGTCAGGACAGAACGCAGCATCTGGGGTTGCGGGTAAAAAGGGCTCGCCGCACTCTATACACCATGCCACTTCTCCGTCAATGCAATCAAAACAACGATAAATTGTTTTACCTTCTATATCTTTGATAGGAAATGTCTCTGATTCATCAAACCACGCCTTACATTTTTCACACTGCACTACTGAATTATCATTCCATGCTTCATCGGTATCATCGGGTATTGAATTAAAAAGTCGCTGTGTTACACTCGCATAGGAAAATTTAGCGGGAATATACTTATATTTCTTCGCATTGCTTACATCATCAAGCATTTTGGCTACTCGACTTATAGTCTTCATTAGACAACGTAAATTCAAAATTTCCGCAGTGCTATGTTCTCTCCAATAGCCTATTGAAACATTTACTCCGGCAATACCCCACCTAGGACATATATAACTAATATCAGTAAATGTGCCCCAATCAGTAACAAATCCGAACTTTTCAACATATTCTTCAAATTCCTTATTGTCACAATTGTAGAATACGCAATCATCTTCACCTTGTCTATCAATTTCAATGATATATTTCAAATCCTTGGGTGCGGTGGGAAAATCTGTCAAGAAAAGCTGTACACCAACTCCGCCTTTTTCCTCACCTGAAGTGAACAATATATTGGGACGATAACCTTTACTAACAAGTCTTGTAATTGCATATATTCCAGCTCTATCATCAGCACCAAGACCATAAGGACTAATCATAACATCTTGCTCTTGGTCATGATAAATCTCTTGCGGTGGGGTGGAAAATACAGTATCCATGTGCGCCACAAGAAGAATTTCTTGGGTTTCTCCCTCTACATAGATATACTGGTCTGTCTCATGTATTTTGTCAGGATTATAGAACTGTTTTATCCAAGTCGATAAACCTTTACGCAACTCATTTTCAGTTACTTGCAGTAATGTAATCAATTTTCTTTTTTCATTTGGCGGCATTATGCTTTTTTTCATATAAAAATTCCCTCTTTCTTTTTCTTTCTATAAATATTATATCATAAATTTTATAGAAAATCAATAGAGGGAACCTTTATTTAGCGTTTATCGTTTTTGTGCGCGCTTAGGGCTTTGCCAAACTTCATTATTGTGTTGCAAAAATCACAACCGCCACGTCGCATACAATCCTGACGGCATTGAATACGCGCCGCCGCAAATTCATCAGCTATGCTTCTGTTATCTACTTGGCAATTAAAATTTGTCAATAATAGATTTAAATTGCCAGGCCATGTTTTCTTAATAGCGTAGACCTCAAATAATACAGCTTCTTTTGAATATGTTTCAGCGACAAATTCAATTGTATTAACATACGGCTCATATGCGCTCACGTCCTCTGGCCGCACATATGTGCCGCAGACCCCGTCCGCACGCATCAAATAGTTGTAACAGCATATATTAGCTATTAAACGCACTTCGGCATTATACTTACTCACAATCTTTTTTACTTGCGGCAAGTCAAAATATAGCGGGGCATTAAGTAGCACTTCGGATACTCCCGCTTCTAATGCGCTATTTAGCTCGTAATATGAAGTAATAGGGTAAACCCAATAGAAAGGAATACCGCGGACATTATACTCTCGTCCCATTGATAAATCAGACACTGCCATTGTAATATTTAATCCTTTAGCGTATACTGCTAATTTATCATAGTCAACTTTATCGTCTTGCGATACGACAATGACTAGTTTCTTGGTGATATTTTCATCCATTAGGTCAACAAGCGTATCTATGTCACGATAATCCATTTTAATTTCGTCAGCCATTGCACGCAATTCCTTGGGCTGGCGATTAGAAATACTAAATTTCATTGATTTAGCTCCTTACTGGAAAAAGGTAGGGCACGCCCTACCTTTACCGCGATTAATAAATTTTAGGCAACTACATATGCGGCAGCTTTCTTGCCGTCAACTGTAACTTCAACCTTGGTAGCAACGCCATTCTTAACAGCCTTAACAAGACGATACTGAACCTTAGAACGCGTAATGTCTTCATCATTAAACTTAGCTGTCATATCAGCTATTGTAACGGGTTCATCAGAAAGTGCGGCGACTACTGCGTCATAAAGGTCATCAGTTTCATTCTTCTTAGCAGCAGCTCTCTCCTTAGCCTTAGCAGCCTTAGATGCGATGCTCGCAAGTTCTCTATCGCAGAATGCTACGATATCAGCGTTATCAGCAAGAAGTTCCTTAATTTCAGCAAGTCTCATTGCCTTTGTTACTTTTACATCTGTCATAATTATAAATCTCCTTTTTCTCTTTTGGTAGTTTTATTATATCAAAAATTTTTTTCTATGTCAAATTTTTTTATTAGAAGGGTAAATCATCGTTATATGATATTTCTTGCACGTAGATTTTTTGTAATGTGCGTAGTATTGAAGGTGTAATGACTAGGCGTTGACCATCATCAAGCTCCTGGATTCCGTCAACCCAATGGTCAGATAGCCAACTTGTGCGAACGTAGACTTTACGCGCAAGTCCGTAATCGGAATGAACCTCAAGCATTGCGGCGTCCTCTTTAAGAATAGTATCTCCCGAAATTCCGTCACAGACATATCTATCATTAAAACAATTCCAGCACATATATGATTTTGTATAAGGATTATATACTGCATCGGTTGTTTCCACGCCGCACTCAGAACAAAGATAGATTTCTTGCTGACAATCATTGCAAGTTATATCATCAGCTTGATCGATCTCCCATAGACGACCACAAAGCATACACTGGCTAGGTCCTGAATAGTTGATAGTTTTATCCGCACAGAAATCATCAGAAAGATATCCATAATGACTTTCTCTAAAATCATTATACATATATTCAGATTCAAAGAAATAATGATTACCATTGTAATCTATCAAGTCACCTGGGCTGCAATAATCATCTTCACAATAAAGTTCTTGTATCTTATCTCTATACTGATAGCCAAGTTTATCCGTAGCCAAAGTTTTCAATTTAGCTAATGCTATTTTTTCAAGGTCGCGACTCCAATAAGGATATCCCTTAATGCCCATAATGCAATCAGAATTGACAATAAAAAGCTCGCGCCATTTCTTGTTATTCCAAGTCATATAGGGGTCATTATCATCAAAGCAATAAGGGTCATCACTTGTGATATAAGCCTCAATTACACAAGGCGAATTCATCATCTCTACCGTGCCCTGACGATACTCGCCGCAATTAGTCCAGCTCATGCAAGAATGCCAGCGGCAATTATTATCACTCATTGTCATAAAATCCATTGGGTGAATGGAAAATACCATCTTGCCGTGGACTTCTGTGTCATTAAGTAATTTACTATGCTCGATACGAAAATCTTCAATCATTTGCGGATTTATACCTATTGTCTCGGCTATTTTAATAATAGCACGGCTTGTTTTCATACCACTGGAAATAGTAATAGGTTTATTCGGGGGATAAATGGTAAAAGATTCATATTCATATTTGTTGTTAGCCAGTGAACTATTAGCCAGAAGATCAGAAATATAATACCGAGTATCTCTATCTCCCGCGCTGGGATTGACATCCATATATTTTGTCCAAGCATTGCGCATTGCGACACGGAATTCGTGAATAATTTCAGAGGCGTCTATATCTGCATAAATTTGATTGACATCTTTTTTATAGGAAATGTCTTCTTCAATAGTCAGTGCGTTGTCAGGAAACATCTTGCCAAGCGTTTCCTTCTTTTCCGCCCAAGTCTTAAAAATAGTATCAATTGATTTCTTATGCTTAATGCGGCCAAGGTTATCATCTGCCGCGTATAAATCAATATAGCGGTTCATTACCTTTCTATCGTATTCTGTTAAACGCGACAAAAGATTACCCATATTCATCACAGCTCCTTCGACATTATTTCTCTTGCTACTTCAAGTACATATCTTGCTTCTTCATCAGTCAAATTTTCAAGTGTACGACCCCACTTGCGGCAAATTTCATCCTGTTCATCGGCATCGTTCCATGCGGACGGGGTCTGTCCTATCTCTTTACCAATATTATACAATGAACCAGAATACATATTGAATAAATCGCCCATTTTAATCTTCCCTCCATCCTAATAGTGTTTTGTATGTATTTTCGGGTATAATACAAACCTCATCATGAATGTAAGATACTGTGACATCAAGAATATTTGACTCATCATAGTAATTAGCTAGACGTTGTACCGCATCTGACATTGTCTTAGCGGTTACTATATGATACGCCATTTGATTTTGCTTATTTATTTCATCATAATAACACACTTTAGCTACAAAATAACTCATAGATAATTTTCCCTTTCTTTTTTCTTTCTATAAATATTATATCATAATTTTTTATAAAAATCAAAAGGGACGGTATTTCTTCCGTCCCGCGAGGTAAATTATTTAGATTTATGTTTGCGGCAAGCCACTATAATTCCTGTAGTGACTAGACCAAGTACGCCGACAAGTACCCCTGCCGCAATCATCACTGTTTTCTTGTTTATTGACTTTGATTTTCCTATTGTATAATAGTATTCATCGCTGGTGTCTGTGTTCACGAATTTTACAATATTAGCTTTCTTCATCATCTTTCCACTCCTCTACTCTGCAATTTCTCAAAAATGTTTCTTTCTCACCATTATAAATCTTGTGTTCTTTAACAGTGCCAGTGATGCGAATCTTACATCCTTTAGAAAAAGAACGGGCTGCCGTACTCCAAACCAAAGTATTATTATCCTCATCCTTAAAAATATTAAAGTAGCTCGATCCAAAAAGCCCTTCTCTGTAACCGCTATACATAACTGTTACATTACGTGATATTCTGTCACCTACTTCGCCGACGTATTGCGAAATTGAATTAGCACTTCTAAATTTATTCATTTTTTCCGCAATAACACTCTCTGGTAGCGTATGATTTTCGTCCACAAATACATCCTCCCAACGTATTATAACAGGTTTTAGTCCTTCAGGGCATTCTTCTGGCACCTGCATATCAGAAGGAAAGAACCAACCCCAATATCTATTATATTGCGCATGATTCATAATGAACCAATCTCTTTCACTCTCACAGTCGCCTGAATAGACCGTGATTGTCCCGTTTACAAATCCTAATGTGTCCTTTAATGGACGCAATCTTTTAGGTTCTTTAATAGCATCGGAGGGATACAAACGGGCGTATTCATGGTCATTATACCAGCGCACTTTGCGCAATGTACCAGTCTTCGTCCGCACATTTACATAGTTGCGCCCATTTTCTACAAATATATCTCCTACTTGTTCTAGGTTTTGAAATGTTTTAGCAACCATCAATGATTTCTCCTTTTTTTTCTTTCTTTCTATATATATTATATCAAAAATTTTTTATAAAATCAAAAAATAGGTATACGACTCGCCGCATACCTATTTATTTTAGTTTATTTTAGTTCCACCATTTGCGCAAGCACTGATTAGTCATTTCTTCCCAATCTTCAAGCGTTATATCTTCATCAACTATCAAGATATACAAATGGTAATCACCATAGAAATTATATTTTTCTTTATTCTTTTTCAGAACTTCTTCTAACCATTCTTTCTTTTCCGTGGTAAATTTATTGTTGAAACACCTGCGGCAAAGTGTAGTAGATGAAATATATTCTACATAATCTCTGCCAGGTATGTAACGGCGCAGCTCTATTGTATAGGCATCTTCAGACGGTACATCTTGTCCGCAATCTTCACAATAGGTAAATTTATCATTCCAACAATCTTCACAATAGTAATTACCATCATCATCACAATACGAGCCATCATCATAAAGTACTTCGCCGCAAATGCAACATCTATGTGCTTCTTGACAATATTCACAACAAATATTTGCATCGTTAAATATCATCATCTGATTATCATCACCATGTTTACCGCAACACATACATTCACTATCACCAGAATAATAAATGTTTTCATGAACATCGTTAGGCATTATGGCAATCATAGCCGCATGGTCATAACAAAAATCATTATACATATGGCCAGTATTGAATTCAAAATCGTATACAGTATTATTGTAAATATAAGTAAGACTGTTACATCTGTCGACATGTGTCATCAGTATCGGGGTGTATGTAGCATGAAAGACATTTGCCGCAAGGTCGCGTATCCATTCAAGGGAAATTGTTTCAAGCTCTCTATTCCAATAAGGATATCCTTTAATGGCAAATATACCAGCCGGATGCACAATGAACAATTCACGCCATTTCTTATTATTCCATTTTACCCCACCAAGGGTAGCATCAGTAGAACTCTTAAGATATGCTTCCATAACATAAGGTGAATTCATCATTTCAATAGTACCCTGATGGTATTCGCCCTCGTTTTCCCAGCTCATACAAGACGACCAATTGCAAGCATTATCACTCATAGTCATAAAGTCAAGAGGATGGATAGAAAGGCAAAGTCTACCGGTAAAATGTGCTTCATTCAATATCTGACTATGCTTGATACGGAAATCTTCAAAATTTGTATCAATATGCCAAATCTTAGCAAGTTTAGCAAGTGCTTTCATTATCTTAGTGCCTCTTTGGATTTTGTAAGTTTTAGTAGCACCATTTTCTTCATAGCTAACTTCAAAGTCACATCCTTTCCAAGTGTTATCGGTAAGGGTATCTGGGTCAATAAAACACTTCAAATTCCAATAATTTTCGGACGGAGCACCAAGTCTTTTGTAAAAATATTCATTAACATATTCAGTATATTTAGTAATAAAAGCATGCTCAGGACTAATTAAAGTATGATATATTTTATTGCTTATTTCATTGCTGAACTGGGCTATTGTAACGTCCTTCTCAATGATGGTTTGACCTTCCGGAAAAAGTCTGGCAAGAAACTGTGATTTAGCATTTGCCCAAGGCTGAAGTATAGTCTCTATATCAACCATTTGCTCTCTGTCGCAAGTTCTTACCATATCGGCATAATATCTTCTGTAATTATCAATCTTTTCAATATCTTCCTCGCTAAGCATTTCCTTTATATTTATCATAACTTTTTCCTCTTTTCTTTTCTTTCTATATATATTATATCATATTTTTTTATAAAAATCAAAGAGTCGGTATACACCGACTCTTCTAGCATAGAAAGGTATTAGGTTAGATTCCGCAAGTAGGATTAGCGGGATTACAAGTGGCATTCAGCAAGTCAAAATTAAGCCCAACTACATCATTTAATTTAGTATTACGCCAATCAATAGATGCTATAATAGCATTAGTAAAGTTTACTTTTGAAAAATCAGCGTTACGGCAAACAGTATGACATAATCTAGCATAATTAAGATTAGCGCACTGGAATGTGACGCGCTTAAAGGTGCTGCCGCAAAAGCTTAAAGAACCAACGGCTGTGCAACGGTCGAATTTACAATTCTTAAAAGTACAATGGTTGAATAAACAATTACTATGGAATTCTGCTCCTGTAAAATCGCAATTAACAAAAGTACAAAGTGTAAAAGTCATATCCTTAAACGAACTATTGGAATAATTCTTGTTGCGGAAAGCCTTGCGGCGATACGAACCTAGATTAAAAGTATGATTCATACTCCATTCCTCTCATTATCTAATAAATATTTATTTTATCCAAATCACAATTTTCAATTATATTATTTTTTTTGTATAACTCTACATGGGTTGATTTATGGAAATCACATTTTTTTATTATATTATTTTGGATTAATGAAAATTTAGTATATATCTTTTTACATTTACAATTCTTGAAATAGCAATTTCTAAAATATACATTATAGAACACACTACCTTCAAATGAACAATTTATAAATTTACAATTATCAAAAGTACAAGCCTGGAAGACGAGATACGATAAATTGAGATTACGAAATGTTTTATTTTTGATATGGTAGTATTTAACAAGAGGAGAAGATAATGAATTAGATTGATTATAAGTATTTGCGCGACTAAGCGCACGTAATGAATATTGCATTAAATTCCCCTTTCTTTTTTCTTTCTATATATATTTTAACAAAAATTTTCTATTAAGTCAAGAAAAAATCGGGAGTTTCTATAGGAGTTTTACCTACCCTAAGAAATTTTACCACAGAGCCCAGGTTCTGTACACCAAAGAAGCGACTATGCCGCACATCGCAACCACTAATTGTACTTTTGTCAAATATAGTATTAGAGAAAATAGAGTCTACTAATTCACTATTGGTAAAGGTACAATTTACAAAAGTTGTATTATTGAATTGGCAACGCTTGAAAAGAGTTCCGTCAAAAATACAGTTAGTAAAAGTCGTATTCGAGAAATCGCATTCTACGAGACTTGCTTTAGAGAAATTTATCTTAGGAAATTTACTATTAGAGAAATCTTCACCAACAATAGCGAGAGATAGTCCTTTTGTTCCTTTCGACGAGAGATAGAGTTTGTGCTGAGCCAGGAGCTGGTTAAATTCATTTGAAGTCATAATGTTTATCCTTTCCGAGGAATATTACTTTCCCCTTGATTTTCAAATTTTTTTTTGGTATAATAATTATAGAAGACGACGGAAAGTCGAATAATTATTTAAGGAGTACAACAATGGTATCTAGTTTTTTAGCGGGGTGTTTGATAGCCCTTGCCGCAATCATATATTTATCGGTCGGAGGAGTAGTAGGTAGTCTATTGTTCGGTATTGGTTTATTTACAATAGCGAAATTTGGGCTAAATTTATATACGGGAAAATTATGCGATTTGACGATAAAAGAGGGAAAATTAGCGGAAATTTTAGTAGGAAATTGTCTAGGGACGATGTTTTCGGGTATGGTTTATAATGCTTTTGGCGATAAAGAAGTAATAGCTAGAGCTAATGAAATTATGGACACGAGAATAGAGACGAGTTGGATTAGTTTATTATTATACGGAGTCCTTTGCGGCGTTTGTATTTTCTTGGCACTGCGGCTGGGGAGCGATGCTGCTGTCTTCATCGGGGTCATGTGTTTCATCTTGGCTGGTTTCGCGCATAGTATCGCTGATTCCGCTTACTTCTTCATCGCTGGTAGAATTGATAGTAGTATCTTCTGGTGGAAAAATTTCGCCAAGGTCGGAGTCGTTGCTATCGGTAACTTCATCGGTGGTAGAGGCTTCAGTAGATGTCTTCGGTATATCACTAGTAGAGATAGGTAATTCATCCCAACCTTCAACAAATAAATTGCCGCAATAGCCCTGTTGCCGCATACAACCTAGGTCTTCATAGCTACAAAGGCATTTGCCGCAAGTCTTTTCTACAATAGCCGGATTAGGCACTTGAGTTTGCATTACCATATTTCCTTGGCGTATAGTTTGGTTAATTATTTTAGGTTCTGGTCCTGAATAAGATTGGAAAGCGCAAGTGATATTATTTTTACATTTAGCGCAAGTATTATAAGAAGCCAAGCAAGAAAGGCAAAGGGCTTTAGCTTTTTTGCCATTTCTACTAATAGCTATTACCCCGTCAGTACTTAGGTTCTGCAAGCTTCTATGGCAATCGCCGCAAATTTGGTTATTATTATCCATTTTTATATTTACTCCTATATTTATTTCTATTATTATTATACTATAAATTTTTTATTAAGTCAAGATAGATTAGGAAGTATAGATAAAATATTGTATAATTATATAAATATAAAATGTTACCCAAGCGAAGCGTTAGACCTTTTACCCTGAAAGGGTAAAAGGAAGTCTAACGCGAAGCGTAGTTTTTCTTTGGTATAGCTGAAAGCGCTTGCGCTTGATAGGCTAGCCCAAAGAAAAACTCAATTTGATTCTATATAGATAATCATGAGGTTCTGGGGTAAATCTTGCGTGATCTAGATCATGTGAAGAATAGAAGCTGGCTTGCCGCAGAACTTGTGCAGTTTTTGGAAATATCTAATAATATATATAGTGCGAAAAAGTGCACAACTTCGTGTGTGAGCTAGGTAATAGGAGAATATTAGTGCCTTTTGGGCAAGAATTGATAATTTTTTTATTAAAAAAATTATATAATTATGGTGGATATCACCAAATATATTGCTTGGTGAGAAAGGTGATACTTTTTTGATGTCTATATATATAGGACGTTCGAAAATCATCACCAAGCGTATTAGACCTAGATGAAAGGAGGAATAGACATGTAGCTACAATTAGGAAAAATGACTGGTCATGAAATAGCAGATTGGTTAGGAATAGCTTATTCTACTTATAAACGTAATCCTACTAAACAACTACAAAAGCTTAATGACTTTTGTTAGTATAAACAAGTTCGGGGCGGTATAGAGATAGAGGAAATTTATTAGTCTACGTATAATAAAGAATTTATTATGCAATCCCATCTTAAAATTTTATCTTATATCTTAGATAAACCAGGATATATTACTACCATGCGGCAGATTGCTAAAGATCTAGAGTTATCTTTGTATACAGTAAGAAAAGCTATTTATCTTTGTTTTGGGCAAAAAGAAAATGCCGGCGGCATAATGGGGCATAAAGAGCGCCTTTGGGCTATATTATTAGAAGATGATAGTTATAGACCATTGACCAAAGAAGAGCTAAGCCGCATGAATGAGCTAGCTAAGTAGCATTATATTTGGGCTAATGAGATTAAAGATGTACTAGCGGCGATAGATGAAGATGAAGACCCAAGGCTTTTAGATAGAAGAAAAAAAGAGTTAAGGGAAAGATATTATGATGATGTATTGTTTCCACTTGGCGTTGAGCTTGATGGGAAAGTGATACTAGCTACTGCTTTTGTTTTTAGTGGTAGGATAGTCTTAGATGATAGCAAGGTTTATTCGGATGCGTTACATGATTAGTTAATTGAAGCTGGTTATAAGTTGCCAGATTTTTATACGGAGTAAATTAGAATGTTGGATGGGGATTGGTATGGGGTATTATAGTAATATTATAGTGTTATGTGGAAATGAGGTGGCCCTAGCTCAGACCCTAGCTCAGACCCCAGCATATCATCCAATTCCCTTAGTCTCACTCATCCCCACCCATATCCTTTTTTTTCTAGTATACTATATATAATAATAAAAGACTAGTAGATTTATTCTACTAGTCTTATTTTTTGGTCCTAGCTCACTTCGTTCGCTGGACCTACGGGTATTATTTTTACAAGGACTGGCTCATAGGCGGCTCGCCGCAAGGTTAAAAAATTTTGGTCAAATATTGTTTGGGCTATTGTTTAATTTTTTAGATAATAGTGAGGGAACTGGTAAAAGATTTACTTTAAAAGTTGTGCCATGTTTTTTTTGTTTCATATATATAATGAACGAAAAAATTCCAGGGATAATCTTGCAGAACCGGGACCCAATAATTATGAAAGGAGTTTTTGTTTATGGAATCTGTAAAATTGCATATTGGAAAAATGACTAGTCGTGAAATTGCTGCTTGGCTTGGTATTTCTTATAAATGGTATAGCAATTCTAAAATTAAACAATTGCGCAAAGTCGAAGATTTTTGTCGATTTAATGAATATCGTGGCGGCATTGAAATTTATGAAATATTTGGTCCTAATGTTTATGATAAAGCCTATACCCGCACAGTTGATTTGAAAGTTCTTGCGGCCATTGGCCCAGGAAATGAAACATATAATACCTACGCTAATATAGCCAATATAGCTGGCGTCACCCCGTATCAAGCGGCTAAGAGCGCGAAGAAATTTTTTGGTCCTTGTTTTGGTGAAGATGGGCTAATGGGTTGGCGTGATAAGCCTAGGTATCGTGTAGAAGAATATGATACGGAAAATCGTTGCTATTATTTCCGCGATTTAACCAAGGAAGAACGCTAGGTTATGCGGGACTTGTTTAATCAAGCTAACTAGTTGACGGAAGAAATGGCTTTGACTATTGATAATGCGGCGAACCCTGATCCGGACGCAACAAGAGAAGAAATAGATGAGAGTTTGCGGCTAACCTATGCGCGTTTTAAGCAAGAGATATTAGATCCCTTGTCTGGACAAATCGGTCATGCGGTCAAGCGCACACAAACATTTATCAAAGACGGTATTGCATATTATAGATTATGTGATGAAGATAAAATATATGTACGATCGTTGACTGATGAATTGAAATGGTATTCTGTCGATGACCCTAGAATACAAGAAGAATTAAGAATGAGAAATGAGCTAAGTTCGGACCTTATTTAAGGTCCTCACTTGCTCTAGGGTATAATAGACATATAAATAAATTTTCCTAGTTGAATATTTAGGAAATGCGGCGGCCCGATATAGTATATATTCCTTGACTTTTTAAAAATTTGCTATCTTTTGAGAATTTTTGAAAATATTTTATTAAATTTTCTACGAAATGACTAAAATTTTATAAAGTCAAGAGAAAAGTCCTAATTCCAGGAAGCATGGTTAGGCTTGCTACGCAATCCAACCTAGGGAGTTCCAGGAAATATATATTTGCGGCGGCCCCGCTCAAGCGAGCGTAAAAGTTAGCTAGAGTCAAGCACCGATCCCGCGTGACGATGGAGTCCGCCCTGGCCGGGCGGCTCATACTTAGCTAAATGAAACTGAAAGGCTAATCGAGCCGGGTGAATAATTTTGGGAAAAATAAGATTGCGCTAGAGTTAGGCGTACTTGGGCCATATTATGTGGTGGGGCCTGCGCTGGGGCTAGAACCAAGCGCTTCGACCGGGGGCGGCCGTGCGAATTAAGATAGCTAAAACAAAAGGTAAGGCTAGGGTTGCTAGAGTTAGGCGATATGGGGCCATATTGTAGAGATGCGCTAGGTTAGCGATGCGCGAGATGGGAGAAGTTGGAAGAGATGGGAGATTTTGGGAAAATGGTGATTTTGCATAAAAATGATGATGATTTGACAAAAATTTTTGGTGATATTTACTATTGACAAATTCGGCGGTGTTACTACCGTAAACGCGCCGCTCAAATCCACGACTACTATTACTTGGTAGTACTAGTAAATATTTCCACTGTACCGGGGCGCCTGTCCGCACGAAGACGGGCTCCCGCAACGTTTTGTTTTTCTTTTTTTCTCCTGTTGGGAGGGGCTTATTCAGCCTCTCCCTCTTTTTTATTTTCGTAGCTTGCGATTACCGCGTTGTAATCCGCCATTATCTGCGGAATATCTATAAATGACCTTGACGCCATGTAATCCGCCATGTGCACGCAACGGTCGTGCGGTGTGTACATCTTTATGCTCTTGTCGGCTGACCATTGCCCCATATGCGTTTCTATCGCGTGTGTAAGTATGTAAGGTGCTTTTTCATTGTAGCAGTCATTCCACGCTTTATCAACACAAACCGCGGCGTTCCACGCGTGGTCAGCATATTCATCCTTGGTCATTTCGTTGTTCATGCCATATTTGCAAGTATCATGACAAATGCAAGCAACGCGTATCATATCCTTGTCCCAGTCAGGCAAATACATATAGGACGACATACGAAGCAACTCCTCCGCAAACATACAAACGGCTTTTGTGTGGCGTACAAGTCCGCCGTTGCCTTGCGAAAATGCGGGGTGATATTTTCCGCTTGCGCTCGCGCCTATGACGAAGAAGTAGTCAGGTACGTGATATTCAAGGTACTCGCGCACGAACGCTTGAAGGTCAAGGTCTTGAATATTGTCGATTTCGGTTTTAAAAAGGTCTGATTTAATGCTCATGTTTAATTCCTCTACTTTCTTGGGAAGGATTGCCTACCTCCCTCACTTGATGTATTTATTATATCACAAAGTAAGGAATTTGTCAAGGGGTTTTTGAAAAAAAAGTTTGCGGCAAAGGCACTTTTTTTCTTGCATAGGCTAGGGTAGGAGCGCCCGGGGGCATTTTACCGCATTTCCCAGTTTTTGCCTTTCCTATTAGTCAAGGGGCTTTCGCCCCTTAACTTTTTATTTTTTTTATGCCTTTTTCGGTCTGTGTTGCGTGAGCGTGAGCGTAAATTCTGTATCGCCTATTTTGAAGTCAATACTTCGTTCTTTGCCAGTAATTACCACATTATCATATGCGTTTTTGGTGCTTGCTTTAATGGTCTCCGCAAGTTCCGCAATTATCGCCTGTTTTGTGGGATTGGCTTTGCGCTCTCGTTGTGTAAATTCGTATGTAGTAGGCTTTTTTTCTCGTGTGCCTGTGATACGATATTCTTTTGTCGCTTTCATTTGTTCGGCGGTAAGGTCATATTTGGTAGGCTCGCCTTTATCTACCGCCTCATCATAGGCTATAATATCCTCCGCCTCCGCCTCTGTGCATTTTAGATGTAACATAAGATTTGCGATTTTGTTGCGGTGTTGTAATGGGGTAAGTGCCATATGATTACCTCTCTTTCCCTTTTGTGGGGGTCAAGGGAATTATCCCTTGACCTTGGCAAGTTTGAAAAATGCTTTGCCTTTTACTTCCACGCGCTCGATAGTGCCATCTGACATCGCCTGTCGTATAAGGGAGGAGATTTTCTGATTTGTAAGTTCTTTACAAACCTCGATTTTCCTTTGCATATCGCTTATGGAATAAATGGTATCGACTTCCATATTGTCAAGTATGGTTGCGACAAGAGCAAGATTTTCTTTCTGTTTGGGGGTCAACTTTTTCTCGCCGTCTACTGTTTTCTTGCGGTTGTCAAGAAGTTCTATTTCGTGGTCACAAAAGGCTACGATTTCGGCATTGTCCGCAAGTTTGGATTTGATAAGTTCGTAATACTCGCGTTTGGTTGTTTTCTTGTTTGCCATAATGAACACCTCTCATTAAAAAATTTTTTTGTCGTAGGGGATTGGCTTTCCCTTTTGACATTATTATTATATCACACTTTGTGTGATTTGTCAAGGGGTTTTTCAAAAATATTTGAAAAAATTTTTTTTTGGTCATACGATTGACTTGTTCCCCTCTTGACGTTATTAATTATATCACATTTCAAGGTGTTTGTCAATAGAAATTTAAAATTTTGCGTTCGTCAAATTGCACAAATTTTTGTTGTTTGCCGGCGTGCTTTTTGTGCAAAATGACGGCGCGCCCGGGGCGGCTGGGAATTTTTCCCAGTCGTCACAATGTTTTGCTTTCGCTCACAAAATATTTCGCGCCAAATGCGTCAATCACTTTTTTGACTTCCGCACTCTCGGCTTGTGTAGCACAATAGAAATTAAATAATGTATGTTTATCTGTTATTTTAATGTAGTTATGCGGTACATTTTTCATAGCCCAGTGAATTGTTTCCGCTTCTTTGGTAGGCAATGTACATTCGATACGCCACAATTTATCTTTGCGTGCTTTTTCTTCAAATAATTTTACAAGATAAACACCGACAAGATTAGCAAGTGCGGTGATTATTGCTTTCCACCAGATAGACAAGCCGTCCGCCGATGTATAGAAAATAACAAATGTATACAGTCCATACGCAACCGCGTTTACGATTGCCGCAATGCTTTTGCCGCATTTTATCGTACAAATTGACTTGATAGTTTGTATTATTACATTTGCTATTGTTAAAATGATAAATAAAATTATTACTTTCATTCCTCTTCTTCCTCCTCTTCTTCTTCATCGTCCCAGACAAAATCGGCACATTCTTCTTTTTGATTGCCAATAGTGCATTCGTTTGTTTCAGTGTCAAGATAAGGACAATCAAATTCAAGGTCAGGGTCAGGACAATATTCTTTTTTCTTTCTTTTGATTTCTTTCATTGTTTTGTACCTCTCTTTCTTACATTATTATTATATCATAAATCTTTTTATTTGTCAATAGGTTTTTGCAAATTCTCGAAAAAAGTTTTGCGGCAACCCGCTCCCGCGCGTGGTTAGCCTAGGGTAACTCGCCCCGGGCCCCCGCCGGCAAAATTTACCAAATCTGGCAAAATTTTACCAAATCAAAAGCCACGATTATTTTCGTGGCTCTGATAGTACAACCCTATATTTTTTATCATTGTAAAATAAATGGATTTCACGCTCTGCATTGTCAATTTCAACTTTTGCGATAGAGGACAAGGCGGTTACAATTTCGGCAATGAGTTTTTCCTTGTCAGGATTTTTTTTACGTTCCCGCACTTGTACTTTTCCCGCTGGGTCAACTACTCGCCGACCCGCCGACCGCATAGCCTTTGATGCTTTTTCTTTTTCTTTTGTAAGCGGGAATGGGTTCCCGCCTTTGTCAATTTCGGCGTCTTTGGCAATTATGTCCATTGCTTCCGCTCGTGTGCAATCAAGGGTTGCCATTAAAAATGCTATTCGCTTTTCGTCCATTGTTACCCCCTTTTGTGGGGGACAAGGATTTTACTCCTTGTCCTTTGTGGCAATCGTTACCGCATTATCGGCAAAATAGGTTTTTCTGCCGACAACCGCACGCTGAATTTTTCCGTCCTTGGCAAGTGCATTGCAAAGGGCTGATACCTTCTGATTGGAAAAATCTGCAAAACCGTCAACCTCTTTGATAAGGTCTGTCACCGTCTTGGCGACTGCTACATTTGCAAGGTACGCAACAATAGCGGTCTTGTGGTCTGCGTTTGCAATCTGCGTTGCGGTAGGCTTGCGCTCTGCCGAATTGCGGTTGTCAAGCAGTTCGATTTCGTGGTCGCAGAAGTCAATCAGGTCAGGTCTGTTTGCATTTGCAAGAAGTTTCTTGATTGCCTCATAGTTCATTTTCTTTGTGGGTTTCTTGTTCGTCATATTGAACACCGTCCTTTATAAAAATTTTTTTCGTCAAGTGGTTTTCCCCTTTGACACTTATATTATATCACATTCCGCTTGATTTGTCAATACCTTTTTGAAAATTTCTTAAAAAATTTTTCAATTCAGACGAAAGGCTTGACAAGTCTTGCTCAGGGATTTTTTAGTGTTTGGCTTTCCCTCTTGACATTATTATTTTATCACAAGTCCAGTAAAAAGTCAATAGGAAAAGTGAAAAAAGTTTCCGTCAAGTTGCACAAAGATTTTATAATTGCCGGAGCGGGATTTGTGCAAAATCAACAAAAGCCCAGGAATTGGAAATCGCCCCGACCACCAAAATTATAGGAAAATAGTCGCATTGCCATTTATTACCGGCATTGACAAAAAAAAGTTGGTATTGCCAAATTTTGGCAAAATTAAGGGGTTTGCGGCCGCCGCCGGAATTTACCAACCTAGCCCCGGGGCGCGCTACCAGTGGTTGCCGCACTGGTAGTTATTGGGTTAATTGCAAATGATTTTCCAAAGATAGTCAAAAACGATTGCATCGGCATCGCGCCCCATAGAATCGCCTCAAATGTTCTTGACCGTCGCATTGTCATAGATGTTCTCGACCGTGGCTTTGCCGTAGATATTCTCGACTGTTGCTTTGCCGCAAATATTCTCGACTGTTGCATTGCTGCAGATGTTCTTGACAGTTACTTTGCCGTAGATGTACTTGACCGTTGCTTTGTCGTAGATGCTCTCGACCGTTGCATCACCACAGATGTTCTTGACCGTTGCATCAC